>WNFN01001116.1_pt2 | contig 22960 bp, 26 predicted proteins | sample 5400161 | NCBI WGS metagenome assembly WNFN01 (sample SAMN13153353, study PRJNA577476) | soil metagenome | isolation source: 80 cm saprolite on Douglas fir-dominated hillslope | place: USA:California | collected 2013-09-17 | reverse complement strand
CACCCCGCCGATGTCGGCCGTGGCCATCGCCGCGTTCAGGAACGGATCCTCGGTAAAGGCCTCGAACGACCGGCCCCAGCGCGGGTCCCGGTCGATGTTGACCGTCGGCCCCAGGTCGACCATGGCCCCCTTGCCGCGCTCTTCCGACCCGACGACCTGCCCGTACTGGGTGGCCAGCGACGAGTCGAAGGTGGCCGCCAGGGAGACGGCGGCCGGCATTTGCGTCACGCCGGCGAGACCGTCGCCCACGCCGACCGGGCCGTCTTCCTGGCCCATGGCCGGGATGCACAGGCTCGGGATCGCCGAGATGTAGAACACATACGGCTCGCTGAACCCGGCGCCGGTCACCATGTTGATCTTGTCGGCGAGGGTCATGCTGGACAGCAGCATCTCCACCCGCTGGCCTATGGGCAGTGACTGGTCGAGCCAAGGACAGGAGGACGTCGGCGCTGTGCCTGATCCCCGGGCAGCCGAGGCAGGATGGCCCGGCACCGCCAGGGCGAGAGGCAGGATGATGGCCAGAGACCCGGCGACCGAGGCCATTCTCCGGAAGTGACGCCTGCCGGGCCGACTGCTGGCAGCTGGGATCAGCTTCATGAACAGCCTCCGATGCCTGGACAACGGATAACGCTGGGCGTTACGGGGAGCGTCCTGCTCATTCCGCGCTGATTAGTCAAGCCCCCGTCCGTCGCGATGCCAATAGCGAGCGGCGGCCAGGGCCAGGAATATTCTGTTAAAAAACCATCAACGCATTCGCAACAAAACGCCATGCCGCGTCGAGGCTCAGCCGACGGTCAGGGCCGCCTGGCCGCGGACGTGGCCGGTCTCAACTTCGCGGTGGGCAGCCGGTGCCTGGCCGGGGGGGACGGGGTCGGCACTACCGGGGAGCGACCGGGTTGACCCAGGTGAGATCGGGAAACCGGGCGAAGTCGGAGTCCGTTGAGCAGACGCCGACGCCGTGCTCGATGGCCAGGGCGGCCAGGTGAGCGTCGGTGACCAAGTTCCCGCGCAGATCGCCGTCGACGATCAGCCGGCGCAGTATCTCCGCGTGCCTGTCTCCGGGCATCGGCACCCACGTCGCATCGGCGCCGAGCCAGTCATCGACGTACGACCACGCCTGCCCAGGACTCAGCGGGCTGGCCGAGGCCCGCGGGTGGGTGGAGATCCGCTGGAAGGCGAGCAATGATGCCCACGGCAGTCCGACCCGGGCAGGCCCGTTCAGAGTCTCCTCCAGCCAAGCCCGGGCGGCGTCGTGGAAGGTGCTTTCGGCGTCCACCGCGTAGAGCAGGACGTTCGCGTCGATGATCATTCAGGGGTGTTCCGGGCCGTCAAGGAACTCGAGGGCCTCCGCGACGTTGGACAGGTCCACCCGCAGGCCCAGCCTCGTAGTGCGTTGCTGAAACGTCCGCCGGACCGGATGGCCGGCGCGCAGCCCGGCGCGCGCCAGACTGTTCACCGCCTCGCTCAGCCCGATATGGCGCTCGCGCCGGAGCTGTTCGGCTGCGGCGGCCACGTCGTCATCGAGCCTGATCGTCGTCCGCACCAGGCAATCGTAGCATCAGTGATGCTCCAGAACGAGCATCATCGATGCGCACCTGTCCGGTGTGGCACAGCTGCGGGACGGCGGCAGATAATCAGCCAGATGGGCCTCACGCGCGCCGCGACGCCGAAGCTGCTCGCCCTCAGTGACCTGCACCGCCGAAGCTGCTCGCCCTCAGTGACCTGCACGTGGGATTCCCGGAGAACCGGGAGATCGTCGCTGACCTGCGGCCTCAGACACCGGCGGACTGGCTCCTGGTAGCCGGTGACGTCGGCGAGTTCGCTGCCGACATCGAGTGGGCGCTGCGCACGCTGAGCCAGCGCTTCGCCACCGTTGTGTGGGCACCGGGCAACCACGAGCTGTGGACGCACCGGCGAGACCCGGTGCAGCTGCGCGGTGAGCTGCGTTACGAGTACCTGGTGCAGCTGTGCCGGAGCCTGGGCGTGCTCACCCCCGAAGATCCCTACCCGGTGTGGGACGGCGCGGGCGGGCCGGTCACGATCGCGCCGCTGTTCCTGCTGTACGACTACACGTTCCTGCCCGACGGCGCGGCGACCAAGGCGGCGGCGCTGGCGATGGCGTACGACAGCGGCGTGGTGTGCTCCGACGAGCGGATGCTGCACCCCGACCCGTACCCGAGCCGCGAGGCATGGTGCCAGGCGAGGCTCGAGGTGACCGAGCGACGGCTGCAGGAGCGGGACCCGGATCTGCCGGCGATCCTGGTGAACCATTTCCCGCTCGTCCGGGACCCCACCCGCGTCCTGCGGTACCCGGCGTTCGCGCAGTGGTGCGGGACGACGGCGACGGCCGACTGGCACGTCCGGTTCAACGCCGCGGCGGTCGTCTACGGGCAGGGAGTGGCGGCGGCGGGGGAAGACGCCCGGCCCGCCGCGCCAGATACTCCCGGGCCCGGTGGGCTGACATGCTGGCGGACATCGTGCCCCCGCAGGTTGCGGCCGACGAGGCGTTCGGGGATGCGGACGGCGTCGTGCTGTTCCCCGAGGAGGAGGCCGTCGTGGCCCGGGCGGTGGACAAGCGGCGCCGGGAGTTCACCACGGCCCGGGCATGCGCGCGGGCCGGGCTGGCCAGGCTCGGCGTGGGGCCGGTGCCGATCCTGCCCGGCCTGCGCGGCGCGCCGCAATGGCCGCCCGGCATCGTGGGCAGCATGACCCACTGTGCCGGCTACCGGGCCTCGGCGGTCGCGCGGGCCGAGGACATGCTCACCCTCGGGCTGGACGCGGAGCCCGACGACTCGCTGCCCGATGGCGTGCTGGGCGCGGTCGCCAGCGCCGATGAGCGCGCCGGGCTGGATGGTTTCCGCTGACCCGGCGCTGGCTGGGCTTCAAGGAGGCGGCGGTCACGATCAACCCGGCGGACGGCACGTTCGCCGCCCGGCTCCTGGTCGAAGGTCCCGTCCTGGACGGCCGCAAGCTGACCGGCTTCACCGGCCGGTGGCTGGCCCGCGACGGCCTCATCCTGACGGTGATCGCGGTGCCGCGGTGCTCCCCGTTCAGCCCCCGGAACGGGCCGCGATCCTGACGAGCCGCAGCGTCCGGGCGTGACCGCGAGGCCCGCGGCGTTGCGCTAGTCCTGAGGTGCGCGGCCGAGGAAGGCGGCCTGCGGGCGCGCTCAGCGGGATGCGCCGGCGGCCCGCCAGTGAGTTTTGGCGATCGCCCGGATCTGCACTGGTGAACGCGTCACGTGAACGCGATTCGCTACCTACCCCAAGGAGTCAGGATGCCCGCGCAAGAACTCTCAGGAACAGCCGCACTCGTCACCGGCGCCAGCCGTGGATTCGGCCGCGGCATCGCCGCCGCGCTGTCCGGCGCCGGCGCCGAGGTCGTCGGGGTCGCCCGCGACCGCGGCCCGCTCGAGGAGGTACGCACGCAGCTCGGGAGCACGTTCACCCCGGTCGTCGCCGACGCGGCCGATCCCGTCGTCGCCGGCCAGCTTCTCGATACGTTCCGTCCCCGGACGCTGGTGCTCAACGCCGGGGCCAGCCCGCTCTCGCGGCCCCTGCACCAGCACACCTGGCAGACCTTCAGCCGCAACTGGGACGTCGACGTGCAGCAGGTGTTCCACTGGGCCCGCGAGGCGGTACTGCGTCCCCTCGAGCCGGGCAGCGTGGTCATCGCGTTCTCCAGCGGGGCCGCGGTCACCGGCTCGCCGCTCAGCGGCGGCTACGCCGGAGCCAAGGCCACCATCCGGTTCATCGCCGCCTACGCCGCCGCCGAGGCCGAGCGGGCCGGGCTCGGCGTCCGGTTCATCTCGGTGCTCCCGCAGCTCACGCCGGCCACCGAGCTCGGCGCGGCCGCGGTGGCCGCCTACGCTGCCCGCGAGGGCGTGAAGGTCGCTGACTTCCTCGAGGTCCGCGGTCCGGCGCTCACCCCGGAGCAGGTGGGCCAGGCCATCGTCGGCCTCGCCCGCGATCCCAGCCACGACCGCGGCGCCTACCTGCTCACCGCCGCCGGCCTCGCCCCGGTGTCGTAACGCCCGGCATCACCCGCCCGCGCTGCCGACTACCCCACGGCCACGGCCACGGATCCGGCCCGGCGCACTAAGCGCATTTCTCTGACTATAGTCAGAGAGTGGACCCGAACATGATCGGCCGGGTCCGGAGCTTCAACCGGATCATCACGCAGCGGATCGGCGCGCTCAACGACGCGTTCCTGTCCCGCGACCGCCCGCTCGGTCAGGCGCGCCTGCTGTGGGAGATCGGCCCGGACGGCGCCGACGTTCGGCGGCTGCGATCACGGCTCGGCCTCGACTCGGGCTATCTCAGCCGGCTGCTGCGATCACTGGAGAATGACGGGCTCGTGGTCGTCGAGCAGAGCCTGGCCGACGGGCGGGTCAGGACGGCGCGCCTGACCGTCGACGGCCTGGCCGAGCAGGCAGAGCTTGACCGGCGTTCCGATGACGTGGCCGCCTCCATCCTGCGGCCGCTCAGCGCACCGCAGCGCTCCCGGCTCATCACCGCGATGGCCGAGGTCGAGCGGCTCGTGGCGGCCTCGATGATCCAGGTCAGCACCTGCGATCCCCGGCACCCGGAGGCCCGCTGGTGCCTGCGGTCCTACTTCAGCGAACTGGCCGGCCGCTTCGACGGCGGCTTCGACCCCGCCCGCAGCATCTCCGCTGACGACGAGGAGCTGACCCCTCCTGCGGGCCTCCTGCTGGTCGCCACCCTCCACGGCGAGCCGGTCGGGTGCGGTGCGCTCAAGTTCCACGGCGACGAGCCGACCGAGATCAAGCGGATGTGGGTCGCCCCCGTGGCCCGCGGGCTGGGGCTCGGCCGCCGGCTCCTCACCGACCTGGAGGCGCGCGCGGCTGCCGGCCGGAGCCGCATCCTCCGGCTGGAAACCAACCGCTCCCTGACCGAGGCGATCGGCCTGTACCGGTCCGCGGGCTACCGCGAGGTCGCCGCGTTCAACGACGAGCCCTACGCCGACCACTGGTTCGAGAAGACACCAGCTTCTACTTCCACCGGAACATGTCGCTGACGTTCATGGACGACCCCCGGGAGTCGGCATGCGCCACGAACTGGGGTCCAGAACATCATGTGGTCGACCGACTTCCCGCACCCCGGCCACGACGTGGCCCTACTCGCAGTCCTACATCGAGCGCAACTTCGCCGGCGTCCCCGCGGACGAGACCGAGTTCATGGTCTGCGGCAATGCCGCCCGCGTGTACGGCCTGTAGCGTTCTGCGTGGTCCACATTGACCCGACGGTCATGATGTTGTCATGATGTGGTAATGGCCTTTTCAGCGATGCTCCAGAGCCTATGACCGCACCGGACGGCGTCGCCCGGCCGCTCCCCGTCGTCGACGACGACAATGCCCACTTCTGGCGGGGCGGCGCCGACGGGGTGCTCCGGTTCAAGCGGTGCAACGCCTGCGGCGCGCTGCTGCACCCGCCGCCTCCCGTGTGCCGCTACTGCCGCTCTCAGGACATCGGCGTGGCCGACGTGTCGGGCCGGGGGGTCGTGATCGGGGTCACGGTCAACCATCAGCTCTGGGACCCGCGCTTCCCGCCACCGTTCGTGATCGCGATCGTGGCGATCGAGGAGGACCCGCGAGTGCGCGTCCTCACCAACCTGGTCGGCGTGGCACCCGAGGCCGCACACGTCGGCATGCGGGTGCGCGTCCGGTTCGAGGCCAGCGAGGATGTCTGGCTGCCGCTGTTCGAACCCGACGGCGGCGACGCCGGCGAGCTCCCGTCGGATGAGACGCCGCCCGGGGAGCACCGGCGCTGGGTCCGGCCCGTGCTCCGGACGGACAAGTTCGAGGACCGGGTAGCGATCACCGGGATCGGGATGTCGCCGATCGGCCGCCGGCTGATGCTGCCGCCCCTCGCCCTGACCGTGGCGGCCGTCAAGGACGCCGTCGCGGACGCCGGGCTCACCCTCGACGACATCGACGGGCTGTCCACCTACCCCGGCGGAGGAGGGGACGGGGGCTTCGGGGAGGGCGGCGTCACCGCCCTGGAAGACGCCCTCGGCCTGCGGCCCACCTGGTACAACGGCGGCGCCGAGACCTTCGGCCCGTCGGGGTCGGTCATCGCGGCCATGCTGGCGGTCGCCGTCGGCCTGGCCCGTCACGTGGTCTGCTTCCGGACGGTGTGGCAGGCCACGTTCGCGGCCCGGCAGCGCGCCCGTGACTCGCGGGGCGGCAGCCCGCACGGCATGATGAGCGGGTCCGCGGGCGGCCGGGTGCCGGGCTACAGCGCGCCGTACGGGGTGGGCTCGGCCGCCAACTACCTGGCCATGTGTGCCTCCCACCACTTCCGCCGGTACGGGACGACGCGGGAGACGCTGGGCTGGATAGCGCTGAACCAGCGCGCCAACGCCGCGCTCAACCCCAGGGCGATCTACCCGCGACCTGGCCAAGCCGCCGGTGCTGGTCGAGGCCGTCGGGACCCAGCTGACCGAGCGGGTGGCCTGGGAGCAGTCGACGATCACCCACGAGCCTCAGGTGCTGGGGCCTGCCGCCCACCTGTGGTCGCGCACCAGCCTGCGGCCGTCCGACGTCCAGGTCGCCGAGCTGTACGACGGTTTCACCTTCAACTGCGTGTCGTGGCTCGAAGCCCTCGGCTTCTGCGGGATCGGTGAGGCGAAGGACTTCCTCGACGGCGGCAAGGCCATCGCCCGCGACGGCGGCGTGGTCGCCCTGAACACGCACGGCGGCCAGCTTTCCGCCGGGCGCACGCACGGCATGGGGCTGGTGCACGAGGCAGTCGTCCAGCTGCGCGGTGAAGGCGGCGATCGCCAGGTGGCGGGTGCGCGGGCCGCCGTCGTCAGCAGCGGCGGCCTCACGCCCGGGGGCGCGATGCTCTTGCGGCGTGACTCGTGACCGGCCGAGATGATCGCGGTGGCGCCGGCTCCGCGGTGCCCGAGCCTGGAGGTGGAGCACGATGACCGTCCGAGCGGTTGACGCCGAGCCGGTTTACTACGACCCCTACGACTACCGGATCGACACGAATCCGCATCCGGTGTGGCAGCGGATGCGCGAGGAGCAGCCGCTCTACTGGAACGAGAAGTACGGCTTCTGGGCGGTGAGCCGCTTCGAGGACGTGTGGTCCGCCTACCACGACACCGAGACCTTCAGCTCGACGCACGGTGTCCAGCTGGAGCAGCTCGACGCTCCGGTCCCGTTCAAGATGATGATCTTCATGGACCCGCCCGAGCACTCCACCCTGCGCAAGATCATCAGTCGGGCGTTCACTCCCCGGCGGATGGCCGAGCTCGAGGACTCGGTCGTCGCGCTCGCCGCCCGGTATCTCGACCCGTTCATCGGGGCCGGGGGCTTCGACTACGTCACGGACTTCGGCGCCCTGCTGCCGCCGATGGTCATCGGCGAGATGCTCGGGGTGCCGGAGGCCGAGCGCGACACGATCCGGCTGCTTAGCGACGACATGATGCACATCGAGGAGGGCGCCACCGGGCCGAGCGAGCAGGCGATGACGGCCGGGGCCAAGATCTACGAGTACTACGCCGCGATGATCGCCGAGCGCCGGGCGGCCCCCCGCGATGACCTGGTCTCGGCCCTGCTGGACGCCGAGATCGACGAGGACGGGTCGCGCCGCAGGCTCACCGAGGAGGAGATCCTCTCGTTCATCATGCTCCTCAACGGCGCCGGCATCGAGACCGTGGCCCGGCTGCTGAGCTGGGCCGCCGTGACCCTGGCCCGGAACCCCGACCAGCGGGAGATCCTGGTCGCCGATCCGTCGCTGGTGCCCGGCGCGATCGAGGAACTGCTGCGCTACGAGGCGCCGTCGCCGGTCAACGGCCGGTGGGTTACCCGGCCTGTCACGCTGCACGGGGTGACGATCCCGGCGGAGTCGAAGATGCTGCTCCTGAACGGGAGCGCGAACCGGGATCCGCGGGAGTTCCAGGACCCGGACCGCTTCGACGTGCGGCGGACGATGGAGCGGCACATCTCCTTCGGGTTCGGCCCCCACTTCTGCCTGGGCGCCGCCCTGGCCCGGCTGGAGGGCCGCGTGGCCCTCGCGGGCACGCTGGCCCGGTTCCCGCGCTGGGAGATCGACGAGGAGGAACTTGTCATGGTGCGGACGAGCACGGTCCGCGGCTTCAGCTCGGTGCCGGTTCACCTTGGCTGACATCGAGGACGCGGGGGCGCGGCGCGGGGACTTCCCGCTCAGCCAGGCGCAGCTGGCGCTGCGCGGCGCCTTCCGGGCCTTCTTCGACCGGAACTGCCCGCCGGAGCGGGTGCGCCAGGCCGAGCCGCTGGGGTGGGACCGTGAGCTGTGGGCGGAGCTGGGCGAGCTGCGCCCGGTGGCGCTGGGGGTCCCGCAGTCGCGGGGCGGCGACGGCGCAGGCCTGGTCGAGCTGGCCCTCGCCGCCGAGGAGGCCGGCCGGCGAGCTGCCCCGGTGCCGCTGGCCGAGACCGCCGTCGCGGCGCGGATCCTGGCCGCGACCGATGCCGATGGCGCGCCGGGAGCGCTGGACCGGGTGCTCGCGGGCGAGGTCGCCTCGGTCGCGGTCGGCCCGGACCCGGCCGCACCCGGCCGCCGGATCGTCCCCGCGGGCGCCGTCGCGACGGTAGTGCTCGGGCTGCGCGGCGAGACGCTGGTCATGTGCTCACGGGACGAGGCGCCGACGGCGCGGAATCTGCCGTGCGCCCCGCTCGCCTGGTGGCACCTGCCGGACGGCGTCGTGCTGGCCTCCGGCGACCAGGCCCGTTCGCTGCTGGCCCGCGCCCAGCGGGAATGGCGGGTCCTGACGGCCGCGTCGCTGGTCGGCGTGGCCGGTGCCGCCCGGGATCTCGCTGTCCAGAAGGCCAGGGACCGGTCGGCGTTCGGCGTTCCGGCCGGCTCTTTCCCGGCGATCGCGCGTCCGCTGGCGGATGTGGCGGCCGGGATCGAGGGCGCCCGCGGACTGGCGTACCAGGCGGCGTGGCTCTGCGACCACGAGCCCGACCACGCCGGGGCGCTGGCGTCGACGGCGTTCGCACAGGCCGCCGAGGCCGCCGAGCGGGCGGCCACGGCTGCCCGGCAGGCCCAGGGCGGGTCCGGCTACGCCCTCGAGTCCGACGCGCAGCTGTTCTTCCGGCGGGCCAGGGGCTGGGCCCTGGTCGCGGGCGACCGTCGCCGCGAGGTGCAGCGGATCGCGGACGCGCTGTTCGGGGCGCTACAGCGGGCCAGCGAGGCGGGATGACGACGGGATGGTGAACTTCAGCAGATGACCGCGGTCATGCAAGGCATCCGCATCCTCGAGGTCGCCGAGCACACGTTCGTGCCGGCTGCCTCGGCCATCCTGGCCGACTGGGGTGCCGACGTCATCAAGATCGAGCACGTCGAGCGGGGCGACGCCATGCGCGGCCTGGCCAGCACCGGGGTGGTGGACCTCGGCCACGGCAGCGTGCACGCGCTCCTGGAGCACTCCAACCGGGGCAAGCGCAGCCTGGGGCTTGACCTGTCCCGGCCCGAGGGCCTCGACATCCTCTACAAGCTGGCCGCCACCGCCGACGTCTTCCTCACCAACAAGCTCCCCCAGGTTCGCGCGAAGCTCTCGATCGACGTCGGGGACATCCGGGCCGTCAACCCGGACATCGTTTACGTCCGGGGGTCCGGGTTCGGCCCGAAGGGCCCGGATGCCGACCAGGGTGGGTACGACATCCTCGGCTACTGGTCCCGGTCCGGCATCGCGGCCTCGGTGACGTCGGCCGAGGACAACGACCTGCCGCCCCAGCCGGGCCCGGCGTACGGCGACAACATCGGTGCGATGACCATCGCCGGGGGCATCTCGGCCGCACTGCTGCACCGGGCCCGGACCGGCCAGGCACCGGTCGTCGACGTTTCCCTCCTCGCCACGGGAATGTGGGCGCTCAGCGCGGGCATCGCCCTGTCGGCCCAGCGCGGCGAGCCCTGGCAGCGGCTGCCCCGGCTGCGGGAGAACATCCGCAATCCCCTGACGAGCTCCTACCAGACGAAGGGCGGCCGGTGGCTCTACCTGTCCTGCCTCCAGGGCTTCCACTACTGGCCCGAGGCATGCCGGGTGATCGGCCGGCCTGACCTCATCGATGACGAGCGGTTCGCCACCGCCCAGGCGCTGTCGGACCACGCGCTCGAGGCCGTGCAGATACTCGACACCGTGTTCGCTTCCGCGACCCTGGAGGAGTGGCGGGACCGACTGCGCGGCTTCACCGGCCAGTGGGCCCCCGTTCAGGACTCGATCGAGGTCATGAGTGACGAGCAGGTCCAGGCCAACGGATATGTCCTCGAGGCGGAGACGAAGGACGGCACCCGGTTCCCGCTGGTGACCACGCCCGTGCAGTTCGACGGCGAGCCGTCGCCGCCGGGCCGGGCCCCCGAGTTCAACGAGCACGGCGACGACATCCTCACCGGCGAGCTCGGCCTCGACTGGGACACCGTCGTGGAGCTGAAGATGAAGGGAGTGGTGGCCTAGCGCGCCCAGGCGGGCGGGCCGGGCACCTGGCGAGAATGCGTCCTCCGGGGAGATGGGTGAGCGAGGAAAGTGTCGCCGAGCCTCGCGCATGGCAGGAGCGAGCCGTTTCCCGGTCGCTCGAGCGCTCCCGCGTCGACGCGGAGCGGCGTAGCGCCCGGTTCATCGAGACCGCGCTGCAACTGGTGGAGGAGACCGGGGGCGAGGACTTCACCGTGCAGGACGTCGTGGACCGGATGAAGGTCTCCACCAGGACCTTCTACCAGTTCTTCGCCGGCAAGGACGAGCTCCTGCTGGCGATCTTCGAAGAGGGCCAGCGCGAGCGCAACCATCGCCTGCGCCAGGCGGTGGCCGCGGAGCCGGACCCGCTCGCCCGGCTGCGAGTCTTTGTCATCGGCAGCCAGCAGGGTACCCAGCGTTCGGCCACGAGCCGGTTCATGGTGCAGCACTACTTCCGGCTCCTGGTGAGCCATCCCGCCGAATTGCGCCAGTCGTTCAAAGGGGTCATCGCCTATCTGGCGGGGCTCATCGCTGACGCGGCGGCGTCGGGGGCCGTCCGGTCGACGGATCACTACCGCACCGCGGGCTTCATCCTGCAGACGATGAACACCGCCATCCAGGCGAATATCCTCGACTGGCCGCTGATGGATCCGCCGCCCTCGCCGGAGGAGGTCTGGGAGTTCTGCCTGCGCGGCATAGCAGCCGGCCCGGCGACCGCCGGATAGCACCGGGATGGGGCGAGGTGGTGTCGTGGACCTGTCAGGGAGCGGTGCCGGCACCGCACGCGGGCGTCAGAACGGCTTCTTGACGTAGCCGCCGGCGACCAGCACGGTCTGGCCGGTCACGAAGCTGGCCTCGTCGAAGCAGAGAAAGAGGGCCGCGAGAATGAGCTGGGCCTGCGAAGTAGCCCAACGCCTGGGCGCATGCGCGTCGCCCGGTGTGGTCAGTAGTGGTAGCGGGCGGCGATAACAATGATCTCTTTGTCCGTGACAATGTAGACGAGGCGGTGCTCTTCATCGATCCGCCGCGACCAAGCCCCTGGTAGGTGGTACTTCAGCGGTTCGGGCTTGCCGACGCCCGTGAAGGGGTCGCGGCGGATGTCATCGATGAGTCTGTTGATTCGGACGAGCATCTTGCGGTCGGTCCTGAGCCAGGACGTGTAGTCCTCGCAGCCCTGGTCTTCGAATACCAGTCTCACGCGAGGTTGCCCGGTGGGTCTGTTGCGTCGGGGTCGATGAGCTCGTGTTCGCTGAGGTTGACGCCGCTCAGGGCGTTCTCGTATGACTTAAGCAGGCGGCGGGCGTTCGCGGGGGAGCGCAGCAGGTAGGCGCCTTCGCGCAGGGCAGAGTAGTCATCGGCCGAAACAAGCACGGCGTTGCCGTGCTTGGATACGATCTCGATGGCGTCGTGGTCATCGTTGACCTTTTTGATCAGTGGGAAGAGGCTCTTACGAGCCTCGCTCGCGGTGATAGACATGGCGGGAAGCCCTTCTGGAACGGTACTGGATATCGTACCACTTCTGGTGGGTTGAGAACGGCTGGCGGTTCACGCGCCGCAGAATCACCAGCGTCTGGAGCTAGGAACCCCGCTTCGATCACGTCCTAAGGGGGACTCAGCGGGCGACGAGGCGCAGGGGAAGCTGCTCGTGGCGCCGGACCATCAGGCTGTTGACCCACCGGGGCGGGTGTTCGGGGTCGAGGGTGATGCTGGCGGTGCGCCCCGAGCAGCACTCTGAGCACGGCGCGCGCCTCGATGCGGGCGAGGGGTGCCCTGACGCAGTGGTGGATGCCGCGCCTGAACGCCAGGTGCAGGCGCGGCACCTGCCGTTCCAGGTCGAACTCGTCGGATCGTTCGAACTCGGCGTCGTCGCGGTTGGCGGCGCCGAAGAGCAGCAGGAGCGTGGCGTCGGCCGGGATGTCGACGCCACCTAGGGTGGTGTCCTTTCGTCATGGCCGCTGCACCGGCGCTGGGTCACATCGGCGGCGCGTTGCTGTCGCCCTGGCCGTATCGCCGGCGCGTTGATGTCGTAGGCGGGCGGCGCGGGTGGACGGGCTGTCATGGGTGATCCTCCCTGGGGGGGTTCGCCGGGCGAGGGCGGGGCGAAGATGTCTGGGTAGCGCATGAGGTGGGTGCCACCGTCGACGAGCTGCAGCGTGCCGGTGATGAGCGACGCCTCGTCCGAGACCAGGAGCGCGACCAGGGCCGCGATCTCTACGGGCTGCGACCACCATCCGAGCGGCGTGTTGTCCGTGAACTGGTCGATGAGTCCGGGCATCGCCCACAGCAGGTCGGTCAGCTGGGTCTCGACCAGCCCGGGGCGACCGCGTTGACGCGGATGCCGGTCGCGCCGAGCTCGAGCGCGGCAACCTCGGTCAGCATCTTCACGCCGCCCTTCGCCGCGCAGTACGTGGCCATACCTCGGGCCGCCTGGACCGCGTTGAGGCTGGCGGTGGCGACCATCGACCCGCCGCCGCGGGCCGCGATGGCCCGCCCCGCGTGCTTGTAGGTCAGGAACACGCCGGTGAGGCAGATGTCGATGACCCGCTGCCGCGCGAGCTCGTCGCCCGCTACGAGCAGGATGCGCGGAGCGACTTTCCGTAACGGAGTGGCCGAGCGCCCCGGACCTGCCGGGCCTGGCCGGCGGCCGCGGTCACCGGCGCACCTGCGAGGCGACGACGCCGGCGTCGTGCAGCCCGCCGATCTCGCGGGCGGACAGGCCCAGCACCCCTGCCAGGATCTCGTCCGTGTGCTCCCCAACCAGGGGCGGCCGCAGGTGGTCGGCCCGCTCCAGCCCGGTGAACACCAGGGGCGAGCCGGGGGTGCGCAGCGGTCCGAGACCGGCGTGCTCGACGTCGGCGAACAGGGGGTTGGCGGTAGACACCCTGGGGTCCTGTTCCAGCGCCTCGGCGAACGTCTGATAGGGCCCCCAGCACACTCCGGCCGCGGCGAGCTCGGCGCCCGCCTCGGCGGCGGTGCGCGCGGCGAACCAGGGGGCCAGCAGCGCCCCGATCGCGTCCCGGGCGATGTACCGGTCCCCCTCGCGGTCGAGCCGGACGCCGAAGGCCTTCTCGACCACGGGCAGGTACTCCTCGATGCCGGTGGCCGCGACCAGCGACCGCCACTGTCTCGCCGTGATGGCGACGACCATGATCCGGCGCCCATCGGCGGTCGTGACGTGACGTGACGTCCCTGGCCGGTGCGGCCGCGGTGCCGCTCGGCGGCCAGCAGCCCCACCGCGAGCGTCAGGCCGGCGGCGACGTCCCAGGCGGGCAGCACGTGGTTGACCGGCCGGGCGCCGTCGCCGGTGACCGCCGGGAAGCCGGTGGCGGGGTTGATGGTGTAGTCGACGGCGGTGCTGCCGTCGGGGTTCCCGGTCAGGCTGAGCATGATCAGGTCGTCGCGGCCCGCGCTCAGCCGCTCGTAGGACAGCCAGCCGGCGGCCGGGAAGTTGGTCAGGAACAGGCCGGCGTCCGGGCCCGGTGCGGCAATCAGCGCGGTGACCAGCTCGCGGCCCTCGGGGCGGCGCAGGTCGACGGCGATCGACCGCTTGCCCTTGTTCATGCCCCGCCAGAACAGGCTGGTGCCGTCCGGGGCGACCGGCCACCGGTCGTGATCGATCCCGCCGCGCACGTCGTCGAAACGGATCACGTCCGCCCCGAGCTGGGCCAAAGTCATCCCGCCCAGCGGGGCCGCGACAAAGGCGGACCCCTCGACGATCCTGAGCCCCTCCAGCACTCCGGCCATCAGGGCAGTCCGGCGCCCGGAACAGTCACGGTCACCCGCTCGACCTTAGCCGACCCCACGGAACGGGAGCGCTCGGCCTCGCCGAGGGTGGCCGCTGTCGTGGATAACATATACACTCCGGCCCTGGGACTGCGCCGGAGGAGCTACGGCGGGACCCGGCGGCCACCGAGGCCGCGCTGCGCCCCGGGCGCTGGTACCGCACCGGCGATTTCGGCCGCATCGTCGACGGCGTGCTCTACCTGGAGAGCCGGATGCGCGACCTGATCATCCGGGGCGGCGAGAACATCTACCCGATAGAGATCGAGAACCGGCTGGTCGAGCACCCGGACATCGACGACGCCGCGGTCGTCGGGGTCGCCGACACCGTGCTCGGCCAGGAGGTCAAGGCCTTCGTGGTCACCCGGCCCGGCGCGGAGCTGGCCGCCCAGGACGTCCGGGACTGGGTAGCGGCCGGGCTGGCGGCGTTCAAGGTTCCCGCGCACGTCGAGTTCTGCGACGCGGTCCCGTACAGCGAGACCGGCAAGGTGCTCAAGCGCGAGCTCGAGGAGCCCGCACAGGTGACGACCTGACCGTACGCGCCGGGGCAGCCTCGACCAGGTGAAGATCGACAAGATTGCCCGGGGTAATGCGATCCGGCTGCTGGCCCTTGAGCACGCCTGTTGACTTTATCCTTGATATCTTTAACGAACACTAAACCGTGAGCCATGAGGGGGTGAGAACCATCGCGCGTCAGGGAGCTGCAACGGAGCTGCCCGAGCTGCCGGATTCCGCGCCCGAATCCCCGGCGGATTCGTCCCGTCATCCACTGCGCACGCTGCCGGGTGAGGGCCTGTCCCGGCTGAGCAGCGGCGAGCAGGTGCGGCTGTACGTGCGTCGGCTCATCTTCGACGGCGTGCTCCGGCAGGGCCAGCGGATGCCCCAGGACGCCATCGCCCGGACACTCGGGGTATCCCGGATCCCGGTACGCGAGGCGATGATCGCGCTAGAGCGCGAGGGCTGGGTCACGAGCATCGCGCACCGCGGCGTCTTCGTGAACGCAATCGATGAGTCCGCCGTTCATGATCACTATGAGCTGTACGGCCTGCTCTACGGGTTCGCGGTCCGGCGGGCCACGGAGCGGCTGGGCGCGCCGCTGGCCTCGAAGCTCGCGCCGATACAGAAGCGGATCGGCGCGGCCGAGGACGACGCCGCCGAGATGTACGACGCCGCCCTCGCCTTTCACCGGACGGTGGTCGCCGCCGCGAACTCGCCCCGGCTGGCCAGCATGCTGCGCCCGCTGACCGGCATCGTCCCCGGCAACTTCTTCGAGCTGGTACCCGGGGCAAGCAAGATCGAGAAGCGGGGGACCGCGGCCATCGTGCGGGCGGTCCGCCGCGAGGACGGCGAGGCTGCCGCCGAGGAGTACGCCGTCATGCTGCGGAAGCAGAGTGACCTGGTCGTGGAGCTCTTCCGGAACCGCGGCCTGTTCGAGACCGCGTCCTCCGCCTGACGCCAGAGCGGCCCAACCGCGGCCGATGCCATCATTTAAGACCCAAACCGGACGCGTCCACCGATGACCCGGCGCCATACGGCCACGGTTGACTCCAGGCTCTCCAGGCGTGGCCCATCTGTGTCCCCGAGGGTCAGGGCCGAGGCCCCGGTGTGCAGCCAAGGACAGACGGCACTCGCAGATTGTAAATTTTATATCTAAGTTCTGGCTCAGAAGTTATATGCTCACTAAGATATAAATAATATATCCGCGCTGGCTGGATGGCACCGAGGAGTCCGACGGAGCCCGGCCCGGCCGCCCGGGCACGCCCGTCACCGAACGCGAGCGCGAGGACCCGGTGGGCGGACGCCCACTCCCGCCCCTGCCGCCACGCTTATCCGGCTCTCGTTGATGCCAGGAGCTGCCATGTCCGACGAGCTCTTCCTGCCCGAACCGCTCCCGCGCAACGTCAGGTACACGGTCATCTCGGTCGACGACCACGTCGTCGAGCCGGCCCATACTTTCGAGGGTCGTCTGCCGGCCGCCCGGCAGGACCGGGCGCCGCGCATCGTCGAGACCCCGGAGATCATGAAAAAATTCGTCCACATGTTCGCTGACGCCTCAGAAATGTCAGACCCTCGCGATAGCGTCGAACTAACAATCGAGGATCACAGAACGAGCTCCCGCTGAACCGGCCCGCCACGCCCGAGGAGGCACCGAGGATGTGTTTAGCTGGCCAGCCGCCCGCCCCGCCGGCCACCGCCGCAGAGGCGATGGCCATGGCGCAGGCCGCGCTGGGCTGGCTGGCGGGCGCGGATGCAGCGTCGCTGACCTCCGCCGAGCAGGCGGACACACTGCGCGCGCTGGAGCGGGCGCAGTCACTGCACACTGCGGCGCGAGCCCGGGTGCTGCGCGCGTTCGACGCCCAGGGCGGGTACGAAGACGACGGCCACGGCTCGGCCCGGAACTGGCTGAAGTGGCAGACCGGGATCACCGGCGGAGCGGCTGCGGCAGCGCTGGCCTGGATGCGGCGGCTGCCGGCCCACCCGGCCGTGGCCGACGCGCTGGCCGCTGCGAAGATCTCCGAGTCGTGGGGGCGGCAGATCTGCGAGTGGACCGACCTGCTGCCCCGAGAGCACCGCGGCGCCGGCGATCAGATCCTGCTCGCCGCGGCCGCCGGCCGGGCGGGGCGGCGTGACCTGGAGGAGTTGTTCGATCAGATCCGCGAGCTCACCGCCCGCCCGGATGATGACGGTGATGACGGGTTCGACGACCGGAGCCTGCAGCTGGCCCGGACCTTCCGGGGCGCGGGGAAGCTGAATGGTGACCTGACCCCGCAGTGCGCCGCGGCGCTGGCCGCGGTGCTGGAGGCGCTGGGCAAGCGGGTCGGCCCCGAGGACCTGCGCAGCAAGAGGCAGCGTGACCATGACGCGCTGGAGGAGGCGATGCGGCGGCTGATCGCCTCCGGCTGCCTGCCCGAGCGAGCCGGCCAGCCAACCCAGATACAGCTGCACTTGGGGCTCGATCAGCTGCGCGGGCAGCCCGGCGCCGCGGATGCCGAGGCCGCCTGGGCCGGGCCCGCGGCCGCGCCCGGCGCCGACTGCGACGCCACCATCGTGCCCATTGTGACCGGCCACGTCGACCCTGACGTCCTAGACCAGCTTGCCGCCGCGTTGCTGCGCGGGCGGGACGGACACGCCGAGGACGACGAGGCGGCTGCCACAGCAGAACAGCGGCGCCAGTGTGACGAGCGGGCCATGCGGCAGATCCTGATCGCCCGCGCCGCGGACCTGATGTCCGGCCCCGCCGGGCTGGCCGCCTACCTGCGCACCGGCCTGCTCGGCGGCCCCGCCGCGTCGGTAAGCCTGCCTCTGGATACCGGCGCCGCCACCGAGACCATCCCCGCCCACCTGCGCCGCCTGGTCATCACCCGGGACCGGCACTGCCGCTTCCCCGGCTGCGAACAGCCCCCGCCGACATGCCAGCCGCATCACATCCTGCCGAGGTCGCAGGGCGGCCGCACCTGCCTGAATAATCTTTTGATGCTCTGCACCTTCCACCACCTCATCGCGGTCCACCGCTGGGGGTGGGGGATCGTCCTGCTCCCCGACGGGACCGTGACCGCCACCAGCCCCGACGGCCGGCGCATCCTGCGCACCCACAGCCCGCCCGCCCACGCCGCCTGACTTGGGCACGGCCAGGCGGTGCTGCACGGCGAACATGCGGGGCCGGGTGGCGGAGGATGCCCGCCCGCTCACCTCCGGGGCGCCTTAAGGCGCCGCCTTCCCTCGTCGCTCGTCGCTCGTCCCTCGATCCTCAGTCCAGGCGACGCCGCGCCCCCGCGGCTCGCTCACGCTGCCACGCGCTCGAACACGGCGGCCAGGCCCTGGCCGCCGCCGATGCACATGGTCTCCAGACCGTACCTGCCGCCGCGGCGGTCCAGCTCGCGCAGCAGCGTGGTGAGGATCCGGCAGCCGGTGGCGCCGACCGGGTGGCCGAGCGAGATGCCCGAGCCGTTGACGTTGGTCCGCTCCCAGTCCGCCTCGGCGAAGCCCCACTCCCGGGTGCAGGCCAGCACCTGCGTGGCGAAGGCCTCGTTGAGCTCGATCAGGTCGATGTCGCTCAGCTTGAGCCCGGCCCGCTCCAGGGCCCGGGCCGTGGCCGGGACCGGGCCGATGCCCATGGTTCGCGGCGGCACCCCGGCCACCGCCCAGGACACCAGCCGGGCCAGCGGCCGCAGGCCCAGCCGCTCGGCCGCGTCGGTGTGGGTGACCACGCAGACCGCGGCGCCGTCGTTCTGGCCGCTGGCGTTGCCCGCGGTCACTGTGGCGTCCGGGTCGCTCCCGCCCAGGACCGGCCGCAGGCTGCCCAGTGCGTCGAGGGAGGCGTCGGGCCGCGGATGCTCGTCGGAATCCACCCGGGTCGTGCCCTTGCGGGTCCGGACCTCTACCGGGACGATTTCCTCGGCGAACGCCCCGGAACGCTGGGCGGCGACGGCCCGGTGGTGCGAGCGGAGCGCCAGCTCGTCCTGCTCCAGCCGCGGGATGTCGTACTCCAGGCGCAGGTTCTCGGCCGTCTCCAGCATGCCGCCCGGCACGGGGTGGAAGTAGCCGCCGGCGGTGACCCGGCCGCGGGCGAGCCCGTCGCGGAGCATCACCCCCTCGCCGGTGACGCCCCATCGCATGCTCGTGGAGTAGAACGCCGCCGAGCTCATGCTCTCCGCGCCGCCCGCGACGACCAGGTCGCTCACCTCGGTCTGCACTTGCATGGCCGCGTTCAGAACGGCCTGCAGGCCGGAGCCGCACCGGCGGTCCAGCTGCATTCCCGTCACCGAGACGTCCAGCCCGGCGTCCAGCGCCGCGACTCGTCCGATGGCGGGCGCGTCGGAGTTGGGATAGCACTGGCCGAGGAGCACGTCGTCGATGTCCGCCGAGGTCAGCCCGGTGCGCTCGACCAGCTCACGCAGCACCGTGGCAGCGAGCTCGGCAGGCGGGACATCTCGCAGGGCCCCGCCGTAGCGGCCCACCGGGGTCCGCACCGGCTCGCAGATGACGGCCTCACGCATGGTCGGCTCCCTTCGCGTTCACGACGGCCCTCCTTGACCTATGGTCCACCCGGCGTCAGTGCACGGCCAGGCCGCCGTCGGCACTGATGCACTGGCCGGTGATGTACCTGCCCGCGTCGGAGGCAAGCAGGAAGGCGCCGCGACGGCGTGCAGCACCGTCGCCCCGGCGGCGCGGGCCCCGCGCACCAGCCGTCCAACGGCGGCGAGCATGCCCGAATCCGCCGCCGCGGCGGCCAGCGCGGGCAGGGCACTGTCGGGGCCGACGATGCCGCGCTGGTACTCCTGAGTCAGGATCACGGTCGTCGCCGGTTCCAGCAGTGCCTCGAGATTGACCCGCACGTGTCGAGAACCCTGTTCTTACGAAGAGTATTCAAGTCCATTGCAAGGCACTTGTAAGGGGCTATTGACAAGAACCGTGTTTTCAAAGAGGCTACGATCGTTGATCCGTGCCGGCTGGACGCGGGATCTCCCTGGCACGCTGCCGTCTGGCCAGAGAACAGGAGCGGCTGATCATGGGTTTTCCTAGCGACGTCGGGATCATTGACTGCATGATCGGGTTCCCCGCCGCGGATCCGCACGAGCAGTACCGCTTCATCACCGAGCAGACCAAGGACCGCCAGTCCAAGCAGGAGATGAGGTTCCCGGTCGAGTACATGTTCAAGGACGTTCCGGACCTCGGAAAGGTCGACGACCCGGTCGCCGTGACCCTGCGCGAGATGGATCGCTTCGGAATCGAGAAGGGCCTGGTCGGCGTGGCTGGCGAGGTCGGCAAGAAGGCAGTCAAGGGCCACCCGGACCGCTTCATCCCGCACGCCAGCGCCGACCCGAACGCCGGGATGGAGGGCATCCGCCAGCTGGTGCGGGACTACGAGGAGTTCGGCATCCGCTCGGTGCACGTGTTCCCGGCGGGAACGTTCCCGCAGGTGCCGATCAGCGACAAGAAGATGTACCCGATCTACGCGAAGGCCGTCGAGCTGGGCATTTCGGCGTGGGTCAACGCCGGGGTGCCCGGGCCCCGGCTGCGCTACGAGTGCCAGTACGTGGGCCTGATCGACGAGGTGATGTTCGACTTCCCCGACCTGGTGTTCGTGACCATGCACGGATGCGATCCGTGGACCGACCTCGCGGTCAAGCTGATGCTCAAGTGGCCGGGCCTGCACTACGCCACCTCCGCGTTTGCGCCGAAGTACTACCCGAAACCGATCATCGACTACGCGAACACCCGGGGCGCGGACAAGGTGATCTACGCCGGGTACTTCCCGATGGGGCTGTCGCTGGAGCGGATCATGTCCGAGATGCCGTCGGTGCCGTTCAAGGACGAGGTGTGGCCCAAGTTCCTCCGCCATAACGCGGCCCGGGTCCTCGGGCTCGGCGAGTAGCGCGAGGCGACGGCTCCGCACCGAGCAGACGCCGGACGGACAGGGACGCAGCCCGGACAGGCGGGACACCGATGACGATTGGCATCACCGAGGACCACGCGGCGCTGGCCGCTGCGACCGCCGCGTTCCTGGCCCGGGTGGCCCCGGTCACCGACACCCGCGGCCGGGCCGCCGACATCGCCCGGGGCATGGTGCCGCCCTCGTGGAAGGCGGTCGCCGATCAGGGCCTGGCCGGCATCCACCTGCCGGAAGCCGCCGGCGGGGGCGGCGGCGGCCCGGTCGAGCTGGCGGTGGTGCTGGAGGAGGCCGGGCGCCATCTGCTGCCCGGGCCGCTGCTGCCCACCGCGACGGTGGGCGCGGTCCTGGCCGGCCCGCGGCTGGCCGGCGAGACCGCCCCGGCGCTGCGGGCGCTGGCCGGCGGCACGACGGCCGCGACCATGCTCACGTCCGCGGCCGTCACTGCCGAGCCAGAACGCGACGGCTGGGCCCTCACCGGCACCGCGAGGCCGGTCCTCGGGCTGACGCAGCTCCTCGGCCGCTGCGCCAGGCGACCGGGAGCGCGGAGTTCAATGAGGTGTTCTTCGACGACGTGCTCGTGCCCGACGACTGCCTCGTCGGGGCCGAGAACGCCGGGTGGCGCCTGGCCCGGACCACCCTGGCCAACGAGCGGGTGCAGATGGGCGGCATGCTCGGCCTCGGTGCCGACCTTCCCGCGGCCCTGCGGTCCCGGCCGGAGCTGACCGCCGACCCCTGGCGCTCCCCGCCCAGCTGATCGGCGGCGGGACGGCCGAGGTTCAGCTCAACGTCATCGCCGAACGCGTCCTGGGTCTCCCGCGGGGCTGACCCCGTCGTTCAGTCGCCGCGGGCCAGCTGCGGCCGGATCCGCTCGGAGTCGGCGAAGCGGCTGGCCTCGGCGGAGCGCACCAGCAGGCGGATCGATCGCTCCATGGCGCGGTACACCTGGTCGATGTCAATGTGCCCGAGAGTCCACGATCTGAGCAGCTGATTCATGACCGCGTCGCAGACCAGCATGATGTCGCCGACCGTCTCGGGATCCACGCCGACCAGGGCGGAAGCATAGATGGCATGCGTCTGAACCGACACCTGCCGGATGAGCTCGCGAGCCTCCGGGTCGGCGCACGTCTCGACCACCTGAAACGCCGAGAAGAACTGCGGTATCCGCTGAAAGGCCCGGATGGCCCGGGTAAACACCTCAACCAGGCGATCTTCGTTGGTCAGCCCCCGCACCGGCCGGTTCTGCACTCGGGAACCGAACCGGTCTACCCAGCGGACGAGCACGTGAGCAAACAAGAGCTCCTTGGACTTGAAGTAACGGTAGACGGTCGCCACGGCCACGCCGGACTCTTCCGACACCTCTCGCATCTGAACCCGCTCGTACGGCATCGTGGTGAGCAGGTCGTAGGCAGCATCAATAACCCGCTCCCGCCGTGCCAATTGACTGGCGGAAAGCCGTGAGCCTGGCGCCCCAGATTCCAGATTGTCAAGAGATACCGTCATGATATGTGCGAAAAGGCCGTTCCCTTGAGTGAGCGGACAGCAGATCTAAGCAGTCAGGATAGCAGCAATCAGGACGGGGCCGCCCAAGCCTCACACGCCGTGCGGTCCACCTGCCTGGTGGCTTTGGCCGGGTCAGGCGGCGGCTTTCTCCAGGATGTGCAGGCCGCAGGCCGAGCCGAGTCCGATGACGTGGGCGAGGCCGACTTTTGCCCCGTCGATCTGCCGAGGGCCGGCCTCGCCGCGCAGGTGGTGGCACACTTCCCAGATATTGGCGATGCCGGTGGCCGCGATCGGGTGCCCCTTGGATTCGAGTCCTCCGGATACGTTCACTGGCATAGAGCCGTCGCGCCAGGTGGCACCCGACGCAAAGAAATCGGCCGCATTTCCTTCTTTGCAGAGCATGAGATTGTCGTAATGCACGAGCTCGGCGGTCGCGAAGCAGTCGTGCAATTCGACGAGGTCGAGATCCTCCGGGGACACGCCCGCCTGCTCGTAGGCCGTGGTGGCGGCGTTGCGGGTGAGCGTGTTGACGTCCGGCAGCACCTGGCAGGCCTCCTGCCACGGGTCAGTGGTGAGCACCGACGCGGCCACCTTCACGGCCCGGCGCCGCTGGTCCGGATCGAGCGTACGCAGCCTGGCGTCGCTGACGACCACGGCCGCCGCCGCCCCGTCGCAGTTGGCCGAGCACATGGATCGCGTGTTCGGGTAGGCGATCATGACGTCGTTCATGATCTCCTCGAGCGTCATCTTCCTGGTGTACGTGGCCAGCGGGTTGAGGGTGGAGTGAGCGTGGTTCTTCTCTGCGATCCGGGCGAACAGGCCGAAGCT
>WNFN01003414.1_pt1 | contig 22961 bp, 21 predicted proteins | sample 5400161 | NCBI WGS metagenome assembly WNFN01 (sample SAMN13153353, study PRJNA577476) | soil metagenome | isolation source: 80 cm saprolite on Douglas fir-dominated hillslope | place: USA:California | collected 2013-09-17 | reverse complement strand
GAGCAGGCGGCCGCGGATGCCCGCGATTGGCCGGTCACGGTCGACCCGGTGCTCTTGTTCCGGTTCTCCGCGCTGACGTACAACTCCCACCGCATCCACTACGACCGGGACTACGCCCGCCAGGTCGAGGGCTACCCGGGCCTGGTCGTGCACGGCCCGCTGCAAGCTCTGCTGATGGCCGAGCTGGCCCGGCGCGTGACCTTGCTGCCCGCGTCCTGCGAGTACTGCTTCCGGCTCGTGGCGCCGCTGTTCGAAGGGCAGGGACTGATCGTGTCGGCCGCAGTGAGCGCAGACATGACCCACATGATGACGCGCGATGCCGCTGGCCGGCAGACGGCCGCGGGCACCATCGGTCCGGCCCGTCCCTGATCACCAGGCTGGCGACCCGCGACCCCGAATCAGCCGACCGATTCCAGGTATCAGGACGCGGACTCGGATGTCTTCTTGTCGGGGGTTTGATCGCGATGCTGCCAGGCAGCCTGCGGCGGCTAGCGGGGAGTTACGCCGTTCCGTGTCCCCGGCAGCCGCTGACCGTCTGGCCCGCTCTGCGGGCCGCGAGCAGATCCCGCCTGGCCGCGCTCGCCGCGCCGCCCGACGCGGTGATCCTCGACAACGTCGCGGCGCTGGTCGGTGAGCGTTATGCCGACGTCGTCTGGGTACGCCTGGCGGCCGCCGACGCTGACCCCGGAGTGCTGCTGCTGACGTTACTCGCTGCTGTGGCCCGGCTTGACGCGGCCGCGGCGGCCGGGATCGGCGAAGCGGCGGCCCGGTGTGCCCGCCGGGGTGACTGGGGACAGGCCTGCCGACTGCTCGGCGCCACCCTGGGGGCCGTGACAACTCAGCCAGCGGTTGTCGTCCTGGACGGCGCCGAGCACCTCGGCCGCGGCACCCCGGCGACACTCGATCTCCTCGGGCCGGTTCTCCTGCCTGCCCTGCCGCATGAGATCGACGTCCTGCTGATCAGCGGCATGGAGTGGGATGACCGGCTGGCTCCTCATGGCCAGGTCCTGGGTCCGCGTCAGCTGCGGCTCGATCACGATGCCGCCGCGCTCGCCGCTCAGGCGCTGGAGGTGAACCTGCCGCTGGCCTCGCTCGGCCGGATCGCGGCGGTCACGGCCGGTGCGGCCGGCGCGTGGCACGCCGCCCTGTCGGCCGCCGCGGCGACCGGACGCGAGGCCTTCGATGCCGCCGTCGCGACGGCGGCGAGCGGCGGCGGGCTGCTGACGGGACTCGCCCGGAGCATGCTGGCCCAGGCCAGCGAGGACACCCGCATGGCACTGGCCGGGGCCGCCCGGCTCGGCGTCTGGCACCCGGCCCTGGGCACCGCCCTGGGGCATCCCGCGGTGCGGTGGGACGAGCCCTGGTGGCTCGATCTGGACCATGGCTGGAAGCAGCTGGACCCGGCGTGGCGGGCGCCGCTGCAGTCCGCTGGCGGCCTCGCCGCGCTCGCTCCGGCGTCGCTGTCTGCTCTGGCTGATCACCTGGCCAGCGACGGGATCACCGATCGTGCCCTTGACCTGTACCTGGAAGCAGGCGAGACCGGTCGTGCCGCGGACGCCGCGACCGCCCTGGCCGGCGACCTGGCGCTGTGGGGATGCTGGCCGACCGTCAGCCGGCTGGGTCAGCGCCTGGTGGGCCAGAGCCCTGCGGCCCAGCGCAGGGCAGCAGAACTGGTCGCCGTCCGGCCGGCCCGGCGGCGGTGGCGGGCCTGGCGACCAGGCCGCCGCCTTCCGGGCCAGGAAAACCTCCTGGATCGTGCGTCTCGGCCGGCCGTCCAGGCTGCAGCTCCGGCGCCCGGGCCGGCTGGTGGAGCCGCTGCCGGGACCGGTGGCCGGCCGGTACCCGGCCCGGGAGGCGGACTACCGCGCGCCGGCACGATCCACATGCTCGGCGAGCTGCAGGTGGTGCTCGGTGAGCGCCCGGTCGGGAGATGGGTGTCGGGACGGGGCCGCGCGGTGTTCGAGTACCTCGTGGTCCACCGGCACGCCAGGGTGCGGCGGGAGCGCCTGATGGCCGTGTTCTGGCCTGACGCGGAGCCCGACGCCGCCCGCAACAGCCTCAACGTCGCGATCCACGGGCTGCGCCAGTCACTGCGCGCGGCCGCTGGAGATCATCCGGTCGTGATTCACCGCGACGGCAGCTATCTCATAGAGCCGGCTCTGGACCTCTGGGTGGACGTCGAGGTCTTCGAGGAGCTGGTGAAATCCGCCCGCCAGCACCTGGCCAGTGATGACACGGCCGCGGCGCAGGCCGATTTTCACACCGCGATCGGGCTGTACCAGGATGAATTCCTGGCCGACGACCCCTACGAGCAGTGGGCGGAGGTGACTCGCGAGCACCTGCGGCTGGCCTACCTGGACTGCCTCGACCGGCTGAGCCGCCTCCGGTTCGACGCGGGTGACTACAGCGGCTGCGTCGACGCGTGCCGTAAGCTGCTCGCCTGCGACGACTGCCGCGAAGACACGCTGCGCCGGCTGATGCGCTGCCACAGCCGCCTGGGCCAGCCGCAGCTCGCCCTGCGCCAGTACCACACCTTCGTGGCCACGCTGCGCGCCGAGCTCCACCTGCCTCCCGCCCCGGCGACCACGGCGCTTGCCGCGAGCATCCGGCACCGCGAAGCGGTGTGAGCCTGGCCGGAGATGCCCGGGTACGCCTGCCGTGCGCCGCTTAAGGAAACCGGGCTTGCTGATTAAGCGCGGGAACGACGCCGCTTAACTGGCCGGCGGCACGGTGGATGGTGACACCGATCCCAGGAAAGGACTACCACGGTGACCGCACCATTCCAGACCTCCTTCCAGACCTTCGCCACCGACTTCGGCATTCCAGGCATCCTGGACGCCGCCATTACCGGGCTCACGGTGCTGGACCCGACCGAGAACAACGAGCCGACGCTCCTGCTGGAGGAAGATGACGCCTACGCGGTCGAGGTCGACTGGCAGGTGACCGGCGCGGGTGTGTGCAGCCTCGGCGGGACCTGGCAGGTCGCCCTGTACATCAGCAGCATCGACGGCCAGCCCGGGGCGGCCCACGGCCAGCTCGGCGCGACCGCCGACATCCCGGTGGTCGGCTGCCAGCAGAACTACAGCACCACGTTCACCCAGCCCGCGAACAGCGTGCAGGCCGGCCTGTACCAGTTCGTGGTGGCCATCAACCACTCACCCCAGGGCGCCACGACGCCGCCTCCGCTCGACCAGCAGCTGACCGAGAACGTGGGCTTCGCCCAATCCACTCCCGTCAAGTTCACCGCGACCGTCGACGAGTCGAACTGACCGCGTCACCGGTGCCGCCCGTGCGCGACTTCCGCACCCCCACGCCCGACCCGCCGCGGCCAGCGGCCGACGACCTACGCCAGATCGCCGGCATCGGCGCCGCCCTGGCCGCGCGTCTCACCAGCGCAGGCGTCACCACCTACCGGGACCTGGCATCCCACACCCCGCAGCGACTCGCCGCCCTGACCCGGGTGCCTTCCGGGAAGATCGTCAGCCAGGACTGGATTGGCCAGGCGCGGCGGCTGGCAGGCAGTGTCCTGGTCGAGCCCGAGGGCCAGCAGAAGTACGCCACCTTCCACGTCGAGCTGCTCATTGACGCCGACAACACCGTTCGGCGCACCAAGACGCGCCACTACCAGACTGACACCGAAGACAGCTGGCCCGGATGGGACGACCAGCACCTCATTACGGTCATCCGCGGCAAGGCCGCGCTCGACACCCTGGCCGCACCCACGGCCGAACCGCCGTCCCCCGGCCCCCCCGGCCCCCCCGGCCCGCCCGGCCCGCCGCCTGTCCACGTCGACGGGCCGGCGCCCGCCGAGGAGGGCACCCAGGGCATCTTCAGGCTCACCAGCCAGCCGGCCGCGGTACGCATGACGCTCCGGGTCGGTCCCGTCGACGGTCTCGGTTCCGTCGACAGTCTCGATTCCGGTGCCGTGGACTTCACCGCCCCAGGTAGACCAGCCGATCGCCCTGGAGCTCGCCGGCCCACCGCTCCCCCCGGGAATCCACCGCCTGGAGGCCACGATCGTCATCTACAGCCACGGTCACCAGGCAGACGACAGCCCGCTAGGCCGGCACCACGTCCTCGGCGACCTCGTCCATGTCACAGGCCACCGCGTCAGGGCCGGAACGGAGCCTCAAGGTCCTTGATCGCCGGCGACATGTAGGCCAGCTCAGGGACCCGGAGTCGGGCGAGATGCGGCTCAGCCGGGAACTGTGATGGTGGCTCCCTGGCCATCTCGCGCCCCGGCAGTCTCGTCGTCAAACCAGATGCCGCCGTCGGCCAGGTAACGGAAGCAAAACGTGGCACCCGCAGGAAGGGTCACCACGGCGCTCCGGACGCCGTTCCCGCGCTTGCGCAGCGGATGGGCATAGGGGTTCCAGTCATTGAAGTCACCTACCACGGACACGGCCCCGGCGGGCTCCGTGGTCGGCAGCACGAAGCTGACGCGGACTGTGCCGCTGCGAGTAGGTTTGGTCACCTTGATCAATTGTCCGTTCCCTTCTGGCACTTCTCCCGCCGAGCGGCCGGTCCTGGCGCTTCCCAGGGCATGCCCGGCACCAGGATGCAGCACGGCTATGTGGCCGCCATGTCCAGCAGGAAACACCTGTGTGAACGAACTGGCCGAGGCCACGACGATTGTCGGCATCTGCAGTTGATCAGGAACGCCCCCATGCCCTAGCGCATCCGCACTGAGCCGTCCTCCGAGGTCACCATGCTAGACCCGACGGCCCGGCCGGACCTGTTGCGGCGCGCGCGTCAGGCGGGATGAGATCGGCGCTTCCTGCGCCGGCGCAGGATCAGCCAGCCGGACACCAGCGCGCCCGCTGCCACCAGGGGTGGCGCGCTGCGAGGCAGCCGGGCGGCCACGCGGGCGCTCAGGCCCGCGATGTCCTGCCGCGCATGCTGCTCCGCGTCGGCTGCTGCCGCTGGATTCTCCGCGGCGTCGCCGATCGCCTCTCGCCTGCTATCCATACGCGCCCACTACCCGCCTGGCTGTCAGGCTAACGAGCAGCCCCATCGCCCTGCGAGCCGGCTGAGCCGAGACGACCGCGGGTTTCGCCGCGGGCGGCGAGTTTCCCGCCGCTCCCGGCCGGGCAGATGTACCCAGTGGCGGACAGAACCGGCGGGTACCCGATCGTGATCGTCGGGGGCGGCATGGCCGGGGGCAACGCCGCCGTGGCCCTGCGGCAGGAGGGGTACCGGGGCCGGCTGACGCTGATCAGCCGGGAACCGGGCGTCCCCTTCGGGCGGCCTCCGCTCTCCAAGACGTACCTGCGGTCCGAGGAGGATCTCGACGGCTGGTACGTCCAGCCCGCCGGCTGGTACGAAGAGCACGATGTCGACCGCCCCGGCCAGGCCAGCGCCGTGAGCATCGACGCCGCCGCGCGCACGGTGCGGCTGGACTCGGGCCAGGAACTGGGGTACCAGAAGCTACTGATCGCCACGGGAGGGCAGAGCCGGCGGCTCAAGGTTCCCGGGGCCGACCTGCCCGGCGTGCACTACCTGCGCACGGTGGCCGAATGCAAAGCGATCAAGCGCGAAGCCCGGCCGGGCCGGCACGCGGTCGTCGTGGGGATGGGCTTCATCGGGTGCGAGGTCGCGGCCTCCCTGGCCCAGCTCGGGGTGCACATGACCACCGTCTTCCCGGGGAAGGTTCCCCTCCAGACCGTCCTGGGCGAGGAGGTCGGGACGGTGATCGGCGCCTTCCACCGCGCGAATGGCGTCGAGCTGCTGGCCGGAGAGCAGATTGCCGCGTTCGAGGGAGCCGGGCGGCTGGAGCGGGCCGTGACCGCGAGCGGCGTCCGGGTGGCCTGCGACTTCGCCGTCGCGGGCGTCGGGATAGCTCCGGACGTGCCAGCCATGGCGGGGCCGCCGGCCGCGCAGGACAACGGCCTGCTCGTGGACGAACTGTGCCGGACCACCGCGCCCGACGTCTACGCCGCCGGCGATATCGCGAACCAGCTCCACCCGCTGTTCGGCCGGGTGCGCGTCGAGCACTACAACAACGCCGAGAAGATGGGCCGCGCCGCGGCGAGATCGATGCTCGGCTCGACCGATCCCTATGACTACATCCACACGTTCTGGTCCGATCAGTACGAGCACAAGCTGGAGTACGCCGGCCACGCCGCGACATGGGACGACTTCGTCGTCCGCGGGAGCCTGGACGAGGGAAAGCTGATCGGGTTCTACCTGGCAGGCGGGCTGGTGCGGGCGGCCGTCGGGCTCGACCGCGGAGGCGACCCGGAACTGGACCTTGACGGGGAGATGGCGGCCTGCGCGCGCCTCGTGGCCCGGCGGGCCCGGCCTGCTCGCGGGGTGCTCGCCGACGAGCATGCGGACCTCTGGTCGCTGTGTTAGCCCGGAGGACCCCCGCCCCCGCGCGCCAGCCGCGCCAGCCGCGCCGCATCGCCGGCGCGTTGCTGTCGTTCTGGCCGCATCGCCGGCGCGTTGGTGTCGTTAGCAGCGCGCTGGGCCCCGGCTTTCAGGCGGCTAGCCCGGCGGGAGGTTGGAGAACAGGGGGATGTTGGCCCCGCTGGCCGGCGCGAGCGGGCTGTCCAGCAGGGCCAGGATCAGCGTCGCGACGTCGGCCGGGGTCAGTCCGGGGCGAAGGTCGGGATTGGCGCGGCGCAGCATCTCGGTGTCGACGGCGCCCGGGCTCACGCAGATGGCGCTGATGCCGTGCGGTTTGCCCTCGACCGCGATCGCCTCGGTGAGCCCGATGACGCCGTACTTGGAGACGTTGTAGGCGGCCAGCCCGGGGAACTTCTCGGTGGCGTAGACGCCGGAGAGCGATCCGAGGGTGACGATCCGGCCTTCTCCCCCGGGGCGCATGGCGGTGAAGGCCGCGCGACAGCAGAGGAAGGACCCAGTCAGGTTGACCCGCAGCGTGTCTTCCCACAGCTGCGGCGTGGTCTCGGCGAAGGGGGCCACCTCCAGCACGGCGGCCGCCCGCATCCCGGATGCGCCCGGCGACGCGGGCGAGGGCCGCGCGGTCCCGGGCCGCGAGCACGACGTGAGCACCGGCCGCGGCCAGGGCCTCGGCGGTGGCGGCCCCGATGCCCCGGCTGGCGCCGGTGACCACCGCCACCCGCCCGGCCAGCCAGTGCTGTCCCCGGTTACCCGCCGGCTGCGGTTCCGGCGGCGGGCCTGATGACCCGCCTGTAGAGCTGCTCATGAGCGTCCAGACTCCGTTCCAGGTCGAGATGGCGTTCGGCGTGGCCGCGGCAGGCCGAGCGCGAGATGCCGGTCGCGGCACTGACGCCGTCCGCGGCGGCGCGCAGGTTGTCGGGCGCGACCAGGAACCCGGTCACGCCATCCACGATCATCTCGCCGAGCCCGCCGCGGTGGAACGCGACCACCGGGGTCCCGCAGGCCTGCGCCTCGGCGGCGGCCATGCCGAACGGCTCGTCCCATCGCGCTGGACACAGGACCACCGATGCGCGGGACATCACCGCCCAGAGTGACGTTCTGGCCACTCCCCCGTGAACGGTCACGCCCGGCAGGTCGCGCCGCGGGCCGATCTGCTCGCGGGCGTACTGCGCGTCATAGGCGTCGCCGTACACGTCGATCGCGACCCCCGCGGCCCGGGCGATGTCAACAGCCTCGGCGGCCCCCTTCTCGGGACTCAGCCGGCCCGCGAAGACAGCGCCGTCCCCGGCCGCGGGCGACCAGGGGATGATACGTGTCGGCACGTACGGCGGCAGGATCGCGTCCACCCGGACGACCCGGCTCCACATCCTCGCCTGGAAGGCGGACACCCCGGCCACGGCCGGCGGCCGGCCGCCCCGGGCCGCGCCGCGCAGGGCGGCCGCGATGGCCGCGTCCGGCGGCAGGTGCAGCGTGTGCACCACCGGCGCGCTCAGCGCGCTGGCGAGCCCGATGGCCGGGGCGTCGAACGCGTGATTGTGGACCACGTCGTACCGGGTGTCCCGGACCCGGGCGTACACGCTGGCGAAGGCGCTCGCGGCCGCGTCCTGGTCGAGGGACACCAGGCCGGAGGCCCGGTAGAGCGTGGCCTGCAGGGACCCTGGATCAACCTCCGTATCGATCACCGTGACCCCCGGTATCCGCGATCCCGTGGCCGCGTAGACATGGATCTCGTGACCCCGGCCGGCCAGGCCCTGCGCAAGATCGGAGACGAACGCCTGCGAGCCGCCGCCCTGCGGCTCGCGGATGGCCGACACCAGCGGCGCGACGATCGCGACCTTCATGCCGTCATTACCTTGAACGCGACGTCCCGGGGCGGGTTGGTCCCCAGTACCTCGTAGGGGACGCGCCGGCAGCCCCGGCGGCGGATCTCCTGAAGCGCGTGCGGATAGAAGATCTCGGCCAGCTCAACGGCCTCGCGGTGGCTCGCGAAGTCGACGGTCATCGGTCCGGCGAAGCTCGCGTACTGGTAGTCGTGGGCGGCGAGCCAGCCGATGTGGTTCGGCCAGATGATGGCCACGCAGCCCCCGGGCCGGCAGGCCCGCTCCATCTCCGCCAGGCCGGCCTCGCCGCCATGGCGCGAGGCGGGCGTGAGCACCGAGCACGCGACGACCAGGTCGGCGGAACCGCTGGCCACCGGCAGGTCGTCGAAGAACCCGTGAGCCACTCGCACGCGGTCTGCCCGGCCGGCCTCGGCGATCTTGCGTTCGAGAATCTGCCGGAACGGTGCTACGGGCTCGATCGCCTCGATCTCCCGGCCTCGGTCGAGGAGATCGAGCGTCAGGCGTCCCGTGCCCGCCCCCACCTCGACGATCCGGTCCGCGGTGCGCGGCAGCCACCGAAGGACACCGGGGTGGAGGCGCTCCGCCGCGGCCAGCCGGTCATACAGCTCGGGCTCGAGCCGGTACAGCAGCTCCCAGGCCAGGCTGAGGTCGGTTTGCGGATCGCCGCCTCCCTCTCCCGCGAAGCGCTGCGCCTCGTCGCGGGTGAGCACGGCCAGGTCCGCCGCCGTGTAGCGCCTGCGCAGTTCTACCCCGCTCTCCTGCCCGGCGCCCTTCCGCCCGGCGCCCTGCCGCCCGGCGCCCTGCCGCGCGCCAGGCCAGGCCGCTGGGTCAGACGTGATCACCCACCTCGGCCCAGTTCTTGTCGGTCTCCGACACCCGGACGGACCGCAGCAGCCCGTCGGGGAGCTCGAGCTGCAGCCTTTCCCAGAAGGCCAGGGCGAGGTTCTCGGCCGTCGGGATGCGGCCTTCCAGCCACGGCACGTCGGTATTCAGGTTGCGGTGATCAACGTCCTGGACGATCTGGCGGCACACCACGCTCGACAGCTGTTTCAGGTCCAGGACGTAGCCGCTGGACTCATCGACCTGGCCGGCCACGACGACGTCGAGGACGTAGTTGTGGCCGTGCAGGTTCACGCACTTGCCGAAAAGCCGCCGGTTCTCCTCCTCCGACAGGCCGGGGTCACGCAGCTGGTGCGCGGCATTGAACGATTCGCGGCGGCCGACCAGCACGGTCAGCGGGCTGCCCATGTCATGCCTCCGTTACTGGCAGCGTCCCGCGGTCTCGCAGGACGCGCCCCGCCCATCGGCCCGCAGTTCCAGATGCATACGCCTACTATCGCCCGCCCCGGGCGCTATGGGACGCGACACGCTCAACAAGTCGCACCCTCGCCAGTTTACGACCGGGCGACGGCCCGGCCGCGTTCATAAGCGCGCCGGCGCCGCGGGCCGGGAGGGCTTGGCAGGATGCTTCGCCTGAGCCAGCGATGCCTCCAGGGCCGCGGTGAGGTCGATGACGTTCGACTTGGGACGCTCTTCGGTGAAGACGACGGCCTGTCCCTCGCGCTTCTGCTCGATCAGGTCCTCGACCCGCCCGCGGTAGGAGTTGTGGTAATCCCCCGGCGACCACTCCACCGTGAGCGACTCCACGAGCTGCTTGGCGATGTCCAGCTCGCGTCCCTCGAACGTGGCGTCCTGCAGCGTGTCGAACTCCTCGCCCGGCTCGCGGATCTCGTCGGCAAAGTACATCGTCTCCAGGATCAGAACGTCGTCGCCGGGACGCACCGCGGCCAGGTACTCCTTGTCGCGCAGGATGAGCGTGGCCACGCCGACCTTCGCCGTGTCGCGCATGGCCTGCCGCAGCAGGGCATAGGCGCGATCTGCGCCCTTCCCCCGCGGCGCGAGGTAGTAGGTCTGCCGGAAGAACACCGGATCGATCTGGTCCAGGTCGACGAAGTCGCTGATCTCGATCGTCTCGGACCGGCCGGGGGCCACCTCTTTGAGCTCCTCCCGGGTGACCACGACGTACTCGCCGCCGCCGACGTCGAAGCCGTTCACGATGTCCGCGGCGTCGACCTCCTCGCCGCTGGCCTCATCGACCTTCTTGTACCGGATCCGGTTGGATGTTCCCCGGTGCAGCTGGTGGAAGTGAATCGTCTGGTCCGCGGTAGCCGGGTACAGGCCTACCGGGACGCTCACCAGCCCGAAGGTCAGGAAACCCGACCAGATGGAACGCGCCATGTCTCCCGCTCGCTCATATGCTGCTCGTCTCCCTCAAGGCCTGGAAGGCACGCTAGCCGGTGGGCACCCGATGCTCAACCTTTTACCCGCTGAGCAGGTCGGCCAGCTGCTGGGCGTTGACCTGGGCATGTCCTTGCTGTCCCAGTGCTCGGAGTGGCCGTGCATGCGCACCACCGCCAGGTCGGCCGTGGCCGCGAGCACCGGGGGGATCGAGCTGGGGAAGCCCTGCGGCATGTCCACGCACACATAGGGCAGGTGGTGCGCAGACAGGAACTGCAGCGTCTCCTGCTGGTTGTCGGGCGTCATCCAGGTCCGGTTGCGGAACTCCACGCACACCTGGCGCGGCGCCACCCGCCTGGCGCAGGCCCGGATGTAGTCCTTGTTGGCCCGCGAGATGGGAAACCACGGCGGGAACTGCAGCAAGATCGCGCCCAGCTGGCCGGCCTGCCGCAACGGCTCGAGCGCGGCCAGGAACCGCTTCCACGCCTCCTCGGCCACCGCCGGATCCACGTTCTTCAGGTAGACGTTGTCCTTCTCCTGGCCGGCCTGCTGCACGGCCGGGCGAAGGTCGGCCGGCAGCGCGGCGACCCGGGTCGGATGCTGGGTGAACAGGCTGAAGGCCTTGACATTGAAGGTGAACGAGGCGGGCGTGCGCTCGGCCCACGATGCGGCGGTCTGCTCTGCGGGCAGGGCGTAGTACGTCGCGTCGACTTCCACCAGCGGGAACCTGCTGGCGTAGAACTGCAGCCGCTTGGCCGGCGTGCTGGCCTCCGGCGGGTACCACCCTGACGCGATCAGCGTCCGGTCCGTCCACGACGCGGTGCCGACCCGGATCTCTCCCATCCTTGCAGCGTAAATCGCACGTCGCGGCGGGCCATATGTCGCCGTACCCGCAAACCATCTGGCCCGAGCGGCCTGGGGCTTCGTGAGGCCGCATCACGTTAGGAATATCAGGATCGCGGGTCGCGGCGGAGCGGGTGGCCGGGAGGAACCTCGACGAGGACGATCCGGACGCCATCCGGGTCCTCGATCCACATCTCGATCAGCCCCCAGGGCTCGGTCGCGGGCGCCCGGAGAACGCGGGCGCCGGCGGCGGCCAGCCGGTCATGCTCCGCGTGAAGGTCCCGCACCTGGAGCCAGATCATCACCGAGTTCCCCGCCGCGCCATCGGAGCTCCCGGACACCTCCAGCAGGCCCCCGCCGAGAAAGAACACCACCCCGGGATCGGCGGGAGAGCCGAACTCCCGGTAGACCGCCAGACCCAGCACATCGCGATAGAAGCGGCGGCTTCGGTCGAGGTCGGCGGGCCGCAGCAGGATCCGGCTGCTCAAGACGTCCACGCCCCTATCCCGGCCCCCTCACTGGCCCGGCTGCGGCTGGCGGGCTGTCCGGGCACTTCCGGAGCCCGCGGAACGGCCGGACGACCAGCCTCCCGCCGGCGCGCTCGACCAGGACGTTACGGGGAGCGTTCCGCCTTGGCGGCCGGTGCCAGATGACCGCGGCGGCCGCCGGGGGCACGGTTGCCCAGCGGATCAGCACCGCCACGGGATCGCCGCGCTCCAGGTAGGTCCGGCCGGTCACGCGGTCAGAGATCCCGGACGATGTCGGCTGCGGGCCGGCGCATAGCGCGGATGACGCTGGCTCCGGCCGCCACGATGGTCCCGCAGGTCACGCCGCCCAGCGCGGCCAGGTAGGCCCAGGGGACGAACAGGTGCGGCGGGGGCGGGTCGAACACGCCGGTCAGGATCTTGATGATCATGAACGACAGGCCCCAGCCGGCCAGCGCTCCGAGCACGAGGCCGCCGACGGTGACGAAGATGGCTTCGCTCCACACGAACGAGGCTAGCTGGCGGGAGCGTGCCCCCAGCGCCGCTGCGATCGCGAAGGTGCGGCGCCGCTCCACCAGTCCGAGCGCCAGAACGAGCCCCGATGCGGCACCGGCCAGGATGAACGCGAACGCCAGCTCCAGCCTGGTCAGGCCGGACAGGTCGAGCGCGGTCAGGCCGGAGAGCGTGATCTTCAGCTGGGTGTCGATGTCCTGGACGACCGCTCCGGAGACCGGGCCGAGGAGCTGCCGGACCTTGCTGGCCACGCCCGGGGGCGAGCCGTGTACCCGGACGAGCATGACCTGGTACGCGGGCGATCCGGTGGCTCCCGCGATGTAGGAGGCGTTCGCGACGAAGAACGAGTCCCGGGGCGCGGTGGGGAACTCGCGGGCTATCCCCACATAGTGGAACGGGACGACGTGGTAGCCGTGGTCGCTGGCGAACTGCAGCCGCAGCCTGATCAGGTCGCCGGGCCGGAGCTGGTAGTCACGGACGGTCTCGGCCGAGACCAGGACCGCATCGGGGCGCGCGGCCAGGGCACCGAGGACCCCCGCGGCGTTCCCGCCCTGGAAGAACGCATCCGACATCGGCGTGGCCGTGGCGATGCGCCGGGGGTCGATCCCGTACATGTCCTGCAGGTCGTTGCCGACGTAGGCGAACCTGTGCATCATCGGCTGCACCGCGGAGACGCCGGGCAGCCGGGTGGTCGCCGCCACCGCTCCGGCCGGCAGGCCGGCCGCTGCCGTGGTCGTCAACCCCATGATCATGAGACCTCGGGAGAGCAGCCGCCGCTGCCGGGACATGCTGGCGGCCACCACTCCGGACAGCCCGCCGGCCAGCGGCCGGGCCGCCCGGGCCAGGGCCGGCCGTCCCCGGCCGAGCACCGCGGTGGAGACCCGCCAGGACAGCAGCGCGGCCCCGAACCAGAACAGGAGAGGCGCGAGGAACGTCGAGTAGCTCACCGAGATCGTCGCGACGCCCTCGGGGGCCAGGATGACCTGATAGCCGCTCCGCGCCGACCGCCAGAAGATGACGGCCGCCGCGGCCAGCAGCCAGAGGTCCAGGTAGAGCCGCGCCCACAGCGGCTGCCGGGCCGGCCCGACGACCTCGCGCGCGCCGCGCACCGACCTGGTGCGCAGATCCCGGACTGCCGGAACTCCGATCGTCGCCGCGGCGAGGACCAGGCCAGCGAGCGCGGCCACCGCGCCCCACGCGAGCGCCTGCCCCAGCGTGGAGCCGAATCGGGCCGAGCCGAACGCGAGCCGGCCGGCGAGCACCGCACCGGCCAGGCCGATGCCCGAGCCGAGGACGCCGACCAGCAGCGCCTCGGCCCCGGCCAGCGAGACGATCCGGCGCGGAGAGGCGCCCCTGATCCGCAGCAGCGCCTGCTCGCGGCGCCGCCGGTCGGCGCCTGCCGCGCCGATGACGCTGGTGACCAGGGCGGCGAGCACGGCCCCGGGAAGCCCGAGGAACAGGAACAGCAGCTCGGCGTACAGGGCATCGCCGCGGGCCGCGTCGAGCTGGGCGCCGAGGTTGTCCCCCACCAGCCCGGCGCCGGCCAGCCGTGCCTCCAGGTTCTTGGCGCGGGCCATCACGTCGGCGAAGGCCGCCGCGGGGTCGGGAGGCAGCGCCGGGGACAGCTTCACGTGGTACTGGATGCGCGCGGTGCGCACCGCCGCCGGCTGGGTGCGCGCCAGTGGCGCGAACGCGCCCTGCCATAGCGACTGAGGGAGGAGCACGATGTTATCCGGGGGTGCCTGCGGCGCCGCGCCCGCAGGCACGCCGACCGCCTGGAACATCGAGTCCGCGGCCGGCAGGTCCACGACGCCCTGAACGCGGACCCGCAGCGGCGGCAGCCCCGGCCGCCCGACGCTGACCATGGTGCCGACCGCAGCGTGCAGGTTCGCCGCGGTCTGCTGGGCGAGCAGGACCCCGTCTCGCGCCCCGACCAGGAACCGGATCTCTCCGGGGAAGGCGGCCGCGTACCCGGGCGGCAGGCCGAGCACCTGGCCTGGCCCGGTCGTCTGGACCGTCCCTCCGGCCGACGCCGTGAGCCCCGTCGTCGGGGCATAGCCGACGGGCAGGCTCCGGATCACGCCCGGAGTGGCCGCGATCACCCGGGCGGCCGACGCCTGGTTGGTCCCGGGCGCCGTCTGCACCTGCCAGTCGACGATCACGCCCGCCGCCGCCTGCCTGGTCATGTGGGCCTTGCTCGCGGCGAAGAACGCGCCGAGCGACCCGAGCAGGGCCACCGCGATGGCCACCCCGATCACCGCGCCCGCCAGCCGGATCGTCCTGCGCCTCAGCAGGCCCCAGAGCCAGGTCAGAACGTACACCGGATTCCCGTCTCGAGGATTCGGTCGGTGATGTTCCAGCGCAGCGGCAGCCGCCCGGCCACCGCGGGGTCGTGCGTGGCGACGACCAGCGCGGCTTTCGTTTCCTCCACGTGCTGGAGCAGCACCTCCATCAGCTGCAGCGCAGAGCCGCGGTCCAGCTGCCCGGTCGGCTCGTCGGCCAGGATCAGCCTCGGCTTGCCCACCAGCGCCCGAGCCACCCCGGCGCGCTGGGCCTGGCCGCCGGAGATCTCCTCGGGCAGCTTCGACGCCACGTCCGACAGGCCGAGCCGCTCGATCATGGCCGAGGCGGCGGCCGCAGCCGCACCGGGCGCGCCGCCGGCCAGCAGCACGGGCAGCGCCACGTTCTCTGCGACAGTGAGCGGCGGCAGCAGGCTCGGCCCCTGGAAGGCGAAGGCGACAGGACCGGGCCGAAGATCCTCGGCGCGGCCCAGGGCGGGCCACTCGATGACGCCTCCGGACGGCTGGTCAAGGGCCGCGATCAGGTGCAGGAGCGACGTCTTGCCGCTGCCGGAGGGCCCGACCAGGGCGATGCGGTCTGTATGGCGGATCTCGAATGTCGCATCGGCGACCGCAGTCACGGCGCCCTGGCCGTTGCCGAACCGCCGGCAGAGCCCGGTCGCGCGCACCAGGACCTCACTCATCGGTGATCCTCCCGTCGACCATGCGCACGACGCGATCGGCCGCCGCGGCCACGATCTCGCTGTGGGTAACCACCAGGACCGCCTTTCCGCGGTCCGCGCGGCCGCGCAGGAGTTCCAGCACCCTGGCCGCCGCCTCCCGGTCGATCTCACCCGTGGGCTCGTCGGCCAGCAGGACCGGCGGATCGTTCGCCATAGCGACGGCGAGCCCGGCTCGGGCCGCCTCGCCGCCCGACAGCGTGCTGGGCCTGGCCCCGCCGCGGTCGGCCAGCCCGACGTCGGCGAGCATGCTCTGGGCGCCGGGCTGGCTTCGGCCACCCTGAGCGGCCCGGCTTGGGCGCCGGGTCCAGGAGCGCCGCCCGGGCCCGGGCTCGCGCGACACGAGCCCCTGGGCCGCCCGGATATTCTGCGCCACGCTGAGGTGCTCGATGAGGTTGCCCGACTGCATCAGCATGCCGATCCACCGGGCGCGCAGCCCGGCCCGCGTCGCCTCGTCCCGCCGGGTGATCCGCTGGCCCGCGATCCTCACGTGCCCGCCGTCCGGCTCGTCCAGCCCGGCCAGGCACGCCAGCAGGGTCGATTTCCCGCTCCCCGACGGCCCGACGACCGCGACCAGCTCGCCCGCGCGTACGGAGACGGACACCCCGCGCAGCGCGAAGGTCTCGTCGTCCCCGATGTGGAAGAAACGGTAGAGCTCGCGTCCGTCGACCAGTGGTTCGTCGGGCGCTCCTGCTACATCCATCGGAAGCTCTGCGACACGATGCGCCACGGATCGACGTTGTCCGAGCCGACGGCCGACGACAGGGCGATCACGGCGCCGCGGCCGTTGCGGTACAGCTCGAACCGCTGGATCACCAGGCGGTACTGGCGGCCGGTGACCTGGTTGGGCGGGCTGTTGACCTGATAGATGATCTCGATGGCCGGCCCGGCGGCCAGCGATACCGCCCGCGCGGCCTGCAGCCCGAAGGCCAGGGTGCTGGCCTGGAGCGCGGGGATGGTCGTGGCGCGCGCGGAGCTGACGGTCGGCGCGAGCAGGAGATGCCCCGCGGCCGACTGGTACGGCACGTAGACGGTGGTGTCGGGGATGTCTCCGGGAGGGTTGCTCTCGGCCGGAACCGGCGCCTGGCCGCCTGCCGGGGTCTGGCCTGTTCCGCCGGCCGGGGCGGTGCTCCCGGCGGCCGCAGGCGTCCCCGTGTGGCCGGCGGGGGCGGGTGACCCCGAGCCCCCGCATGCCGCCAGCGCGGTGACGAGCCCGGCGGCGGCCAGGGCCCGGCCCGGGCGCAGCCAGGGCGCGAGCGAGTAGGTGCTGTTTGACATGCCCACGGTTGTACCGGGGAGCAGATGAAGCGAAGATGAACCCGCCGCCGCCCCTGAGATCTAGCCCGCGGATCCGTGCTCAGGAACTCATCCGGCGCCGGGACCCGGACCGGTATCGAGCGCCAGCGTCATGGTCAGCCGGGCTCCGCCCGGCACGTTCTCAGCGGTGGCCGTCCCGCCGTGGGCCTGTGCTACCGCGCGGACGATGGCGAGCCCGAGCCCGGCTCCGGGGTGCCTTTCGGCGTCGCTCCCCCGGACGAACGGCTCGAAGACCCGTGGCAGCAGCTCGTCTTCGAACCCCGGTCCTTCGTTCTCCATCGTGACCGTCGCCACGTCGCCGGACACGGCGGCCTCCAGCCGGATCAGCCCGCCCGCTTCGGGGCCATGACGGATGGCGTTGTCCAGCAGGTTGTCCAGGGCCTGGCGGAGCCGCATGGGGTCGACCTGGATCTCCACCGAGGGGGCCCGGCACTCGATCCGCACGCCGTGGCCACCGGCCCCGGCCAGGTGGCCCGCGCAGGCCCGGTCGAGCAGCTCCGGAAGGCACGTGGTCATGCGGTGGATCCGGAGCCCGGCAGCTCGCGCCCGGGAGAGCACCAGCAGGTCCTCGGCCAGCCGCGCCAGCCGGTCGGTCTCTTCCGACGCGCTGTGCAGGGCAGCCTCGAGTTCCTCGGGCGGCCGGGCCCGCGACAGGGTGAGATCGAGCTCGGCCTTCAGGATGCTGAGCGGAGTGCGCAGCTCGTGGCTGGCGTCGTCCAGCAGCCGCTGCTCGCGGTCGACCGCGCCCTGCAGCCGGGCCAGCAGCGAGTTCAGCGTCTGGCCGAGCCGGGCCACCTCATCGTTCGCGGCCGGTACCGGGAGCCGGCGGCCGGGCTCGGACGCCGAGATCGCCGCTGCCTCCTGGCGCATGCGCTCGACGGGCCGGAGCGCGGCCCCGGCCAGCATCCAGGCGGCCAGGCAGGCCAGGGCGAGCGCGGCCGGGTCGGCGACCGCGAGAAGCAGCCGCAAGCGCGCGAGTGTCTGGCTGACCTCGGCCATGGAGGAGCCGACGACTACGAAGAGCCGTTGTCCCTCCGTGGTCGGCTGCACGTACGCCCGCAGGGCCGAGCTGCCCCGCGTCGCCGGAAGCCGCACGAACGTCGGCTTGCGGATCGTCCGCAGCGCAGCGGCGGACAGCGGCGGCGTCCAGGGCCCGCGCGACAGTCTCAGCCGGCCGGCTGGCGTCAGGACCTGGATGAAGCCGCTAGCCGCGGCATCGGGCGCGTCGAACCCACCGGAGCCATGCTGACCCACGCCGGATGCGATCGCCTCGGCACTGGCCTGCAGTCCGGTGTCCGAGGCCCGGATAAGCTCTGCCTGCAAGCGCCCGTACACGAAGAAGCTGAGCGCCGCGAGTATGAGGGCAGTGCTGGCTGCCGAGGCCAGCGTGACCCGGACGCGGAGCGGAAGGCGCATCATGTCGTGAGCCGGTACCCCGCGCCTCGGACGGTCTCGATGGACCGCGCGCCGAACGGCCGGTCGATCTTCTCTCGCAGGATCCGCACGTACACATCGACGATGTTCGAGTCGCCGGCGCTCGCGAAGTCCCAGACGTGCTCGAGGAACCTGGCCCGCGAGAGGACCTGCCCTGGATGACGCATGAAGTATTCGAGGATCGCGAATTCCTTGGCCGCCAGGCTGATCGGCGTGCCTCCCCGCCGGACCGTCCGCGCCGCGGGGTCAAGCTGGAGATCGCCGACCACAAGCACGGCCGGCCGCTCGACCGGGCCACGGCGGACCAGGGCCCGGACGCGGGCTCGGAGCTCGGAGATGTCGAACGGCTTCGTCAAGTAGTCGTCGGCCCCCGCGTCCAGGCCGCGCACCACGTCGGGGACGGCCTCCCTGGCCGTGAGGATGAGGATCGGCATCCATCGAGCTCGCTCGCGAAGCTGGCGGCAGACATCGAAGCCGTCGATATCCGGCAGCCCGACATCCAGGATGACCGCATCGAAGTCGCACTCGCTGGCCATCCAGACCGCATCGCGGCCGCTGGCCTGGGCATCGACCGCGTACCCGTCCTCGCGGAACGCCCGCTGCAGCACAGCCGACATCTTCGGGGCATCCTCGACGACTAGCAGGCGCACCGCTGTGGCACCCGTTCGCTGAGTACGCGCATCCTAGGAGGAGCGGGCCGTGTCGTTCAGGCTCTCGTGGCGCCAGTTGGTCCCGAGTTCGTTGTCGTGGAGCCTGCGCAGCAAGTGTGCGTAATGGTCCAGCCGGTCGGCAGCGCGCTGCATTTCGTGATAGTCGTGGCCGTGCTCGCGGGCGGCAGTTTTCTCCTCGCTGCGTTTGCGCACGATATGCAGCTCTTCGCGGCTCAGCTCCACGATTTTGTCGAGGGTTTCTTCAAGATTCATTCCGGCTCCGCCCGGTCCGTGATATCCGTTTCATGCCCATATAGGCCCTCTGCCAAGTCTACAGTCGCTGGCGCAGGCTGAGATGACCGTAGTGGAGGCGCAGCGGACAGCGCCCCTCACCGGCTGAGCCGCTGGCTTACGAGCGTGCCTAGCGGGCCACCGACGACCAGTCCTTGAAGCCGCTCGGGTCATGCCGGCCTATGCTGGCGTGCTCGAACATCCCCCAGCCCTCCTCGCCGTCGAGCCGGGCCCGGGCGAGGTGATCGATCACGCCGAACGGCATCCGGGAGGCCACGGCGGGGTCGGTCAGGTCGTAGACGCTCGAGCTGCTCCACCCCCGGCCCATCCACCGGCCGTGCGACCAGTCCGGATCGCCGCTGTAGCCCGCGCCCACGTGCAGAGCGACGGAGGTGACCGTCTCCAGCTCCACGGTCAGCGGCTTGCCTGCCTGGTCGGTCAGGTGGATCCGGGCGGACTCCGGATGCCGGGTGCCCGCCTGGTAGCTGATGTCCACCCGAGGCCAGCCAAGCTGGTCCACGCGGCCATCGGGCCATACCCGCCGGGCGTCATTCACGGTCCGGTAGCCGTCCGGGTTCTCCTGCAGGATCACGATGACCGCGCAGGACTCGAACCGCAGCGGCATATACAGCCACCAGAACCCCTCCATGGGCTCCTCGGCCGCCCGGCCCGGCGGCTCCGGCTCGCCGACCGGCCTGATCCCCCACGACCGGTCCCGGGCGCCGGTCCACTGGTCGCCCGTGACGGCGAATTCCCTGTCCCCTACCCGCAGCCGCCCGCCCCAGCTCCCCACCTGGGAGAAGCGGGAGGCGTCCAGGATCGGCCTGCTGCCCGCCAGCAGCAGGTGCGGCTCCTCCTGCACCGCCGGGAACGCCGCGGTCCAGCGCAGGTCGAAGTCGATGCCGCCGTCCGGTGACGCACAGCTCAGGCTCAGGCGCCGCAGCGGCTCGACGACCTCGATCTGGTAGCCGCCGACGCGCTGCTCGAGGCTGCGCTCGCGCAGGGCGTCGGAGAACCGCACACTCCACTGGCGGTCGCCGCACCGCGCTGTCGCGTACGCGTCGATGACGCCCAGGTTCGGGTACACCCCCAGGCCGGTGACCAGGAAGATCTCGCCGGTGCGGTCGTGCGCGTTGAAATAACAGCGGTCGTAGAAGTTGCGGTCGCCGCTGGCCACGCGGTCCATCGGCAGCGGCGTCTGGTGAACCGGATACTCGTCGAGCGGAATCGGCACTCGTCTCAGTCCCATCGGTAGGTGCCTGCGAGCAGCTTCTCCAGGCTCGCCCGGTGCAGCACGTAGTCGTCCGGATCGCCGGGCACCTGATCCTCGCCGAAATGGATCATCCGCCGCTTGACCCTGGCCATCACGATCGCGTGCCGCAGCGCGGCGTAGGTGAGGTAAAAATCCATGTCTCGTAACGTCCAGCCGCTGAGCTGTGCAGGAACACGAACCAGCTGACGTCGAGCTCGCGGGGGCCGAGCGCGGCCATCTCCCAGTCGAGCACGGCGGCCGGCTCGAAGCCCCGGTAGATGATGTTGCCGATCCTGGCGTCGCCCCAGCACAGGACGTCGGGGCCGCGATCGCGCGGCCAGTGGTGCTCCAGCCAGGTCAGGCCCCGCTCGATGATCGGCACGCAGAAGCCGTCGTCGGCCAGCGCCCAGCGGTAGTAGTCGCGCTGCCCGTGGACGTGCCACCGCAGCGCGTCCGTGCCGACCGGGGGACCCAGCGCGGGGAACGCGGCCGCGGGCTCGGGGATCGCGTGCACCTCGGCCAGGATGCGGACGCTGGCCCGCTGCAGCTGCGCGCGCTCCTCGGGCGCGGCCTCCAGCAGCCAGCCGGTGAACACATAGGGCGGGTTGTCCAGCGGGATCCGGCCGTCGACCTGGTCCATCACGAAGAACGGGGTACCGAGCGCGCCGCCGTCCGGCTCGTTCCAGCGAAGTTTCGGCACCGGGATGTCGCAGCATGCGGCCACGCGGCTGATCACCTCGAACTGGCCCGGCAGGTCGTAGCTGGGGAACACCGGCACCGCGCTCGCCTCGGGCGCCATCCGGGCGACGTAGGAGCCGTGCCGATCGGTGCTCTCGCCGGCCCAGCAGGCCTCGAACAGCACCGACGTGCTGGACAGCCCGCCGCTGTCGGGCATCCGCACCCCGCTCACCGTCGGCCGGTCCGGCCCCGCCGATCGGCCGGCCAGCCAGTCCTGCAGCGCCACGGTCAGCGCGCCGATGCTGCGCTCGCTGACGGTCATCTTGAGCTTCTCGCTGTGCGACCGGTCTGCCGCCGACGCGGTCATGGCGGCCTCCTAACTGGAGACCGGCCGACCGCAACCCGCGTACTTCTCGCCGCCCGAGCGATGCACCGTCGCATGGCCGCTCGCCAGAGAATTGAAACACGTTCTAGCGAACGCTAGCTGGCCCGGACCCGGCGGTCAACGGTTGTCCTCCTGGCCGGGAGACGGCTAGCACGCACATGTCGTCGAGCTGAGGTTCGGCGCCGAGGGACGCGATCAATTGGTCGCACAGGCGGCCGAGCGGCGCGCCGGGCTGCCATGCCTGCAATCGCTCGGCGACACGGGCTATGCCTTCCGCGAGATCCTCGCCGCGCCGCTCGATCAGCCCGTCGGTGTACATGAGCATGATGTCGCCGACGCCGAAACCCGTCTGGCCCTGGGTGTACTGCGGAAAGTCTTGGTTGCTCGGGAGGCACAGGGCTGGCCCCCCGGCGGGCGGGGGGATCTCGACCGTCCCGGTCTTGGCGCGGCGGATCAGGATCGGCGGGTGGCCGGCGGTGGCGTAGGTGACCAGGGACGCGTCGGGCTCGATGATCGCAGCCGCCACGGTGGCGAACTTCCCGCTGGTCGCCCAGTCGGTGACGCGCGCCAGTTCCTCAAGGATGCTGGCGGGCTGGTAGCCGGCGATGGCCAGGGTACGCCCGGCGTTGCGCAGCTGTGTCATGTCCTCGGCGGCGCTCAGCCCGTGTCCGACCACGTCGCCGACAGCCAGGTAGGCGCGCTTGCCCGGCAGGGCCATCGCGTCGTACCAGTCCCCGCCGACCAGCTGGGTCGTTCCGGCCTGCCGGTAGCCGGCTCCGATCTCCAGGCCGGGAATCACGGCGGCTGTCGTGGGCACGATCGCGCGCTGCAGGACCGCGGCGAGCGCGTGCTCATCGGCGTAGACGCGGGCGCGGACCTGAGCCTGCGCGACGAGGTCGGCGGCGGCGGCGGCGAAGGCGAGCTGCCCCGGCTCGAACTGCTGGGGATGCCTCCACATCAGGCCGATCGCGCCGACGGGTGCTGTGCCCGCCCACAGCGGCCACGTCAGCCAGCTCGATCCGTGCGCGACGACCGCCGGGGTATCCGGGCCCGGATAGCGCTGTTCATACTCGGCGGGCGTCCGGATGATCACCGGGCGGCCTGTCCGGGCGGCATCGGTCGCGGCCGCGGGGACGTCCATCGGCAGGTCCGAGAACTGCTCGGGGACCTCCCCGGCGTAGCCGGCCGTGGTGATCCATACCAGCCGCCGGCCGTCCTGGCTGATGACGCCGAGGCATAGCGCATCGGCGCCGCCAACGGCCGCGCGGACGCGATCGGCCACCACCTCGCCGATCGCCTCGGGGGTCAGCGCCGCGGCGAGCAGCCGGGTGAGCTCGGCCAGTGCCTCGACCCGCGCGTGCTCGCGCCGCTCGGCCTCCCGGAGCCGGACCCGCTCCAGGGCACGGCTCGTCGTCTCGGCCATGCTCCGCAGATACTCGCGTTCCACGGCGGTCGCCTCACGCGGCCCGGCCCACCATACGCCGAGACAGCCAAGGGCGCCGACCTCGGTAAGCAACGGAAGCGCGGCCGTGGACCCGATCCCCGTACCAGGTGCCTTCAGGCCGGCCAGGTACACAGGAGTGCGGTCCCGGACCGCGCGCGGTCCCGGCGCGTCGGAATCGATCGTCCACTCCGCTGACATGATCGCC
>WNFN01263892.1_pt2 | contig 22978 bp, 21 predicted proteins | sample 5400161 | NCBI WGS metagenome assembly WNFN01 (sample SAMN13153353, study PRJNA577476) | soil metagenome | isolation source: 80 cm saprolite on Douglas fir-dominated hillslope | place: USA:California | collected 2013-09-17 | reverse complement strand
CCACGCCTTCCAGCGTCACATGCCCGCCGTTCACGATGATGCGAATGGGACGGTTGGAGCCCACGCCATAGTGCTGCAGCGGGCCGTAGCGGTAGATGGCGTTGAATACGTCGCGGCGCAGGCGGTCGTCATTGAACGAAGCCGGCAGGACTTCAATCCGGTTGTCCACTCTCTCCACGCCTTCAATCTTCTTCACCACGCGCTCGGCATCGCTTTTGAGCGACGGTTGCACGACCTGTCCATAGAGCGTGACGTCGTAGCCATCAAGCTTGAATGCGATGTTGTCGAAAGTGCCAAAATCGGGAAGCATGAGGATCTGGTGACGCACTTCTTTGGTGATGCGCGCCTGCGCCTTGGGCGAGAAGGTCTGGGTCTTTTGGGCGAGGGCGGATAGTCCCAGTAGAAAAATCAGGAGTGGGATAAATCTTGCGATTAGAAAATGCCTGTGGACGCGTACCATGTTGAAACTTCCTGATGGGCATCGTAGCAGACGCACTCTCGGGATGCATTCGACGCGCCCTCGCCCGCAGCACTCGTTCCTTTTTTGCTCAGCCTGCGATCTTGAAGTCATATCAGTCAGACCAAAACACAAGATATGGGATTGGCCTAAAGTCGGCGACCGAAGGGATTGATGCGAGGGCAAAAGTTGGCGACAGGCAGGCAAAAAACCATTGACATCGCGCTCTGCTTATGCTACATTAAATCGTTTATTTGCAATGGTTTGAAGCTTACAGAGGCACCCCAGCTTTGAGGACGGTTTGGACCGCAAATCGGGGCATTCTGGGCCGATTTTTCAGGGGTTGACCCACTCCAACCCTGGGGATGAATTGGCTAAGTCTTTTGGAATGCTAGTTGATGGGTAGGGGAGGGGTAGGGTGGGGTACAGACCGGGCACATCCCTGACAGAATCGCCGGAATAGCAAACCCCCATAAGATAGGAATATGAACGGAGCTAACCCCAGACCGGAAGCTGCTGCCACGCCGCCCGAGCCGGCGCGTCCCTCCAACTTCATCCGCGACACCATTATCGAAGATCTGAAGACCAACAAATACAACGGCCGCGTGTGGACGCGCTTTCCCCCGGAGCCGAACGGCTATCTCCATATCGGGCATGCCAAGGCCATCTGCCTGGATTTCGGCCTGGCCGACGAATTTGGCGGCGGCACCAACCTGCGCTTTGACGATACCAACCCGGAAAAAGAAGAGACCGAGTATGTAGAGTCCATTCAGGCCGACGTAAAGTGGCTCGGCTTTGAGTGGGAAAATCTCCACTACGCTTCGGACTATTTTCAGCAGCTTTATGACTGGGCGGTGCAGCTGATCAAGGCCGGAAAGGCCTACGTCGACGACCTGAGCGCCGAAGAAATCCGCAAATATCGCGGCACGCTGACTGAACCCGGCAAAGAGAGTCCGTACCGCAACCGCTCCGTGGAAGAGAACCTTGATCTGTTTGCGCGCATGAAGGCCGGCGAGTTTCCTGACGGCTCGCGCTGCCTGCGGGCCAAGATTGACATGGCTTCACCGAACCTGAACATGCGCGATCCGGTGATGTACCGCATTCTGCGCAAGCCGCACCACCGCACCGGCGACAAGTGGTGCATCTATCCGCTTTACGACTACGCCCATGGCCAGTCGGATTCGCTGGAAAACATCACCCACTCCATGTGTACGCTGGAGTTTGAGGACCATCGCCCGCTCTACAACTGGTTCATCAAAGAGCTGGGCATCTTCCCTTCGCAGCAGCTCGAGTTTGACCGGCTCAACCTGACTTACACCCTGCTGAGCAAGCGCCGCCTGCTGCAACTGGTGCAGGAAGGCCGGGTAAGCGGCTGGGATGATCCGCGCATGCCCACGCTGAGCGGCATTCGCCGTCGCGGTTACACGCCGGAGGCTCTGCGGAATTTTGTGGCCAACATCGGCGTCACCAAGACCAACGGCACCATTGAACTGGCCATGCTGGAGCACTTTGTCCGCGAAGACCTGAACCGGCGCGCGCAACGGGTGATGGCGGTGCTGCGGCCGCTGAAGGTGGTGATCGACAACTATCCTGAAGGCCAGACCGAGGAGATGGATGCGGTCAACAATCCTGAGGATGAGAGCGCGGGCAAGCGCAAAGTTCCATTCTCGCACGAACTCTATATCGAACAGGATGACTTTCGTGAAGTTCCGCCCAAAGGATATTTCCGCCTCTCGCCGGGGAAAGAAGTACGGCTGCGCTATGGCTATTTCATCACCGCGCAGAGCATTGAAATCCACCATTCACTGGGTCTCGGCCGCGCATGCGCTGAGCGCCGAGGTGCGGATCTACGACAACCTTTTTAGTACGGAAGATCCAAATGAGGTTCCTGAAGGCCAGGATTTCACCGCCAACTTGAACCCGAACTCGCTTGAGATCGTACGTGACGCCAAACTGGAGCCGTCATTAAAAAGCGCCGCTCCGGGCGCGCGCTACCAGTTTGAGCGCCTGGGATATTTCTGCGCCGATCTTGACTCCAAACCCGGCGCGCTGGTTTTCAATCGGACCGTGGCGTTGAAAGACACATGGGCCAAAGTGGAAAAGAAGCAGGGAGCCGTCAGCACTAAGCACCCGGCCAAGGCAAAAAACTAATTTCACCGCGGAGACGCGGAGGCGCGGAGAAAGAAACAAGTCGCCGCAGATTTGCGCAGATGAACGCAGATTTTTGAAAGTAGCCGCTCAGGCGGTGCAAAGAGTTCTTTGACAACTGAACAGGCGATAGCGGACGGCGCGCTCCGCGACAAGAGAGTAGCGGCGTAGAGACATAGCATGCTACGTCTCTACCGTAGATGATCGATTCGCGCCAGAACATTGATTCGCGCAGAACCACAAAGAGCCAAAAGGCCAAGAGCTCAAAGCGCTCTCAGCTGAAATTTTTCGCTGGCTCCATCGTCACCATCGTCGTTCCTGTTCCGCCAGATCTCTTGCGGCTGGCGGCGTGCCGGTAGGCGCGATCGTATTTTTCTCCCACCGCGCCGATGTTGCGGGTCTCAAAGACGTACATGCGCCCGGCCACGCCGAGCGCCGCGCAAAACTCAGGTTTGCGGACGAGGAAGGCCATACGATAGCCCAGATCGCGTGGGTTGTCGGCTTCGAACCACAGGCAGCCGCGGCCTTCGGGCGTAGCGTCACGGTTCCGCGGCACGTCCGCCGCAAGCAAGGTCTTGCCCATCCACAGGCTCTTCAGGCAGACCTCGTTGGGCTGTCGCGCGGCCACGGGATCGGCGGGAGTCTCTCCCAAAGCCACCACCACGTGTGCGCTCTGCATGGTTGCAAGGGCGTCCAGTTGGTGTACCAGCGAGACGTGCGCGGAAATCCCCAATCTGCCAGCGTGTTCATTGATGGCTTTGCGCGCGCTCTCCGGCGCTTCCAGCAGCAGACTGAACAATGGCAGCTCGTTCGACGCCAGCGCGAAGCCTTCCAGAGCGGAAATTGCCGCTGCAGAAAGCTCGCCTGCTCCGTCAGCCGCAAATTGCGGCACAAAGAACGAGATGGCTTCGGGAGCCAGGCCATAGCGGCGGCCAAGAAAATCCGTGTCTGGAAACAGAGGCGGACCCTCTTCGCCGTCCACGGGATCGGGAATAAGAAAAATGTTTTCTCCTGCGGCGCCGCGTTCCAGCGCTGCCTGACTCATTCCCTGCGAATGCACAATGACTGCGGCCGCGCGCGCAAGAACAAACTGTTCCGCCACCCGGAACGACCTTCCCATCCAGCTTCCGGGCTCGCACAAGCCGGCGGAAATGGCCATCTCCTCGATGGGAGCGCGGAAGTCATAGACCACGCAGGAGCAGCTACGCACGCCGGCCATGCCTGCGGCGAAGCAATGGGCGTGCACCACGTCAGAAGAGGTCTCAGGCGCGCAGTCCAGCAGCGATTTGCGCCAGTTGCGCACGTCCTGCCAGGAGCGCAACAGGGAAAGCGACCGCGGCTGCTCCTGGTTTTTGCCGGCGAGATACAGCTCCGCCGTTCCCGCACCTTGCGGAGTGACGATGTACGGACGCATGCCCGCCGCCACCTGCCCTTCCACAACTGGCAGGACGTCGCGGGCATACTCGCACGCATGGAGCACGCGCCATGCCCTGGTGCGGCTTCGCGGCGTCAAAGACTCAGTCTGCAGACGGTCCGTGTGGAGGCTGGAACTCATGGGTCTAAGAAACTTCTTTTTTCTCCTTCTTATTCAACTCGGAATAACAGATCACGCGGTTGCGTCCTTCATGCTTGGCGGCATAAAGCGCTGCGTCGGCAAACTCGATCAGGTCGCGCTTGAATTGAGCGTCAGTATCATACACGGCCACGCCAATGCTGATAGTGAGGTGCTGCACTGCGTGCGGCGACCCGGCAAAAAATTTGGCCTGCTCCACCGCGCGTCGCAAACGCTGGGCCACGTAGACCGCTCCAGTCTCGGTGGTTTCCGGGAGAATGATTACAAACTCCTCGCCGCCGTAGCGCGCCACCGTGTCCACCTCGCGCATGTCTTTCATCAGGATGGAGGTCACGTCGCGCAGGAGTTGGTCGCCGATATGGTGGCCAAAGGTGTCGTTCGCCTTTTTGAAATGGTCGATATCGATCATCAATAAAGCAAACTTCTGCTTCCGGCGTTCGGCGCGCTTGAACTCCAGTTCAAGTTGCTGCTCGAAATAGCCGCGTGTCCGCAGGCCAGTCAGATAGTCAGTAAAAGCAAAGCGCAGCAGACCTTCATTGGCGTATTCGCGCGTAAGCAGATTTTCCGCCACCAGCGAGAGTATCCAGAGGAGCTGGGCATCTTCTTTGCAAAAACCGTCAGCGCGCGAGCTGAAGAATTGCAGCGATCCCATCACCCGGTTGCTCACAAAAAGGGGCACAGCCAGCGCTGAAGCGGCGTTCACTGCCTCCAGCAGCGCGTTGGCTTGCAGATTGGGACCTTGCGTCACCAGCAGAGGACGCCCGTATTTAATCGCCCAGAAGTTCAGGATGTTGCCGCTGGAAATTTCCTGGACCACATTTTTTTCCACGTTGCGCGTAAACCTGAGCTGCATCAACTCCTGGCTTTCATCCCAGAAGTAGACCATGGCCCCGTCAAAGTCGGCGATTTCGGCCGCCATATCGCAAAGCATGTTGAGCGTGGCGTCCAATTGCATTTGCAGCCCTGTGAGCATGCTCATGCGCAGGATCACGTTTACGTCTTCCCATCTCTTTTGTATGGTTTCCGCCCGCAGCTCGGAAAACACTTCCACCACGAATCGCTCAGGTGGGGACGAGGCGGGGTCCGGCGACTCTTGGGAAAGCATCGGGAACATTTTCCTTGGCGAGCTCAAAGCAAGCGGCTCCTGCGGCTGCTGTTTGTGAGATGCCGTTCTCCGATTTGGGGAGACTTACGGAAGTCTCCATGTCCTTTTTACCGGGACCCGGCCAAATGTACAGGGCTTCTTTCGGCTGTTAGCGCGCACCGGGCCTGCCATATTGGCACGTACGACCCTAACAAATGGACTGAGATGCCTATCTGATGCCCTGGATTTGCACGCTTTTGGCTTGAGGATTCATTTTGTTCGCTGGGAAGGCTGCTGGCCGGTGGCTTGCATTAGATTAGAAAGGATGAGAACCCAGGAGGGCCATAGATGGCGCTTAGAAAAGACGAACTGATCGGCGAACTGAAACATGAAATCAACAGTCCGTTGGCTGCCATCCGCAACGCCCTCTATCTGGCGGCCGTTCGGGTGCGCGATCCGGAAGTGCGGCGCTATCTAAGATTGGCCGATGAAGAGGTGTCACGCATAGCCCAGGTACTGAACGAAGCAGAGCAGCTGATTGAAAATAAAAGACTTCTTCTTAGCGTGTCACGCTCTGAGGCTGCGCCGACGGCGGCCTAAAGCCTCTCCTCCAGCCAGCAGCTCACGATTTATTACTATTCATGCACACTCTCTGTTGCATTTCTAAGCTTCTCAGCTTAGGATACGTTTAGCGCTGGAAAACCCGCTAGCGCGGATGCAAAGCTCTTCGCAGTAAACTTCGCCCGTTAACTAAAATTCACCGGCCCTAAACGTTTTTCCGACAGGAGAAGCTCCCTCATGGCATGGTACGCGTACTGCATCGTTGAGCAGCAGGCGGTCCAGGGTGGAATTCGCGCCCGCCGTCCCGTCCCCGTAGAAGGTCTTAAAGGCATCGCTGACGCCCAGATTTTTGCGTATCCCAGCGGTGATTTTTCCGTGCTCGTGAGTGAGTACATCCCCACTGGCGATCTTGGCCAGACAGCGCTGCTGCAGCACGCGCACGTGGTCAGCGAGTGCTTCAAGCGCACCACCGTCCTGCCGTTCCGTTTTGGCACGGTATTTGATACTGACGATGCGCTGCGCCGTGCGGTTCGCCTGAACCGCAAAGGGTTCCTGGCCAGCGTGACCAAGCTTAAGGGCAAGGCGGAGATGCATTTGAAATTGCTGATCAAGGATGGTTCCCTGCGCCAGGCGCTGGAAGAGATTGAACTCCCGGCCACCGTGGGCAGCGAATATCTGACCAAGCTGCGGGAAAAGGCCGTCCGACAGCGTGAACGACAAACCAAAGCGCGCGCCCTTTCCGTCCAGGTCCACAAGATATTCTCTCCGCTCGACCAGGATGTTTGTTGCCGCAAGATTGATTCCGGGGGCATGCTGATTGACATCGCCCATTTAATCGATCATAAAAAAGTTCAGAAATACCAGAACCGCTACCAGATGGCTACACGCCATCTTCCCGGCATTGAAGTAGTCATGAGCGGACCTTGGCCGCCCTACCACTTTATTACCGGCAAGCGCTCGTCCTAGAGCCCCAACACAACGCAACTTCGAGCCCCCGCAGATCTCCCTAGGGGGCCGAAGTCCTATTTTTGGGTTACTTCGGGCGGGGAAACCCTTCTTTTCCTCCTCAATTAGGCATCCCAATGCCTGAAAATGGAATCAGAGTACAATAACCGGGGGCTATAATTGAGTCCCCCGGTTGGAACTGCCGTACCATCCGACCTTCTTATCCCTTTCCCGCAGCGCCGAGCAGAATCGCTGCCAGGAGAAAGAATGACCCAAAAGACCCGGGTATTGATTGTGGATGATGACGTGGTGATGGCCAAATACCTGGCCGCTCACTTGTCGCGCCGCAATTTTGATGTCACCGTTGCTTCCAGCGAGCAGGAAGCTTTGCGGGTTTTTCGTACACTTGACCCGGTACTGGTGCTGGTGGAAGTTTCCATGGAGGGCGAAGGCGGCACGGAGACTCTGCAGCGCCTGAAGCAGATCAAACCTACTGTTTCCATTATGGTGCTCTCCGCCAGCAAGGACCCTGAGTTCATCTTCAAAGCTTCCAAGCTTGGCGCCGATGACTACCTCAGCAAGCCGGTCGATCCCAAAGAGCTTGACGTGCGCATCGGTAAAGTCCTGGACAACCAGCGCCTGTTCCGTGAGGTCTCGCAGTTGCGCGAGCAGGTGCGCCGCCAGAGCGACTTCACCATGCTCTTCGGTTCCAGCCCCAAGATGATGGAAGTGAAGATGACCATTGAGCAGGTGGCGGACACCACGGCCACCGTGCTTGTCCGCGGCGAAAGCGGCACCGGCAAGGAAGTGGTGGCGCGCATGGTGTATTCCGAATCGTCGCGATGCGACAAGCCGTTTGTGAAAGTCAACTGCGCCGCCATCCCTCATGAACTGCTGGAGAGCGAGCTTTTTGGATATGAAGCCGGTGCCTTCACCGGGGCCAACCGGCAGAAGCTGGGCAAGTTTGAGCAAGCCAACGGCGGCACCATTTTCCTGGATGAAATCAGCGAGATGCATCCGGCGTTGCAGGCAAAACTTCTGCACGTGCTGCAAGACCACGAATTTTCACGCCTGGGCGGCAAGCGCGACATTCAGGTTGACGTGCGCGTGCTCGCCGCTACCAACAAGCCGCTGGAGCGTGCGGTGGAAGAAGGCGTGTTTCGCGAAGATCTCTTTTACCGGCTCAATGTTGTCACCATCCACATTCCGCCGCTGCGCGAACGCCGCGAGGAGATCCCCGTCTTTCTGAAATACTTTCTGGAAAAATACAGCGAGCATTACGGCAAGAAGCCGTCCATGTTCAGTGAGTACGCGGTCACGCGCATGATGGAGTACACCTGGCCGGGTAACATCCGTGAACTGGAGAACCTGGTCAAGCGGTATGTGATCGTGGGCAATGAGGCGCAAATCATCCGCGAGCTTTCCACCCACAAACCAATTGTCACTTCTTTCGGTGGATCTCAATCGACTTTATCGGCGTCAGTTCCAGCGTTGGCTTCGGTTCCACCCGTCCAGGCCGGCAGCAATGGCGCCGAACCGGAAATGCCCTCATTATTGGAGATTGGACGCCGCGCCGCCATGCAGGCCGAACGAGAAGCCATCGAGCGTGTGCTGGCGCAAACGCGCTGGAACCGCCGTCAGGCCGCTAAAATCCTGAAGATCAGTTACAAGGCTTTGCTCAATAAACTTAAAGCAATGGAGGAGCAGACCAAGGCCCAGCTTAAGCATGAAGAAGGCTAAGAGTGGTACCTGGATACCACATTTCTTAGAAGAAAAACCGCTTCTCCCGTCTGTTTTTCCTCAGTTTTTCCCTCTGAGGTATCTCTAATACAATGAAAACAAAAAGTTTATATTAAAGCCATCCTTTCCACACACGCAACATCCCGGCTTTGGTTTGTGAGTTGCTTGTTTATATGCAAACAAAAGAGGCCGTAAACACAAATGATTTCAACCCTCTTCCAAGCTTTTAGACTTCTTCAATCCGTGTGTCTTGGCGCGAGCCGGGACTTCATCTTGCATCGCCTTCCCTGAGAGATTTCCCTTCCTACTAGCCTCTTTGCTGAAAGCGGTCCAAACGGACCGCTTTTCTGTTTTCCACTGAATTCATTTTGCTTCGCGCTAGTGACCAACTGCCTCCATGAAGCATCTAATCTTCGTTCTTATCAAATTTGACGGTAATTCATATGACGACTAAGATTGATAATTTATCGAAACCCATGGACAAGAAGAAGCTGGAGTCATTCAAGAAACGCCTGGAAGAGCGGCAGCAGAGCTTGCGTAAAACCGTGAGCCGCACGGAAGAGGACGGTCGCATCGCTGACCAGGACACGGCTCAGGACATAGCCGATCGCGCAGCCAGCTCTTATACCAAGGAGTTCCTCTTCTCCCAGAGCAACAATGACCGCCAATTGCTGCAGATGGTGGAAACCGCGCTGGCGCGCATCCGCGAGGGCGCTTTTGGCGAATGCGTAAGCTGCGGCAACGAAATCAACGCCAAGCGGCTTGAAGCTGTCCCCTGGACGCGTTATTGCATCGAGTGCCAGGAGAAGCTGGAAAAAGGCCAGTTGGAAGAGGCCCACGAGTAAAGTACCGCAATCAAAAAACAAAAGGAGATGCGAAAAGCATCTCCTTTTTCATCGCGTGAATAACTTTACTCAGTACAGGTTGAAGGCAACCTCGATATTCATCTCAACCGCGACCGGTCGGCCGTCTTTCTTGGATGGATCGAACTTCCAGGTCTTCACGCCTTCCAGGGCTTTCTCATCCAGGCCCATGCCCAGCGATCGGACAACACGCTGGTTGTGTACCCGGCCATCAACACCAACAATGATGTTCAGCACCACTACACCCTGATATTTTGCTTTGCGCGCTTCTTCAGAGAATTCCGGTTCCGGCGTGTATATAGGCCGCGGAGGGCTCACGCCGTCGCCTACGTGATAGATTCCCGGTCCAACGCCCGGGCCACCGTGGCCGGAGCCGACGCCGCCGCCATCACCGCTGCCGATTCCGCCGCCTACACCTACGCCATTCGAGGGCGCCATCAGTTTTGAGAGCGGATCTCCCAGTTGGGAGTTAGGTGGGACCTTCAGGTCGGCCACTACGGTCGGCTCAATCATCAATTTGCTTTTCTGTTGTGGCAACACTGTCGGCGGAGTGAACTGCTCTTTCGCCGCCTTGGGAGGCGTGCCCGCAGAAGCCTTCAGCTTGCTGGCATCGCCACCGCCGCCGCCGCTGGGGCCGCCTTTACCCACTTTCATGGGAACGTACGGCGCCAGGTCCACGGAGTTCGCCGTGCTTGGCGGAATGACCTTCACGGGTACCGCAAGGTGCAGCAGCCACAGCATCAAGGCAATGCCCGCCGTGTGCGAGACGAATGACAACAGGAAATTTTCCGGGCGTACCTGATAGGTCCCATAACCGACACCCATCAAGGTGGGCATTACCATGGCATTCGCCATCTGTTCATCCTTGGCGAATTTGACCACCTCTTGCTGGGAAGATTGCTCGCCTCCTGCGGCTGGAGGTCCTGGGGGCGTCTGCTTTTTCGGATCGGGCGAGGACATAATTTATCTAGTATAGACGTCCAGCAATCGCAAAAGTTTCACAATGGTGCATGGGCTAAAGTTAGTGTACCCAATTCCTCAGCGGGTAACAACTTATCTATGGAATAGGGAGCCAAAAAATCCCTTTACCCGCCCCATAAAGCCTTTCTTTTCCTTCTTCGGGTTCTCCGCCGGCTTGGGCTGCACCACCTCAGCTTTCACAGACACTTCTGCCGGCTTTTGTGTAAGAACGACCGGATCGACCTGTTCTTGCACAAAAAATACGTTGGGCAAGGTGGAAACCTTGATCTTGGCCACCGAATAAGGCCGCGGCGCCGACGAACGGGCGCTGAACACGAACGGAGCATCCACCTGCACATGCACTTGGCCAGGATGGTCCGGCGGCACGGGCGAGGTGGGATCATTGGTCGCCACCACAACGCGTTCAGCCGGCTTAGCGTCGCTATTATTTTCTTTGGGCGAAGCGATGGCCGGAGCGGTTTCCGCGTGCAGCACTGGAGCCGTGGGCGGGCAGCCGCACTCGCCGCTGAACGTTGTTCGTTGATCCAGCTTGCCACCGGGAAAGAGCGCTGCCTCATCGGACTTTGCCGTGTAGGCGCCGGTTCCCAGCAACTCGGAAAACGTAATTTCAGATGCATTGCCCGGCAGCGGCTTAACGCACGTATCACCCTTCTTGCTCACCTCAAGCGCAAAGTGAAATGTGCCCGGCCCGGCCAGCGTCACGTTGAAATCCGGAGTAATCACTACATCAATGGCTTCCTGGGTCAATTGATAGTTGATCTCAATGGCGCTGGCGCCGGTGGCCAGCAAAAGTCCATGCGCGCCCGCGCTCACGCTGAGGCTGCTGCGGGGGCATATGCGTACCTCGCCTCCGCGAAGAAGTTTTAACGTGGCCGGTGCGATCCCGGCCGACAACTCTGATCCTGAGGCCACGCTCATGCCGGAACCAGCCAATTGGACTGATGTTCGCCCGCTGGCGTCAGAAGCAAATAACTCTCCGATTGGCACTGGGGCCTGGGCGGCAGCGTGAAGCGAGAGCAGCGTTAGCGCCACCCAGCCGGCAAGGGTCGCGCTTCTTCTCAAGATCGCTGAATAGCAAAAGGACAGACCGGGCTACTCCTCGCTTACAAAATCGTACTTATCGATGGCCACCGCGACGCCCTGTTCCTGCATTGATTTGTCCACGCGCAACACCCTTCCCGTGCAACGCACGCGAATGGGATCGGACAACGTGATTTCCGGGGGCAAAGTCATCACAAATTCAATGGCGGCGCCCGCCGTCATCTCGGTATCCACGTACATGAAAACGCCACGTGAACTTACGTCGCGCGTGTGCGCGGCCAGTTCCTGCCTGCCATTGTCCAGAAATTTTACGGAGATCGGCAAATCGAGCGAAAACCGCCGGGTGGAGCGTTTCTCCGGTCGCGGTTGCGCCATGCGATATTCTGGCAATTTACCGCGGATTTACGCGGATGAGCGCGGATCAGAATCGCGTAAAAAGCCCAACTTTCCCCTGAACCGCGATGAAACTGGTGCGTGATGCGGCGCTGCGAATTGCCCAACAATAACCCTGATCCGCGTATATCCGCGCAAATCCGCGGTAGGCTCCCCCGCTACAACGCCAGGAAGTTCTTGAGCAGCAATCTGCCCGAATCCGTCAGCACGCTCTCCGGATGAAACTGCACGCCTTCGATCGGATATTTGCGGTGCCGCAGCCCCATGATGACTCGCGCGCCGTCGGTTTCGCGCGTCTCGGCGCTGATTTCCAACTCTCCGGGCAGGCCCTCTTCGGCTACGATCAACGAGTGATAGCGGGTGGCGGTCATGGGCTGGGGCGCGTTTTGAAACAGCGTCTTGCCATCGTGTTTGATCTGGCTGGTTTTGCCGTGCATTATCTGGCGGGCGCGCACCACATTGCCGCCGAAGGCTGCGCCAATCGCCTGGTGTCCCAGGCACACGCCGAGAATTGGACGCTTGCCGGCGAAGTGCTTGATTAGGTCAATGCTGATGCCGGCTTTCTGCGGAGTGCATGGCCCGGGCGAGATCACGATGCGATCCGGCTGCATGGCCTCAATTTCGCGGGGCGTGACCTCGTCATTGCGGCGCACCTCCACCTTCTCGCCCAGTTCGCCCAGATACTGGACCAGGTTGTAGGTGAAAGAGTCGTAGTTATCGAGAACGAAGACCATGCTATGCCGGTAACATCCAGTTTAGCCGATGAAGAGAATTGTCAAAGCTGCCAAAATCGCCGAAATTGCCAAAGATTGCCAAAATCGAACAGCAAGAACCTTTCAATGGATCACATATTGGGTTTCACTTTCGGCGATTTTTGGCAATAATTGGCAATCCTGGCAATTCTGGATGGACGCCATTCTATTCAACACAACCCCCTGTGTTAGCCTTTTCCGATGCTGCACATCACCAACGGAGACTCCGTCGTTGGTACCTTCCGGCAAGTCAAATTCCCGGGCGCTTACCTTGCGTGGCACGACGTCCTGCATGACGGCCCTGTACCGCAGACTGCGACCCTGAGCGAACTTTCAGATATCCGCGCGCAGACGCTGGCCGGGTTTGGCTGGGGCAGCTATGAAAAGATCCGCGCTGAGTTTGCCACGCGCGACCAGGCGTTGGAGGCCTTTCGTTCGCACGAAGAAATCGTCTTGTGGTTTGAGCATGATCTGTACGACCAGTTGCAGCTTCTACAGGTGCTCGACTGGTTCGCACAACAGGACCTGGGCGGCATCAAGTTGGGCCTGATTCAAATCGACGCTTATCCCGGCGTTAAGCCGTTTTACGGCCTGGGGCAGTTGAGCGGCCCGCAACTGGCCCGGCTTTTTCCCACGCGCAAGCCGGTCACGCAAGCGCACCTGTCCATCGCCCGCGAAGCCTGGCAGGCATTTCGCGCCAGTGATCCCAAAGCCCTGCTCGAGTTTGCCCGGCAGAAATCTCCCGCGCTGCCGTTTCTTGCAGCGGCCCTCGAGCGCTTCTTTCACGAGTATCCCTGGACCACAGACGGGCTCTCACGCATCGAGCGCCAGGTGTTGCAGACGGCAGCAGCGGGACGGCGGAAGAAGCAGGAGATTTATATGGAATCGAGCAAGCAGGAGGACGTGCCCTGGGGCGACGCATCAGTGTATCTGCGGCTCGCGTGGCTCGCCGCCGGGCCAAACCCTGCGCTGGTAGAAGCCCAGAAGAATGAATATGCCATCAGCGAGAACGGTCAAAAGTTGCTAATCGCTGGCTCGGAGGTGTGCACCTCAATGGTCAGCAGCCGCAATGGCGTTGGGACAATACCCAGAAAATGCTGACGAACCAGACTTCCCTGCCGTAAAATCGCCTGCAACATCTCTGGAAAAGTATCGACATTGAAGAAGACAACCTAAGCTAGCGTTCGCGATGAAAGAGAAATCCAGTGAACAATTCGATGAACAATAGCAAGGCGTGGAGCGTAATTGCCTTGGCCCTGCTGGCGATTGCTCTGCTCAGCAGCTGGCGTAGAAGTGCTCTGGCCAGCGCGGTCCACAGCAAGCCAGCTCCGGCCCACGTCCCCGAATTGCCGGCGGAACCCAGGCTTTCCATTGGCGCTGCGCATACCGTCTCCACTTACGCTGAGCGTCAACGGCTTGGATTTCAATTCGGATACGTGGACGGCGTCATGGGCAGCGTCCCGGATGAAGACAACTATCTATATTTCGGCTCGGCCAAGAGCGCAGACCTTTCTTGTCAGATGGTCGGCAACACTCCCCAGACCCAGGGTGTTTATACGCTTGTGCCCGCTCCCGGTAATCCTCTCCAGATCGCTTCAGCCAGATGCACAGCCCTGCTACGCCCCAGCGCCCATAAGCCAGGCGTGATTACTCCCAGCCCCATCGGGCCTTACGACCGCGATTATCTCGGCGGCGGCCCGGTCATGAGAATCAGCGATGGCCGGCTTCAGGGCATCCTGATCATCTACCACGCAGAGTTCCAGTTCGCCAAGCCACAGAGGCAGGGAGGCGCAAACCTCTTTTTCGGTACGCTGGGTATGGCCATCTCCACTGACAATGGCAAGACATTTGAAAAGCTGGGCCAGATCATTCAGCCACACCCCAGCCGTCCAGAATGGATTAGCAAGTCTAGGAAAACATCTCTTTCTGTAGGCGACGGGCCGTTCGTCTTCGGCGACGATAGTGGGCGTCCTGTAGATCCCCGCAATCCTGACCCGGAAAAGACGTTTATTTACGTTTATTACATTGATTACGAGAGCGACCAGTGTGGCGGACAGCAATGCCTGGCCGTGGCCCGCGCGCCGCTGGCCGATGTGATTGCAGCCGCGTTCAACCATGCTGATAAAAAGCCAGTCTTCAACCTGTTTCAGAAATATTACAAAGGTACGTTTAAGGAGCCGGCTGCTACCGGTAATCCCAACAACGCCGAACCTTCGGGCCTTTATAGTCCCGTACTGAAATCCGGCTACTCGCCTTCGATTATTTACGATCCGGACACTGGACTGGCAATTCTGGCCACTCAGGCGGAGAAACAGGGGAGGGTGGGGCCCACGACGAGGATCGAATTTCGCGTTTCAAGCGACCTCGTTCGATGGTCGAAAGATCCGCTTACTTTCCTTGACGAGTCAGCGCTGAAGTTTTCGGTCCGTTACCCCAGTCTGATCGAGACTTCAGAAAAAGACGGCGCGTCGCACTTGTGGCTCTTCTACTCTCACGGCCCCGGTGACCATCCCAGCTGGTCGAAGACAACCTTCATGGCCCGTGCTATCAGGCTCATGCCTTAGCCAGTTCGCTGCTTGCCAATTGCCGCTCTCACTGCTTGAAATGGGATATGCCGGGCAAGGTTTTGGCCACGTCATTAAAGATCACTACCGCGGCAAAGAGGACCAGGAAGACGAAGGCCGCCTGGTAAACGCGCTCTTTCACTTCCTGCTTGATGTCGCGGCGCATGACCGATTCCACCAGCAGCATCAGCATCAGCCCGCCATCCAGGATGGGAATCGGCAGCAGATTGAAGATCGCCAGATTCAGGCTGATCAGCGCCATGAACTTGAGATACGTTGGTATGCCCGCCCGGGCCGCCATGCCGGAGTACCTGAAAATCCCGATGGGGCCGCTCATCTGCTTGATCGAGTTCTTGTTCTGAAGCAGCTTGCCTAACAGCTCAAAGATCAAGAGAGAACTGCTCTTGCATTCCTCATACGCCGTTTTCACTGACACGCCGAGGGGCAGTTTCTCGACCGCTTCTACACCCACGCCGATCCTGTATCTCTTCTCGGTCGTCCCGGGCGAGCCCACCAGTTGTGCCGGGATAGAGAGCGCCAGTTCTTTGCGGTCGCGAAGAACGGTCAATTGCACCGGTTTGTCCTTGGCCTCCTGCAGAACTCCCAGCAGGTCCTCGACCGAATGGATCGGCTTGCCGTTGACTGACACCAGGGCATCGCCCGGTTGAATATGGGCCTTGTCCGCCGGCAGTCCCGCTTCCACAGTGCCTACAACCTCTGGAGGCAACACGCCGATTTCGCCCTCGCGTTCCTTGCCGGAAGCCTCCGGCACCACCGTCAGGTCCACAATCTGATCGCCGCGCAGCACTTTCAGCGGGACCGGCTGGTCAGGGTTGATACTGATGCGGATAAGAAATTGCTCCCACGTAGGGTTATCAGTGTTCTGGACTTTGATGATTCGATCACCCACGTGCAGACGGGCCTTTTCCGCGGGCGATCCAGGCGCAATGAAAACCACGTCCACCGGGGCCTTGCTAAAAGCCGCGTACTCATGATGGAACTTGTACAGGCCGGCAAGAACGATGAGCGCCAGCAAAATGTTCATTACTGGGCCGGCAATCGCAATCAGGAAACGCTGCCAGCGCGGGTGGCTCATGAACTCGCTGGGATCGCCGGTGCGCGGCTCCATGGGGTTCTCGCCTGCCATCTTTACGTAGCCGCCGAGCGGCAAAAGGCTGATGCGATAGTCGGTGTCGCCACGGCGGAAGCCGACCAGGCGCTTGCCGAATCCCAGACTGAAGACCTCAACCTTGACCTTGAAAAGCTTGGCCACCGCGTAGTGCCCTAACTCATGGACAAAGACCAGAATCCCCAAAACGAAAATGAACGCAACGATGGTGAGCGGAAGTGATTGCATAAGAAATAATCTTGTTATTGTAACTGCAAAAGAAGCGCAACAGCTAGCGAGTGAGCTGATGCGACAGTTTATGTCGCGCCAGTTCGCGGGCCTCGGCGTCGATGGCAAGTACCTCTTCTATAGATTCAGGATGGCGGTCTTTAGTTTCACTGATTGTCTGTCCCACCACTTTAGAAATATCGGCAAAACCGATCTCGCGCTTTAGGAAAGCGGCCACTGCCACTTCGTCCGCCGCGTTCAGGGCGATGGGCTTGGCTCCCCCGGCTTCAGCCGCTTCATAGGCCAGACGCAGGCAGGGAAATTTCGCCAGGTCAGGAGGAGAGAAATCCAGCCGTTTCAGGTCCAGCACGTTGAAGCGCAGATCGGAAGCAATCCGCTCGGGGTAGGTCAGCGCGTACAGGATCGGCAGGCGCATGTCAGTGACGGAGAGCTGCGCCAGTATGCTCCCGTCGTTGAATTCCACCAACGAGTGAATGGTCGACTGCGGATGGACGACGACGCTCACGCGCGACGGCGGCAGGTTAAAGAGCCGGCAGGCCTCGATGACTTCAAATCCTTTGTTCATCAGCGTGGCTGAATCAATGGTGATGCGCTGGCCCATCTTCCACGTGGGATGATTCAGCGCCTGCTCGACCGTGATCTTTTCGAACTCGGATTTTGGCGTATTGAGAAACGGCCCGCCGCTGGCAGTGAGCCACACGCGCTCGACTTCGTTGAGGCGTCCGCCGCGCATGCACTGGTGTACGGCGTTGTGTTCGCTGTCGATGGGCAGCAGCGGCTTGCCCTGTCTGCGCGCTTCCGCGGTAATCAACTCGCCCGCTGCGACCAGACATTCCTTGTTGGCCAAGCCAACTTCTTTCCCCGCGCGCACGGCTTCGTACGTCGCTTTCAATCCAGCCACGCCGACAATGGCGCTGACCACAAAATCAACTTCAGGATGCGTCGCCACGCGGACCGTGCCGGCCTGCCCGTATACGACTTCAATTCCGTTCAGGCCTTCAGACTTGAGCTGCTTGCGGACCTGTTCCGCATCCTGCTCTGACGCGAGTGAGAGAACTTTAGGTTTCCAGCGGCGCGCGTCCTTCAGCGCGGCTTCCGTGTTCGAACCTGCGGCCATGGTCAACAGTTGAAATCGCTCAGGATTGTTCTCAATCACGTTGAGCGTGCTGCGGCCGATGGAGCCGGTGGAACCAAGGATGGCGATGCGTTTCATTTTCTATGAATTAAAGCCCTAAAAAGCACTACATCGAAAAACCATAATACCGGAGCAGCAAACAAGAGAGCGTCAATTCGATCCAGTATGCCACCGTGGCCGGGCAGCAGGTTGCCAGAATCCTTAATACCGGCCCCCCGTTTGAACGCCGATTCTGCAAGATCTCCAAATTGTGCGGCGATATTCACGAGCACACCAAAAGCAGCAGCGAGCAACAGGGGAGGCGCATAGATTGGAGCATCGGCATAAACAACGCTATGCGATGGAATGGCATCGAGTCGTACCAGTGCTGTGCTTATCGAGTGGATGTACCGGAACAAGATGATTGATACCAACGTCGCGCCGATGACGGAGGCTATCGCCCCCTCCCATGTTTTCTTGGGACTGATCGCTTCTGCGAGCTTGTGTTTACCAAACGAGCGTCCAATGTAATAAGCAAAGATGTCACCTGACCAGACAACAATCAGCAGAATGAATACCATGATGCGCCCATTCTCGTGATGTCCTACCAGAGACAACGATCCCAGCGTGTAGCCCACATAAACAAAACCAAAATAGGAGATGGCCGCCGCCGGTAGTGCTTCCCGTGTCTCCCAAAAAAACATTCCAATGACTAAAAGCACCAGTGACCTAGAAAATAAAGCCCAAGCGCCACTTCAATGATGTAGGCGTGCAATTTTTCCTGATAATAGCTCGCGATGCCGAAATACTCATGCGCCGCAAGAACCGCAATCAGCCCAATGAATCCGCTGTAAAACCAGTCTGGCGCCTTAAATAAAATCAGCAGCACCACCGGGATCAGCACCGCTGCGGTCAGGACACGTTTCATTTTTAGTTGGAGCTGCCTGGAGCGGGTTCGTTCAGGCCGCCGTAGCGGCGCTCGCGCGATTGGAATTCCTTGATCGCCTCCAGCAAGTGTATGCCGCTGAAGTCGGGCCAGAGCGTCTTGGTCACGTAGATTTCGGCGTATGCGGCCTGCCACAAAAGAAAGTTGCTCAGGCGCATTTCTCCGCTGGTGCGGATCACCAGATCGAGCTCCGGCAGATTGCTGGTGTACATGTGGCGGTTGACGGTTTCCTCGTCGATATGGAGATGCTCGATGCCGCCGTTGTTGGCTGCCGTGTGCACCATGGACTTGAAGGCGTCAACAATTTCCGACCGCGATCCGTAATTCAGCGCCAGGGTCATGACCATGCCGGTATTGCGCGAGGTCTGTTCCTTGGCCCAAGCCATGCGCTCCTGCACTTCCTGCGGCAGCATCTGGCTGCGCCCGATAAACGAGAGGCGGATGTTGTTGCGGTGCATCAGCGGCAGCTCGTTCTTGAGGTAACGATGCAGCAGCTTCATCAGGAAGTGGATTTCCGTGGCTGGGCGGCGGACAAAGTTTTCCGCGGAAAAAGCATAGAGCGTCAGCGCAGGCAGGTTGATGCGCGCGGCCGTCTCCACCACTAAGCGGACGGCCTCCACACCTCTGCGATGGCCGGCAATGCGCGGCAGGTGGCGGCGTTTGGCCCAGCGGCCATTGCCGTCCATAATGATAGCGACATGTTTTGGGAACTGGTTAGGATCAAGCTGGCTATAGAGTTCAGCTTCCTTTCGGTCCAGCCCCGAAGGAATGGTTCGCAAAACCGCCCTCGCAATACCTTTCAACGCTAGCACAGCAGCTCTGCTCATGCAATTTCCCGATAGCCACCGCTCGCGGTTCCGGGCCGCCTCTCTGCTAGAATTAAGGTTCTTGAGAGGCGAGTGGCGCGTGTATTCGCTTGCCATCGCAATGTGGTTTTCGCGCTCGCACAAAGTCGAGGTCATGTACCTGGTCCGGAATGGCCAATTCGAGACCGGCAAACTGATGCGTTGGATCGTGCTGAGCGCTGCCCTTCTGGTCCTGCTGATGACCGGTCTCGAGACTACGCATGCGCACTCTGACGCAGCCGCCTCGCGCAACTCTGCTCCCTGCGCCATCTGCATCACCGCCCACGCCAATGCTCCTGCGGTGACTGTCCACTTTCTGCCTCAGCTCTACGCCGTGGAAACCGTGGCCGTCGCTTACGCGCCTGAAGGCAAGAGTGCTGCACCAGAACTTCAGTTGTTCATCCGCCCTCCTCCCTCCGTTTAGTTAGTCGCCGGAATCCAAGCGCAAGTTTCGATCTCAGTTTCAGGTCTTAATTCGTACCGGCTGGCAGCCGCATTGGTCCTTATTTTCCGGTGAGTACCCGGCCCCAACGTGAGCAAGGAGGATCCATTGAGAAGTTTTCATATCTTCATTTTCTGGATATTGATCGCTGGTCTTGCCGCGGCAGCCCAGCAGCCGCAAGGTTCGGCGCCGGCTAACGACAAGGCTGCGATGGATCAACGCATGCGCGATCTGGAAGATCGTGTGGTGGCGCTGGAAGGCGAGCTGCGCCAGCTAAAGGCCCAGGGAGCACAGCAGCCAGCGCCTGCTACGGCGGCTGCTCCAGCCGCACAACCAGCAGCTGCGCCGCAGACGCAGGTCGCGGCAGAACAGGGCGCCGCGGGCGCCACATCACAGGCAGAGACAATCCGGCTGGGCGGAGCGGGTGGAGCGGCGGCCAAGGCGCTCAACCCGGACATCAGCGTCATCGGCGACTTTATCGCCGGCGCCGGCCACAACCCCATCACTCCGACTCCGGCCTTCCAGATGCATGAGTCGGAAGTCGGTTTCCAGGCGATCATCGATCCCTACGCGCGCGGAGACTTCTTTATTTCCTTCGGCGAAACGGGAGTCAACCTGGAGGAAGGCTACATCACCTTCACGGCCCTGCCGGCGGGCTTTGTCGCCAAAGGCGGCAAGATGCGCGCCGCCTTCGGGAAGGTGAACACCCTGCACAATCACGTGCTGCCCTGGGTGGATCGTCCGCTGGTGAATCAAAACCTGGTGGGTGGCGAAGACGGAATCAATGACGCCGGATTCTCCGTGCAGCATATTATTCCCGCGCCCAAGAACTGGTTTCTGGAATTTACCGGCCAGACTTTTCGCGGTGACTCGGCCGACGTTTTTACGTCCTCGGTCAAAAACGACGTGAGCGTGGTCGGGCATCTGCGCGCATATCGTGATCTGACGGAAAGCACAAACATGGATGTGGGCGCTTCCTATTCGCGTGGCCACAATTTGTTTGGCACCGATTTCATCACGCATCTTTACGGCGTGGACGCGACGCTGCGCTGGAAGCCATTGCAGCGGGCTATTTACAAATCATTTGTCGCGCGCAGCGAGTTCATCTGGCGGCAGCAGAACCAGCCCGACATCACTGCTTGCACCACCATCACATGTCCAGTGTTTGTGCGCAGCGGCTTTCAACGCGCCTTTGGCTTCTATGCCTCCGGCGATTATCAATTTGCCCGGCGCTGGTTTGTGGGCGGTCGAGTGGACCGGTCTGACCGGCCCTTTGACGCCACGCTGACCGATAAAGGCGGTTCATTTGTGCTGACCTACTGGCCCAGCGAGTTCGCGCAAGTCCGCGGTCAGTATAGGTTTACCCGCTACGCCCAGAACTTTGACGCGCATGAAGCGTTTATACAGTTACAGTTCGCTCTCGGCGCGCACGGCGCGCATCCCTTCTAAATCAAGTTTTTGCAGGCGCGTGCCTGCTGTGAAGGAATCGGGAGCCAAGGTATTGTGGAGAGATTGATGAAATTACGTTCGAAATTATTCTCATTTGTTCTTGCTGCAACTTTATGCGCAACTTTGCTTCTTCCGTCCTCGGCAGAGGCAAAGAAACTGAAAGTAATTACCACGCTGACGGACCTGGCGTCGCTCACGCAGGAGGTCGGCGGCGACAAAGTTGATGTTGAGTCGCTGGCCAAAGGCTACCAGGACCCGCACTTCGTCGAACCCAAACCCAGCTTCTTACTCAAGCTGCGAAATGCTGACTTGCTGGTACTGGTTGGATTGGAACTGGAAATTGGCTGGCTTCCACCGCTGATCACCCAGAGCGGCAATGGCAAGATCCAGCCCGGCGGACAGGGCTATCTTGATGCCTCGCAATTTGCCGAGATCCTGGAGATTCCACAGGGCAACCTGACCCGCGCTGAAGGCGATGTTCATCCCATGGGCAATCCACACTACTGGCTGGATCCCAACAATGGCCGGCGCATCGCCAAGGGCATTGCCGCCAAACTGAGTGCCATGGACCCGGCCGACCAGGCGTACTTCCAGCAGCGTGAGCAGGACTTTGAAAAGCGGCTGGCAGAAACCGACAAGAAATGGCTGGCGCAAATGGCCCCCTATCACGGGCGCAAGGTGGTGACATATCATCGCTCGTGGCCGAACTTTGCCAAGCACTTCGGCCTGGACGTGATCGGCTATATCGAGCCTCGGCCCGGCATTCCGCCAACTCCCTCGCACACTATTGAACTGGTGAACCTGATGAAGCGCGAAGGTGTAAAGATCGAGTTGATTGAGCCGTATTTCGATTTAAAAACGCCCAACAGCATCGCCAGCATGGTGAACGGCAAGGTGGTCGTGCTCATGCCTTCCGTGGGCGGCAAGCCGGAGATCACAGATTATTTCAAGCTGTTCGATTACGATATTGCCCAACTTACCAAGGCATTTGAAGAGACGAAATAAATAAAGGACCGAGATGGAAATTCTCCAGTTTCTAATTCTTCCTTTTCTCGCTAGTCTAATTTTGACCGGCATACACGCCTACCTGGGCGTACACGTGGTGGAACGCGGCGTCATCTTTGTCGACCTGGCGCTGGCGCAGATTGCCGCTCTGGGTGCGACCACGGCCATCCTGGTCGGCATGGACCCGCACGGCACCGGCGCCTACTGGATGAGCCTGGGCTTCACCTTCATAGGCGCGGGAATCTTTACTTTTGTGCGCTCGCGTCAAAAACGTATTCCGTTGGAGGCCTTCATCGGTATTGCCTATGCCGTAGCTTCAGCGGCGGCGATCCTCGCCATGAGCAAGGCCACCGGTGAAACCGAGCACCTGAAAGATATGCTGGTGGGCAACATTTTGGCAGTTTCAAAACATGATGTGATCAAGACCGCGCTGCTCTATGGCGCGATCGGATTGTTCCACTTCATCTTCCGCAAAAAGTTCCTGGCCATCTCGCTCAGCCACGGCGCTGACCAGCAGCCAAACCTCAACGTGCGGCTCTGGGATTTCCTCTTCTATGCCTCGTTCGGTTTTGTCGTCACCTCGTCGGTGGCGATTGCCGGCGTGCTGCTGGTGTTTTGCTATCTCGTGGTGCCTTCGGTTGGCGCCATGCTTTTTGCCGACCGCATCGGCTCGCGCCTGGCCATCGGCTGGACCATGGGAACCCTGGTTTCCGCATTG
>WNFN01025524.1_pt1 | contig 23006 bp, 15 predicted proteins | sample 5400161 | NCBI WGS metagenome assembly WNFN01 (sample SAMN13153353, study PRJNA577476) | soil metagenome | isolation source: 80 cm saprolite on Douglas fir-dominated hillslope | place: USA:California | collected 2013-09-17 | reverse complement strand
CCAAGACCCATGCATTCCAGGCTTGAGCGGGCGGCCAACGCGTCCCGTTCTGCGTCGCGCGGCCAAACAGCCGCCCCGTCACGACGATGACGGCGTCTCGCTCACCGAGCCGAGCGAACGCGACGATCTCGCGGCGATTGGGGCCGACCACCTCGAGCGCACGATAGCCGCCGTGGGTGAAGAGATCGGGAAGGTCATGTCGTAGCGCGAGAAGCTCGCGCAACAGCGCGAACTTGACGCGGCCGTCCGGCCATGTGCTCGCCAGCGCAGACCAATCCGGCTCCTCGCCGATCGATGCGAGCGCAGATGCGCGTGCCGCGAAGTCAACGGCTCGCCTGTTATCGGGATCGACCAGCGACAGATCCCAGAATTCCGTGCCCTGATAGAAATCGGGAATGCCTGGCAACGTCGCCTTCAAGAGCAGCTGGGCGAGGCTGTTGAGCGCCCCGATCAGCGCTGCGCGCCGCGCGAATGCGTCAAAGCTGTCGATGAAGCTCGTGGATCGCTCGCGATCGAGAAGGCGCTGGACAAAGTCCGTGAGGCCGGACTCGTAACGTTCATTGGGGGCGAGCCAGCTCGTCTGCAGCTTTCCCTCGCGCGCGGCTTTGACAGCATAGGCCTGCATCCGCTCGACGAAATCCGCCTCGATGCCGGTGAGCGGCCACGCGCCGAGCAGTGCTTGATAGAGCATGTACTCGTGCGCCGGCGAGGGAATGCGCGAGGCACCGGAAGGGACGATGAGCTTGGCGTTGAGCTGCCGCCACTGGTGCACGCTTCGCGTCCATTCGTCGGCGAGCTCCGACAGGGTGAGCAGGCGTGCCCGTGCGTCCTCGCCGCGTTTGGTATCGTGAGTTGCAGTCGCAGTCAGGCCATGCGGCCATTTGGCGGCGCGTTCCTGCATACGCTCGTGGAAGCTGTCGACCGACATGCCGCCCACGGCAGGATTGCCGCCAACCTCGTTGAGGGCCAACAGCCGGTGAAATCGATAGAGCGCGGTGTCCTCCAGAGACTTCGCCATCATCGGGCCGGTGAATTGCTGAACCTTGAACGCGAAGCGGCGGGCGCGTGCGATGCTGTGGCCTAAGCGACCGGGAGCAACCAGATCCAGAGTGAGCGCATCGCGCAGGAAATCGAAAATGCCGACATCGGAGCCGAACCAATCGTCGCGCGCCTTGGCTATGGCGCCTTCGATGACCGCACGATCCTCGCGGCTTGGGCCCGACGCGGTGACATAGGTGCGGTAGATCGGGAAATGCACGATGAACAGCTCGAACGCAGCGCGTAGACGCTCGGCACTATGGTCCCGCGTCGTATAGTGGCCGCGAGCAATGCGCGCGAGCAAGCGCGTCAGCACGGTGAATTCACTCGCCAAAATGTTTGCGATGACGCGCCGCTTGGCGTCGATGAGTACGGCATCAAAGCTCAGCTCATCGCCGCTCACGTCGCGCCAGGTACGCTCCAGCGTGGCAAGGCCGCGATGGTCGAGCAGAAGCCGCGAGAGCACATTGAGCCATTCGTATCCTGTGGTTCCGGCGATCCCGGCAAAGCGCGGCAATTGCTCCCCATCGGCGAGAATCTTCTCGGCCACCACATAGAACGGTGCGCTTTTTTCCGGCCGGCTCCGCTCGATCAGCCGTTGTAGCCGTCGAAAATATTGATGCGGATCACGCAGGCCATCGATGTGATCGAGGCGCAATCCATGCAACGACCCATCCGCGATGAGCCGCCGGACGAGCGCATGGATTGCGTCGAATGTGCCGCGGTCTTCGACGCACAGTCCGGCCAACGTGTTGATGTCGAAAAATCGGCGGTAGTTAATCTCGTCGCCGGCAAGGCGCCAATGCGCGAGCCGATAATGCTGGCGCTCGAGCAAGTGGTGCAAGGCAAGGACAGCATCCGGTCGGCTGGGCGCTGGGCGGTAGGCCCGCAGCCCGCGTTCGATCACCTCGTTTGCGCCCGCAATCGAAGCCAGATCCGCCTTGAAGACGCGTGCCGTCTGACGCGGAGGATTATGCGGCCCACGATAGCGCTCCACCCATTCCAGGAGCTTGCGGCCTGCAAGCTCCTCGCTCGCGCCTGCCTCTGCCACGATTTTCTGCAAGATCTCGCTATAGCGGTTGGGCGCAATGGGCAGCCGATGCTCGAAGTACCAGGCGGAGAAGCTGCCTTCGGCTGCGTCGTAGCGAAGCTCGATCTCACCGCGCTCCAACACCTCGCCGTAGGAGCTTCCGAGAACAGGGATCAGCACTCCACCGCGCGGACGCGCGGGCAGCGTGTGCCAATCGATGTCGAACGAGGCGGCCCACGGGGATTTCGGTCCCCATTCCAGGACGTCGAGCCACCAGGGGTTGTCGGCGTAATGAACGCCCATGTGGTTGGGCACGAAGTCGAGAATGAGACCCATATCGGCCCGCCGGAGCGGCTGCCCGATCGTGCTTTGAGAAATGGCGAGGCATAAAGGTGGCTTATGCCGAGCGCCTTGAGATACGGCACCAGCGGAGCCGCTTGGTCGAAGCCGAACTGCGGCGTGAGCTGGAGCCGGTAGGTGGCGAGCGGGATGGAAGGCGGCATCATCCCCCTCCGATGCTCCAAAACACCGACCACGGCGGCAGTGTCGCCCTCAGCTCTCCACCCCAAATGGATCGTAGCGGCCGAAAGTTGCTGGGTGGCGTGGCGTCGGCGTCGGACAGATTGGCAAGCAATCGGAGTGTCTGACCGTCAGCGAGCAACCAATCGGACGTCAGGAGATGTTCGCCGGACCGTGCAGCGGCGAACTTTGCGCCGGCAAGGCACGGCACGATCTCCCGCCGCCGAGTTGCCAAAAGATCGCGGATGAGCGCGAGCCGTTTCCGGCCGCTCTGGGTTGCTGGCGCGCGCCAATCGAGCACGGCCATACGGAAGGTTGCCTCTTCGAGCGGGTCCGGGATTGCATGGCCCAGCTCCGCATAGGCGCTCTCGAACTCCCTTCGCCGGCCTTTGCGTACCGCGTCCCCGAGTGGTCCTTGGAAATCGCAAAAGAAAGGGAACGGCTGGGTTGATCCCCATTCCTCGCCCATGAACAAGAGCGGCGGCATGGGAGCAAGCAAGGTGACGGCGAGCGCCGCCGTGAGCGCAGGGTCGCCCGCATGGATTGCGAGACGATCACCAAGCGGGCGGTTGCCGACCTGGTCGTGGTTCTGCAGAAAATTGACGAACGCCAGGGGCGACAGGCTGCCCGATGCCTCGCCGCGATTTCGATCGTGCCGGTGCGGGGAGGGCTCGCCCTGGTAGGCGAAGCCGGAAGAGAGCACCCGCGCGATGTGACGCCGCGGATCCGGCGCGTAATCCTGATAATAGCCCTGCTCCTCTGCGGTCAGCAGGCGGTGCCAAGCGTGGTGATAGTCGTCGTTCCATTGTGCGCGGTATTTGCCTTGCGCTGGATTGCTGAGCGGATCGAGCAGGCCCGCACGGTTGTCGTCATTCTCCAGGACGAGGTGGATCAACCGTCCAGTCGTGGCAGCGAAGTGCCCGACCGCGCGGCTGAGGTCATGCAGGATCGATGGCTGCCCTGCTTCCACGATGGCGTGAACCGCGTCGAGGCGAAGGCCGTCGAATCGATAGCGTCCGAGCCAATGCAGCGCATTGCCGATCGCAAAGGCGCGAACCTCCGGGACGCGATAATCGATAGCGTGTCCCCACGGCGTGTGAGCGCAGGCGAAGAATGCAGGCGCGTAGCGATGGAGGTAGTTGCCTTCGGGGCCGAAATGGTTGTAGACGACGTCGAGAAAAACCATGAGCCCGCGCGCATGCGCTTCGTCCACTAGCATGCGCAGATCGTCGGGCCGCCCATAGGCGCTGTCGGGTGCATAAAGCAGGACGCCGTCGTAACCCCAATTTCGTCGTCCCGCGAAATCGGCAACGGGCATCAGTTCGATTGCAGTCAGCCCGGTCTCCACTATGTGGTCGAGCTTGTCGATCGCTGCGCGAAATGTACCGGCGGTCGTGAACGTGCCGACGTGAAGCTCAAAAATCGCAGCATCCTGCCAGGGCCGCCCACGCCAATCATTCATCCGCCACTCGAATTGGTCGTGATCGATCACCTTGCTCGGCCCGAACACATCCTGCGGCTGGAAGTGCGAGGCCGGATCGGGAACCTCCAGTTCTCCGTCAATTCGATACTTGTAGAGCGTGCCGGCACGCGCGTGCGGTATCGTCGCTTGGTACCAGCCTTGCGCCTGTCGCTGCATCGGGTAGGCGCGATCGAGCATCACCTCCACGCGTTTGGCGGCCGGAGCCCAGAGGCGGAAGGTAACCCCGCTTCGGTCGAGCGCGGCGCCAAACCGCGCGCTGCTCGTCATGGGGAGCCCGAGAGGACCAGAATTGACCGAGGCGGCGCCTGCGCCTTGGCGCCGGCGCGCAACTGCGCCCCGAGCCGCGGCTCCGGCGCCGTGTCAAAGCAAGCAGTCCAGCGGCTGTATTGGGAAAGCATCGGAAGCGTGAACTCGATCGTCTCCGGCGCGGCGTTGAGCACCACGTAGAGTGGCGCGTCTGCTTCCTCCAGCGGACCGACGATATAAGAGAGGAAACGGCCTTCCGGGAAATTCCAGTCCTGCTCCGTCATCTCGCTCGCTTGTGGCGTGAGCCATAACACGCCGAATGACCCGTCGGGACGGCGGCCTTGGACCCAGTGTCGTTCGCGTAACTGCGGAAACCTGCGGCGCAGCTCCGTAAGGTCGCTCACGAACGAGGTCATGTCCTCGTTGCCGCCAAGCGCCGACCAGTCCACCCATCCAATCGCATTGTCCTGACAGTAGGCATTGTTATTGCCGGCCTGACTGTTGCCGACTTCGTCGCCGGCGAGCAGCAACGGCACGCCACGCGCCAACATGAGACTTGCAATGAGATTACGCCGCGTTTGCCGCCTCAGCTGCAGGATGTTCGGATCGTCGGTCGGGCCTTCGGCGCCATGGTTGGTACTGTCATTTTCGTCGGAGCCGTCGCGGTTGTGTTCAGCATTTGCGTCGTTGTGCTTGCGCTCGTAGCTGACCAGATCGGCGAGCGTGAACCCATCGTGTACCGTGACGTAGTTCACGCTGGAGCGAGGCCCACGATTATCATGATCGAACAGATCGGCCGAGCCGGTCATGCGACGCCCGAGCTCGCCGATGAGATTGCCTTCGCCGGACCAGTAGCGTCGCAGCGTGCGACGGAAGCGGTCGTTCCATTCCGACCACCCCGAAGGGAAGCCGCCGACCCGATAGCCATCGGGACCGAGGTCCCAAGGTTCGGCGATCAGTTTGGCACCCCCCAAAACGGGGTCCTGCCGGATGGCCGCAAAGAACGCGACGCCGCCGTCGAAGCCATTGGGGCCGCGGCCGAGCGTGGTTGCGAGATCGAAGCGGAACCCGTCGACGTGACAAACCTCCACCCAGTAACGCAGCGAATCCATCACCATCTGCAGCACGCGCGGATGCGTGAGGTTGAGCGCATTTCCGCAGCCCGTGAAGTCCGCGTAATAGCGTGGCTGGTCCGGCAGCAGCCAATAATATGAGGCGTTGTCGATCCCGCGGAAGCTCAGGGTCGGGCCGAGGTGGTTGCCTTCGGCGGTATGGTTGTAAACGACATCGAGGATGACTTCGATACCGGCGTCGTGCAATCGCGATACCGTCGATCGAAATGCATCGAGCGGCCCGTCCATGGCGTAGCGCGCCTCCGGGGCGAAGAAAGCCAGCGTGTTGTAGCCCCAATAGTTACTCAGGCCGCGCTCGATCAGATGCCGATCATCGATAAATGCGTGGATCGGCAGCAGTTCGACTGCAGTCACGCCGAGGCGCTTGAGATGTTCGACCACCGCGGGGGCGGCCAGGCCGCGATACGACCCGCGCCACAGAGGCGGCACGTCCTCGCGAAGTTGGGTGAGTCCCTTGACGTGCGCCTCGTAGATGACTGTGTCCCGCCATGGAATCGAGGGCCGGCGTTCTTCGCCCCAGGTAAAGGCTTCGTCGACGACCATACTCTTGGGCATACCACGCGCATTGTCGCGCCGGTCGAACGACAGATCGCCGCGCGCGCTGCCGGCCCGGTAGCCGAAATGCGCGTCGCTCCATACGAGCCGTCCGGCGAGCTGCTTCGCATAAGGATCGATGAGGAGCTTGTGCGCATTGAAGCGCAGCCCGCGCTCGGGTTGATAGGGGCCATGAACGCGATAGCCGTAGAGCTGCCCCGGGGCTACATCGCTCAGGTAACCGTGCCAGACATCCTCGGTGCGTTCCGGCAACGCGATCCTCTCGATCTCGCGCCGACCATGGCTATCGAAGAGGCAGAGTTCGACCTTTTCGGCGTTCGCCGAAAACAGCGCGAAATTTGTTCCGCGTCCGTCCCAAGTCGCTCCCAACGGATGCGGCGCGCCGGCCGAAATCCGCACGCTACCGCTCCGGAACGAGAAAAACTGCAGCGAGGGGCGGAACAACAAGGCTGACCTCGGGAATTGCGCCCTCGTCCAACGTCCTGACCGTTCCCGCGTTCCCGACGTTGGTGCCGCCGTAGAGCGCAGAATCTGTGTTGAGGACCTCGCGCCAGACGCCTGAAAACGGAACTTTGATCCGGTAATCGCGGTAAACCTCGGGTGTGAAGTTCACCACGACGAGGCAGCGTTCCTGCATCTGGCGTCCTTTGCGCAGCCACGCGAACACGCTGCGTTCGGCATCATGCATGACGAGCCATTCGAAGCCGGCATCCTCGCAATCGAGCTCATGCAGCGCCGGCACTGTCCGGTAAAGCCGGTTGAGATCACGCACGAGAGCTTGAATACCGGCATGGCGTGGGTACTCAAGAAGATGCCAATCGAGCGAATGCTCATGCCGCCACTCGCTTTCCTGACCGAACTCGCTGCCCATGAACAGGAGCTTCTTGCCAGGATGACCGAACATGAACCCGTAATAGGCGCGCAGATTGGCAAAGCGCTGCCATTGATCGCCAGGCATGCGGCCGAGAATCGAACGCTTACCGTGCACGACTTCGTCGTGGGACAGCGGCAGGATGAAGTTTTCGAAGAAGGCGTAATGCAAACCGAAAAGGATCTGGCCGTGATGATGCTTGCGGTAGATCGGATCCTTGCTGATGTATTCGAGCGTGTCGTGCATCCATCCCATGTTCCACTTGTAGCCGAATCCGAGACCGCCCCACTCGACCGGCCTCGACACCATGGGCCAGGCGGTCGACTCCTCCGCTGCCGTCGTCGCGTTGGGAAATCGTGAGAACACCTCGGTATTGAAGCGGCGCAGAAGGTTGATGGCGTCGATGTTTTCGCGGCCGCCATATTTGTTGGGAACCCACCCGCCTTCAGGCCGGCTGTAATCGAGATAGAGCATGGAAGCGACGGCATCCACGCGCAAGCCGTCGATGCTGTACCGGTCGAGCCAGAACATCCCATTGGCCAGCAAGAAGTTTGCGATCTCGGTGCGCCCGTAATTGTAGATGAGCGTGTTCCAATCGAGATGGCGGCCTTGCTTGGAATTTTCATGCTCATAGAGGGCCGTCCCATCGAAGCGGCCCAGAGCGTGCGGATCGTCGGGAAAGTGTCCTGGCACCCAATCGAGAATGACGGCCAGTCCCGTTCGGTGGCATCCGTCGATCAAGGCAGCAAAATCGGCTGGGCTGCCGAAGCGACTGGTCGGCGCGAAGAGCCCGGTCGGCTGATAGCCCCAGGATCCATCGAAGGGATGCTCGCTGACCGGGAGAAATTCGACGTGGGTGAAGCCCATCTCGTGCGCGTAAGCCGGCAATTCCTCCGCCAACTCGCGGTAGCTCAACCAACGGCCGCCCTGTTGATGCCGCCGCCACGATCCGAGATGGACCTCATAGATCGATATCGGCGCGCTCAACGCGTTGACCCCGGACGGAGAGGGTTGCGGCCGTCGGATCGCGTTTTGATCGACCACGATCGAGGCCGTTCGCGGCCGCAACTCCGCGGCGAATGCCAGCGGATCGGACTTGAGCGGCAACAGGTGGCCGTCCGGCCCGATAATCTCGTATTTATATTTGGCGCCGGCTTTGGCGTCGGGCACAAAGATCTCCCAAAACCCGTTGCCACGCACGCGCATGGCATGACGCCGCCCATCCCAAAAATTGAAATCGCCGACCACGCTGACCCGCTTCGCCGAAGGCGCAAAGACGGCAAAGGCCACGCCTTCCACGCCGTCGAGCACCATGGGATGCGCGCCGAGCTTGTCGTAGAGATGCACATGCGTCCCTTCGCCGAGCAGATAGAGATCGAAATCGGACAAGATCGGCGGGAAGCGGTACGGATCCTCAAGCTCGACCTCGCGTTCGCCGTAGCGTGCGCGCAGACGATAGTGGCGCTCTCCATTGCCCAAACGACCCTCGAACAAGCCGGCATCGTGAATGCGTTCGAGATCGCTTTCGTGACCGTGCTCGTCAATGACGGCGACCCCCTCGGCATCGGGAAGAAAGACGCGCAGCAGGGATGAGCCGTTTTCGACGTGAGGGCCGAGATAGTGGAATGGATCGGAGTGGCGACCCTCGATCACGGCATAGGCTTCCGGCGTGAGCGATCTCATCGCGTAAGTCCTTCCGAGCGCGAGAGAATGCGCCAGGTGCCCGCCAGTGGGACCTGCAGCCAATCCGGCCGATGCGCGAGCTCGTATTCGATTTCGTAAAACGCCTTCTCCAGCAGGAAAAAATCGAGAAGACGATCTGCGGCTTCGAGCGATTGCGGCCAAAGCCTCGCGTCCGTCAAAGACGATCGATACGCCGACATGAAGGCGGCGGCGGAATGTTCGCGCCAGCCTTCGAGGGCGCGGGTGAGCTTGCCGTGCTCGTCGGGCGCGGACTTGAGCGCACGCTCGAGCGCAGCAGTGACGGAGTAGTCGATCGATCGGATGAGGCCAGCCACGTCGCGGGCGGCCGGAGCCTTGCGCCGGCGATCCTCGATGCTGCGGCGCGGTTCCCCTTCGAAGTCGATGATGGAAACATCGTCCTTGGCGATCAGCATCTGCCCGAGGTGGAAATCGCCGTGATGGCGAATCTTCAATGCATCGATGCTTTCCGGAAGCAATTCGCGTAGTCGCGCGGGAAGCCCATCTCGGTAAGATTGCAGCGCGTCAGCCAGTGGGCGATCATTGTCCGTCAAGTCAGACCGACGCTGCGCCAGCTGATCGAGCGCGCGGCCGGCACGCCGCAGGAGCGCTTCCGTCCAGGAGCGTACATCCTCGGCCGCAATCGGCTCGGGGGCGAAGTCGACGATGTCGTCACGGCTGGCAAGCGCGAGTTGCAACTCGGCCACGCGCCGCCCGACCTGATCCATCCGCCGCAGATAGGTGGCCTGCTCATCGCTATGTCCGGCAGCTTCGGCGGTCAGCAGGCGCTGCTCCTCGACGAAACGGTCCAGGTAGGCGCTCGTCACGGTCCAGGCGTCGCCTTGGTTCTGGACGAAGCCGTGTACGACCGCGACCGCGCTGCGCCTGCCGTCCTCCTCAAGCTCGATACTTCCCAGCAAGGGCGGGGTGTGCGGGAACGGAACGGTTTCCGTCAAAAAACGACCGACTTCGATTTCCGGATTGAGGCCGGGCTCGAGGCGACGGAAAAGCTTGATGACGCAGTCGGCTCCCACCAGGACGGTGGTGTTGGACTGCTCGGTATCCACGGCTCGAACGTCGTCGATGGCTACCGGGCCATCGTCCGGGAATCTCGCCGTCGGCACAAACTCGATACGGCGTTGGTCGGATTCGATGACCCGCGCGGCGCGCACGTTTTCCAGGAGCAACGCGATAAAGCCCGGATCGGCCGTGGCGTCGAGGAGACTGCCCTCGCGCGGTCCCCGGCGCACGGCCGCCAGCGCGTTCGGATTTTTGCCCTCGCGATCGAAGCGGGTCCATCTGATGGTCATCGGCAGCACATAGTTCGCGGTCTCGCGCCCGCCGCTGGCCTCGACCAACAAGACTCCAACATCGGCATCGGCGGTACCAAGTGGCAGGGCGCCGATGATATGGGTCGTCGGCAAATTGCCTCGTTCCGCGTACCAGCGCCGGTTCGCAAAAAATGCGGGAAGAACATCGCGCTCGAGCACGGACTTGGAGCGGCCGCGCAACAGCGATGTCCAGCCGTCCGTGACCACGAGCGTCTCGAATTCCGCCCAGGTCCGCGGCACCTCAATCGTGGATGCGTCCGGTTCGCGGAGCAGGAACCAGAGGAACCCGTAGGGTCCGAGCGTCACAATATACGGAGCTTCGCCGATTGGCGGAAAGTTCGTGCGCCCGAGTAATTCGAAGGGCACGCGGCCCCGGCAAGGCGCAAGATCGATCTCGGCGGCTTGCGCCGAGCGCGACAGATTGGCGACGCAGAGCACGACTTCGCTCTCGTACTGCCGGATGTAGACGAGTACGGAGCGATTTGCCGGCCGGATGAAGCTCAAGGAACCGCGACCAAACACCTTGCTCGACTTGCGCACCGAAATCAGGCGCTTGGTCCAGCTCAGGAGCGAAGCCAGGCTGCGCGACTGCGCCTCGACATTGACGGCCTCGTAACCGTAGACCGGATCCATGATCATCGGTAGGTAGAGCCTTGCCGGATCGCAGCGGGAGAAGCCGCCGTTGCGATCCGGCGTCCACTGCATTGGCGTACGGACACCATTTCGATCACCAAGATAGATGTTGTCCCCCATCCCAATCTCGTCGCCGTAATAGATGATGGGCGTGCCCGGAAACGACAGCAGCAGGGAGTTCATGAGTTCGATCTTGCGCCGGTCGTTGTCCATCAACGACGCCAAGCGCCGTCTGATGCCGAGGTTGATGCGGGCGCGCGGGTCGGTCGCGTAGGTCGACCACAGATAGTCGCGTTCGACGTCGGTCACCATTTCAAGCGTGAGCTCGTCATGGTTGCGAAGAAACAGCGCCCATTGACAGTTGACGGGAATGTCGGGGGTCTGCCGGAGAATGTCCGTGATGGGAAAGCGATCTTCCTGGGCGATCGCCATGTAAATCCGCGGCATCAGCGGAAAATGGTAGGCCATGTGGCACTCGTCTCCATCGCCGAAATAGGCGCTGACGTCTTCCGGCCACTGATTGGCCTCGGCAAGCAGGAGTTTCCCGGGCGAGTAGGAATCGAGTTCGGCTCTGATCTTCTTGATGATCGCGTGGGTCTCGGGGAGATTCTCGTTGTTGGTTCCTTCGCGCTCGCACAGATACGGAATAGCGTCCAAGCGGAACCCGTCGATCCCCAGAGCGACCCACCGCCGCATGATCTGAATCATGGCGGCAAGCACGCGCGGATTGTCGTAATTGAGATCGGGCTGATGTGAAAAGAAACGATGCCAATAGTAGGACCCTGCGACGGGGTCCCAGGCCCAATTGGATTTTTCGGTATCGTTAAAGATGATGCGGGTTCCCGCATAGGTCTGATCGGTATCGCTCCACACATACCAATTGCGTGCATCGGAACCCGGTTTGCTTCGGCGCGCGCGCAGAAACCATGGATGCTGGTCGGAAGTGTGATTGATGACGAGCTCGGTGAGCACGCGTAGCTTGCGCCGCTTTGCTTCCTGCATGAAACGCCGGAAATCGGCCATAGTGCCGAAATCGGCATTGATGGTGCGGTAATCGGAAATGTCATACCCATCGTCACGGCCGGGGGACGGATAGAACGGCAGCAGCCAGAGCGCCGTGATGCCGAGATCCTCGAGGTAATCGAGTTTTTCCGTCAGTCCTGCGAAATCCCCGATGCCGTCATTATTGCTGTCGGCAAATGCCTTGACGTGGAGCTGATAGATAATGGCGTCCTTGAACCACAGCTCGTCGCTTTCGAGCTTCGACTCCGCCTTAATGTCAGCCACCACATCCACGGCACGGCCTTTACGTGAAGCAGCGGAATAACAGCGCAGGATCCTGCTGCTGATCGATGCGCAAACGGACCCCGCCCCATTCGAGGACGTGCCGCTCGCCCGTGACTAGATTTTCAATAAATTTCACCCGCCGGCGCCCGGTCGACGGGCCGATCTCGATATCGCCAAAATGAAACCAGAACTCGCGTGGTCCCGCCCGCGTCAACGCTACGGCAACCGCGACCGCGTTGTCGCGGGCGACCGACTCCTTCACGAAGCCAATTACCTCGCTGTCGTCGACCTGGACAAAACGCAAGTTGTTGGTTTGCAGCATCGCGGCGTTGTTCCTGCGTATCCGATTGAGCCGTTCGATATAGCCTTTGATATTCCCGGGCCGATTCCAGTCCCGCACTTTCAGCTCGTATTTCTCGGAGTTGAGGTATTCCTCCTTTCCCGGGATCGGCTCGTGCTCCAGGAGCTCGAAGCCATTGTAGATGCCGTAATTGCCGGACAACGTGGCAGCTAGCGTCACCCGTGCCTTGAAGATCCAGGGCTCGCCGCTCTGAAGATGGAACGGCAGAATGTCCGGCGTATTGACGAAAAAATTGGGACGGAAATATTCGCGTTCGGGATAGCGGGTAATCTCGCTCGCGTAGGCCTGCAGCTCATTCTTGCTCGTGCGCCAGGTAAAGTAGGTGTAGGACTGGTTGAAACCGAGCTTGGCGAGCGCCTTCATCACTTTGGGTCGGGTAAAAGCTTCAGACAGAAAGAGCACGTCGGGATCGACGGACTGGACCTCTCGAATCAACCATTCCCAGAACGGAAACGGCTTGGTGTGCGGGTTGTCGACTCGGAAAATACGCACGCCTTGGGCCACCCAGAACAACACCACGTCGCGCAATGCTTTCCAAAGCCCTTCGTTGTCGGGTCCGTAAAGGTCCGGATTGACGATGTCCTCATACTTTTTAGGCGGGTTCTCCGCGTACTGAATCGAGCCGTCCGGCCTGCGTTTGAACCATTGCGGATGCTGCGCAAGCCAAGGGTGGTCGGGCGAGCACTGGATGGCAAAGTCGAGCGCCACCTCCAATCCCAGGTCCGCGCAGGCTCGCACCAAGCGCCGAAAATCCTCAAGCGTGCCGAGCTCGGGATGCACGGCATCATGGCCGCCCTCAGCGGACCCGATGGCATACGGGCTGCCCGGGTCGCCAGCTTCGCAGCGCAACGCATTGTTACGGCCCTTGCGGTTCACGCGACCGATCGGATGGATAGGCGTGAGGTAAAGCACATCAAAACCGAGCGCGGCGATGTCCGGCAAGCGGCTGATGCAGTCGTCGAAGGTGCCGTGCTTGCCGGGAACGGAGGATTGGCTGCGCGGCATCATCTCGTACCAGGCGCCTGCGCGCGCGATCGGCCGATCGCCCAGCAGCGGAAAGTTGGCGCTCCGGGTGATATCCGACTGCTGGGCTTTGCGGGCCGCCGCGGCTAGCTCGTCGGACAAGAGCGGCGCGGGATTTTCGGCAAGATCTGCTCTGCTGCAGATATCCCGGATCAGCTGCGCCTGTTCAATGCTCTTGAGCCGCAGATCCGCCAAGAGGTTACGCCCCTCCTCGACTTCGAGGCGGATATCCATGCCCGCTGCGCGCTTCGTCAGGAAATCGCGACGCCAAGTGGCAAATACGTCCGTCCAAGCCTCGATCGCGTAGACATAGCGGCCGGATTTGTGAGGCGTGAAGCTCCCCCTCCACCGATCGTTGTCGGGCAAGGCCATGGGAACGCGGGACCATTTCTCGGCTCCTTCGCGCCGCCACAACAGCTCAGCCGCGAGCACGACGTGGCCATCGCGAAAGATGTCCGCCCACACCTCCACCTCCTCGCCGATGGTTCGCTTGACGGGGAAACGGCCGCCATCCACGAGGGGATAGACGTCCTCGATGTAGATGCGATGCCTGGAGAGGTCACCGACGGAGCGGATGCTGGCATTCGCTGTCACGGCTCGATCGTGGTTTGCTGCCCGCCCGGACGGCACAAGCCGCATTGATGGAACCGATCACCGGCCGGTTTGGTTCCGGAGGGCGGGTTTGGGTCGCATTGCGCCGAAAAACATGAAATCGTGTGACGCAACGGCGCGAGTGTCAACGGAACAAACCCGGATCAAGTCGCTCGCTGGACGCAGGACCGAATGGCTTCTGCGAGGGGCCAGGAATGGGTCTATCGCTATAGCGTGGCATGGCCAGCATCTTCAAACGCGCGGCTCGTTGCGGTGTGGAGACCGAGTACCGGGACGGTTTCGGAAACCTGCGCACCGTCGAACCGGAGGTTCTTGCTCGAATCCTCGACGCGCTTGCTGCTGGCGACGCCGCCGATCGCATGCTGCCGCGCACGATCGTCGTGCGTGGGAACGTCGATCAGTCCCTGCGTTTGGCCGGCGTCGACGGACAGCCGCTGCACTGGCAAATCATCGCCGACGGAAAGATTGGCGAGGGCGAGGGCACATCGCCGCTGCTGACGCTGCCAGTCCTGCAAAATGGCGTATTCCAGCTGCGTGTCACAGTCGCCTGCCCAGGCGATGATCGCAGCGAGGATGTCTGCTTGATCGTTTGCCGCGATCGCGCCTATCAGGGTGGGCAAACTGCGCTGGCGCGGATGTGGGCGCTCGCGGTGCAGCTTTACGGGGTCAGGTCTCTGCGGAATTGGGGACACGGCGACTTTACCGATCTCGCCGCGCTCGTCGACCTTGCTGCCGATCTCGGTGCCGCGGGGGTCGGGCTCAACCCGCTGCACGCGCTGTTCGAGGACCGGGCAGCTGATGCCAGCCCCTACGCACCGAACAGCCGACTCTTTCTCAATCCCCTCTATATCGACGTGGAGGCGGTTCCGGAATTTCCCGGCCTGAAAACGGCCCAGTTGCAAGAGGAGATCGACCGCCTGCGTCGACTGGAGATCATTGATTACGAGGGCGTCGCAGCCGCCAAGATGCGGGCGCTCAAGCTCGCATACGAAGCATTTCTCCGGCACGGCACGAAAGAAAGGCATGACGCATTAGCTCGTTTTCGCGATGCGGGAGGATCGACGCTCACCCGTTTTGCATGTTTCGAATGGCTTCGGCGGAAATTAGGCCATCCCTGGTGGGAGTGGCCCAACGCGTGGCGAAGAGTGGATGACGGAAATCTCGCTCAGATCGCTCAGACGGAGGCGCAAGCGATCGGGTTATTTGAATTCGTCCAATGGCTGGCCCATGAGCAGCTCGACCGCTGTCGTGCGAAAGCCCACGAACGGAAGCTGCCGCTCGGGCTCTACCTCGACATCGCCGTCGGCGTTCGCACCGACGGCTTCGATGCTTGGTGCGACCAGGATGCGGTCCTGTCGGGAATGGCCGTGGGCGCCCCGCCGGACGCGCTCAACACTGCGGGACAGAACTGGGGCTTGGCCGGCTTCAATCCCGCGGGGCTTGAAGAGCGGCGGTTTGAACCGTTTCGCCGCATGCTGGGGGCATCCATGCGTTACGCAGGGGCGATGCGGCTCGATCACGTCTTGGGCTTGAAGCGCCTCTATCTCATTCCTCACGGGGTGCGCGCGAGCCAGGGGGCTTACGTTCGTTTTCCTTTCGAGGCGATGCTGGCCGTCACCGCGCTATCCAGCATGGAATACAAGTGCATCGTGGTGGGCGAGGACCTCGGCACCGTTCCCGAGAATTTCCGCGAGACGTTGGCGGAATGGGGCATCTGGACGTATCAGGTCATGCTCTTCGAGCGCTCGGGTAGCGGCGCTTTTTTCCCGCCCGAAAGCTATCGAGAAAACGCGCTGGTCTCCTTCGGAACCCATGACGTGGCAACCTTCGCGGGCTGGCGGGATCACCATGATCTCGACGTCAAACGGGCGCTCGGGATGGATGCCGGGGAAACGGGTGAGCAGCGTCACAGTGCCCTCGATGCATTGCGGCGCGCCTTGCAGCAGCACGGCCTCCAAAACGCGGATTTCACGTCGGTGGCGCGTTACCTCGCCGATACGCGATCGCGGCTATTGGTCATATCCATGGAGGATGTGCTGGGCCTAAAGGATCAGGTCAATCTGCCCGGGACGACCCACGAACATCCCAATTGGCGCCGGCGCTTGCCAGTGGGCTTGGAGGACTTGAAGAGCCAGCCGGCTCTGAGCGCAACGGCGGACATCATGAGGTCGGCAGGTCGACGCTTTCCTGCTTAGGGCGTCGGCCCCCCAGACCCCAGCGTCTCGACCGGCACGACTGGGCGTCACACGAAACGCCGCGCCGCTTTGCCTTGCTAACGCCCATCACTCCGTGTGCAGGCCCGGAGAACGACTCGTCTCAATGCTGGCGAAATCCGCCCGGCGCGTTTTGCCAGTGGCCGTCGCCTGGATGAGATCGTCCACGACCTGGGAGGGACTGTGGCGTGCCTCTATTTCACGGTTCATATCCGGGATTTTTTCCCACCATTGCGCGGAGTATTTGCCGCCCATGCTTGCCTCCCGCTGACGTCACCGGACCTTGTTTGCGCACGACCGCGGCGAGATTATGTACGCCGGGGCTTGGAGGTTGAGTCGCATACCCGACAGGAAAGATCGCCCGAGCCGGCAGCACGATTCCGACATTTTGCCACGATTGCGGGCTGTAATGGCCCCAGCCATATGAGCAACGGGGGATTGGCTGATGGGAAGAATCGATTTGTGGCGGAGGAAGGCGGAAGACTGCTTAGAGAAGGCACATGCGATCAGCGACCGGCAACGTGCCAGGCTCCTCCTCGTGCAAGCCCACAACTATCTCAAGAAGGCCGAGGAAACGGAGGCGCAACAATTGAGCGCCCGACGTCCCGCCGAAACGCGATTAACCGTCTAAGGTCTCGTTGACTATCGTTGCCGGGCTTGACCCGGCAATTCCATCCCAACGAAGATGGATGCGCGGGGCTAAAACGCGTCCACGCGCGTGTTCGAGCCAGTGCAGCCGAGCCTTGGCAACCACGTGAATATCGCGGAGCGGATTGCCTTGAATGGTGAACACTGCCTGTTGATCCGCCATGCGCTTGCTGATGGCGGGCGGGGCAAACCGCCCGATCTCGCCCTCATATTCGAAAGGAGAGCCGGGCTGGGAGGACGGCTCGATCAAGCCGGCATTCGCGCCCACTGGTCCCCACTCGCAACCATAGAGCGGCATGCTAAGCGATGCGGTCGAATTGTATGCCCGCGCCAGCATTCATCAAGGCCCGTATGCAGAGGCCTGCGAACCCGTATTACCTATTCCGGGAGCGTTTTTCCATGAACGCGCGCACGCCCTCCCGAGCGTCAGGGGTTGCAGCCGCGTCGCAGAAATTCTTCACCGCGTCAGCAATGCCGCGCCGGTAATCCTGAGCATGCAGGAAAGCAGCGCGCCCGAGCCGCATGGCCGTGCGCGACTTCCTCGCAAAGACCTGCGCCATGGCGCGCGCTTCCTCCCGCAGCTTCTCGTCCGGCACGATCCGGCTGACGAGGCCGAGCGAAGCGGCCTCTTCGGCGCCGAAGGTGCGGCCGCTGAACAAGAGCTCGAACGCGCGATGACGGCCGACGATGCGCGGCAGATGCAGAAAATGAATTGCTGGGATGAGGCCGAGATCGATTTCGGGATAGCCAAATGTCGCGCTTTGCCCGGCAACGAGCACGTCGCAGGAAATGGCGAGCGTCATGCCGCCACCACGCGCGGCGCCGCCGACGGCGGCAATCGACGGCTTGCCGAGGTCGTGTTGGACGCCGGCCAATTCGACGTAGAGCTTCTCCAGCAAGCGTCGCACCTCGACGGGCGACTCGAGCATCGCGAGGTCCAAGCCGGCGCTGAACCGGTGCGGCAGCGAACTCGCCAGCACGACGGCGCGAACCTCGTCATCGGCCGCAGCCCGCCGCAGCGCCGCTATAAGTTGCTCGAGCAAGGACAGGCTCAACGCATTCACCGGCGGGCGGCAGAGATTGATTTCCGCAATCCGGTCGCAAACCTCATACCGCAGGTCCCCTGTCATTCCGGCCTCCTGAGCGTTGGGGCATGTCCCGTCGTGCCCGCGCGTGCCGCGCCCATCCACGGCCTTTGTGGATGGCTGGGACGAGCCGGGACAAGCCCCGGCCATCACGCCGATGGTGGTTGGAGGCGGGCCTTATTCCGCCTGGATGCCGGCGTCCTTGATCATCTTGCCCCATTTGCCGAGCTGGTCCTTGACCAGCTCCGCGAGCTCCTCGGGCGAGCTCGAGAATGCCTCGAAACCCGCATTGCCGAGAGTCGATTTCACCTCGGGGCTGTCGATGATCTTGCGCAGCTCGGCGTTGAGCAGCGCGATGATATCCGCAGGCGTGCCGGCCGGCGCGAAGATGCCGGCCCAGGAATCCATGTCGAAGCCTCTCACTCCCGCCTCGTCGAGCGTGGGTAGCTCAGGAATGAGCGTCGAGCGCTTGATCCTCGTGACGGCCAGCGCCCGCAGCGTGCCCGCCTTGACATGCGGCAATCCGGTCGTGAGATCGGCGAACATCATCGACACCCGCCCGGCCAGAACATCGTTTAGGGCGACCGGCACGCTCTTATACGGGACATGTAGCATGTCGAGTTCGGCCCAGTGCTTGAGCGTCTCGCCGGCCACGACGCCGGACGTGTTGCCGCTGGCAAACGACAGCTTGCCGGGATTGGCCTTGGCGTACTCGATCAGCTCCTTGACCGAGTTCGCCGGAATGCTCGGGTGCACGCACAGCATGAGCGTAAAGCTTCCCGTTCGCGTGATCGCTGTAAAATCTTTCACCGGATCGTAGCCGACGTGCTTCATCAGGAAGGGCGCGGCCGAGTGCGGGCTATTGGTGCTCAGGAACAGGGTGTAGCCGTCGGGCGTCGCGCGCGCGACGTAGAGCGCGGCAAGGGCACCGTTCGCGCCCGGGCGGTCTTCGACGACGACGCTTTGTTTGAGCGCGGCGCCGAGGTGCTGAGCGACGACCCGCGCGACCGTGTCGCTGGCGCTTCCCGGTCCGAACGGCGCAATGATCGTGATCGGCTTGCTCGGATAGCCCTGTGCGCGTGCGCTGCGCGCAAGCGCCTGCAGGGCGGCGGCACCCGCGGCCAGATGCAGGAGTCGTCGACGCGGAAGGTTCATGGCGTTTCCTCGGTCACATGATGAGGGGGCGTTCAGCTTGTTGGTTCGAGGCCCGCACCGCTTCTTTGGCGGTTGGTCTCGGGGCATTAGCCTTTCCGCCTAGTGCGGACATGAGCCGTTTAGCACAACTGAAGAGCGACGTGCAGGACTTGCGGCTCGCGCCTTATGGTAAGAGGGAATCCACTTTTCCCAAAAACCTTCAGCATCGGAGCATTATCCGGCAGGACTTCAGCAATCAGCTCCCTGACCCCGGATGATGCATGAGGGCCGCGCCGATACCTTGCCCCTGGTACTGGTCGACCACACCGAAAGCCACCTCGGCCGTTTCACGCTGCACGACGACGTAACGCCCACCGCCCGCGATCACGGCCCGGCCGCTTTCTTCCACGACCGCAGCCAACGCGACGTGTTTGACGAAGTCGACATTCAAGAAAAAATCGATTTCCGACTCCGTGAAGCTGCGTCTTACCGCAAAGAAACGACGGTAAAGCGACTGCCCGCTGCTGCGATTGACGGCCGCGATGAGGTCAGCCCGGTCGTCAGGTGAGGGCGCGGATTTCGACCCGCCGTCCATCGCGCAGCGTCCCGAATACCGAATAGTTGGCTGGTTCCAACATGACCGCCACGTCTTCAACGAAGCCATGTCGATGGCTTCGAGCTCAATGGCGTCGTGTGAGGGCGCGCGCCGCCACTGCGAGCTCACTCGATGCCAGCTTGATCGTGGCGGAATGCCAATAAGCAGCGTTCGATCCCAGGAGCGGAGTGGAGCGAGGAGCGTTCTCCAAACCGTTCGACGTCCCTCTAACGGGATTCGCTGTAATGCCGGCGCATCTCGCGGAAAGAGACAAGGCGCTTTTGGCCTTCGTCCCATAGCACCAGTCGCACACACCTGAAGCTCTGCAGTAGGGTTAGTCGGCCGATGCCGTCGAGAGCTGGGTAGTCGCGGAGCACGAGCGGCAGTCGATAGTAGGGAATTCGGCTGCACAAATGATGGATGTGGTGAATGCCGATATTAGCGGTGAACCAGCGCAAAAGGCTCGGCAGGGCGTAGTGAGAGCTGCCGTAAAGCGCCACCTCTTGGAGATTCCACGCTTCGTCGTGAGCCCATACGGTATTTTCAAATTGGTGCTGAATATAGAACAGCCAGACACCGGCGGAGGCCGCCAGCAGCATAATTGGCAGATGCACAAGCAGGAACGGACCGATGCCGACAAGCCATATCATCGTGGCGACAAGCGCCGCGATGGCGACGTTGGTCCCGCTGGTGCTAAGCCAGGGCCGCCAACCGCTGCTCATCAGCCCGACTGGCAGCCGATGCTGGACAATGAACAAATAGGCCGGGCTCAAGCCGAACATGATGACTGGGTGCCGGTATGCCCGGTAACACAGCCGACCCCACCGGGACCGCGCGAGGTACTCGTGCACGGTTAGGGTGTCGACGTCGCCGATTCCGCGGCGCTCGAGATTGCCTGACGTGGCGTGGTGAACGGCGTGAGTGCGTCGCCAAAAATCGTATGGCGTGAGCGTCACAACCCCGATTACGCGTCCGACCCAGTCGTTGGCCAAACGGCGATGGAAGAAGGCACCATGACCGCAATCGTGTTGGATCATGAAAAGCCGCACGAGAAAACCTGCCGCCGGCACCGCGAGCAACAAGCAGAGCCAGTAGCCCAGATCAAGCGTTGCCCACATAAGAAGCCAGAGCAGAATCAGCGGCCCGGCCGTGATAACGAGCTCGACTATGCTGCGAGCGCTTCAAGACAAGATTTGTGTCGGTATGGCCGATCGTACAAACGAGTGGCTCGGCGTCATTGACGAGCAACGCTTCTGCGTGCTCCGGCTGTATCGAAGCTTACTGCACAGTGGTAAGTAGGGTGGCGCACGCTTGGGCGACGCCGCAGTCGGGCGAGCTCATTCCGGGGAATGTCGCCCAGCCGCCCTTCTCGATGTAGGAATCCTGCATCCACGAGCTGACCTTTTTAAGCTCGACCATGTTTACAGTTGCGTTGAGCTGGCGCCTCGGTCAAGCCAAGCATACGCCCGTTTGCAAATGGAATCTGTTCAAAATTGACCACCTTCTGATCATCCCCACCCTCATACGCCGACGCGCCATTTGACCCACATTGGTTCCGGCATCTTGTCGGGCTTTCGTGTCCGAGCAGAACAAGCGCGCGCCCCGAGTCAACCTTGGCCGCGCGCTCATGAGTTCAGTCAGAGCAATAGAGCTGCTGGAAAAATTATTGTGGGGGAGTAGGCTCTCCATGCCGGCAGCGGCGGTCGATCCGGCCGCGCTATCGGGGTGCTCCAAGCACTTTGAGTAGACGAGGTGCGATGCTCCTGGCGAGAGATCTCCTGCTATGGCGGCCAAACGAAGACCCCAGTTCGATCCGAAATCCTTCCTCGCCAAAATTGGCGACGGCAGAACCATATCCAAATATCGCAAGGGCCAAATCGTCTTCTCACAAGGCGATCCAGCGGACGCCGTATTCTACGTCCAGAAAGGCAAGGTCAAGGTCACCGTCGTTTCCGATCAAGGGAAAGAAGCGGTCGTCGCAATTCTTGGTGCGGACGAGTTCTGCGGCGAGGGGTGCCTAGCCGGACAGCCACGGCGCATATCGACGGTCACGGCGATGACAGAATGCACGGTCATGCGGCTGGAGAAAACGAGCATCATCCGCGTGCTCCGTGACGAGCCCGGGTTTTCCGAGCTTTTTATCTCGCACCTTTTGGCCCGGACTATCCGAGTTGAAGAGGACCTGGTGGATCAACTCTTCAATTCCAGCGAGAAACGCCTCGCGCGACTGCTGCTGCTGTTGGCAAATTTTGGCAAAGAGGCGAGGCCCGAACCGATGATCGCAAAGATCAGCCAGGAGACGCTTGCGGAGATGATCGGCACGACACGGTCTCGCGTCAGCTTCTTCATGAACAAATTTCGACGGTTGGGGTTCGTCGACTACAACGGCGGCGGCCTGGAAGTTCACAGCTCATTGTTGAACGTGGTTCTGCACGATTGAGCGCAGTCGTCCGCCCTAAGATCGAACTGCTAATTTCGCGAGTCGGCGCGATCCACTTCCGCCCAGTCGCATCGCTGATGTAGCCTATCGAGCTGTCAGCGGGACGTGCCGCAAGCCCCCTTTCAGCGGCAGCCCTCATGCCGTCGGCAGGTATCGGTCTTCATCAATGATATCAGCACGTAGGCGTGTGCCTCGACCCTGGGGGCAATTGATGGAACTTCCACGTCGGCAATTTCTGCGTCTAGCCAGCGGTGCGGCCGTGCTGCCAGCCGTGTCGCGTTTCGCTTGGGGGCAGGCCTATCCGACGCGGCCGGTGCACGTCGTCGTCGGATTCACTGCGGGCAACAACATCGACATCGTTGCACGGCTAATCGGCCAATGGCTGTCGGAACGGCTCGGCCAGCCGTTCATTATCGACAACCGGCCGGGTGCCAGCGGCAACATCGCCGCCGAGGCGGTCGTGCGCGCGCCCGCGGACGGCCATACACTTCTGATGACGGGCACCTTCAACGCGATCAACGCAACGCTCTACGACAACCTCAGCTTCAATTTCATCAGAGACATCGTCCCCGTCGCGAGCCTGTCGCGCACCGCCGGCGTGATGGAAGTCAACCCTTCGTTCCCGGCCAAGACCGTCCCTGAGTTCATCGCCTACGCGAAGGCCAATCCCCGTAACGTCATGATGGCGTCGGCTGGACCGGGGAGCGCGCCGGGTCTGTACGGCGAGCTGTTCAAATCCATGGCTGGCGTTGACTTGGCGGCAGTGAACTATCGCGGCTCGCCAGCTGCGCTGTCCGATCTCATTGCCGGCCACGTTCACGTGATGTTCGACCCGATTGCATCATCGGTCGGCTATATCAAGGCAGGTCAGCTGCGAGCCTTGGGAGTGACGACAGCCAAACGCATCGAGGTATTGCCGGACGTCCCAACGATTGGCGAATTTGTGCCGGGCTACGAGGCGAGCGGTTGGCAGGGGATCGGCGCGCCGGCGAACACGCCGCCGCAGATCATCGCCATCCTCAATAAGCTCGTGAATGAGGCGCTTGCCAGCGCGGAGTTCAAGGCGCG
>WNFN01262782.1_pt2 | contig 23016 bp, 24 predicted proteins | sample 5400161 | NCBI WGS metagenome assembly WNFN01 (sample SAMN13153353, study PRJNA577476) | soil metagenome | isolation source: 80 cm saprolite on Douglas fir-dominated hillslope | place: USA:California | collected 2013-09-17 | reverse complement strand
CGGTCGCGGACCTGGTCGCCGGTGACCTGGTCGACCTGCGCGCCGGCGACCAGCTGGTGGCGGACGGGGTCGTGCGCGCCAGCGCGAGCCTGGAGGCCGATGAGTCGCTGCTCACCGGCGAGTCCGAGCCGGTGGGCAAGCGGGCCGGTGACCGCCTGCTGTCGGGCAGCTTCGTGGCCGCCGGGTCGGGCGGCTACCAGGCCACGGCGGTGGGCACCGACGCGTACGCCCGCAAGCTCGCCGCCCAGGCGCGGCATTTCGCGCCGGTGCGCTCGGAGCTGATGGACGGCATCAACCGGATTCTGCGCTACGTCACGTGGGCGATCCCGCCGGTGGCGGTGCTGCTGGTGATCAGCCAGATCCACGGCCATCAGACGGCGCGGGAGGCCGCCACCGGGACGGTCGCGGCGCTGGTCGGCATGGTACCGCAGGGCCTGGTGCTGCTGACCAGTATCGCCTTCGGCGTGGCCGCGGTCACCCTCGCCCGCCGCCGGGTCCTGGTGCAGCAGCTTCCCGCGGTGGAGGGCCTGGCCCGGGTGGACGTGGTGTGCCTGGACAAGACCGGCACCCTCACCGACGGGACCATCGCGTTCGACAGCCTGATCCGGCTCGACAGCCAGGCGCCGGCCGAAGCCGCGCTCGGGGCGCTCGCCGACGACGAGAACCGCAACGCGACGCTGGCCGCCGTCGGGCAGGTGTTCCCGCCCCCGGAGGGGTGGGCGCGCCAGGACGCCGTGCCCTTCTCCTCAGCCCGCAAGTGGAGCGCCGCCAGCTTCGCCGGCCATGGCACCTGGGTGCTGGGGGCGCCGGAGATGGTGCTGCCCGGCGATAGGCGGGAACAGCTGTCGCAGGCCACCGGTCTGGCCGCGGGTGGCCGGCGGGTCCTGGTGCTGGCCCGCAGCGCGGGGCCCCTGGACGGCGAGTCGCTCCCGCAGGGCCTGCGCGCGGCGGCCTTCATCCTGCTCGCCGAGCGGCTCAGGCCCGATGCCGCCGAGACCATCGCGTACTTCGCGGCGCAGGGCGTGGCGCTGAAAGTGATCTCCGGGGACAGCCCGCTCACGGTCGGCGCCGTCGCGGGCCGGGCCGGCCTGCCCCACGCCGGCAGACCAGTCGATGCGCGGGGCCTGCCCGACGACCCCGGCGCGCTCGGCCGCCTGCTGGAGGAACGCTCGGTCTTCGGCCGGGTGACACCTCAGCAGAAACAGGCGATGGTCACCGCCCTGCAGGCCCGCGGGCACACGGTGGCGATGACCGGCGACGGCGTCAACGACGTGCTGGCCCTCAAGCTCGCCGATATCGGCATCGCCATGGGCTCGGGCGCGCCGGCGACCAAGGCGGTCGCCGAACTGGTGCTGCTCGACAGCCGGTTCGCCACCCTCCCCGGCGTCGTCGCCGAAGGCCGCCGGGTAACAGCCAACATCGAACGTGTCGCCAACCTGTTCATCACCAAGACGGTCTGGGCGACGCTCCTCGCCGTAGCCGCAGGCGTCACGCTGCTGCCCTACCCGTTCCTGCCCCGCCACCTGACGATCATCGACACCCTGGCCATCGGCGTGCCGTCCTTCTTCCTTGCGCTCGCGCCGAACACGCGGCGCCACCTGCCCGGGTTCGCCGGCCGCGTGCTGCGCTTCGCCATCCCGGCCGGGAGCATCGTCGCCGCGGCCACATTCGCCGCGTATGCCCTGGCCCGCGCGGGCGGCTTCCCGCTGGTCCAGCAGCGCACCGCCGCCACCCTGGTCACCCTCATCCTCAGCCTGTGCGTGCTGGTCCTGCTCGCCGCCCCGCTGACCTGGCGCAGGATCGTGCTGGTCGGCGCGGTGCTGGCCGGCTTCGTGCTGCTGTTCCCGCTACCGGCGGTGCGCGCCTTCTACGCGCTGCAGCTGCCGCGCAGCGAGCTCGGAACCATGCTGGCCGCCGCAGCAGGGGCCGCTGCGCTCGCATGCTTCTGGGTCCTCGCCCGGCGGCGCGGCCGGGGACCGCCCCCGGTGGTCCGCGAGTGACGGCGGGAATTGAGCCCGAAACCTGGGTGCCCGACGGTCAGGTGCTTTTGACGCCAGAGTCCTGCGCGACGCAAGCCGCCGCTGGTCGCCCTTTTCGGCAGATACGGGATGATAGAGCGATGACCGAGGACGAGAACCGAGCGAAAGACACGCACCCGGTGCTCTTGTGCTTCGACGGGTCTAACGATGCTGCTACCGCGATATGACCCAGCCACGATTCTCACCGCCCCCGTGTCAAAGCTAGTTTCGAAGGAACTGGGCCTCGATGAGATCGCCAGCCAGGTAGCCCGTGAGACGTCAGACCAGGGGGTAGCCCTCGCGCGGATGGCGAAGCTTGACGCCGAGCCGATCGTGGTCGGTGCCCGCGGCCTGTCGCGTGTCCAGTCGGCGCTCCTGGGCAGCGTGTCGTCTGCCGTCGTCGTGCACGCGCACCGGCCAGTGCTGGTCATCCCGGGCCGCTGAAAGGTCTCACGACCACGGAGAGCCTGCTGGCGCAATGGCCAGCGCTGGCGTGCCGGAGCCAGACGGGCGTATGCCGGCTTTCCGGGTGCGAGACGTCGCTCACGGACCGGATCCGTTGATGTGGTCGGTGGGAAGCGTAGCGGATGCGCACTGGCCGAGGCGCGGCTCTCGCCGTATTCTCCGAGTCATGGCAACTGGGCAAGGGCGGCGGCTCGGGTCGCGGCGCCGGGGCGCTCCGGCCAGAGAGGCCCCGCGCGCCGGTTCGGCGAATGCCGGTACGGCGGATGAGGGTGCCAGGGAACTGGCTAACCATAATCCGGCGGAGAGCCTGGGCCGCAAGATAACCAAGCCGGTGCGCGAGCGCCCTGAGGCCATCATTAATGCTCTCGACGTCGTGCTGACCGTGCTGCCGGACGTGCTGCAGAACCTCTTGCCGTAACAGTGACCAGGACCGGGCCATCCGGATTCAGGATGCTGCTCGCGCAGCTTCCCCGGGCCGGCGGCGCTCAGGCACGCGCGTCGTCTGTTGTGGTGGCGGTTTCGCGGCTGGCGGCCTCGTGGCGGGCGCGCCGTCGCCGGTGCCGGATGACCAGGGCCACGACGGCCGCTGCGGCGCCGGCCAGCAGGTAGAGGGCGTATCTGTTGGCCTGGGTGTAGATGGCCTGGATGTGGTTGCCGGCCAGGTAGCCGACCGCAGTCCAGGTGCCCACCCACAGGGCCGCGCCGAGGGCATTGAAGGCGACATGCGCGGCACCGCGAGGTGGTCTATCGCGGCACTCATCAGTCTGTCGCTCATGCGCCGCAGGACCAGCCCGTCCGGCAGCAGCACGACGGTTTCCGTGGACTCGAAGCCATTGAGCGGAAGGAACTCGACTATGTGGATCTGCTGGGCGCCGAAGCCCCGCTCGAAGCCGTCATAGAGGCGGTCGAATAGCGCCTCGTCGAAGCCGTACGTACCGGTGGTCAGGACCATCGGCTGCACGATGTGCTCGACCAGCAGCCAGTTGAAGTTCCTTCGCTGCCGGTTGAACTCCGTTCCGATCAACGTGTCGACGCGAGCGCGCTGCACCGAGTCGGCGTCGTACGCGTGCCGTACCGCGGTCATCGCGGGGAATTTGTCCAGCCATCCCACGATGGGTGCTTCGGCCGGCATCGACCACGCGCGCGGCTGAAGGCCAACGAAGTCCTCCTGGCCATACCGCCACCACCGTCGGATGTCGATCATCCGACCGATGCGCGGTTGCGCCTCCTGCGCCGCAAGATGATCCAGCACCGACCGGACCAGGACCGTGACCGCTGTCCGCCGGCGCTCAAACTGCTCATCCACCGGCACCGCGATTCACAACCTCCATCCGGGAGGACTGGCGCCACGCCAGCCCTAGAGGATCTCAGATCAGGTACATCGCGGCGAACGACTTGCCGTCCGTCACAAGCTGGGAAGTTCCTGGCGCTCGCCCGGGTGGAGGAGTGCCGCCCCGGCCAGCGCGACCTGGATCGTGCGCTCCTCGGCGCCGCGCACCACGACCAGCTCGATGGAACCGCCGCGGGCCGCCTGCAGCGCGTCGAACAGGTCGTCGACCGTGTTCGCCGGCTGGCCGCCGGCCGTCACGATCAGGTCGCCACCGGCCAGGCCCGCCCGCGCCGCCGGGCTGTCCTCGGTGACCTCGCGGACCAGCAGCCCGTCCCGGTCGGGCAGGCCGACGGCCCGCCGCAGCCGCCGGGCCACGTGGCCGGGGGCGATCGAGATGCCCAGCCGCGGCGGGGCGGCGGACTCGCCGCGGCCCAGCGCCTCGACCCGGCCGCGCAGCGCCGCGTCGGCCGGGATGGCCAAGTAGAAGCCCTCGCCGAGCCGGTTGGTGTTGATGCCGAGCAGCCGGCCCTCCCCGTCGAGCACCGGCCCGCCCGAGGAACCGGGCAGCAGCGGCGCGGTGTGCTCCAGGCTGCCGCTGATCCGGCGGCCGCGCGGGCCGCGGAAGGTCCGCTCGATGCCCGACACGAACCCGAACGTCACGCGCGGGCCCCGGCCGCCCGGGTTGGCCAGCGCGAAGACCGGCAGGCCGATGCTGGGCCCGGCGCCGTCGGCCCACGGCAGCGCCTGCGCGCCCGCGGTGTCGACGCTGATGACGGCCAGGTCGCCGTCGATGTCGTGCCCGGCCACCGTGCCCTCGGCCGTGCGCCCGTCGGCGAAGGTGACCTCCACGCTGCCCCCGCGCACGTTGTGCGCGTTGGTGAGCACCTGGCCGTCGCCGAGCACGATGCCCGACCCGGCGCCCCACCGCTGCCCGATGCCGACCACCGAGCGCCCGGCGCCCTCGGCCAGCCGCCCGATGCTCGCCTGGATCTCGTCCAGTACTGTCATGACCGCCTCCCAGTGAGTAGTAACTTGCAACTTACTACTCACTGGGCGCTACGGCTACGATCATCGCTGACGGCATAACCGGAGGTGCGACTCATGACCACGCAGCACGATGAGTACTCCCCGCTGGCCGAGGCGCTGGCCAGCGTGGGCGACCGGTGGACGCTGCTGGTGGTGGAGGCGCTGCTGGACGGCCCGCGGCGGTTCAACGACCTGCTGAGCCAGATCCCCGGCCTGGCCGCGAACATCCTGTCCGAGCGGCTCAAGCGGCTGGAGCGCGAGGCGCTGCTGGTGGCCCGGCCCTACTCCGAGCGGCCGCCCCGCGTGGCCTACGAGCTGACCGCCGAGGGCCGGGAGCTGGCCGGGGCGCTGCGCCTGCTGGCCCGCTGGGGCGCCCGGCGCGCCGACCCGGCCCAGGCTCCGCGGCACGCGGCGTGCGGCACTCCGGTGGAGGCCCGCTGGTACTGCCCGACCTGCGACGACCTCGTCGACGTCGGCCAGGCCGACGAGGCGCACCTGGTTTAGCGGCCCAAGGCCGCCGCCGAGCGGATGCTGGAGGAGGCGTTCGGGCATTGTCAGCGAGGCGCGGCTGGGCGAGGAGAACTGTGGCCATCGGCCAGCCGTACAAGGCTCGCAAGCGCGGCGCAGCAGTCAGCCGAGCAAGAGCCTGTGAGTCACTCCATGGCCTTTTCAATCGTCCTTTCGTCCGGCCGGATCCGACTCGCACCGCCTCGATGTCCTCGGCAAAGGGCTCAAGGCACCAGACGTTCATGCTCGGCCTGAAGGTGGACTCGACCCCGCCCGCGGGCTACCGGACCAGCTGACGCAGCTGTGTGCCGCGCTGACCGGCCACCGCCCTGCCAGCCGGCTTCCTGCCAGCCGGCTTCCTGCCAGCCGGCTTCCTGCCAGCTGGTCCGGGATCCTCGACGCGGCGCGGCGGGCCGACGGCCCCCGGCATCATCTTGACATCGGGGCTGCCCTGCCGCCCATCGACGGCGTGGCCGTACAGCTCGACAGCCTGATCTCCTGGCCCGACAGCTGGCAGCTGTATCTGCGCGCGGTGCCCGGATGGTTGAGCCACAGCGAGGATGGCCACCGCAAGTGGTCGCCCGTCTCTGTCCATGCCGAAGACGACCTCGGCGGCACCTATCTATGTGAGCATCTTCGGCGGCAGCACAAAACATCGCGACCACGAAGAACTCGCCCTCCGGTTCCTGCCCCGTCTCAACCCGCTTGCCCGTGCCCTGAAGCTGACGTGCAGGGGCTCAAGTCAGGAGGTCGCGGTAGTGTCCAACCTGCTGGTGATCTTGTGCAGCGAGCAGGGCACCCAGCAGGTCGTCAACACCGGCTCCCCCTACCGCCGCGGAACGGTTGACCCAATGTGCTTCGTCCCATGTTGCTGCTCGTCGGTGAGGGCCTAGGCCGTGCCACTCATCGCATCGAACAGCGCTCTAACTCACCCGTCCAGTCCAGCTGCTCTTTCGGGATGGCGAGCTGCCGGCCGTAAGCCTGTGCCTCGGCCCGGCCTGCCTTGTCGCCCCGCGGGCCAGCCAGTGGACCGAGCTGATTTAACACCGGCGCCGACGTCTACAGCGGCAGGGGGGCCGGCAACGTTGGCATTGCCGGTGTTGTCGGGAGCCGCCGCAAACCTGGTCCACGTGGTGCACTACAGCCATCACCGAACAGATATTCGCCCACGATCAGTAGTTCACTGTCAGAACGACGATGCCACGATTGAGTGAGGTCACCGGTCCGCGGCGGCCTCGGCCGACCGGTTGATACCCGAATGATGGGTATCGTCCACGCACTACGCCGCGATCTGCAGCGAGCCACGGCGGCGCAGTGATCGACGCCGCCTCCACCGCAAGCGCAGCGGGTCGCCATCGCCGCCCACGCCCGGTGGATGATGGATTTACCTGCACGCCCACCACGCCGGCGAAGATCAAGGCCTGTGGCCCCCGGTACGGGCACACGATCCCGGCGCCGCCGGCATGATCGACAGTCCACTCGCGCAGCGGCGAAGGATCATCGACGTCAGGCACGCGCGGCACCCCGCTACAAGCGATTTTCCGGCCAGGATCGGGGTCACGCAGCCAAGCACTGGGCCGATGCTGGCCGGGCATTATTCATTTGAACGCTCTTGTATTAAAAATACGCATGTTCTACTCTAGGTGAGTGACATCCATGAGCGAATCAGCGCCGGTTCGCCCGGACGATGACGGCGCGTCCGCCGGTAAGCGTCGCTACCGTTCGCCGCGCCGGCAGATGCAGGCCGAGCAGACCCGAGCGGCGGTCATCGCCGCGGCAAGTCGGGTCTTCTCCGAGCGCGGATGGATGGCGACCAACGTGCGTGACGTCGCCCGTGAGGCGGGCGTGTCGGTGGAAACACTGTATTCCGGCTTCGGGTCAAAGGCCGAGCTGCTCAAGGTCGCACTGGATGTTGCCATCGTCGGCGACGACGAGCCGGTGCCGTTCGCGGCGCGGGCCGAGGCCACCGCCATGACCGCCGGGTCCACCGTGGCGGCTCGGGCCCGTGTCGCCGCGCGGGTCGTCACGGCGATGAACGCGCGCATCTACCGCCTCGACCAGGCGCTGCGCCAAGGCGCGTCGGTCGAGGCCGTGCGCCGAGGTTGAGGTCGACGAGATCGGGGCGCTGACCAGTTCGGTCGTCTACGACCTGCTGGTCCGCTCATCCGGCTGGAGCGGCTCCGCATACGAGCAATGGCTGGCCGACCGGCTCATAGAAGTCATCCAGCGGAAACCTAGACCAGCGAAGCCCAGACCGTCCAAGAAGAAGCCCAGACCGTCCAAGAAGGAGCCCCTCGATGAAAACTCACCGTGACCGACCGGCCGATACCCGCACGATGGGCATCGTCCACGACGCACTTCGCCGCGATCTCCAGCGAGCGGAGACAGCGATCACCAGGACGCCACCTCCACCCGAAGCGCAGCGGGTGGCCATCGCCGCGCACGTGCGGTGGTTGATGGACTTCCTGCACGCCCACCACACCGGCGAAGATCAGGGCCTGTGGCCCCTGGTACGGGCACACAATCCCACCGCCGGCGACATGCTCGACCAGATGGACGCCGACCACGCCCGCATCGGCCCGGAGATCGACCGAGTGCAGGAGGCCGCCATCACCTACGGCACCGCCGACTCCCACGCTGCCCGACAGGGTCTCGCGACGGGGCTCGCCTGCCTGCGAACCGTTCTCGACCCGCACCTTCGCCGGGAAGAGGACGAGATGATGCCGATCGTCTCGCGCAGCCTCACCCATGCCCAGTGGGAGGCCTACAACAACGCGAAATTTGTGAAGACGAAGTCTAAAAAGGAACTCGGTCGAGAGGGCCACTGGCTCGTCGACAGCCTCGACCCGCAGCGCTATGACGTCGTCGTGCGCCACGTGCCAGCGGTGCCCCGCTTCATCCTGATACACGCCCTGGCCAAGCCCTATCGGCTCGAATGCGCGACCCGATGGGGGCTGGGCGTCCAGATTCAGCCGCTCCACCAGCAGCGTCCCGTGAGTGGCGCAGACCCCGATCTGGTCAAGGGTCGATTCCGCTTCCGCGGCCAGGTCAGCTTGTACATCGAGGCCGTACCACAGGACCTGTACGACGTCGTGGCCGACGTGACCCGCATCGGCGAACGCAGCCCCGAATGTCACACAGCGCAGTGGCTACCCGGCCCGCCGCCCCGCACCGTCGGCGCGCGTTTCCGTGGGCGTAACAAGAGCGGTGTGTTCCGCTGGTCGCGCGTCTGCGAAGTCGTCACCGCCGACCCGGGACATGCCTTCGCCTACCGCACCGTCCCCGAACGGATCGACCTCAGCCGTCATGACTCGACGACCTGGGCCTACCAGTTCACCCCCGAGGGCACCGGAACCAGGATCAGCCACTCATACGAGATAACGCTTCCGCCGCTGCGTCCATTCATCGCCCTCTACAAGCGAACCCACCCGCATCACTTCGACATGCGACCAGCGATGATGGACAACCTCACCGCCCTCAAGCAGATCGCCGAACACGACAATGCCAGACCCCAGGTGACCAGCACCTCACGGCGGCCCACCGACTGAGCCTTACCTGATGGGGGTCCCCGGACAAGGGTGGGAACTGACGGTTTCGGTGGTTTGATACTGGCTGGTGGGCGAATTTGCCCGTTCCTTGTCCTTGTCCCCTGACCACCGGCGGCCCGTGGGAATCAGGGGGCATGTCGTCCGCCGGGTTGTGGACCAGTTCCATCGGCCGAGGGGATTCAGCGGCCGCCTCGCTGGTTGGGTGATGGCGAACCGCTCGTCCAACCGAAGGCGGAACGCCTGGGTGATCACGCTGCTCGATGTGGCCCCAACCGACCGCGTCCTCGAGATCGGCTTCGGGCCCGGCATCGCCATCCGCGAGGCGGCAGCCCGCGCCACTGAGGGCCTGGTGTGCGGTGTCGACCACTCCGAGGTATGTTGCGCCAAGCACGGCGGCGAAACGCCGGAGCAATCCGCGCCGGTCGGGTCGACCTGCGGCTGGCGACCGCCGATCGCCTTCCGAACTTCGACGCTCAGTTCGACAAGGTCCTGGCCGTCAACTCGATGGGCTTCTGGGATGACCCGGTCGCGTGCCTGCGCGCGGCGCGGTCGTTGCTCCGGCCCGGTGGCCGCATTGCGATCGCTTCCCAGCCACGATCCCCGGGGGCGACCACGAAGACCAGCCGTCAGGCTGGCGAGGACATGGCGACATGTCTGGTCGAGGCGGGGTTCTCAGACATGCAGATCGAGACCCTGCCGCTCAAGCCGCCCGTCGTGTGCGTGTTGGCGACCAACGCGACGCCGTAGACGGTCGCAAGCGACATTCAGGCGACAAGTGATCTGAGAAGCGACTTCAGAAATGAGAACTACACCAGAACCGCTGAGCGCAAGGAGTACCGGCATGCCCAAGCCCGTACGCAAGCGCATCACGCTGGTAGCACTGTGCCTGGCGGCGTACATCATCAGCCTGGACATCACGATCGTGAACGTGGCGCTGCCGGCCCTGGTGCACCAGTTCGGCGCGACCACCACCGGCCTGTGGTGGGTGGTAGACGCCTACAACCTGGCCTTCGCCGCCTTGGTGATTTCCTAAAAAGAGCACCGGCGTGGTTTGCCAGCCAGAGTCAGTGAGGTTCGCCTTCATCCGTTCTGAGGATGAGGAGAACAAGGGCCTGCCACCCGATCGCAGGTTCAGAATGAGCCGGTGACCAAAACTCAGTATTTCACCACGACGAGCATCGACGGATTCATCGCCGACGAGCACCACTCACTCGAGTGGCTACGTCAGGCCCCGAGAGGGGCCGACCGGTTCGGCCCGTTCTTCGCCGGAGTGGGAGCGTTCGCGATAGGCGCGAACAGCTACCGGTGGATGCTCGAGCACGAGAACCTGCTCGACCAGCCGCGCAAGTGGCGCACCTGGTACGGCGAGGTCCCGTGCTGGGTCTTCACACATCACGCTCAGCCCTTGGTCGCCGACGCAGATATCACCTTCGTCCGCGGTGACGTACGGCCCGTGCACGAAGCAATGGTCAACGCCGCGCGAGGCAAGAACGTCTGGCTTACCGGAGGCGGCGACCTGGTGGGAACGTTCGCCGACCACGGACTGCTCGACGAGGTAATCCTCGGCGTGGCGCCGGTGACCCTCGGCGCCGGCGCGCCACTGCTGCCACGACGGCTGCTCTCAGCCCGACTCAACCTGATCGACGTCGAGCGGGTAGGCCAATTCGCCTACCTAACCTACGCACTGCGTAACCCCGCCACCAGCTGAAACTGGCTCGCCGCTGAACCGCGTCACCAGGAGTTTGAGCGTTCACGGCGCAGGCTGTGGGAGTCCGATGGGGCGGGTGGTGAGATCCCCGCAGGCGCAACGGGCCCAGGTAGGCAAGGTCACGAGCGCCGCTCATTCAGCAATCCCCTGATGCCACGGTCAAGCTCGATGAGCCCGTATGGCGGCTGTGGTCGGGTTAGCCCGGTGCGGCCTCCGGAGGTCCCGTGCGTAGTCGCCGTCCTGATCTGCGGTCTGCGGCGTGAACGCCATCTCCGCCAAGCAGGTCCCGTCCGGCTTGACTGCCAGGACCACCCGTTCCATCCCGGCCGGGAAGCAGCTCGGATGGCTGCCTCAAGGCGTCGTCCTCGGATCGCGTGGCGCCGGGAGCCGCGCACGGCGGAGCCACATGGCTGAAGGTCTGGGGAGACCGAGGCCGGTACGCGCTGGCTGGCTTTGCCAAGGAGGGTGGGAGGTCCTTGCGGCTCCACATGAAGTCGACAAAGATCGTTTACTGGTTCATCGCGGAGACCGATGGGCTCGCAAGCCTTACTGACGCCCTCGAGAGCTTGGCCGCCGCGCAGCGCCCCTGCCCGTATGGAAGCCCTAGCAAGGGGGCAGACCAGGCATGTTCGGCGCGGGCTGCGGAAGTAGCCGTGAGGAGTTGCGCCTGCGCGGCGCCCAAGCGGAAAGGTCTGGTGTGCAATGCCGGATGACGTGTACGCGAGGGCTAGGCGCATCGCCAGGCTCATCAAGCCACTGCGGGTCAAGCCGGGCGCGCGGGTAGACCTTGCCAGGGATTACGACCCGCGGTACAAGGCCGGTGTCACTCGAAAGAAAGAGGGCGTCGAAATCCTGCAAGCGGGCAAAGAACTGCTCGCCGAGTACCAGGCCAGGCTCGCGGCGCAGGAACGATACGGGGTCCTGATGTGCCTGCAATCGCTGGACGCGGGCGGCAAGGACGGCACCATACGCCACGTGATGAGCGGCGTAAACCCGCAGGGCGTGCACGTCAGCAGCTTCCAGGTGCCGTCGGCTGAGGAACTCAACCATGACTACCTGTGGCGCTGCAACGCCCGGCTGCCCGCGCGCGGCGAGATCGCGATCTTCAACCGCTCGCATTACGAGGAAGTCCTGGTCGTCCGGGTGCATCCAGAATCCCTTGAGCGCGAGAGGCTTCCCGAGGACTGCACGGGCAAGGGCATTTGGCAGCGCCGCTACGCCGAGATCAACGACTGGGAGCGCTACCTGGCGGGCAATGGCATCAGGGTCCCGAAGCTGTTCTTGAACCTGTCCAAGGAGGAGCAGCGGGTCAGGTTCCTCAAGCGCATCGACCTGCCGGAGAAGAACTGGAAGTTCTCGGCCGCGGACGCCAGGGAGCGCCGGTACTGGGACGCCTACCAGCGAGCATTCTCGCAGATGCTGTCGGCCACGAGTACGCCGTGGGCGCCCTGGTACGTGATACCGGCGGACCGCAAGTGGTTCGCCAGACTATGCGCGGCCGCGGTGCTCGCGCACACACTCATCGAGCTTGATCCGCGGTACCCGGAAGTAAGTGAGCAGGCCAGGCAGCAGATGCAGGCGGCGCGGCGCGAGCTCGAGGCCGAAGCGCCGTGATCCTTCGATCGACCGCCTGAAGGCGAGGAATGCAGGCGCAGGCGCAGGCGCGGGCGCAGACGCAGGACGCTCCGGGCTCCGCTGTGCCCGCCGCCGTCCAGGCGATGCCCCATCGGAGCCCGACCAACTGGAGCTGCTCCGCCAGTTACTCTCCGGCGAGCTTGCATGGCTCGGCGTAGCCGCGACCGTGCTAGACCTGACCCGCAGACAGGTCCGCATTGCCGATGACGAGGAGGTCGGGTTCCGCCGGCTACTGATAGCCACCGGCGTGCGGGCGCGGTCCGGCCCAATCCCGCGGAGGCCGCATCCACGGCCAGCTCGCCGCGAAGCGCCCGGAAGATCTGCCGGGCTGAACTCTCTCACCCGTGCAGCGCGCCGACGGCAGGAGCGCAGGCTCGTCCGAAGCCGCGCTCCCACCTCGTACCCGGGCTAAGGCAAGCTCGCGTCGATTCCGGTGACGACTCCGTTGGCAGTAACCGTCACGATCGATGCCGACTGCTCCGAGGTCGCCTGCTTCCACCACAAGGTGCTGAAGCCGGAATCGCCGCAGCCTATCGAGAACTTCACGCGATACTGGCCTGGCAGCAGGTCGATCAGCGAATAGCTGCCGTCGCTGGCGGTCACCCCGATGACCGGATGCAGCGTCTGGCCGGAGAGCGGGTCCGGCGTCGCCTTAACCGGGTAGGCGGTCACGCACTCACCGGCAACGGGCTGGCTCTGGTGCGTGACCGTCCCGGAGATAATCCCGCCGGCCGCGAGCTTGGCGCTGATGCCCGTGGTGTTGGCGCCCGCGGTGACGGTGACGTCCGTCGCGGTCGCCTGCGAAGGCTGATCCTTGTACCACTGCGGCGCCAGGACCTGACCCGGTGTGCCGCGGCCGCAGAACGGATCACCAATGTACACGTGGTAGGTGCCCGCCCCGATGCCGCGCAGCTGGTAGATCCCGTGCGGGCCCGTCGCAGCGGAGGCGATCGAGTTGCCTGGGCCTGCCGGTACCCCGACCACGCAGACTCCCGCTTGCAGCTTGCCGGCGCTATCGCGCGCGGTGCCCATGATCGACCCGGCGACCCCGAGCTTTCCGTTGATCCCGCTCACCGCGCTGGGCGCCTTGACGGCGACCAAGCCGGACCGGACCGACACCGCGAGCCGCGGCTTGCTGCGTACGCATGGCAAGAACGTGAGCTGGTACGAACCGGTGCTCAGGGCCGGGATCGCGTAATGCCCGGTGCGATCGGCGCGGGCGAAGCCCTCCGACTGCGTCGTCGCGTCGACAGCGTCGACGCAAGCTCCAGGCAACGACGCTCCCGAACTATCCCTGACCAGCCCGGAGATCGAACCGCCGAGCGCCAGTGTCTCGTCGATCCCCTTCGTGGTGCCGGCTGGGGTAACGCTGACCGGAGTGGCCGCCTGCGGGCTCGCTTTGTGCTGGTACCAGCGGCTGCCGTACGTCCGGTTAATGCAGTCAACGAAGTGGATCACGTAACCTCCGGGTGCCATGCCGCGCAGGACGTAGCTGCCGTCCTTCTTCGTCAGAGCGAAGCCTGGCCCGAAGAAGAATGTCGGGGTGGGGGCTCCGACAGCCGACGCCTCCACGCATATCCTGGCTAGCGGCTTGCCGTCACGGTTGGTGACCATCCCGCTGATGCTTCCGCTCTGTTGCAGCACCGCGTCGACGCCGGAGGTAACCACGCCTGCCGGGACTGACACGAAGTTGGCCGTGCTTTGATCGGACTGAGCCATGAACCACTGCCTGGCAAGCGTCCCGGTGCCGAAGAAGCAGCCGAAGCTGACGGCATACAGCCCGGGAGCGAGGTTCGCCGCGGCATAGGCGCCGTTGTAGGCGAACGTGATATTCCGGAAGAAGAAGAACGGGGACTGCAGGCCGGACACAGGCACGAAGCTGATGCACACCCGGCTCAACCGGTTTCCTGCCGCATCGGTGACGAGGCCGGTGATCGTGGCTCCGGGCTGCATGGCCGCGTTGATCCGGCTCGTCGTCTGGCCGGCAGTGAGCACGATCGGGTTAGCGGACGCGATGTTCGCTTCGCCGCGGTAGAACTGCGGAGCGTAGCTCCCGGCGTTGCCGCAGCCGCCCGAGAACCGAACCTTGTAGGAGCCGCTCGGCATCGCGTTCACCGCGTACGAGCCGTCGCGTCCGGTCCGGTCGCCGCCGAAGCCATGGCGGCCCTCGATCTCGACGCAGATGCCCCCCACGGCCTGACCGTGGCTGTCGGTCACTACGCCGCGGACGATGGCGCCGAACGGGAGGAACACGTTGAAACCCGAAATCGTGTGGCCGAGCGTGATCGTCACCTTGCGCTGCACCGGCAGGTAGTTCCCCCGGTTGCGGCAGCGGTTATAGAAGAGCCGGTACTTTCCGGTCGTCAGGCCGACGAGCCGATAGATGCCGTCCTTGCCCGTGATCGATTCCGCGTAGCTCGTGCGCCCCTCGGCGAAAACGCAGATTCCACCGAGCCGCCTGCCGGTCGGACCGCCTCCCCTCACCGTGCCGGTAATGACGGCGCCTTTCGGCATGACGGGGTCGATGTGCCCGGCGATCGTGCCGCTCTTGATAACGATCTTGGTGGCGTGCGCCATCGTGACCGAATGCTTCCACCACACCGGGGCGTAGTTCCCCGTGTTGCCGCAGCGCTGGAAGAACACCTGATAGGTACCTGGGGTGATCGCGTGGATGGCGTAGCGGCCGTTGCGCGCCGACACGGCGTACCCGCCAAACAGGAATACGCGGCCGGCACGCCCGAGCGCCTCAGCGCAAATCCGCGCCAGCGGCTGGCCAGCCTTGTTCCGGACCGTGCCGTGGATCTCGCCGCCAAGCGCGAGCGCGGCGTCGATCCCGCGCGTCGTCTTTCCCGCGGTGACGGGAACCGGCGTCGGCGGGTGGCGACGCGGGGAAAAGAACGGGACGTCCCGGTAATACTGTCCGAGCCAGTTGGTCTTGTGCGTGCAGTCGTAAAACCCCACGATGTACTTGCCCGGCTTGAGACTGCCGAGCCGGTACCGGCCGGTCGTCGAGGTCCTCACGCGCGCGCCACGGCCGCCGTGCCTCGGGTAGGCGAACACGCAGATGCCCTGAAGCGGCTTGCCCTTTCCGGTCACCCGCCCGGAAATCGCGCCGGTGCCGACCGTCAAGGCCGAAGTGCCCGCCCGGGCAGCGCGTGACCACGGCGTGGATCCCGGACCCGGAAGGACACCCGGCCCGATGCCCGGGATCGGCGCGCCGCTGGTGGCCATCCCCGCCACGACAGAATCCGCGGAACGCAGCGTCACGCGGCCCGCGTCTTTGACCTGGCCAGCGGCCACGACAACGCGCGATGCTCCCGTCGGCACGAAGCCCCCGCCCGACCACTGATCCAGATAGCGCCCAGGGTCCGAGCAGTCACTGAAATGCAGCGTGTACGTTCCCGGCCGAAGCGGATTGAGTGAATACCGGCCGTCCGGCCGCGTCATCGCCATCGCTTGCCCTGACGGCCCGGACGCTATGACGCACGCGCCGGCCAGCGGCCCGCTGCCAGATCCCGCCACGGTGCCCGTAATCGCGCCAGCCAGGCCGGCCGTGCCCGACGGCGCATTCAAGCCTCTGCCGCCCGGAGCAACGCCACGTGGCCCTTCCTTGGTCGCGCCCGACTGGTTCACCTGCTTCACCGCGGTCGTGTTGGCCTGCGCGGATGCCGTCGCAAGACCACCGACCAGAGCCGCGCACGCCAGACCTACAGGAATCAGCCGAAGCTTCATTGCCGCCGCCACTCGCCGAAGTTGGCTAAGTTATACACTTCGCCGCATCCTGCGCGTAACCGCATCCGATAACTTTTTCACATCGGCGGCAATGCACGTCCGTTGGCAAAGGAAGAAATTTCCTCTTGCCCAGGTCCCAGCCCTTTCCGGTCATTACAGGTCCGCGCGCTTCCCTGGCCCGCGACGCAGAACTGGGCCTTCCGGGAACCGGATCTTCGCTAGTTCCTGCGCATCAGGGGTGGCCGTCCCAGGGATCGAGGGAACATTGTGACTGCCATGAGTAAAACCCAGGTCGAGGCCGTCGTGGTCGGCGGCGCGATCGCTGGCCTCGCTAGCGCCTGGTACCTCCGTGACCGAGACGTCCTCCACCTGGAAGCGGACGCCCGCCTGGGCTGGCGCATTTGCTCCGAGCGAGAGGGAAGTACCGGCTGAACTAGGACTAGGGTGCCCACGTCTTCGCCGGTCCGGAGTCGGCGACGGGACGGCTGATGCAGGCACTCGGCGTGCAGACTGAGCCCGTACCCGGGGAACTCGCCGCCCTGGCGATGAACGGGCGCTTGCTCACTGACGGAAGAGCGGAGACGTACCCGTTCCGGGTGCCCATGGCATGGAGCGACCGGCTGGCGGTGCTGCGAGCCGGGCTCAAGGTGCGGCGGGCGGTCGAGCGCTACCGCAAGATCGCGGAGGCTCGCCCGGGAGATGCGCCTGGCGAACTGCAGCAGCGTGTCTACGATTTTCTTGGCGACCAGACCTTCACGCAGTTCACGGGGAGGCTGCCGGCGGACGCTGACGCGATGTTTCGGCCTGCCGTCACGCGCTCGGCCGCAGAACGGGCCGGTCCATCCGGACAGGGTCAGAGAACCGTTGCCGAAATCCGCGCCAGCCGGCAGGGCGTGGGGCTCTGCCGGCTAAACGCTCCGGGGTGTTTCGCAAGCTGGTCAGCTGGGTCTGGGCGTAGTTGCACTCGGCGACGATCGCGGCGACGCGCCGGCCGATGCGAGCCAGTGGACCCCGTATGGCCTGCCTCACGTTGCGGTTCATCGTTCCTCCTCGGTTTCCGGCCATCTCGTCGCCGGTCACCATTGAGTCTGGCCGTAAGGCCCTCCTTGGCGCCCTATTTTGCCTGCTGAGACAGGTCTTAGCCCGGCCTGACGTCGGCTTACCCGTATTTAGCGCGCCTCAGCCCGCCTGGCGTGGATTTGGCACCGCTTCCCTTGCCCTCGGACAGGGCGATTTGCCCAGCGCGGCCCGCGCCCGCGCCAGCCGGTCATCGGGATGACGTGGCGTGGGCGCCGTCACTCGCTGGCGGTTTTTGTTCCCGGCGAATCGGGCGCGAGGCCGAACGCGACCTCCTCGTAGTTGAGCACCGGCATTCCGCGGGTTCGCGCATGACCTCTGCTGTCTGCCGCCGCTCCTCGAGCGGCAGCTGACACGCTTGGCGGCACTCGGCGGCCTATGAAGTAGTCGATTCCCCTGCTCGTGCGACCAGGCCAGCCAACCCTGCCAGAGCTTCCGGATCTCCGGCGCGTTGATGGCGTTCAGACCGCCGTACTCGGGCAGCGACTAGGCGCCGGAAGAAGCGCGGGCGCTTGTGTATGAATCCGCGGATCGCAAACCGCTTTCCGGAAGGGCGCATCCGCGGATTCACGCACGGCACTGTCAGATCAGAATGTCGTTGACGGAGTTGCCGCGGCGCCGCTGAACAGCACCGAGTTGTTCCGGGTGTGGTTCACCCTGGCACGGACCTTTTCGAGGCCTGCATACATTGGCTCGTTGAGCAGGCCGTCTGACGATGGCGCGAAGCCGATCGCAAACCCGCCCACCACGCGTTGCTGGCCAGCCAGGAACGAGGTGGAGATGTAGTCGCCGACCATGAACCCTTGGGTCGTGTGGCATCCGCAGCCCTCGATTTCTACCTCGTGCTGACCGGCCCGCGCTCGGCGGCGGCCAGTTCCCGCTCCACGACCCGGCCGCGGCACATTGATGCCTCCTATCTGTTCAGCGCTGCGGACCTGCTGACTCAGCAGCGAGCCCGCGACGTCAAGATCGGCGTGGCCTCGAGCGTCTTGCAGGCGCAGTGGCAGGCCACCGAGATCTTTCCCGTCGCTCGCACCCCTCTGCTCTCCCTGACGCCAGTGCAGAAGCCTGCTGCGGCTGTTCGCTGACCCGGCAGCGACGGGCAGCGGGCAGCATCCTGACAACAGTGAGGAGCACGCCCAGGCAGCCCAAGCCGACCTGGCGGCGCAGTAGCCGACAAGATGCCCTAACCGCCCAACCCCCGCATAAGCTCAACGACCATGGCGCTCGAACGCGCACGTCACCAAGCCTGCGCCCACAGTTGCCGAGTGTGAATCTGTTCATGAGAGGCGAAGTGCCGGATCGCCGACTATGGATTCCTATAAGTTGATAGGTATTCTCTTATGTGAGCACACTAAATACCTATTCGGCACGGCCATGGTGAGCTGCTGGGTCGGTGCACTGCCAGGTTGGGCTGTTCCCATCGAACTCGCACAAGGGCAGCTCACGTCAGATGCTAGCTTGCGGATCGCCATGATGAGCGACGGCAGGCTGCTCTGCGGCGACAGGCCCCGGCTGGCGCTTGAGCGATAGCGGTAAATCCATCCGGACATGACGGTAGACGGTAGAGGATCGCCGTGCTCCTCGCTGCGACATGATCTCGGCCGAGGTGCCCGGTCAGACCCGCACGGTTACGCTCGTTGCGGCTGGTGACGCATTCTTACAGGCTCCCCGTGAAGGGAGACGTCATGACAACATCGATCCTGGTCACGGGCGGTACCGGTACGCTCGGGCGGCCCGTGGCGCAGCGGCTGCGAGATGCCGGCGCCAGCGTCACCGTCCTAAGCCGCCACCCCCGGGAATCCGCCGAAGGCATCCGCTACACGGCCGGTGACCTCAGCACCGGTGAGGGCATCGAGGCCGCTGTGCGAGGCGCCGAGGTCATCGTGCACTGCGCAGGCAGCAGCAAGGGCGACGAGCAGAAGACCCGCGCGCTGGTCAGCGCGGCCAGGGACGCGCGGCACATCGTGGTCATCTCCGTCGTCGGCGCGGGCCGGATCCCGCAGGGCAGCGCCATCGACCGGGCGTTCTTCGGCTACTTCGGCATGAAGCTCGCCACCGAGCGGGTCGTCGAGCAGTCCGGCATCGGCTGGACCACGCTGCGCGCCACCCAGTTCCACGACCTCATCCTGATGGTGGCCAGGGCGCTGGCAAAACTCCCGGTGATCCCGGCCCCGACCGGCTCCCGGTTCCAGCCGGTCGACGCCACCGAGGTCGCCGAGCGGATGGCCGAGCTGGCGCTCGGCGACCCATCCGGCCTGGTCCCCGACCTGGCAGGCCCGAAAACGGGCCGGGGCGAACCTGGCCCCGGACCGCGCTGTCGGCAAGCGGACGTGGGAGGAATTCCTGGCCGACCGGATCTAGATGGCACCCAGAACGTCCAGATCCGGAGCATCTCTCGCGTTGATACGAGACAGTCGTCGGTCGACCAGATCGGCGGATCTCGTGCGCAGGCTACTGACCAGCCCGGTCACCCAGCGCGACACGAACTTCGAGCCTGTCGTGGCGCCAGACCGCCGACTTCGGCGCTCTTGAGGGCTGTGCCGGTTTCGCGCGTGACTGCGCACTGCTTATCCGGTTATGCATGGGCTGCGACCCGTCAGGAGAGGACGCGAGAGTCGCGCCTGACGGTTCGCGTTAAGGTTGGGGCCGCGGTCCGTCAGCGCCTCGGCGCCGTCGTCATCAGACAGCCGCTTCCGCATGCGTTCGAGGGTTCATATCCGCGGGAACGTCTCTCACGAAGATCAAGCAAACAGGTGAACCGCTCGGTGATCTGTCCCTCGCGGGCGGTCCCAAGCTGGCGGTAGGTGAGGTAGGCGCCCACGAGCAAGACTGCCCCGCCCAGGCCCTGCAGCCGTAATCGGTGGGGTGCCAGCTGCCAATAGAGGTCCTTGGGGCAGTTCCGCACTCCTGCCCCACATGCATGTAAGAGCGGCGACCGACCCGCACATGCCGAATAGAGGGCGCTGCGACCTCGTATACTTATGCGCCAGACTGTATGCCACTAATGGTCGCAGCGATCATCAATTCAACATCCTCGTTCGTATCGGGGCGCGCCGAACGCCGAATAGGAATGTCTATCGAAGCAATAGCCATTTGAAAACCCGACAGCGCAGAACATCTGTTCTGGCGGGCATTGGCGCGACCTATGCACTGCGTGCTAGCCCGCGAGTGTGTAATGCACTTCGAGGCGCTCCGGCGAGCGGTTCGCCGTGATGACGACGCTGTCGGCGGGGAGCAGTGCGTGATCGTCGATGATCGGGATGCCGGTCTCAGTGAAGCTGATCCGGTGGCTGAGCAGTGCGGGACTGGATTGGGGCCGGGCAAGGTCGCGGGCATCGTGCGGGCCGAGTGTTGTGGGGCTGATGGTTTCGTTAGCGCGCGTGATGGTCAGCCCGTGCTCGGCCAGGATGGCGTACAGCCCTCGGTGTCCGAGGTTCTCCGGCTCAAGGACGTGGGCCAGCGCAGCCGGGAGGTAGGAAGTCTGGACGATCAGGGGCCGGCCGGCCGAGAGTCGCAGGCGGCGCAGTCGGAGCACTTCGCCGGGGGCGCCGAGGCGGGCACCGACGTCGGCAGGCGGCGTTACCGCTTCTGCGGCGAGCAGTTCTGTGGTGATCTCGGCACCCTGGGCGCTGAGGTCGCTGGCGAAGCTGCGCAGGTGGCCGAGGTCGTAGGCATAGCGGGCGGCCACGTAGGTGCCGCTGCCGTGGCGCGCCTCGACCAGCCCATCGTCGGTGAGCAACTGGAGGGCCTGGCGCAGGGTCATGATGCTGACGCCGAACTGCGCTGCGAGTTCGCGCTGAGACGGCAGCGGGGTGCCGGCAAGCCACCGGCCGCTGGTGATGCGCTCCCGCAGATCGCCGTGGATGCGCAGGTACTTCGGCTGCCGGTCGTAGGCGGCCGGGCGGGCTGGGCGGCTCACTGCATGCCCGCCTCACAGCGCTGAGCGCGCGTCGCTATGGGTGCTTTCCTTGCCATTAGAAACACTCTCTTCTAGAGTTCCAGAAGACTATCAAGAGGAGAAGCCTTGATCCAGACTGAGCCGGGAACGCTTGCTGAACTTACGCCCGGCGATGCCGGCGAGGTGCTCACGCCGCAGCGAGCCGCGTTCGTGACCGAAGCGCGGGCACACCGCGATCACCTTCTCCTGCCACTGACCCAGACACTGGCGGATCTGCAGGCCGAACTCCGCGAGCCATCCTGTCATGGCTGGGGCATCCGTGAGGCGAGCAGGCTTGTCGCCTCCCACGGTTACCAGCAGACCCATGCCACCCCAGCCGACGGCTACCAGCTCACCCACCCCGCCAAGAGCCGCAACCCGAATCTTGTCCCGCGGTCGGTGGAGTGCCCGTGAAGCATGCCGGCATACTCGCCACCACCCCGGAAGGTGCCTCGCTGTGCTTCCGCGCATTCTGCCAGGAAGGCTTCGCCGAGCTCGGCCCGCATGACCACCCGGACCTGACGCTGGACTGCATCGCGCTGGCCCGCAGCCTGCCCGCATGGCAGACGGCAGACTACCTGTCAGTCCGGGTCGTGCTGTCGGTCAGCGTGCAGCGGCTCGCCGCAGCCGGAGCCGACTTCTTCGCCTGCCCCGACAACACCGCCCATCTGGCACTGGAGCAGGCCGGACCCGACCTCGCGCTACCCGGCCTGCACATCGCCGACGTGGTCGCCGATCAGGCCGCCCGCGACGGCCGCAAGCGCGTCGGCATCCTCGGCACCCGATACACCATGGACGGCCCGGTCTACCCGCGGGCACTCGCTGCCCGGCAGGTAGCCGCAGAGATACCCAGCCAGCCCGACCGCGCCATCCTCGACGAGATCATCCAATCGGAACTGGTGAACGGCGTCTTCGCCACCAGGTCGCGGCAGGAATGCATCCGCATCATCGAACGCCTCGCCGCACACGGCTGCGACGCGATCGCCCTCGCCTGCACCGAGATACCCCTCCTGCTGCCAGCCCGCGCCGTCGCGCTTCCCGTGCCCGACTCAACCCGCCTGCTGGCCCGGGCCGCCTTCGAGGCCGCCGCCGGCCGCCGCCCGCAGCCCGTGTGGCGCGGCGGGCCACCCAGGCCACGACCTCAGTAGTTGCTAGTACTCGTCAGCTACGGCGCGATCCGGAAATAGGAGCGGTGAGGAGACAGGACCATGCCTGCTTCGGGCGACCTGCGGTTCCGGGCGGCCCGCCCGGGCGACACCCACGCCATCGCCAGGCTGCACGCCGACAGCTGGCAGCGTCACTACCGGGGTGCCTACTCCGATGCCTTCCTCGACAGCGACGTCGCCGGGTACCTGCTGCTGGTGTGGGCCGAACGCCTGAGCGCGCCGCACCCGCGGGCGCGCACGATCCTGGCCGAGCGCGGCGGCGAGGTCGTGGGATTTGCGCACACGCTCCTCGGCGAGGACCCTACCTGGGGCGCGTTCATCGACAACCTCCACGTCGCGCACGGACTGAAGAGACAAGGCATCGGAACCAGGCTGCTGGCCCTGACCGGGCAGGCGGTCCTGGACTGGTCACCCTCGTCCGGGCTGTACTTGTGGGTCCTTGAGCAGAACAGCGATGCCCGCGCCTTCTACGCGGCGCGGGGCGGTAGCTGTGTGGAGCGCGACGACGTTCCACCGCCAGGCGGAGACCCTGCCCGCCTGAACGGCAAGCCGATGGGTCTGAGATATGTATGGCGGAACCCATCGGGACTGCCGGCAGATCGCCCATAGCGGCCGTTGTTCGCCGCCGTGCTGTTCGTGATGTCGGCGTTCATCCGGCCCGCTCTCGTGACGCCGGTCACGAACACGATGCCGGTCACCGTGAACCTGGCCGATGACCAGATGAACAGCAACGGCCAGATCGTCATCGCGGTCACCAACCTGCCGGGCGCATGGATCATCTCCAGCGAGACGATCATGCCGAACGGTAAGGTGTTCACCCTTCCGGATGTACCTGCCTGTCAGACCGGCACCCAGCAGCAGTGC
>WNFN01268107.1_pt1 | contig 23046 bp, 28 predicted proteins | sample 5400161 | NCBI WGS metagenome assembly WNFN01 (sample SAMN13153353, study PRJNA577476) | soil metagenome | isolation source: 80 cm saprolite on Douglas fir-dominated hillslope | place: USA:California | collected 2013-09-17 | reverse complement strand
ACAATAAGCGGTTGTGTACCCTAAGTCCGCAGAATACCGATCCAATCGTGCATCAATTTCGCCCAGCACAAAGTCGCACGAACGATACATCGCGTTGAACCGTCTGTCCTCCCGGTCGATCCATTCGTCCTCTAATTCGCAGAACGTGTTGTTCAGTTGAGAATGGCGTGAACGTTCGAAAATGACTGCTCTTCGGCTTTCGACCGGTACCGGAGCATTTGTATAAACATAAAAATCAAAATCCGAATGAGCGTCTGAGACTCCCATCGCGGCGGAGCCGCACCAAGCCACGGCCTCGATGCCGGGAATAGCTTCAAACGCGCTGGCGATCTCCTGCAGAAAGTCTGGGATAGCCGCTTGGCTCCCCGCTAAGTCCATTCCTGCTTCATCCATGATTTTCGGTCCCGTCTAATGAATTAAACACCTCTCCTGCGGTCAAAGATGCCCGAATGACCACCGATTGATTTTTGAATGGAACTATGGCTTAATCGCAGTTCCTTTCAAAGATGCCGGGGTGGCGAAATTGGCAGACGCGCCAGACTTAGGATCTGGTGGAGCAATCCTTAGGGGTTCGAGTCCCCTCTCCGGCAAGTGCCTTAAAATCAGCATCTTAGGACGTAACATCTGCTGAACGCTCAATCGTAGTACTGGTGTGTGCTGCCGGAATACTGCCATTAAAGTTTGAAACGTTGAACGGCTCGCTGTCGAACGCGACGTCGAACGTTCGGATCATTCATGACCGCGTCCATGTGTGCCTCGTAGGCCTTTTTGCATTCTAGGGCGCCCTCGCGAATCCGATCGAAAATTGCTGGATCACGTGGGAAGAGCCAACTCTTTGGAGAAAGCATCCCGGTCGCGACTCTATCCTTTAGCCACTGCTGCCTGAAGGCCTGGAGGCTTCTATGGAGCTGCGGCCGTTTCCTTTCCTCGGTCCGAACGAATTCAGTCACGCGATTCATGAACTGTCCGGCGCCGTAGGGGTCGCCCTTGAAAGAATTCAGGATATCGATCATGAGTGCGTGCGCTTCCAGGAGCTCCATGTACGAAAGCTTGGCAAGATAGCCATTGTGTTCGAGGAACGGATCGGCTTCTCTTTGCGCGTCGTCGAAATCCTGAAACGTATATGGCCGGCCTCGATAGTTCACGATTGGCGCTGAGGCGTCGCCAGCGAGCAGCCATTTGCAAGAAACACCGGTGTTTAATTCTATTTGCTTGGCAGCCTTTTCGGTTAATCTGCGCCGGCCGAGCCTAAAGGACTGAATAGTTACCGGTTTGAGCTTTACCCGATCGGCCAGCTCTCTGTGTGTCTTGAGACCAAGCACCGACGCTAAGCGGTCCAGTACGTGTTCCTCTGTCTTTTTGTACATTGTGGCTTGTACACGGTACAGCAACGGTTAGGCGTGTACAAGTTCCGCTTTGTGCCGTTCAATGCCAAGCATGGCCGATGAAGCAGTAATTGAAAATCCAACACCTGCGTCATTCGCAGGCTGCGGACTAAATCGAATGTGGCAGGAAGCGGCGCGGCTAAATATAACTGAGCGCCAGCTTCGCGATTGGCGTGCGCAGGGGATAATCCCGTACATCAAAATCGGGGGTGTTGTCCTTTTTGATCCTAAGAAGGTCGATGCAGCGCTGAGCCGGTTTGAACGAAACAAGGGAGCCGCGAAATGAATCGAGCATCGCCCGGTAATGGAAACGGCGGCCGCCAGACCGCCGAAACCAATGATCAGAAACAAAACGCTGGAACAACTGATAACCGATCAGGAGAGCCAGGTCAAGAGTCCCGCAGGAACAGCGCAGCGTGCTTCGCCAATACTAGCAAGCGCGAGCCCTGGCATGCGGATTTCTGTGGAGTGACGGTCGTCGAGGGCCTCAAAGACGGAACAAAGTGCTGGGTCAATGTCACCAAGCGTCTCGATAAGTACGGTAAGGTTTACGTGACGGTCACGATCAGAGCGCAGGAGCGTTAAGGCAGAGGGCATCCAATGTCAGAAAGCACTAACTGGTTGCCACCTAACTACTCCCGGATGTCGCGGTTGGATCAAATGAACGCGCTGGAATCAGCCTTGATAGAACTTGGGTTTGATATCGCCGAAGTACTCGAAAACATAGATGGCGTTTGGATTAGGACCGCTTTCGATTCCTTCAACGCGGCAAGTATCGTACAGGTTTTTGGGCTAGCACAAATTCTTGCGGAGAATCAGCCGTTGACGGTTAGGAGTGCTATGTATCGGGGCATCGGAACGCTTTGGGAAGACTCTTCAGATCCTAATTACAGGAAATGCTCTGGGCTGATTCTTAAGATGCGCCGGCTCGGACTTATTCCGTATTCGTGGATCGTGGATGGGACTAGGGTAAGTGACAAACCGTCGAGCTGGTCAGGATTAGCCGATTACGCCGAGACCGTGGCGGCCTGCTATCGCAAGGATCTATGGGAACGCCAGGGTGACTACATCGAGATCTTCGTCGAGAAAGACGCGATGTCGGGGGTTATCCGCCCGATCACGCGAGAGTACGACGTGAAGCTCAACCCGATCCGCGGCTTCGGCAGCGAAACTTTCCTTTGGGGCATCGCGGAAGAATGGAAACAGATCGACAAACCGATTTTCGTTTATTACCTGGGTGATCACGACCCCGCTGGATTGAGCATCGAGCACGACTTACGTAGGCGGTTAGAGAAATTCTGTGAGTTCGAGGTTTCTTGGAAGCGCCTCGCGATAACGCATAATGATTTCAATTCCAATCTGCTCGGCTTTGACGTCACTAAGAAAAAGTATCCGCCGGCGAAGCTGCGGCAATATGCGGACCAGCACGGGACTCGCGGTGTCGAAGTAGATGCGATTCCAGCACCAGAAATTCGGGGTCGCGTTCAAGAAGCCATCGAGTTCCACATCGATCAGTATGAATGGAATTTGCTGAAAGAGCAGGAAACCCGTGAACGTCAAGACGTCCTGCAAATGGTCCGAAATTTAGTCGTCCAGAAGGCTGCTTAATGATTCCGATTCATAGATTCAACGCCGAAAAGCGCCCAGTGATCACTGTTCCGGAGCGTATCGCGCGCTATCTGGCCTGCTGCAAACCTGCGGTGGACGGCGAGCACGGTCACACGGCCTTATTCAAGGCAGCAGTAGTTCTAGTGTGGGGCTTCGGGCTGAGCGCCGACGAGGCGCTGCCCTACATCCAAGAATACAACACGCGCTGCCAACCGCCGTGGGATGATGGCGAGCTAGCGCGGAAGCTAGAGGAAGCTCTGACTAGTCCTGATCACCAGAAGCCGCGCGGTCATCTGCTAGGCGATACCAGTGCGGACAACGACGCAAAGGCGCCCAACGCAACTATCTCCAAGGTTAGTAATCGGGTGAAGCCCAAGCCGCGCTGGTCAGAGCCTGATCTAACCGCAATAGATAATATCGTGTCAGCCGGACCAGGGCTCTATGATCTATGGGAGCAGAGCCCAGCGCGATATGACGACAGTAATAGTCACAGTGAGGAAATCATCGACTGTCTGTTCCCTGGTAACCCGCTCTTGTGTGTCGGGAAATCTAACGATGATTTTACTACTCAGCATCGTGAAGATTGGCGAGGAAGCTTATCGGATCGGTCTCTGATAGTCCCTACCCCAATGTTAAGCGTTTGGGGTAAAACGCAGACTGGCAAGCCTTCCCAACACACAAAAGAAGCAACTGGCAAACGTGTTTATTTGGTAGTCGAATTCGATTTTGCCGAGATAGATCGACAAGGGAAGCCTACTCGCTGGACAGAGTTAATCCGTAAATGGAGAAGTTCCGGTATTGAGGTAGTTGACGCCTGCGCAAGCATCATTCTGCATTTGAGGGAGCAATTACCAACGTTGGCATGCGTTACCTTCAGTGGTGGAAAAAGCCTGCATGGTTGGTTCCGAGTCTTTGAACTAACCCCAGAAGGTCGATTCGAATTTATGCGTACAGCAGTTTCACTGGGCGCCGATCGCGCGACTTGGGTTAGATCACAGTTTTGCAGGATCCCGGACGGACAGCGCGACAATGGTAAACGGCAGACCTGTTATTTTTTCAATCCGGGGGAGGCGGTCAAAGCGTGAATCCGTGGTACTCCCAGCCGGACGATGAGATGCAAACTCTAAACGGCAATGGTCAGCCTGTCGGTAAAGCGGATTCGGAGCGCGACCCATTCAAAGAGGCCGGACCCGAACCGGAGGGCGACACAACGTCAGATCCAAACATAAAAGAACTGATTAATCGGTACGGGTTTCCGGCATTTGAAAACGAGAAGGGAAAGATCTCGAAACTTAATGAGCCGTTCTGGGCCGCCTATCACGCAGCCTGTGAGCAAGAGGCACTTTTCGAGGCCAACGAGGAAGCGTTTTATTACTACGACGAATAGACTGGCCTTTTCCAACTGCGGTCTGTGGATTTGATCCGAAAAAAACTCGCGGAACAAATTCTAGACAGCGCACAAGCCTGGCCTGCTCTTGAAGACTTGGAGCGCTTCCGCAACGAGCCAGTGTTGCGCGGTATTTTGGCGCATCTGCGAGGCGAGCTCGAACGGCCCAGTGGTTTCAACGTCGAAGGAAAGATTATCCATCTGGCCAATTGCGTCCTCGAATTCAAGCCGGACGGCACTTTCACTCCGCAACCATTCTCGCCCAAATATCGTAGCCGTAACCGTTCGCCGATCGCCTACGATCCTGCGGCCCAATGTCCAAAGTTCAAAGAGCTGATTCTCGGCCACGTAGAGCCCGACAACCAAGAACTTTTGCAGCAGTACGGCGGACAATGCCTACTCGGCCGCAACCTTACTCAGCGAATTGCGATGCTGGACGGTGTCGGAGGGGCTAGCAAAGGCGCCTTCGTCTGTGTGACCCAAGGCATTGTGGGAACCGCTAACACCTATGAGCTGCGCACACAGCTTCTCGATCAGCGTTTCGAGATCGGCCGCATGATCGGCAAAACTTTGTTACTAGGGGCTGATGTGAAAGCCGATTTCCTCTCAAGAGGAGGTGCGAGCCGGTTAAAATCCTTAGTCGGCGGTGACCGGCTGGAGGCTGAGCTCAAAGCGAGCAACAAGCGGTTTTTAATGTCCGGTCATTTCAACGTGATGATAACCTCCAATAGCCGCTTGCGAGTCCGGCTCGAAGGCGACCAAAGCGCTTGGCAACGTCGCCTTACAATCGTTACCTACGAGAAAGCCTTTAACGGTAACAAGATCCCCGACGTCGATCAGTTGCTCTTGCAGACCGAAGGCAGCGGCATTCTCAATTGGTACCTGGAAGGAGCGCAGAAGCTTCTTAAGAGCATTGCCCAAACCGGCGACATTTATCAATCCGAGCGTCAACGCGAGCGTGTTAAAACACTGCTCTTAGAGTCAGATTCACTGAGAATCTTCCTTCGAGAAAACATCATCCAGAAGCACTCAGCCAGCCTCACTGCCGATGAGATAATTGGCGAGTACAACCAGTCTTGCATCGATGCCGGATGGAGCCCGATGCCTAGACGCATCGCCGAAGAGCAACTTGAGAATCTCATGCTCGAGTTCTTCGGCACTCCGAAATCAAACTGTGTCAAACGCGACAACAAAGACCGCCGAGGATTCTTCAATGTCCGATTTTCCCAAACCTAAACCTTTAGGACGCTTAGGACGCTTACTTTTCACATGCTTGCCATTTTTGCCGCTCTTTTTAGGACGCTTAGGACGCTTAGGACGCTTATTCCTCACTCTAACGCAGACGCGCGCGTGCGTCACGCGGGGGAGTGGCAAAACCCCGTCCTAACCGTCCCAACCCAACTAACACACACTGGACATCCGCTTTTGAAACTGACCCAAAACCAATGAAGAACATCGAGGCGCACTCCAAGCTGATCGATTTGCCGCTCACCGAAGACCAGGCTGCTTTACTCAGTCCGCTTATTCGCGCTGCCGCGGCTGACCATAAAAACATCCTGTTCATCGCGACAGTCGCCCCGTTCTTGAGCGTCGAAGAAGGTCAAGCGAGCTGGCGGCTCCAAGCCACGGTGCTTCCTGCACGTGACGGGTTCAAAGTCATGACGGCGATCCAGAAGATCATCGACAATTAAAAACCACCTTCATCTGACAGCAACCAATGAACACAACGAAAAACCCAGACGATGATCATATTGCCGAGCTGCGACCAATCGAACGGATCAAGTTGGCGGCCTTGATGTTCCGGCTCGCCAACTATAGCGGACCGCCCGGAAGCCATATGCGCGCTCACCGAAAGCGGTTGGATAAACTGATCCAAGCGGCTGACAAACACGCTGCAAAAGTGCGCCGGCTACGAGCTGCCGCACACAGTGACGACGAATGAACTATCTAGAACCCATTTTGCGCTTACCGACCCGTCCGGGTTTGGCGACGGAGACAGGAACGGGCCAGCCTGTCACGTTTCGCGAGGAATAGACGCTGAAGACCGATTATTCCTCGCAGCTAAATCCCGGGCGGCTCTGTGGGCGGAAAGGGGATTACACCCGAAATGAATCAAAGATGAAAAATGAAAACGAATACTAAGAAGCTGCGTCCCAACGGAATTGTAATGGGGGACTGTTTTATGGCTGAATGGAAGGATGCCCAAGCCGAGAACAGAGCGCCCGCTACCTCTAACGTGATGGCGCTCTGGAATCGGACGCCTAATGCGAGACACCTAACACCGCAACAGACGGAAGAGGTCCTTAACTTCGTCCTGGAAGCGGTACTCGAGGTCACCGGAGCCACAGCCGAAGTTTGGCCTAACCCCAATTAAGGGAGCAGTGGCAATGCGCCAAAAACAAGAAAGAACGGTCTGTCTATACCCTACCGGTTTAGTAGGTTCTTCCCCGGTCACCATGGTTTTGAGCCCGCGAAGGCCCGAATTTTTCCGTATAAAACGTAAAAACACTTTTGGCCAATAATCGATATGATGGGAGTTTGGAAGGCTGGCGGCGTTCCGGCCAGCGCAAACAAATCTTGTGGCTATTTCCTGCCCTGACGGCAAGGGCGGTGTCGCGCTCTGACAAGAATGTGATTTGACTTGTCCTCCAGGCATGGTTTCGTTTATTTCGAATAAGGACACCATGATTCTCAAGAAACAATCCCGCTTCGACATGACGGTACTCGACCCCGAGCCCAGTAGTTCGGAGGAACAGGATTTTTTTGCTCGCGTACGTAGGGCGCACGCCAAGCCGGCGCTGTTGGACCCCGCCGGTAACCGTATCGACTTGCCCGATCCGATTTTCCAATTCTTTTCTCAGGTGCTGGCGCTCATGCAACGCGGCATTGGCGTGACATTTATACCGCACGACGAGAATCTTACAACCCAAGCTGCTGCTAACATTCTTGGCGTATCGCGTCCTTATCTGGTGAGGCTTATAGAGCAAGGCAAGATTCCGTGCACGTTCGCAGGATCACACCGGCGTGTGAAGCTGCAGGATCTTGTTGTCTACATGCAAAATCGCGACCGAGCCAGACGTGAGGCTATGGACCGGCTGACTGAAGAAGTCGAAAGGGCTGGGCTTTACGACAAGGTCCATATCCCTGAAGAGTGAACGCAGACTTCCCGGTCGTCCTCGACGCGTGCGTCCTAGCGAATCACTCATTAGCAGACTTATTGTTGAGGCTAGCTGAGTCGCCGCGGCTGTACCTGCCGCTCTGGAGCGACCAAATACTAGCCGAGACGACGCGAACGCTAATAAAGCACCTGGAGTGGCCTGAGGATCTCGCCAAACGACGCGAGTCTGAAATCAGGGAGCATTTCCCAGAGGCGCTTACTGGATTTCCACCAGAGCTTCTAACCGTGCTCAGTAATGACCAGAAGGATCGCCACGTGCTGGCCGCCGCTATCGTTGGGAAAGCCGAAGTGATTGTCACATTCAATTTGAAGCACTTCACCGAGGAGCACTTGCGCCCCTGGAAGATTCAGGCTCGACATCCGCAGGTTTTTCTTGAGTCCTTATGGGGCCTCGATGCTGTAGGCGTGACAAGTCGTCTAGCTGCAATCTCGCATCGTCGGGGAAAGTCGATGGAACAGGTCCTACGCACACTTCAACAAAGCGTTCCAAACTTTGTTTCTCAGATTGCCGCACCGCTAGGTATCGATTTGTCAGCTCAGTCGTAGGCTGAGTTCCGCGCTTTCTTCAGGAGCTCTGCATTCTCTGGCGCCTAAGCGGGAGATTATTGGCCCGGAGGTGGGATCCGCTTCGCGGACGGGGCTTCAACGGCGGGGACTGGATGCGGCCGCCGCCGGCGCGACTGTATCCTAAACGCAACAATCACATCAAACTACAAACATTTTGGAAGTTTGGCCACATCTTTAGCAGAAATTGCCTGTTCGTGCCCGATGAACGGAACGTCATCCGCTGAATGGTAATTGGTAAGTATGAGCACAAATGAAACTGGGCTCGTGTTTGTCACGAAGAATCGATTTTCAGCGCTCCTCAAGCGAGGTCGTCGTTCTATTAGCCGGCCTCCAGACGCAGTCTTAGAGACCGCCAATGGTAAACGCTTGCCTATCTTTCGGGTCGAGCCATCTGCGATCGCCGAGTTCCATCGGCTGAAAACCGAGTTGTTCGGAAACGAAGCCTGCACGCCTGAAGCCTAAAACCAGAAAGAGAACACAAAACGTGATAACAGCGACACTCCGCACCGTTCGAGGTGCAAGGAACGAAGAAGAAACGGTCCGAACCATTCGGCCATGTCCCGATTGCGACGCCACTGGCTACGATCGAAACTCGACAGCCGGCTCGGATCGCGAAACCCCTCTCTGTGAACGGTGTGGCGGAACGGGTTGGGTCTTTGCCGATACGGGCAAACGGATCGTTCCAGCGCCAGGAGACGGCAAACAGCGATTTGATCCTGAGCGCAACCAGATCGTGGAGGCTCGCCATAGCCGAGAGAGAACGTACGGCAGGGCGCGAACCCCACTACAAGAAAAGGGCGCTGCCATGATCGCCGGCGCAAACGGAATCGCCCGGCAACACAACGATCTACTCGACCGGAGGTATTAACCTTATGTCACAAACCAATACAGAGGAATCGGCCCGCGAGATATGCATTAGGGGAGCGAGCGACCTAGGACGAGGGCTCCCTCTTCCTAAACATATCACTAATCCGTATCCGTCCGGGGAAAGACGAGGCCCGGAATGGGTCAAGCTTGAAGTCCCCGATCATTACCCGAATCCAATCGGAGGGCATCGCCTCCCTGGCCATGAGCGCGCGATTGCCGAACAGGTCTACAACCGCGACGTTTGGGCATACCAAAATCGGCTGAACCCAAATCTCCTCTGGATGCTAAAGCATAGCCCGGACCCTCGCTCTAGGGACCTCGAGTACCAGGAAGACTGCCGCGACCGGTGGGGCCGGTGGGGCCATCTTCTCCACATAAGACCGTGCCCAATCAGCCCGGAAGATTTTCTATCGCCACATGAGCGGGAGCAACGACGTGCGGAGGCCGAACTCGAGAAACAACACAGGCCGATCCGCGAAGAGATAGGCAAGATCGAGACCACCTTAGGGAATCTGCGGAGCGAGTTAGCAATTCTCGATCAAGTCGAGAATGCATTGAACGATGCCCACCTGAATCACGCGATAGACCGGTTCGACCCAGTGAAGGAGCATACGTTCCTAATATTGTCTGCTAAGGCCTCGCGCAAACAAAAGTTCATGCCCGTTCTGACAAGTCACATTAAAGAGGCTGAGAAACAGGTTGAAGCGCTTCGACAGCAGGAGCGCGAGTTACTGCAGAAAACTAACTAATTACCAAAATCTTATGCAAACAAAAGTAAAACCTAGATATAAACAGGATAAAGGAACGAAACCTACTCTATTCCGCGCTTCGGAAGAAGTGTCTGATGCGGTGTACCAAAACTTCAATAGCCTTGCGCATCGCCAAAGACTTGCGCCGGAAACCCCGGTTTGGGCCCACAAAATCATAAGGATGGAGTCCTTTGTCAGAGAGGAGTTAATGGAGATCGAAAGGCTGATAAATTCCGAAGGACAGGACTCGATAACCGGTCAGGTCCTTGCTGCAGAAGTGACACTTCCTTGGATTAGAGAATCACTGCGGCCAACGGGAAAGGCAGCCGCAGCCGCAGCCTAAAATAGGAGAACACGGAAAAAACCTAACTGTTGTGCCTCAACCAACAAACCAGAGTGCTAACCGGGAGGTCTGATGGCCGACACCATTCCGCCATCTTCACCGCCTGCACGAGGATTTTCAGTCCTAGTATCGCCTAGGGAAAATGTGCAATTTACGCACGAAACCGGGCAACGCTGCCCAGTTTTCCCGGCCCGCAATATGGGGGATGCTTCTCAACCCAAATCCTCTAGACGCTTGCACGCGGCCTCAAAAGCCTCTTTTTCATCCACGTGCCTCCTCGCGTCAGACACCAGACGATGTTGTTCTTTTGCACCTTCCCAGGAAGGTTCTCATAGCACCAACAGGCGACATAAAACCAAGCGTCATCATCACTAAGGTTCACCAGCCGCTCGCCGCTTCAGGTAATTTCTCAATCGCTCTGTTTCAGTGCTGCGGTTTCGATACCAATCGGTGGACCAAATCCGGTAAATGTCCCATCCACGGGCGCGGAGGATTTCTTCTCGCAGGCGGTCACGATCCCGTGCCGTAGGATGTGAATGATACGGCGCACCGTCACACTCGATCCCGCAAAGGTATCGTGTGGGAGAACCGGGATCGGGAATTGCAATATCGATTAAAAAGCCTTGGCTTCCTACTTGGTAATGCGCTTGGAAACCGAGACCTTGCACGAAGCGTCCCACCGAGAGCTCGAACTCTGATTCTGGTTCACTTCTCGGACCATCGGGTGCGTCAGGTAGGAGGCCCGTCTCCGCGAACTTCAGGTAATTTCTGAGATGCATGACACCATCGTCGCCATGTCGTATGCGCGGAAGTACCTGCTCGGATCGCATGCTGCTCACAACAACTGTCCGCATCCGCGCACGAGTAAATAGCACGTTTAAGCGGCGCCACCCACCGGCCCGGTTAATGGGACCGAAGCGTTGGGCGACGACACCAGTCGCCACATCGGGCCCATAGGTAAACGAAATGATCACGACGTCTCGCTCATCACCCTGAATGTTCTCGAGGTTGCGAACGATGATCGGTGCCTTGGGCCTAAAGCGTTCAAGCGCATCCGCAAGCTCCGCGCTCTCCTTCGTTAGCCGATCGAAGAGCTCCTCGATTAAGTCCTGCTGTTGTCGGTTCATCGCCACCACAGCAACGGAATCCTGTTTCTCCTCAGGCCGAAGCGAGTTCTCAAGGACATGTTCTGCTAAAATTCTGGCCACCTCGCTGGCTTCAGGTGCGTTTCGGCCGGCCCGATATGCGGATTGTGCACAATAGTGCCACTTCACGCCAAGCGGGCCTTCCCCCAGCTGAACGGAAGGCGGGATCAGAAGATCTCTGTCATAAAAGAATTCGTTCGAATACAGGACCAGACTATGATGTTGGCTGCGGTAATGCCAGCGGAGAGACACAGCCGAGAGGAAGTTGCCGAATACATCAAGGATACTTTCGAGTTCCTCTGCGGGAGCAGCTTCATCTTCGCGCTCTTCATCCGGCTCGATTTGGATCGAAAAAGCATCTGAGGGTGGCATCTGCTTAGAATCTCCAACGATGACTACTTGCTTTGCTCGGGCCAGCGAGCCAAGCGCGTCTTCAGGTCGGACCTGCGAGGCTTCGTCGACGACGAGAAGGTCGAACTCAATCTGACCCGGAGGCAAGAATTGCGCGACGGCTGCCGGTCCCATCATCCAACATGGCATGAGCTGTCGTAGCGCTTGCCCCGAGCGCCGGATTAGTTCCCGCGCAGGGACATGCCGCTTTTTTTTGTTCAGTTCGCGCTCGATCAAGGCAAGGTCAGTGAGATCCGCTGCGCGGCCGACTTGTACCCCTGGCGCAATGTCCCTCAGTGGCCGGTATATTTCATGCACAATGTGCAGCCTGTGTAACACCGGAAGCTCTCGGTCCGCTAGCTGGAAAGCCTCAAGCGCGGTCTCCTTCTCCTGCCTGAAAACTGCGAATGCGTCGGGATACAATTCCTCGACGCGCCGAAGCCATCCTTCCCAAAAAGCTACCCGGGCAAGGGAGGCGAATGTGGCGATTGGTAACGAGTGCGCTGACATGAACGTGATCAGATCTTCATGTCCGTTTTCGGCGAACCACCTCTTGACGCGGAGGTGCTCCGCCCATAGGGGAAATATTTCTACGTCTTCACTCGCTTTCGAAAACGCTTCGACGATGGCATGCACTGGACGGGTTAGGTTCTCCGAGGCGAGCACAGACGAAGGATTGATCCATCCAAATTCTTCGAGGCGTTGCGCAGATTTTTGCCACAAATTTAATGCATCCGCTAGGCAGCCTATAGCCTGCCGAAGCTGGAGCAGACGCGCCCAGCTATCGGCCGACAAGAGCCATGTACTAACCCGGGCCGGGAGTTCTGGTATGTTAATTAAGGTGATAACTGCCCGTAAGGTCACGCGGAACGGCTCTAGTTGGGTGTTGTAAATCCCGATATGGAGTCCTCCTAGAAAATCTGAATCGCCGACCAGTTCATGGATCCGCGTCCGAAATCGGCGCAGCTTGCGGGCTCGACCGATGAGATCTCCAATTGTATCCAGCGTGTCATTGTTCGTGGGGCGTACAGGTTCCAGCGCTCCTAACGAGCGAGCCGCATGACCACAAATTGCTGCAAGTCTCTCTTTCGCCGCGCTTCTAGACAACGCTAGGACGCCGCTCGATGCCCCCGCAGCTCCTCGACCGAGTAAATCTGCCAAATCGTGAATACAGACCTCGAGTTGATCTGCCAAATCACCAGTCAAGCCTAGTGATTCCCCTATCATTTCGGCCTGACCAAGAAGGGTCCTTGCCAATTGACCACCAAGCCAGTGAAACACATCGCGAGCAAGGGCCGCCGCCTCTCGCAAACGTTTCCAATCAGTTTTCGATGCCGCGAAATCCTGGACCCAACGCATTACGATAAGAGGTGTTAGAAGCAAATGACTCTAGTCGCGACGGCCAGGCTTCTAAGTCAGCTAGACGCTCTAATAAAGTAGGGTCTTTCAGAAGCTTCTTGGATTTAAGGAACACCCTCACCGCATGTCGCGCTCGAGCGGTCTCCCGAACGGCCACCACGCCTTCCAGGTGCCCTCTGCTGCGCTGAGCGTTCGGCGAATCCATGCAAGACGGTCCCCGGACGGAACGTCGAGAACTCGAAACATCGCTTCTAGTTGTTGCTCGTCCGCCTTCAGCTTCCGCGCCTCGACCTCCACTAAATCTAGTTGTTCCTCGCTGGCAGCCGACGCAAGGGATACGTCAAGATAACAGTCGCCCTTCCGAGCAAACTCGCCCCAAAGCCTGGTAACACGCACTAGGTGATCATCCTCGGCTAGCATTGCTGGCGGTTCACTAAGCCCTAGCTTACTGGCCAAAATCCCCGTCAGTTCGTCTCGATGTTGAACAAGGTTTAGCGCCTCGCGCAAATCGTCACCCGCACGCTGAAGTTCTGCGTAACTGGCCTTAGAAAGCCATGGCAGCTTCTCACGAATGAGGTTAACAGCCGACTCAGCGTCCGCAAGCTGAGCATCTGAGAGGTCCTGTTGCTCAGCCAACAGGTGTTCTCTATTGGCGGCACTCGATTGCCATTCGGCCATCGCCGCAACATACTCTTCATAGTCACCCAACGGGTGCCCTCTGGCGAGTCCGGAGACGAGCGGTTGCTGCCATGCTTCAGGAAGGGTCTCGGGCAAAGCGGCGAATAATCGCCGTATTGCGTCGCCAGTCATACCCGATAGTGATTTGTCAAAAATGGCTTCGTCTTTTTCGCGCCACGCATTTGCAGCTTCAAGGGCGGCTTGGATGCTTTCCCGAATAGCGCTCAGTCGGTACTGTGAAACAACCCCGGTAGGATGGAAGCCATCCCAAATTCGAGCTCGCTCGGGGATACCATCTGCAGCCAATCGGCAGAGTATTTGTCCTTTCTCTAATACAGAGTCGAGTCGATCTAGGCGAGCCTCGCCGCCGCGCCAGAATCCCGGAAGGTTAAAACCGCGGTGGCGATTTTCAGTTTGCTCATCGAATTCTTCATGAGACCAGACAGCCGCCCAGATAATCTCCCAACAGCTGCGGCCAAGGCCCGCAATCGGCTGCTTCAGCACTGCCCAACCTAGGTTCAGACTGTTTCGGTGCCGTAACAACCGGCTGAGCAATTCTGAACGATCGCGCGGAGTTACCGGCTTGGCTCTTAAAGCCAACCGTCTCTTAACCTGCTCGTGGATGGCCGTCACGCTCGCCTGACGGGAATGAAGCTCGAGACAAAATTGGCCAATCCATGCCTGGTCAAGACGTTCTTTTACGACCTTCAGCGCAACCAACTTTTCCGCCATGAAAAGCACGGTTTTACCCTGCGCGAGTGCTGCCCCGATGATATTTGCGATTGTCTGGCTTTTACCGGTTCCAGGAGGGCCTTGGATAACCAGGGATTCGCCACGGGTGACCCGTAACAGCGCCTTCATCTGCGAGCCGTCAGCATCGAGCACTGTCGGCAGGGGTTCTTCGTGCATTGCCCGCTCGACGTCCGAGTCGGAAATCCTTGGTTCGCTCGTCTTCTCCCGCCCCGCGAGTGCCGCCGTGATCCACGGGCGGTTGAGCAGTGGTGCGCCTTCCGGCCATCGTTCCGGATCGAGATCTCGCCACATAACCTCTTTAAAAAACGTGTAAAATCCGACTCGTGCTGCTCGGATTACACGCCAAGGTCTCACAGCAACATCATGTGGCAGGCTGGCAACACCTTTCTCGATTGCGTCAAAATAGTCGTCGATGTCGCTAAAGCGGGTGCTTTCGTCCGTGGGTTCGGAATCACGTGCGGCCTCGTAGGCTTCGAGCTCTAGCGAGAACGGCGCCCGCCGCAGTCGCAGAATGAGAGCCAAATTGGAGCTTACGTCTTGGCCGTCATGCCGGATAGTGTACCGATAAATCTTCGTGCCGATACGCAATTTCTGTCCGCGCGCTTCCTTACCTTCTTCCGGACCGTTTCCCGCAACGCGTTCCAGATGGCGTTCGATTTCAATCGGTACGAGCACCAGTGGAGCGAGACGGGCTTTGTCCGGCTCGCGGTCAGGATCGTACCATTCCAAAAAGCCTAGCGCGAGGTAGAGGAAATTGGAGCCCGTCGCCTCGATTAATGCCCTAAATTGTGAGTGCATTGCGCGCAGCCGGTTCTCCAGCCCTACCGGCGGCAGCGCTATCGGCAGCCTACGCTGCTGCAACCAAGGGGTCAGATCAATGCCGTTATCCTCAAACGGTTCCATGGTGATATCGCTAGCGGGTGGCTCACTCTCCGATTCGCCCGACGGCGAACTGGCAGAGTCGGAGAAGGAGGAGGAAACCGTGAATACCCTGCTTTCCTCGACGAGCAATTGGTAGAGCTCACCGAGTGCGACTCTGCGGATTTTTAGGATTCGCCGACCGAGATCGCTATGGTTCAAGAGCCGGTTTCTAAAACCCAAATCGAGTAACCGCTCTCGCAGGGCTTCAAGCCGATCACGAAGCGACGGCATGGCATATTCATATCAGAGCTACTGGAGTGCCGGCAACTACTATAGGTGCCGATGATTTTGATATCTCGACGCACACGCCGCCTCTCCGAGTCAAGGAGCCAGTTCGCTGGGTCGCCCTCTAAGCCGTGTTACGCGGTCCACCCGCGTCCCAGCACCGGCCGGCCGCGGCATCGGCTTGCACGTCGCCCGTCGGCGCGTGAGCCGAGAAATCCACGATCACGATCGGCATTCTGATCCTGCCATCATCGATGGCATCCTGAAGAGCTAGCTCCATTCGGTTCGCCTGGCTCTGCACACTATCGAGGAGTACACACGTCACCGCTTGATCCCGCCCAGGAACCCGGCGCTGTTCAACCGCGTAAACAGCACCGGCAAAGGTTGGTGGAAAGACCTTGTCGCCTTCGCCTCCCGCAGGTTGGAGACGACGGCGGCAACGAAACGCAGCGGCAGAGCCGGCGACGGCAGATTGGAGGGCTTCGAGATTCAGTTTAGTGGTCATTAGCTAGGATCGTGCTGAGGATGCGAACGAAAAAAAGGAGCCGTTCTGCAACGGCAGACATTAGACCGGGCGCCAAATACGTCACCAAAGTGAATGTCACTCATCTCGTAGCAGGATTTTGGTTGCCAGCTCACCGAGTTCAGCACCAGATACCGATTTCGGCCAACGACGAAACCTATTGGCTAGAAAAATCAGAAAACGAGCAAGGCGGGTCATCCTATTTATTCAGTCGTCTGGCCATCCCTTTGCTGTGAGTCCAAATTCAGGGGTGGTGGACGTGTTCTGGAGAGGTACCGACAACGATCTCTGGCACAAGGGGTTCACTCCGAGCACCGGCTGGAATGCTCCCGAGCCTCTGCATGCTGGGCCCCTGGGCTCGGACCCATATCCGGTCAGTCCAAGCGCTGGAGTTGTCGATGTGTTCTGGACTGGCACAGACAACAATCTCTGGCACAAAATGCACGACGGTGGCTGGAAGGGCCACGAGAGTTTGGGTGCTGGACCCTTGGGCTCCCGTCCCTATCCGGTCAGTCCAAGCCCTGGAGTGATCGATGTGTTCTGGAAGGGCACGGACAACAATCTCTGGCACAAGTGGTTCGTCCCGAACGCCGGTGGCTGGCAGGGCCACGAGAGTTTGAGTGCTGGGCCCCTTGGGCTCCGACCCCTATCCGATCAGTCCAAGCGCTGGAGTCGTCGATGTGTTCTGGACTGGCTCCAACACCGACCTCTGCCACAAGTGATTCGTCCCGAACGCCGGTGGCTGGAATGGTCCCGAGAGTCCGGCGTAGCGCTAACTCGTCGAGGCGCATTCTCAAAAAATTAGCTCAGATTTTCTTTTTGCCACTCCGCGACGAGAGACAAGAACGACTCTCACTCCCGTTGGTTATTGGTGGAGACTGGTGATAGCTCACACTCTCGACAGCTTGAGAGACTTACCCCAGGGGCAAAGGTTTCGTTAGTGGTCGATATCGTTCAATCGATCGATGTTGAAAAAGGTGAGCTCGTCTCCCGGGCGAAATTAACCAAAATTCTTTCGTCGATGCCGGCATAGTTACGGGTGCCGATTCTGACTGCGAAAGGGCCGCTCGCTCTTGGGCTTTCTATTCTCAAAGCTCTGAGCGGTTTCCCTTGTTCGGGGTTTCGGTCGAAAGGCGGAGATGTCCACCATGGTTCCTAAAAGAACGCTCTAGGATTCGATTAGGGCGGCTTTGATGAGGGGGCCGGCTATCTTACAGTCCTCTTTGAGTAAACATCTTTTTTGCGTAAAGAGCGTTCACAATCCTGGCACATAGCACAATTGCGATCAGGATGTAGGAAAACAGGCTAGGTGAAATTAAGTACTCTTCTTGGAAGCACCAAATTGCGGTGAATATTGCAACCGGATAGGAAATCAGTATAGCAACAAACAATCCGCATCGCCTGACTAGTCTTCTAAAAAGCACATTCCAAAACAACAACATGGCCAGCAGCGCGGCGGTGCCACAGATTAGGACTGTATACCAAGGCAGCATAAAAAATCCGCAGACTAAAAAAATAGTGTCTGCGAATGCAAATGGCAGGTTAATCAACGTAATGATGGTATCACCTAGGGCCGTTCTAGCCCACGATGGGCGGTCCTCGGGATAGGCACCATTAAAACGCCTGGCGCACACGCCAGTGATGTCTACAACAAAGAGCAAAACGAAAAATGGCCAATCAAACACTTTTAGAGCCATCATTGTAAAAAGCTTCGTTGAGATTCGATTAGAGCGGATTTGATTGAGGGTCCGCTGTCCTGACATGGGCCTATTTCGCAGGATGTCGACGGCGCTGCAGCGTATCGTCGGCGCGGGTGCGATTAGACCGGATCGGCGGCAAGTTCGTATCGAATTCGTTCGACTCGCATTTGGAAAAAAGAAATGTGCGATCCCCAACCGGAAACAGCGTCCCTGATCCTGTGCTTGCACGACTCCGGCATTCGACATCCAAAATAGATCGCCGCAAGTTCTTGTGGATGAAAGGGGCGATACGAAAATGGTCCTTGGTCTTCGTCTTGTTGCTTACTCAGGATTCGCCATTCATTCTCATAGGACCAATCAGAGCTTTTGGTATAAACCGACTTGAAGAATGCGTCCGGAGCACGCGTCTTTGGGCCTTGGCCCGTTATATATAGGAGAAATTCTTCGAGTGTGACAGCAACAGGAACTTGGTTCGAATATTCGACTAAAAGCGCGCCGTGCATTTCAGTGGCTAATTCGATCTTGGGCTGAAATTCGAGGACAGCACCTTTATGCTCGTCGGCGTAATGAGACCACATCAAAATATTGTCACGAACGGCAGACAGACACAGAACGCGATATGTCTTTTTCATTTCTAGCCAAATGTTTCGGTCTGATTCGAGACCTTGTTTCAAGTGGTTGACGTACTGAGGGAAGCGGGGCCGAAACAACTCCTGAATCCTTGCCGGATCATCTTCTCCCACACGCCGAGCGCGTGCTTCTCTGATCATGTCGGCGACTGGGTTACCTTCAAAAAGATTCGGATCATCGCGTTGTGTTATCAAAATCGAAACTCGCTGAAGTAAGGGTTCTTCTAACTGTTCCAACTCGAATCCAAACTCCAAAGGGCTGCGAAATTCGAATGGATCGTTGAACGATTCAGGCGAACTCCACTTGAGGGTTTTGTTCGTCAAAATTTTCAGTGCAGTGTCAGCCGTCACATATTTAAAAAGCGAGCGCGGCATAAAGTGAAATAGGACGTCACTCATTTCGTCAGTGCGGGCTTTGCACTTGCTCAGGCTGCTTGTTTCTTGAAAGCAATGATGTTGCGCGCCTGTTTCGGCGGATTGATCGCCCAAAACGCTCTAGCTTCTTTCGTGGTGACGCCCTTGTGATAGTTGCGCCACATGGTATCGACCGAATCATGACCGGACTGCAGAACCAGTTCGTCAACCTTCTTGAAATAGGCTAGGTGATTGGAGCAAAAGGTGTGACGCATTCCCTGTTGGATCCATTTCTCGATACCCGCTGCCTTCCAATTGGTGACGCGATGCTGGCGAAGTTCTTCGCCTGAATAAGGACAAACCTTGCCTTCGAATGTTCCGCCTCGATCCCGGTACGACTCCAGCCAGCCCGCGGCGTTCGGGCTGATCTTTGGAAACCGCCGACGATTTGTTTTGGAAACCTCGGGGCGGATCACGATCTCTTTACTGGCCAGCTTCACATCATCCCATTCGAGTTTTTGGAGTTCTCCATCTGGACGAATGCCGGAGAAGAAACCAAAGACCAAATAGGGGAGAAGCGCCAAGTCATTTTTAAGCGCGTGCTTCAGCATTGCCTCAACTTTGTCGGTCGGAATTGTCTCGATTTCTTTGCGCTTCCGTTCGGCGAAATCTAACCGGCTGATAGGGTTTTCTTTCAGATATCCGCGCTTGATCCCAAAAAAGAATACGGCCCGGAGATATCGCATGACCGGATTTCGTGCCCCAGGGGTGAGGGGGGAAAGGATGGTTTCAAGCTCCACGGGGGTGATCTCGGAGACTATTCGTTGGTGGAGGGTAGGGAACCGGTCGCGGGTGATGCGAAGCTCCCGGAGATATTCCGGGTTGCGATCCGATTTGGCTTCCAGGAATTGATTAAAAAGCTCCAGGAAGGATATCGAGGCCATCCGCTGCTCATGCGCAGCCAGAAACGCCCGTACGGCCTCAGGAAGCGGAATTCGCAAAGGAGCCAGTAACTCAAAGGCTTCGTAGGCCTCGAGCATTTGGGCAGGCGTCAGGTTCGCCGGCGAACGCTGCTGATTATCTTTGAGAGCCTTAAGCCGTTCACACTCGCCATCGGCTAGCTTCTTGGTCTCGAAGAATTTGCGCTGCCGCCTAGGCGGATTGAGCTCTGAAAGAGCTTCGGGGATATCGACGCACCAGGGGCGGTTTGGGCTGCTGGTCGACCTGTACGGTTTCAATGAAGCTGGCCGCATGGAAAGATAGTAGCTTCCACTGCCACTGACTGCCAGAATAATCGGCAATTCCGTGCCTTTTTGTTCCGCTTCGTTCCGTTATTCCCTGGGAAAGAGCTAGTTACAGAGGGGCGGTTTCCAGACTTAGGATCTGGTGGAGAAATCCTTAGGGGTTCGAGTCCCCTCTCCGGCATTCAGCAATCTTCCTCGTTCTCGAACTCGTCCTCGTCTTCGAGAATTCTGGCGTAGGTCTAACGGACGTTCAGCCTCAAACCGCTGCCCACACTCGATGCACGTCATCGTGATCCTCGAGCGCTTGCAAGAATTCGCCTACTTCAACGCGTTCTTGCTCTCCGAGTTCAACCCGTTTCTTCGCCAAGTACCCGGTCTCGCTGGTAACGACGGTCCAACCATTTTGGGTTAGCCATTGCGACACCGCGTGCGTGCCTGACCGCTCCGTAACAAATCGCGCTCCGGTGCTTCCTTCGGGGATGCTGTCGTTGTCAACTAACCCAACATGGTCAAACAGAAATTTGTTGCTGCCTGGGGTACCGAGCTGGCCGGACTTGAATAACATCCGAATCTCCGGGGCCGTACGGTTTGTTTTATCGGTAAAAACCTCGACAATTACCGGGACCTTATGCGGCGCGTAACCCTCGAACACAACGCTCGTCAAAGTCAGCTTTTCGCCCCCAATGCCTGCGCCCTTGTTAATTGCCCGCTCGATGACATCGCGGCTGACACTCATTTTGCGAGCTTTATCGGCTGCAGCCGCTAAGCGCGCGTTGTTCTCCGGCTCCGCGCCGCCGAGTTTCGCCGCGACCATGATTTCTTTGACCAATTTCCCGACCGCTTGCCCCTTCTTTAGATGAGCAACTTCGCGTTTAGCTTGTAACCACTGGCGTCCCATAAAACGGAACTAATCTGATCTCATTGCGAGGTAGTTCAAGTTACCGAGTTCGCGAGCTCGGTTTTAGGTAAAGCGCCCGACCACCAACATCGATGATGGCGGAGCGAAAGAAAAGGAAATCCATACCGAGAAAGCCAGCGAAACGATGGGAAGAGCCAGGATCGGGCATGTTTAGAGTTGTGGCGCCGAGATGTGCGCCATTTGCATCGTAGTTGCCTAGTTTAAAATCGGTGGCAGTGCCATAGCTATACCGAGCATATTTTGTGAAATCGTGGAAAGTCGTAAACGAGCCGGTATCGAGGAAAAAACTAAATTCTTTCCCGCCAAGCGTCCCCGTTACTTCAAGCCGATTTTTAGGTGTTACCGTCATTGGCACATAGGTGAACCCCATTTGCTCGTATGCCTGCCGAGACATTCCTAGATTGCCGGTAGGAGAAAAGAAAACCTGCTGGGTGCGGCAATTGATAAGCCCTCCATATTTGGCTAGGAGATTTACTCCAACTAATCCTGTCTTCTCCAAAGACCCGGCAGAGGCTCTCAAAGAGATGCTTCTTAGATCTGCTACCGATCGGACGGCGCAGGCGATTCCATCGCAACGAAAGTTACCCACTTGGAGACCATTGATCATCGTGACGGGAAAACGTCCAACGTTCGTGTCGGCTTGAAGTCCCAGCTTCTTAGAGAACGATGGATCGATAACAGATACAGGGGTGCCGGTATCGACAATCCACCATGTGGTTTTAGAGCTGTTGACCGACACGGGTACGACTAACGCCAGAGATGTGCCCACTTTCTGTGGCAGCAGTCGACCTGTAACCGAGATGTCCTGCGTTCCTTCTGCGATTCGGCCTTGAACCACACCGAAATTTTGTTGTGCGCTAGCCAGATGCGTCACAAACAGCTGAAAGCCCAAGCACGGCATTACCAAAAAGCGGCAAGCTACCATGTGAGTGTTTATTACTGGGTCGCCATACTAGATGGCAAGAGAAAATGTCTAGCGTGGGGAACCAACTGCCCGGCGATTCATTTGCCCGCAGCGACCAGACCTGGGGTAGCAGCTAACATAACAACTACAGGCCCAACAACTTTCTGGGGTCGCTCGAATACTGGAATCCGCTGAGCTTTAGGCTGGCCGGAAATCCTTTACCCAGCAGCAAGTACTTAAAAGCAAGGCCCATCATCTCTGGATGCATTAGCGTTTTGTATGCACGTAAAAATCGATCTTTTTCGCCGCGATCATGCTGCCGTGCCGCTCCTGCTTCAAAAGCTCGCATCCGGTTTACCCCAGCGCCAACCATGAAATGATGTTGATCCGTGAAACCGAGCAGTTGACAGCCGGCCTTTAGACCAGCCTCAGCCATAGCAGTAAAATCAACGTGAGCAGTTATATCGGTTTCTCCGATCGCTTCGAAGATGTTTTTTTGCCGGCGTTGATTCCGGTACGCGGTGAGAGTTCCGTTGGTTCTTAACGCTGAGTAATAGTCGGATCGTGGATAGCCGTAGTCGATCAGAAGGATGAAGCCACGGCCGAGGCTCTTGGTCGCCGTCAAGATCCAATCCTGAGCCCTCAGGTTGATTTCGGTTCTGTAGGGCAGTGACAGGGGAGCAGGAATTTTTCCTATCAGCATAGTTAACCGCGAGTCTTGAATTGGCTCTAGACTAAATCCGAAGGAATCGCCTTCCAGAACGATACGAACCTCCCGCCATTGATCCTCTGACCATTCTACAACTCGCGTCGGTATCGCATCCAACAGTTCGTTTCCCAAGATGATCCCAGTAATCGAATTTAAGTCTTTCAAACTACTCACCCAGCGAACTGTAGTTCCGGTAAGCCGCTGTCGCTGCCGCTCCTGCTTTGCTGCGTTAGGCTCTGCTATCACATAATTCCAAGAGATCTTCGGCTGGTTTTCGGAAAGCCTGGCAAGTAAATCTGACGCTAAGTCGCCGCTCTCAGCACCTGCTTCAACAATAGTGAATTCGGGCGGCCGATTCAGGAGTTCCCATAGCTCTGCAATCTGATCGGCGAGAATTTCTCCGAAAAGCTTACCGACACTGACGTTCGTGATGAAATCACCCTGCCGGCCGATTCGAAGCCGCTCTCCTGAATAGTAGCCCAACTGAGGATGATAAAGCGCCAACTCGA
>WNFN01151081.1_pt1 | contig 23054 bp, 15 predicted proteins | sample 5400161 | NCBI WGS metagenome assembly WNFN01 (sample SAMN13153353, study PRJNA577476) | soil metagenome | isolation source: 80 cm saprolite on Douglas fir-dominated hillslope | place: USA:California | collected 2013-09-17 | reverse complement strand
TCTTGTTTCCGCTTCGCGTGTTCTTGCCAATGCTAACTTGAGAAGGAAACAAGACGAATGAAGTTAGAACGAGCGCAAAGCAAACACACAAACTCGTCCACCGAACCAACCGCTGCGGGAAACGGCGAGCACGTTTCATTGGGGGGCACTCCTTAGTAGGCTCTTACGTGCAAATCAGTGCCAACTGGCGAGTATGCGGGAGACTGCAGAGGCTCGGGAGAGTTAGCGGTACGGCAATCTGGATGCACCTATACGCCCACTCCCAAACGATGTCAATTCCTTTTTCTTCAGAAGGCAAGTTATTCGTGGACGGCCTGTTGCTCGCTATAGCCCGTTCGTTGGGTTGGCTTATACTGCAAGTCCTATGGCAGCGACGGATTGGTGCGTCTTGATAAGATTTCTTACTCTGCCTATCTGTTGAGAAGTGGGGTCACAAAGATTTCGGCTTGGCTTTTAAAGAGCCATCAACGCTAATGGCGGTAAATGATTCAGTCTGTATGGAGCCGGCTATCGGAGTTGAACCGATGACCTTGCGATTACGAATTAAGACCAACAGACTCTCGGAAGCTAAACATTTTCATAGGTTGCAGCCACGGGGGTTTTTCAGAGGTTTTATATGCTTCTACATGGAGTGCTACGCCATACCTATGCTTCTATCTAAATTCCCGTCACAATACCGTCACAAGCAAAATCTCCGTCGGCCATTGGATCCGGGCTTGAGTGAAATTGACATTGGGCTTGGCATCCGCTGCGCTAATATCATCTAAATGCTACGCCGCGAGTGTCGCGGATCGAATTAGTCGCGGATCGAATTAGTTACATTGGTCTGCTCAAAAGTCTGCTAGAGTCTTTGGACTGTTCCCTGGTCTGAATCGCACTTGTCGCCGAGCTCGCAACGAAGATCTTGTCCGTCTTGTAATCCGCGATGAAATTGCGCAGGGAGCTTCTGGAATCGTCATCTTCCTTTACAGCATGAGATCGAGTCAAGCATACTCAACGCAATATCTATTCACTGGGGAGCTAATATGACTCGCCTCATACCGATTCCCGAAAGAGGTTAGAAGCGAAACCCAACGCCGGCGCTAAACTGGAATTGATGTGTTGTTCTTGAGGGTATTTGTATCGATGGCATGCGTAAAGAATTGAATGGCACCTGAGTGTCGCCATAGAAAATTATCGTGTCGCCTGCGTCAAACCGAGCCACGATCCGCGGAGATGGGTAAAACTCCACCACCCCGCCGAGGTCCAGTGAGAAATAGGTTCTTCTTTCAACATGAAACGTATTAAAAAGATCATTTGCATCGAAGTGATCAAATTTTATCGTCTTGCTGAAACTGATTGCGCCCGGCCGAACTTTTCCAAACAATCCAAACTTCTGAAACCGTCTTCCCACTTTTGTCCCTGCCTGAACTTGTAACATGCGGCCGCCGGCACGCCCGTCGGCAAAGCTCTCTAAATCTGCGGGGAAAAAGTCTGTTTGAATTTCTGCGCCGATGCTTGGGGTGAAGTTGTAGGTCAACCTGCCGCCAAACCCTGACTGCGTTTCGGTAAATTCAAAACCTAATGAGGGGAGTTCAGCCTCCGAAAATACTTTGAGAATTAGAGACGAGAATTGAACACCGGCTTCGAACTTCCGCGCGCCAGGAGATCTGAAAGACTCAGCGTTTTGGGGTGGCTCGGGGTTGAGGAAACGAACAGCGACACCTGAGCTGAACTGAAAAGCATGCGCTATTCCGGTTGACGGCGGCCTTCCACTAAGCGGGTCTACTGGCGTTTCACCCACATGGATCATGGTGTCGCCCGCGTCAAACCGCACCAGGATCCGGTGTGATGGATAAAACTCTACAACAGCTCCTATGTCCATCGAAAAGAAATTTCTTCGCCGGGGCTCGAGAATCGGAAAAACCAATATCCGCCCGTTGACCATATCTGTCAGTGTGCCAGTTTGGGTGAATAATTGACTGAAGCTGAGGAAACCAGGCCTACCCTTTGCGAAGATTCCAAACCTATCGAAGCGCTTACCTGCCTTTAATCCAAACTGACCTTGCGCGACGTGGCCGGGGGTGAAGGTGGTGTGTGGGAAAAAATTGCCTTCGGCTTCTAGTGCAACGTGCCTGGTCAGGTTATAGGTGAATCTCCCACCGAAACCTGCTTCCGGACTTCTACGGGGCGGTATGAATGGCGACTGAACTTGCGGCCCGAAATTAAGGGATGATAACTGCCCGCCTATTTCAATTTTTGCAGGCTCGCTTGGTTGTTGAGCACAGGCGGTGCGCACGCTGGAGAAAGAGACAAGGAAAAGCAAAACGCCAATGAAGAGAGCGGTTTTTCGCATGAGATATTCCTCTATTAAAGACTTCACAAACTTTGCGTGTGCTGCTCAGCAGGAAGCTATCAAGCGTTAGAACAACACCTTGAAGTAGCCCAACGCGAGATATATCGCAGCACATATGCCAACAGCGAAGATCGTGTAAAGAACAAGGAGTCGAGCCGATAAGATGCGGTGGCCGCAATGGGGGCATCTTCGCGCCAAATGACACGCGGTTCTCAAGCTAGCAACGCTTGGTCGTCTGCCGCTGCAGCACCGCGACCTGATGACGCAGCGCAAGAATCTCGATTTGCATACTTGATCGTTCGGAAGCAGGACCTCAGCATATAAAGAAACGATAGGAGAGCTTTCATGGCAACGGAAAGTTAGCAGCCGAAACCGCGAACTTCAATGATTTGCGAGCCAAATGGGGGTTTTGGTAGGGACAAGCTGTCATCAACCCTGCTCAGCATCTGAGTCGTGTTGGTTCCCGCGTTTCTTTTTCCCCTCACCAGCCTGCGCCTTGGCGATGAAGCGATCAAGAAAGTCCGGGACAAACCGCTCGGCAAAGCCTGCGATAAAAGACCAGACCAACAGCTTGGAGAATTGCACCCCATCGGCCGACGCGTTCCTGAGCAAACCGAGAAACGAGCCATCACTGCTCTTTGCTACATTGGGGAATAGATCGCCTTTCGCTAGCCCAGCGGCGAAGATCATGAACAGAATTGTTGCAAAGACGGCGCCGCTAATCAGCGACTGGTACAGGATACTGTTGCGTCCGTGCTCCATCTCCAGTAGGTTGCTTACCCCGCCGCGCCCACTCGGCACTTTTTGTAAGCGTTGCAACATACTCACGAAGCCGCCGATGACCCCCATCAGGGCCACCGCCGTCAGGGTGAAAACTGGATGCCACCGGTCTGCGACAGGAGGGTTCAGTGCTATTAGCAGCAGCACTGTGCCGAGCCCGAAACCGGCCAGTACCAAGTACATGCGCAAAAAGACTTTGGTGAACCAGTTGCGCTTCTCTTCCCAAGCAGTCCTGGTCGCGTAGATCCAGTACAACTGCTGCAATAGCACCTTTAGATCTTCACGTAACAGTTCCATCTCGCTCGCTTGCAGTTTCAAGCTCGGTTCAGGCGGTTTCGAAGCAAGATACCTGGAGTAATCCGGAACGCTTGCCGCCGAGCCGTAGCGGGCGCGGATGAGCCAAGTCTTACGGCAGAGCTTCTCGGCGCTCGCCATTTGCAGAAGCAGCAGTTCAAACTTAAAGAGATCATCCCAGTTGTGATCTTTCTTAGTTAAAATATGGTTTATGTCTGCGTGATAGTGAAGGTGCTGTGGGTCAACGTCTGGTGCTGGCAGCGCTTCATATTCTGCCTTCAAGTGTTCGAAATAAGAGTTGACTTCGGGTAGCGGTTGCTCGGTTTCGGGCTTTTTCCGCCGGTAGAAGACAAGGATCAAAATGAGGAAGGCCAAGATGGCCACGGCTATGATGATCAACGGAATAATTCGGCTCATAGAATTGTCCCCAAGAGGTTATGTGGCTTCCCTGCAACCAGCATTGTTGAAAATCGGACCGCCGCCTGTGACGCGTTCAATGTGGTCTGATCTGGCTGAAGCTTAGACATTCAAATTAAGATAGCGATGAAGAGCTTGCTTGACCGAGGAAATCTTCTCTAAATCCTTATTCTGATGGTGCCAGCGCTGCTGGTTTGACCGTGCGCTTTTACTTTGACAGCACACGTGCCAGCGGGCAGATTTTCGGGCAGCCTGAAGACTACCTGTGTAAAGTTGAAATTGGGAACCGGCCTCACATCCTCTGCGGCTATGTCGTAGCTCTGGCTACTACTATCTATGAGATTAACGACGACTGAAGAAGAGTTTTCGCCCTGCGCTAGCTGGAGATTCGTTATGAAGATAATCGCTCTCGTGTTTCGATCAGGCCCCTGATTGAGCAGATTCGCGGAATTTACAATCGGAAAAGGGTCCCTAAGAAATAATTCGGAGTCCAGTGCAGCTACCTGATTGGGGTCGGGACCTGATTCATCGAGAATGAGTTGTAATGGAGAAGGTGTTGGGCTAGGTGCCGGCGTCGAAGAATAGTAAACGCGGACATAATCCACGAGCATCGTTCCTCCCGACACAGTAGAAGATTGAGGGCCACCGCCAAACGCAGATGGAAAACCCCCGCCAATCGCCAAGTCAAAGAGGATGAAGAAACCATGGTTAGTAGCGTTGTTCCACGTCGCCGCATCCACCTGATTCGAGTTAACCGTGAAAAAGTTTACACCGTCCAAATACCAGCGAATTTGCTCAGCTGAGACGCTCTTGTCAAACTCGATCCGATACGTGTGGAACGCGGTCTGACACCCGAGACATTGCCGCTCTCCGCTGCCGATTCCGGTCGTCTCATTACATGGACCACCTGGACTGGAGCCGCAATGTAGTGTGCCGAACAAGGAACTGCGCCCGTTGATGTCCTCCATGATGTCAATCTCGCCCACGCTCGGCCAGTTAAGATAGTTGCCGCGGAATGGCGCACCTAACATCCAGAATGCGGGCCAGTATCCAAGTCCATTTGTCGTGTCGACGTTAGGTTGTTGCAGCCTCGCCTCGACCGCTATGGCTCCGCCCGCCGGTGGCTGAAAGTCGGTCCGCACCGTCTCGAGACGTCCCGAGGTCCACCCTTTCGTAGGATTACTGTCTGAGTGGAGAGCCCTAATATTGAGGTTACCGCCGCTCTGAAAGACGTTACTCGTACTGCTCGTCATCGTCTCGACCTCTCCCGTGCCCCAACTTGCGGGGCACCCTGAGCAGCCATACCCTTGGCCGGTGTCGTATATCCAGTCGCCACTAACACCACCGGAGCCATTGAACTCATCGCTCCAAACGAGAGTCCAGTTAAGCGCGTGAACTGTTGGTTGGTCGATTCTCAAGCTTATGATTAAAAGCAGCGACAGCATGAGTGCAAGAAACAAAAAGAATTTGTATCTTACGGCCAAAGCTCGCTTTGCATTCCGCGATGACCTTCGCACGGCGAGCGGGACAGTTACTGCTGAATCTCTCTTCTGATTTGTGAGAGCGTCGGAATCAATCCAGGAAAAGAACCTAGATAAAACTGTTCTCTTACGCATTGATCACCTCCGTACAGGTGTAAACGGCGTCCCTTGTGAGCCGAAGCAGTGAGCAGGAGTGGGACTCTGTAATGAGTGAGACTCTTGCTTATATTGTGAGAAAAAATCTACTCCACCTTGCAACTAGAGTCAATAAAGGTTAAGCGCTGACTCCACAGGTCTGGTGACCTTATCGGGCGGAACGCGTTGGTTCAGCTTAATAAGGTTCAATCGGACCATGGGTTACAGGCAAGGCCCAGTTGGGGGTTTACACTGCCTATACTCTCTACACCCTTAGACACCCCGTTGTGCCTTAGTTGTGACAGGCATGCATAACGTGTCGCCCCGGTGCTCTGAGTAACTCGGCCATCGCCATTGTAAGGGAGTGCAGCATTGTGCAGGGAGCAAAAGAAGGCCCGCCTTAAGAAGTGCCGCCTTGGCGGTCGATCCTTCCGCCATCATGAAGATGAATAAGCGAGTAAATTAGAGAGCTGCCAGTAACGCAACAATCTGCGAAAGACCGCGCGAGAGCGCGGTCTTTCGCAGATAGCCTTTGCTCCGAATTCGGGGAATCTCCCAGGTGATAGCCAGGTTGACCATTTGACAAAGGTGGATTCATCTTGTCTGGAGGGTGTAAAAAGTTTTGTGTAAATGGTCATCGACGGCCAGCTGAGGTAGGGTTGGGAAGGAGAAGAGATGACCATTTACACAAAACTTTTTACACCCTCAAGCCGCCGAACGGAGATGAATGATCCGCAGTCTCGTCCCGGTCCCAGTCACGTTGTCTCCCGTTTTCTAGTCGGCTCCGTGATATCGTTCTGCCTTAGTAGAATTTCACTCCAAGGTAACGGATCACTTCCAGTTTCCGATCAAAATGAATGGGGCCCAATAGTATGGATGGTTATATTTCTCGCTCTTCAACAACGCGATTTGCGCTTGTCGGAGAGCCTCAGCTTTCGGTATGCCTGAATGAGTTTCTCTGATTCCGTAGAATTCGCGCATTAATAGCTGAGTACTCTGATCTTCCACATTCCATAGCGTTGCGATCACGGCCTTGGCTCCCTGCAATTGCGCCAGCGCTCCCAAGCTGTCTACTTCGTCGCCATCGGATTCCGCGCCGCTCATTGCCGTGTCGCAGGCGGATAAGGTCAAAAGATCAACCCCCTCAAACGCGCTTGGCCATCTCTTAATCTCTGCAACGCTAAGGTGGTCGTCTTTGTTGTCGCCGACCAACAGATAGGAATCGGTTTCGTTGCCAGGTTGAAATTTGAAGTGGCTGGCAATGTGGATTACGTTGAAGTGCTGGCGAAGCGCAGCCGTCATCGTCTGCTTAGTGAAATTTTCGTCGAGCAAAATACGCCCTCGCAGTCTCCCTTCGGGATTTGCGGATGAGGACTCATCAAGGATGATTCCGCTCAGTTCCCGCGGAACCCCATTCAGAGGATCAAAGCCCGGATGCGCTTTGGAGACACCTAAGCCCAATGCTCGCCACTGAGGACTTACATGATCCTTGAGTTTATCAAGACTACTAGTATTAAGGATGACGTTCTTGTAGCGCTCGACCAAATACTGTTTGCCGTCATACAAGGCAGCAACGGGCAGATACCGCAAGGTTCCGTCGAGCGACCACATCAATGTCTTCGCGCCAGCTTGCTCAAGATCGTGCGCCAGTTTAGGACCGATTAGAAGATTAAAAAGCTCTTGGGCCTGCGGCTTCGGATCTGAACCGGCCTTTTGCAGCGTTTCACGAAACGCCTGTATCTTACTGTTTAGGATTTCTTCGCGAATCGGCTGTTCATAAGCCTGCTCAGCATCTGGAGTTATTAGCATTACGCGATAAGTCTGCTTTCCCACCAACGTATAAAGAGCTACCGTGCCCGGGCCAAGTTCTCGTAGCGTTCCGTTTAAAGCCAACGCGTTCTTAATGTCTGCAACCCTTGCGGCCTGCTTGGTATTTCCTAATTGCCTAGATACATCTTGGAGAACCGCCAGAAAATGATCTTTCGCAATTCCTAGCTGGGCGTCTATTTTGCCCAGTTGTTGCTCCTCTTCAGGTGTTCGATCAGTCTTTGTCCAAAGCTCGTTTCGCTCCTTACCGAGCCGCGCAACATCATTGGCCATGGTTAGGTAATTTGCTTCCAGTTGTTTTGAGAGCGCTGCCTCGCGCGGCCGTAACGTAACCCGCGCCGTTACCGGAGAGTAGACGGGGTCGCGACGAACAAATTGAAAGAATTCTTGCTGCTTCAGCATATCGAGGACTTCCTCAGCCTCTGGCAACCGGCCCGACGCAATCAACAGATCCGCTAGTTCCCGATACGCATCAGTTATTTTCGTCTGATAAGCGTCTTGAGTTTCCTTTCGCAAAGTTTGAATAGCGGATCTCAGTTCTTGATACCTATTAATAGCCTGCTTCCCGTAGTAGATCGCGAGACCTTGATCGTGCTTAGCTGTCCAAGCCGACATCAAACCCCTACAAGCCTTTGCCTCGCTGTCCCTGTCGGAAATGATATGCGCGGCCATCAGCGCTTGCTGATATTCGTCAACGGCTTTAGCTGGAACATCCATTCTCTCGTAAAGCTTACCGAACGCTATATGGAGCACTGACTCCATGGTTTTCATCTGGTACTTCTTAGCAAGCTGTAGAGACTTAGCTAGATTCTGTGAGGCCTTTTCGAATTCGCCGGTTTCTATATAAGTTCTTCCGATGCCAGCCAGAACAATTGCACGGGTCGTGTTGTCTTCGGTTTCACCACTTATCTTCAATGCCTGTTGATAGTTTTCCAAGGCCTCGGTAAGGTGATCCCGGTTCTTCTCACGCTCACCAATGGCACGATGAACGTTAGCTATTCCCAAGAGTGACGCCATCTGGCCGTATTTTTCGCCGGTTTCGCGGCTCAGACTCAACGACAGAAGATGATTGTCCAATGACTTTTGTGTCTCGCCCAGTTCGGTGTAGTCGTAGGCGATGCTTCGTAGGGTCGCGGCCTCACGGGACTTGTCGCCGATTGTCCGCGCTAACGAAAGAACTTGGCGGAAGTAATCGAACGCCTTGCCGCGTTCACCGATATTTGAATAATAGATTCCTATGCCAGCCAACGAGGACATCTCGCCGGCCCTATCTTCGATCTTTCTTCGCATCGCCAAAGCGTGATTAAACAAATCAAACGCCTTGTCGTTTTCGGACAAAGAGAGATAAAGGAATCCTATATTGTTTAGAGTAGTCGCCTGAGCGTCTTTGTCATCGAATTCCTTCGCTATGTCAAGCGCTTGATTGTAATACTTGAGTGCAACCTGGGTGTCGTCGAGATCCGAATAGACAGAGCCGAGGTTATTCAAGGTTACCGCTTGACGCTCCTTTGTCTTGGTCACCAGTCCGACTTCTAAAGCCTGATTGAGAAATTGCAGGGCTTTTCGAGGTTCTCCAAGACGAGAATGAATCAAAGCAATATTGTTTAGAGATGATGACTCCAAATCCTTATCTTTCGCATCAACGGCTGCTTTCAATGCTTGGTTGTAACAGTCCAGGGCCTTCTGATTCTCTCCTAGACCAGAGTAAATGATTCCTTTTTGATTAATCAGCTCCGCTCCTACAGTTCTGTTTCTTGCTAAGCCTCTTATAAATGATGGGGCCTGCTGGAACAGAGCAAGCGCCTTATCCAAAAGTTCAATGGCTTTTCGTTTTTCTCCTAAATAAGAATAGACACTTGCTATGTTGCTGTAGGTACGGGATTCTCCATCTGCAAGGGTCAGGTCATTCATTTCTTGATAGATTGCGAGTGCCCGATTATGGTATTCAAGTGATTTTTGAGGATTTCCCATCGACATATATATGCCGCCTATGTTGTTTAGAATTGCCGCCTCAAAACTCTTCTCAAGATGGCTTCTATTAGGCAACTTGCCAATTCCTTCCAAGGCTCCTTCATAAAACTCCAGCGCCTTACTACGACGACCGCTGCGCGCATATATGAGCCCAATACTATTTAGTGATTGAACGATAGACACTTTCTCGTCCATCTCCTTCGCGTTCGCTAAAGCACGATTGTAGTAATCAAGGGCTTTCTCCCACTCATAATGATCTCCGTAGATCTGGCCGATCATGCTCAGCAGTTGCCTTGCCGTGGATTTCGAGTCCTTATCATTTTCTTTCGCCGCGGCTGTCAGAGCCTGATTGAGATATGAGAGAGCCTTATCGCGATCGCCCGAGTTGTAATTCACCATTCCGATGGTTTGGAGAGACATCAGCTTATTCTGTCTCATCATCAGTTGATATTTTTTGGTTTGTGCGTCGGTTGTTCCTTCGGGCACGGTTTCCGGGACCGCCAGGCACAGCTCCGCATACTTGACAGCCTCAACTCGCTTCCCGATTCCGTTGTATTGGATTGACATGCCGCTAAGCTGAAGAATCTCACCCACGTTAAAACCCAGATCACGGTAAAACTCTTCTACCTGTTTCAAATCTTCGGTTACCTTTTCGGCCCCTGCAACGTCTGCCAAAAGGCGATAGGCGGTAGCCATCCTGCTTAAACTGAGGCCTTCCTGCGGTCGATTCTTGACGAATCGAAACAATGTCAACGAACGCCCGAGGTAATCCACGGCTTTCTTCTGGTCGCCTTGCGTCGAGTAGATCACACCGATGTGCTGAACGGCCCAGCCCTCGCCGCCTTTGTTCGAGACCGACCCCCACAGTGATAGAGCTTGATCGTAAAGACCGAGCGCCTTCTGAGTTTCGTTCTGCGACTCGGCAACGAGTCCGAGTTGCATGAGGAGGCCGGCTTCCGCACCGCGATTCTGTTGCGAGCGTGCCAGCGGCAGTGCCTGATTGAAATAGTCAATAGCCTTCGGTTTGTCACCCAGTTGATTTGCGTTGTCGCCTAACCAATAAAGCAGATAGGCTTGACCGAGTTGACTATTTAATTCCTTGAGCAACCCGAGCGAACGATTGTAATGATCATTTGCCTTCGGCCGATCGCCTGTAGCGGCTGTGACGATTCCGATCCAATTCAGAATTGCAGCTTCAAACTTCTTGTCGCCTAAATCCTCTGCAATCGCGAGCGACTTTTCGAGTTCATTCAGTGCATGCAGATACTCCAGCAGCGAATAGTGCGATTCTCCAACCTTCTTCCGTGCCTGACTCTCCCAATACTTGTCGCCGATTTTTTGCCAGAGAATTAATGCCTGCTTCCGTTTCGCGAGCGCCTCACGAGACTTCGCGGGCGTCCCCTCCTTGATATCCGCGATGGCGGCGCTCATCAACCGTTCCGCATCAATACGTAAATGCTCCTTCTCCTGAGGACTATCGATCCGCTTTGCCTTAAGCCGATATTGCGCATAACCGGACTCGTTCTCCGCCTCTTTGATTCTTATTAAATAGTCATTGTTGCGATCGGAGACGAACGTCACGCTTTCCCTTTCGAAGCCGGCACCGATATCAGATGTGGCCAGAGTCTTCGTATCGGCAACTTGTATTAAGTCAATCTCAAGGTTGGCATTCAATTCTTCAAGCTCAACCGAAACGCCCTGCCCTTGCCGCAACGAAAACCTGTAGTCGTGAGACTCACCCGTGCCGAGTTGGCGTTCAATATTCTTATTAAACTGGAGGCTGCGAGGATCAGGCGACTTGACTGTCTGCCCTGATGTCGGCAGAGCGACACTGCCGAGTAGAGATCCCAAGACACTCACGCAAACTATTGTAAACGCTCGTTTCATGACTGACCTCTCCTCTCGGTTGAATACGGTTCTCAATTCAGAACCACTAAAACCGCACGACCTTCAACGAATATCGACCAACGGGTTCTTGGTTGTTGCCCGAAGTGACCACTAGTTTGTAATCACCGGAGACCAATTGGTCTGCGGGGATCGTGAGCGCGAGGCGCTGTTTGCCCGCTATGGTTTGAGCCTTGAGATTCGATGTCGTTGCCCACGATGTACTTCCATCAGTACGCAACAATGCGACCTTGAACTCATGGAACTCACTTTGTTCGAACTCTAACTTAAATCTTAAGCTATCAGCCTTTCGCGGGACCCTTACCGTCATCACTTTGCCTTCGGTTCCCCCTCTAGTAATGCGCGTAAAATATCCTAGGCCCATAAAAATGTTGACGACAGACTTGGTGGTACGACTGGCCTGTTCGCTCAGAGCCCTGACCTGATCAGAAAGATTCTGCACCTGCGTCTCTAGGCCATTCGATCTTTGCTTCTCAGCTTCCAATCGTGTCTGATCCTCTTCGACGCGAGCCGACTCTAACTTTGCCTGCTCGCGAAGGCGCGTTTCTGAACTATTGTCGGCGAGGAGTTCCCGGTTTAAATCGCGGTTTCGTAGCCAAAGCTCGCCCGCGCCAATCGCAATCAAAACGGCAGCCGCAATCGCTCCCCATTCTCGCCAAGCGGGAACGGGACGCAGCAAGCGACGGAACGGAAGCAGTTTGCCTCGTACTTGACCTTCCTCCGCGGAAGTCATTACCGATGGCTGCGGCATTACTAATGGAGTCGGCGACGCGCCTCGCTCCCTTTCATTTCTCAAAGAGACTGCGCGCTCGGTTATAGCCATTGCGAACCTTACCTTCTCACGCCGATCAGGAGACTGAAGGAAGTGTTGCTCAAATCGAATTCGATCTTCCTTGGTCAAAGCACCACCTGCGTAGTCATCAATGAGCTCGTCCTCGATCTCGTGCATTTCTTCGAATAGAGCGGCGTCTTCCAAGTAACGTTGCTCGAAATGATCAGACTCTATTTCGGTCAGCGTCCCAAGAAGGTAAGCAATGATTCCAGCCTCCTCTTTGCTTCTATAATGTTTTCCTTGTCTTTCCATATTTCCAGTTTCATCCGGCAACACATTTAACAACACAATCCCTAAGTGGAGCGCGCAACTTCCAAATTCGCTGGCGTAACGCACCGCCTGTCACTCCCAAGCGCTCCGCTATCCGATCTCTAGTGACGATTTTCTGGGTTTTGTCTTCGGAGTAATATTCCAATAAGAGAGAACGTTCCCCCGCACTCATTTGCTCAAGGCATTCGTCCAAACATTGGAGCTGGGGCTTCTTTTCCTCTGCGTCCTCCCCAACACCTAAAGAGTCAATCGCAGCCAGTGAGTCAAGCGGATCGTTACCATTATCATCATCACGCCTGATTCGTTGTCGTTTGCAGGCTTCACAACTTCGCCAATGCTCGCGCCTTATGTTCTTTGCGATTCCGTGAACGTAGGCAGAGCGGCTACCTCGGTCGATTTCTTTGCCTTCGGCGAGCTGATGAGCCAAGCGGCTTAGAGTCTCGTCAGCCAGATCCTCAGGAGCGCAGGACTGCCAATTGATAAATAGCGCTGTCGTGCGTTTGTGAAATTCGAGGTATACATGAGCACCACGCTCACCCTCGGCATCCTTTTTCAGAGAAAGTACTTACGAAAGAACGGTCGTTGAGCCGACCTGGATAGTCTGAGAATCTATACGCCACACTACCGCTGAATGCAAATCTTTTCAAAGACCTAGAAGTACGAACAGACGACCATGAACGATCTAATGACTTGCCCTTGAAACGACGCTGACGCATGCTAAATTGCATGCGCCAGTTCCTCCGCGTTCGATAACCGAAGATTCATGGAAACATGGGAAACGCGTAGCTGCCGCCCGGCAAATAGAACACGTCGCCCAAATCCCAGCGTATAACCGACCCGTTCACAAACACCGCCTGAGCATACGGCCTTGTCCATCCACTTCCGGTCACGGACGACAGTTCTCGTCCCGGGTAGACAACTCCCACGAACGTTCCGTCCACGTAGCACTGTATGTTCCAAGCTGTGTAGTTTTGGAACCTGACCACGGCTAAACCCGATGTGTAGTTCGCCAACACGCCGGCATTTGTTGCAGAGAGTCGTGGAATCCGTATGATTGCGCCTTTGACAGTCGACGCGTTATTGACTGCGACGTCGTTCTTTGCGCTGGCTCGTCCAGCGAACAACGTTCCTGCCGAAATCATGCTGACGAGCATGAACAAAGCGATGGGTTTGCGTTTCATTTGACCGATCCTCCTGTTTCAGTTTGGTTGTTTGATCTTGAGGCCCCGCTGATTTCCTCGAGGCCTCTGCCAACTTTTGCGTCCGTTGTTCCGATGAAACCGAATTTCGAGCGGCTTCATTACATAGTGTCGTTTTCCGAAAAACGTCTCCGGCGTTTCTCCGCTAGGCAGCGGCTGTCAGCGAATTATTCAATTCTTTGCCGCTTGCAATATCCCAAAGACGGATGATTCCGTTCTCATAGGCGCTCGCGAGAGTCTTTCCGTCAGGGCTAAACGCCACTGACGAAACCACGTCAAAGAATTGGCCCGACAAGGTCTTAAGCTCCGTTCTAGCGCGCATGTCCCAAAGCTTGATCGTGCTGCCCGGACCGCCGCTTGCGAGAATTTGTCCGTTCGAGCTGAATGCAACTGAAATACTTCTCTTCATGCCGTGCCTCCTTTAGTGCCTAACGCGAGTAGTACCCCAACCCGCGTTCGTTCTTGCTTCCAATCTCTAATGGCAAGACTTGGAAAAACGTCTCTGGTGACGGTAACGGTCGTCATTCGCAACGGAACAAGAGAGAGCCGGTTTTAGACCTTGGATCGCGAACGCGGGATTGGCCGAGACCCTGTGTAAGGTGTTCGATAGATGAGTGGTGGTTAGGATAGCGGGAATTCTTCTCTCTTTGCTAACGGCCAGCCGCTGCCTCGGCGGAGACTATTCTCACTGGGACGGTTGCTTCGTCACGTCGGCTATTAGCAAACCACTTTTGCGAATGTCAGCCACAATTCGATCATCGATCTTTTGATTGTGTTGGACTTGATCAACTCGAAGAGGGATGTAACCCTTGTGTTCTACAGCATGTTTGATACCTTCTATGAGGGCTTGAACCAGCTCTGGCGCGAATGACATTGCAACGAAAACTTGGCGGCTATTAACTTCGCTGCGGCTGAGCTGGGCGACGTAAGATCCGTCCTTTTGCCGTCAAACGATATTCGGTTTCACCATAAGCCAGTTCCAATAAGATTAGGAATGGTGCCGAGGGTGGGATTTGAACCCACACGACCTTGCTGTCAACGGATTTTAGGTCCGATGCAACCGGCATCACCTAGTCTTACCAGACGATACGAACCAGTATTTACGCGCCTGGCGGTCGTCAAGGTATCGCTTCGGCTGGCTTCGTATCAACACGTACCGCCACCATCTTAGCCCCATCTTTCATTTCCGACGGAAGCAATTGTAGTCGGCGGACAATTTAATTCGACTTGGGGTTATGAAACCTGCAACCTAATAGCGCGTCCTGTTACGTTGTGGCTACATGTTCTAACATTTATCGCGGATCGCAACCAGTTACTTTTGTGACACTAAGCACCTACTACCGCCTGTTTAGGTTTAGGACCGGCACGGTTTTCCCCGCATTGAATTCTTCCTAATCCTTCATCAACACGATGTTGTCCATTCTGGCTCCCCGCAGTGGACACTCTTCGCAACGTTCTGGGCAAGCCAGATCTCGACTTGGAGATGACTCTGACAGTAGGCAGCCAAATATACTCGCGAAGAATTGTTGGCCCTTAGGGTGTGTGAGACGCACCGAAAAATGAAAACATGGTGATCCGAAGACGGTCAGCAGCACTATTGTAACCTGGCTCCGGACTGGACCAACATTGACCGAAACACATGATTAGTTCACGATCGCTTCCCCGCTGTCGGGTTAGGCTTTGGAGGGCATTTCAAATGACGATTCGAGTTCTGGATATCCTCAATTTTTCGAATCGGAGGAATCCGCAGGCTGATTCTGGAGTTCAGCTCAAGAAAGAACTGATTTCCGCAATCCTTCGCAATCGAGACGACTTCTTTTTCTATATCCTTATTCCCTCGGAACTACACGCGATTTTTGAATCTGAGTTCAAAGCTAAGAATGTCTGTCTCATACCTGTCAATTCCCTTTCGCGTCAGCAGGGAGGAGCCTTCCACTTCGATGTTTCTGAGATCACGTCTCGTTTGGACTTCAAACGAGTAGACGTCGACCTTCTATTCGTTAATCAACCGGAGCTGACTGCGCCGCTTTTAGATCTTTTCAACAAAGTACACTTCTTTGACGTGCATTCGTTTGGTTACATTCATTGGATGGATTGGAAGAGATCAGACAATGTGAAGAACCGATGGAACCAGCCCGCCAATTTGAGCATCCTTACAAGCATTCTTCTTTCTGCTGTTACCGGGTGTAACTCTCAGTACGGCAAGGTGCGAATTCTTAAAGAGGCAGCGGTCTGGTTTAACTCGAGAGCGCTGGAAGCCATTGAGAGAAAACTCGTTCCGCTTTGGCCGGGAATCAATTCGCCCGAAATAAGCGCTGCACAAACGAGCGAACGTTTCACAACAAAAACCATCATTTTCCCTTTTCGCACGCAGAAATATGCAGGGTTCAAATCCCTTGTCGAGATTCACATGGCAAATCTGTGGAAAAGAAGAAAGGACTTTCGTCTTCTGCTAACAAATCCAAGTGACTATAACTACATCAAGAACTATTCGCAACGATTTCCCTTTGTCAAGGTATGTCGACTCAATCGCAAAGATTATTTGGAAACTCTCTGGAAGGCTGACATTGTCGTAGGTTGTCACAATGGCTCCAACCAATGGTCCCTTGCTGCTGTCGAGGCGATTGCCGCTGAATGTGTCCCACTTCTGAACCAGTCTTCTTTCTTTCCGGAGATGGTTCTTGCGGCCACGCCGAAATACGATCGCGGAGCGCTCGCGCAGAAGTACTTTTATTATCGCGGAACATTTACCCAAAAGTTAGAAGCTCTGTTGGACAAGCTGGAGGACGAGAAATTGCAGGTTAAGGTCCTCGCGAAGAGGTTTCGACGGTTCTACAATTGGGATAACCGAGTCGGTGACTGGATTAATTGTTTCGAGTTGGCGGATGCCGCCGCCCAGGAGATAACGAGTCGCAGCAAGGCGATTGGCGACATCGAAGCGATGCTGGAGAGCAACGGGAAATGCACTAAAGAGGCAATACTTCAACATTTGGACTGGCACCCCAAAAGCCGGCAGATTTCTTGGACGAAATACCGCAAATACCTGCGTAGGCGAGCCGTGGAGGACTCAAAATCACCGGTCGTTGCTTTTTCGCCGAAGCGGAAAGGTCGGCGCGTGCCGCGCGGCCCTGGCTAGGAATAAACGCGAGTCTCTGCTATCTTTTTGTAAATCGAAGAGGGCCGATCGAGACGCCTTGGACGAGAAGGATCGTTGTTATGGAAAACAGTGAAATCAATGAACTTCAATCATTCTTGGGCCCGGAAGTACTTAGTTCAGGATGTAGTCTGTACTTGCCAAAATTCTTGGGTGACGTAGAACTCACTCCCGATCCCAGTTCGCCTCCACTGCAGTATGGTGGTGGCACGTTTAGCGAGCGAGATGCGAAGGCTGCCTTTTACATTACTTCAATCTTGGGACATGTGCTTGACTCTGATCAGATTAGATTGGAGGAAACCTCGAAGTTCGCACCATCCTTAGGGCCGGCGCAGAAAACTGCATTTGTTTTTGGGAGTCGCTCGAATCAGGTGACCATCTGGGCTACCGACAAGCTGCCGACCGGAAAGTTTTGCAAGTTCGAATTTGGCGAGCATTGGCGCATACGATGCGCGGATGGCCGTGTATTCTCAGTGCCCGATCCCAGTAAATTGGAAACAGGTGCCTATCTTAATCAAACCGATTACGGAGTTATTAGTAGGCTATCTGTTCCCGGCAGTGGCGACCGCCTCTTCGTAATTGCCGGCTTGGGGAGCAGAGCAACGGAAGGCTGCGGCTACTATTTCTCGCGCCACTGGCGCCAACTCTTCGAGAGATACGGAGAAAACGACTTCGCGGCGATCTTGCAGTTCTCGCCGCCACTCGACGCCACCAAGAGTGAGCCGATTGCGTGGTTCGGAGACGAAGTGCCTGCTTTCTCTTAAGACACGGTGTTATTTGTTAGTCAAGGTAAGGCCCGTTTCACGATTGACGCGACGGGCGAAATCATAATCCTGCCCACCGGGGAATCTGAGGAGGATTGCGAACGGGCCGCCCCCAAACTCTTCAAGCACACACCGTCGCTATCTATAATCTTCTCGATAATGCCGATGTCCTCTTTCTTCTCGTAGTCGCCTGCTTTACCTTGGCTGGGATCGTCAAGCGTATAAGGGGGCAGACCGTACGCCTTGTCTTCCAGAACCCACTGCTTGGCGTATTTAGGATCAGGATGATCGCCGTAATAGAAACGGAAACTTGATTTGTTGGAAGGCTCTTTAACCAGGCTCGCCACGATGTCATTCGACTTGCTGCCGAAGAAAAACAGGTGGGTACATTCTTTTGAGTAATTGTCCACGTGAAAGAGATCAATCCTCTCTGGTGGGACGACCTTCGCCACGAGACTAATCACATCCCACGCAGCCTCTGTATCTTTAAGGGCAAAGGTTTTTTCTTTGTAGTTGTAGCTGTTGGGCGGGTCGATGGTGACCTTTACGGTACCTAGTCTGTAGGCGGTGGGCGAAACTCCGAAAACAAATGTCGGAAGCACCATACCGTAGCTGCTTTTTTCAAGATCGTCGCTGAAGAGGCAGGCGAGACGATTCTTATCAAATTCCTCAGGCCCTTGTAGATAGCTGTACAGGACGGGGACACCCCAGCTGTGACTGTCTTTCGACTTGGCGCGTGCGAGAGTGAGAGCTAGTTCGGGGCTTTGACCTCTCTTGAGTTCTCCAAAAAAGCCTTCTGCCATGTTGAGCGCCGCTGTTTGCTGAACATCGGTTTGCATGGCCACAACGGCGGCCACGCCGGCGTCCAGCATCAAGCGCTGAGCAACGCCCGCAAAAGAATTTGCTTGGTCGGTCACAGCCGTCGAGCAAGAGTTAAAATAAGCGAAACTAAGTCTGCCGCTCTTTGACGGGTTTAAGCTTACCCAGGATGCGAATTCAGTTGCGTCCAGATGGTCGGTCGTATCCGTCTCTTCTGGTGAACTGCCCTCGCGTTCCAATATTAACTGTCCCGTCGAATACCTTCCTCCCGGTTCTGGGGGTAACAGGCGGCCGTGGCCGACGAAATAAAAGGCATCGAATGGTTCGTCCCTCAGCTTGGTCTCCAGCGCTCCTCTGGTCGCAGGCATGAGGACTTTCGGTTCAATTCTAAGGCGTTTGAAAAGTTCCGAAAGGTTCTTCAGGTGAGTCACGGCGTCAAATTTTGAATAGAGCGGCGAATTGGGATTAGCGATTGCGACAAGCAAATTCCTGATTGGTCCAAAAGGGGCTTTCTTCTCTTCCAACTCGTCAATGACACGGATAATAGAATGCTTCGGAATGAAGAATCCTTTTTGGTGTTTCTCATCATAGAGATACTCCCACGGCACCATAATCAGCGGCTCCGCGAGAATGGCGAGGGCAAACCGCAGCCTGGCATCGCGTTCCTTCGCAACTGCAAGGCAAGCGATGTATTTATCCTCGACATCGCCATTGAAGATCAATTTGAAGAGCTTACTTCCAAGCTTGCAAAGCTCTTCTCTGCGGAATCCTCCACCAGGCATTCTGGCGACGAAGCTTTCAATCTCCTTCTTGAATGGAGGGGTGATTGTAAATTCACAGCCTGGCCCACTGCTCGCTCCCAGCGGCGACTGTTCGATGCGACTTCTGTATTTACCCTTCTGTAACGGCGCCAGAGTTACTTTGAGCGTCAGATATTTTTCTGCCATAACTCATGCTCTCCGCTGCCTGTCCATTGGTTGAGGCTGACTGATACGCCCTGCCCGGAAGGCTCTATCCTGACGTAAGTCGGCTCAGCCGTCCTCTTGAAAGTATTGTTCGCAACCGTTTTGAGCCAGGCCAGCATTGAGTCTTTGTCATCGCGAGGCATCCGTATCACGTCTGCCCAGGTGCCGGAGTTGACGTAAACGCCTTTGGTGAATTCAGTTTTCAGGGCTTCATGCGTATGCCCGAAGACTACCACCTTCACGTTGCCTTCAAAGCACGTCTCCGCACCTTTTGAATCCGGTGTCGATGGGTGATTACGCTGGTAGAATGCCTCGCCCTCTTGAGCGGCTTTGAACCGATTCAGATGGTAAAACGCCCAGCTTAGAAATTTTAGTCTCACGTAGTCGAAGCGCGGTCCGAGCACTTCTGCGCCTGAGGCATTTGCCGGTTCGCTGGTAGTCAAAAACCACTGGACATCATCCACCCCGGGAAAATCTACCGGGCGAATGGCGGCATAGTAATCTGCCAGCCGCGCATTCACGGAGGCCTGTTTCGGGCTCTTCTTAGTTTCACCGAGCGGCGCTCCGCCAAGGCCTTGCAATAAGGACGAGAGAATCCCGTTACTGATCGAGTTCAATTTCGAGAGGGCCACTTTGGGAAGAGCCAGGATTGCCATTCCTGGCTTGAGCGCCATCAGCAGCAATATTACAGCCGGCATCTCGGGTTTCAGCAGATCAACGAATCGCAACTTCACCTTGAAAGCGTTCATCGTTTCATAGACCAGCTTAGTTCCCGGAGGATACTTAAACTTTTTCGTGCCCAACTCCGCGTCTATGAAGAGAGGATCATAGTTAAGCCAATTCCACTCGTCGCCGCGATTTCCGTGCTCGATATGAACGAGCACGCCGTTAACGGTTGGATTATGACTTGTGCGCTTGTCGAGAAGCTCATATCTATCCGCGGCTTTAGGCGACGAGGATAGAATTGCCTCGCGCAAGACCTTGCCCACTTCCGGGTATGCCAGCTCAACGTCGTGATTCCCGAGCAGAATTGTCAGCTTATGACGCGGGTCACTAAGGAAAGTGCCGAGGTCTCTAAAGACAGATGGACTCTTCGTAACAATATCTTCGATTTTCTTCCGTGCAGTTGTCCTACTGAGGTCATTCCAGGGATGTAGTTGTAGAAAATCAACAAAGTCGCCATTGATAACTAACTCAATCGGATTGGGCTGTTTACGAACGTGATCCATGAAGCTGGTAAACAGCGCATGCTTGTTTGATCCGGGAGCGGCGAAAATGTCGAAGTCGTCATTTTGTCCGACGTGCAAGTCACTGATGATAATTACGCTGTATTCCATAGCTAGGCTCCTGTTTTGGTGTTCGAGAGAGAACGGGTAGCACCTGAGCTTAACTTTTGCGGTTCTTGAGTCGCAATCCTATTCGATTATCGGCGAGAGTTCAACGATTGAAACGATCGCGTGGAAACCTCACCATGATTCATGTTGTTTAGTTTAGTTTCAGGTATGTAATATCCGACATGTCATCCTATTTGCCTCCCCGCAGTGGACCCTCTACGCAACCTTTTCGTGGCACGAAACTCAGAAATGCTCGGCGCGATTCAGCAGTTGCGAATGTTGACTTGAAAAGCACAATGAATGAGTCTAACAATTCGCAGTGCGCCTCTTAATCCGTTCCGTACCAGTCAAATATTATCCGTCGGCCGTCTTATTAACCGTTGATATCCTCGCAACTTAATGTAACGGATTTTAAGTCCGATGCGGACTACCGATATTTTCGGTTTCTTGTTAGACCCGGTCCTCGTTTCTTTGGTTCTTGTTCTACTCGCCTTGATCTGAAAGCGATTTTCCAGAGCCAATTCAGGAACGCGGTGATGAGCGTCGAAATTATGATTGCGTACAGCGGATACTCTTTGGTGAATTCCCAGAGATCGAAGGTCACGACATACTTGCCGCTCTCCTGCACCATCGCCTTGCCCGAAAAATCCAGTTGCACTTCGTCAGGTCTAACCACCAGATGCTTTAGGACGAGCGGCGGCGCACCTGCGACGGCACTGGCGCTGAAAAGGGGCGCGGTTGAGGGCGACCCTTGCGTCAGCTTGCGGACGGCACTTGCGGTTAGCGGCGAAGCCTCCAACTCGAACGGTTCATAACCGCTTTCACCCGACCATGGAGTCTTATCCCTAAAGGCCGTGAAGGTAAATCCGAAGCTAGTCCCGGCAGGCACGACGATATGGAGCGGTAGCGGCGAAGAGAACGGATTCGGAACCAGGGCCTTGAATCTCACCGCTACTGTTAGGCGCAGAGTTTCTGGTCAACAGTTCCACTAGGAGGTCAGACCCTTCAGCTTTCACCTCAAAGACCAGGTGCCGATCAGAGCCGAGTTCAACCGGATAAAAATGCACGTAGGTTGGTAACTGTGTTCCCTGTGTCGGGCTGACTTGGATGGACGTGCGACAGGGCTCCTCCTGCCCGGGCTGTTTCACCGTTCCCCGCGATGCTAACGTTTCGTCTTCCGCCGTAGTGTAAGAAATTTGCTGACGATCCTCACGGGGAAGCCGCTTTAGCTCGGAGTCGTGCCGCAGCAAGTCTACAATGTCCTGGCCCAGCCGTGCCGACTCGAAGTGCGCTTCAACTGTTATGAAGTCCTTCCCCCTGTGCGAAAACAAGACTACCGGAGTATTGGCAGAGGAGCTACCCCCAACCTGTCGAGAGGGGTGATCGATAACCAACTCCTCCCGCTTGATGAATGCAGCCCTGGCCGGTGTGAATGGGGGTGTTGATTTTTCTACTTCAACGGACAAAGGAAAGAATGAGGCAAGTCGGTGTTGCAAAAAGATCGCTCCAGCCAGCAGCAACACCACGACTAAAATGCGGATGAGGACCTTCAGCCAGGAAACGCCCGTCACTTGTTTGCGAGTGTCCGCGGACATGAGCTGTCAGTCCCTACCTCCTGGCATCCTGATTTCAAAGAGTCTCTGATCGGCGCGCCCCGCGGAGCTTCGGCAATACGAGGCATAGAAGAGATTGGAGGGTTCCGTCATCTGATTACGATCAGATTGGAATCAGTGGAGGCGACTACCCAGTCGCGGTCGCTTTGCCGCCCGTACCACGCCGTTAGCTGCACGAAATGATTACCAAAGGAAACCTGTTTACCGGATTTGATTCCATTCCATTTACCTGACTTTGTCCGGTTAGGCAATATGCTGCCGGTGCTTTCTTGCCAAACCTCCACCGCTCTTCTAAGGCCTTCTACGTGCCACACCTCCCACCGGCCGCTGTTGAAATTCGATTGGCACCTAGCGCTGAACGAGAGCGGTGGCCTCTGCCGAGGTCTAATAGTAGTTGGGTCAGCGACGCTGATTTGAATTGATGAGCTTGTTTGCGGGGCGTTAGAAGTAGACAGAGAGAGTGGTTCGTAGTCAAGCGCAGGCGTCACACTTGACCTATTCATGGCAAGTTGCATCTCGGAATTGAGCGCATTCACTTTCCACAGCGCCTGCACGCCGCGCTCTCCCATAGCTATCCCGAACAGGTGAAAGTCTGCCGGCTCTTTATTGCGGGTGAGAGCTGTAATGCGCAACTTAGCGACCTGTGGCTTCGCGCCGAAATCATTGGGAATTGCGATGCGCAACTGGGCGCGCTTAGCCGGATCAATCTTTGTGATGAGCGGTGTGACGCCGTTCACGCTGATGCTTAACTCGGCGAACGCGCCAGACTCCAGCCGGTAATCGAGCACGATGGGCCAGCCGCCCTTGACGAAGGCTCTCAGCGAGAGATCGCTCTGGTCATACTCCAGCGGCAGGCGCGGCCCTTTCTTTGTCAGCTTTTTTACTTGTTGAGCCGTTGTTAGCGCGTCGAACGTTTTAAAACCATCGAGGTCGTGGTCGTCAGAAATTTTCTTGCCGAA
>WNFN01250578.1_pt2 | contig 23141 bp, 20 predicted proteins | sample 5400161 | NCBI WGS metagenome assembly WNFN01 (sample SAMN13153353, study PRJNA577476) | soil metagenome | isolation source: 80 cm saprolite on Douglas fir-dominated hillslope | place: USA:California | collected 2013-09-17 | reverse complement strand
GCGAAGCCCTTACGCAGTGGCAAAAGCGGCTGCCTTTTGGCAGGTCGCCAATTATCGTGAAGCCTACAAGATTTTTGCCTGTTCGGGCATTCTTTTTAACCACGAATCACCGTTACGGCCCGACCGGTTCGTGACCAAGAAAATCGTGGCCGCAGCCAAACGGATCGCCAGAGGAGAACTAAGAGAATTGCGGTTGGGCAATATCGATGTCCAACGTGACTGGGGTTGGGCGCCGGAATACGTACAGGCGATGTACCTGATGCTTCAGCAAGAGAAACCGGATGATTACGTCATCGCCACCGGAAGCTCCCGGCCTCTCTGTGACTTCGTGGATGCGGCTTTCCGGCACCTGGATCTAGATTGGCGAGAGTACACCGTGATCGATAAATCGTTTTTCAGACCCACCGACCTCAACGTGGGCCGAGCAAACCCTTCTAAAGCGGCTTCGGAGCTTGGGTGGACGGCAAGATATCAAATGGATGATGTCGCCCGCATGATGGTCGAGGCCGAGGAAACCTAGCCCGGAGAGCTCACACTTCTTCGAGATCAACTGCTCAATAATGAAGGCACAGCTCCGCTCTCTAGTTCAGACTCTCTCGCCCGGACTATTAAACCGGTATCGGTCCCACCGCCTACACGCCTACTTTCGCAGCCGGTACGGCTCGTTGCAGAACGAAGCTTATCAGGTGCTCTTCGAGGACGGGCCGCCTAAGGTCTTGTCAGGTCCGTTTGCCGGGATGCCCTACTTGAATGAAGTCATTTGGGGACCGATTACCCCGAAATGGATTGGCAGTTATGAAGCAGAACTCCACGGAGTTGTCGAACAGCTCATCGCCGGGCAGTACCGCCGAATTGTGAACGTCGGTTGCGCCGAAGGCTACTACGCCGTTGGATTGGCGCGGCGTATTCCAAACGCAAACGTTGTAGCGTTTGATCTTGATCCGATAGCCAGAAAACAGACTGCTCGCCTGGCCTCCCTAGTAGGTGTGGCCGATCGAGTAGAAGTTCGCGGCAATTGTACGGCGCCCGTCCTCGATGAACTCGTCGGGTACCGCACCCTCTTAGGGGTTGATATCGAAGGATTCGAAATTCAGCTGTTAGATCCACAGACCGTCCGGAATCTTGCTCGGACTTCCCTTCTTGTGGAAATCCACCCAAGTCCTCCGTTCGACTTAGCGGGGGTTGCCAAGATGCTTGGGGATCGTTTCGAGCCAACGCATAGTTTGTGTTGGTTCAGTTCTGAAAGCAGAAACGCCCAAGTGGACCGATACAAATCTTTGTGGGAAGGGAAGATAAGTGCAGAGAGGTTCGCTGAGTACCTTGATGAAAGTCGATCGGAACCTCAAAGATGGCTTTGGGCCGAGCCCAAAAGCTAGGCTCCAGACGGAGGCTCGCTTTCGCCGCGGTTCCCTCCTTCTCAACCCGATGGCTTCAGCGCTTCGGTTAGTCGCACCCTCCTCGGTCTGGGTACACGGAGTGATATTCGTCGCTCTCATGGCTGTCGCCTCCCTGAACACCTTTGCCGCCCCTGCCGAGAGAACGGATGCGAAGGACACCGCTACACTCGAACATCCGTACGACGATCTTCTCCAGCAGTCCATTCCGTTCGGACTCCGATCTTTTTACCTTTCTCCTTGGAGAGCGTACATCGATACGTGGCCCGCTAAACAGTTTCTCAACTGCATCGGAATCAACTTCAACGTCGAGGCCGAAGATGCAGATGCAACCGCTCAAGTACTCGCTCATGCGGGCTTCCATTCCGCGCGCTTTGAGCTTGGCTGGAACAACCTCGACTACGATAATCCTGGGACGCTGATACCTCGCGCGAGATGCGAGAAAATCTTACGGGCCTTGCGTGATGCCGGCATTCGCCCATTGATTCTTCTCAACGCAAACAGCATGGCGCCCGTACCGTCCAAACGAATTCGGGCTAATTTATCCGAGCCTGCCGTGGCGGGCGCGCGCGAAGTTTTTCTTGAACGGACGGACGGGATCAGGCCTGGGGATACCGGGTTTGCCTCGCTTCTGCCGCACCGGCTTGGTTTCCCTTTCATTACCGCCGTCGAGCCCTCAACCGGCCGATGTGAACTCTCGGCTCCACTACCAAAAGATCTCCCGGCCGGACCAGTGGTTCTTGCGGATCTCAAGTACCACCCGTTCTCAGGGACTACTCTGGCCGACGGAACTCCGAACCCATGGGCACAGGAGACCGTCGAAGGATGGAAAACTTACGTTCGAACGGTCTGCCAGTTCGTAAAGGAAACCCTCGGAACCGAGGGGCAGAATGATGCGAGATTTGATTTGGAAGTTTGGAATGAGTTCACCTTTGGAAGCGCTTTTCTTCATGAGCAAAATTATTACGAGCCGAAGCGATCATTTAAAACCGACTTGGCCTACAAGAATCACGGATTCGTCGCCGAGGGACCAATGTGTATTTTACCGATTACCGTTGATTATGTGAATGACCCGAAAAGCGACCTTCCGGGAGTTAGAGTCATCAGCGGGTTCTCGAATCAACAGCCATGGGATAGCGGGTCAAGCATGTGGCCAGGTGAAGCGGGCTTCAGCAGACACTTTTATACGGGTCTCGATGCGGATATCCCCTTCAACAGTGTCAACGGCTTTCTGTCCCCTGAGACGACCGATCGGCCACGGGTAGGGTCAATCAATGCTTTAGGTTTTCTTGACGGGCAAAGGGACGGACGAGATTGGCATACGGTCGTCCCAGGGTCTTATTATGTGCCGACGCTGCACACCTCGATGCCGGAGGCCTGGCAGTACGGTTACAAAATAGAATACATCACCCGGGATATCCAACCGTTCCCGGGATTGTGGGATCAACACTTTCGTTTCAGTAATCCCGGGGACGGCCATCCGGCAGAATTTTGGATGACCGAGACAAACACGGCCCGATCCCCATTTCTCGCCAAGCTACGGAGACAGCTTTCGGTCCCTCCTGATGATCCAGCCCTTGTCCGGTTAAGCCAACATTTGGGCGCGAAAGCAGCACTCCGCACCTTTATCTTTCAGTCAAGCAAAGGCGTCCACACCATTGACCTGTATGCTGCCCGACACCAAGATCTGGAATTCGCAGTCATATCCGAAGCCTTTTTCTCGGCGCTGAAAAGTTCTAACCATGTCTTAACGGATGACGTGCGTGCCCAAACTGGAGAACAGTTAACCGTGCTGTCCCGAGTAGTTAACCTCATGCGCCAAGGTGAAGATTTATCGGTCACGCGCCCGCTCGGCGTCAGTAGGATCGCTGAGCACGAGCCCCGCTTGGTTTCCAAAGGCGACGGCACTCCTGAACACCCGGATCAATATAATCGGGACGATTTCGCCTTTCTACCGTTCCAGCTCAATTCGAACCGGTTCGCCATCGGTTACTACGTCGTCACTCGGGACATGACCAGCGCGAGCCGGCCGGAGCTGAACCCATTAGAGCCGGCTCGTTACGATATGCGCCCTCAGCTCTTCGATGTCACCATAACAAACGTTGCCGGTGACCACGCGACTGTTTCAGCTTGGGATCCTTTTGATAATCGCGAGATATCCGTCCCGGTTTTGGCTCGAACCAAAACAGAGCTGACTGTGCAACTAGAGACGGTGGATTATCCGCGCTTCCTCCTCGTTGACGAAACGGAGCCCGGTCTCACTGTCTCGGAGCCCGAATTGATCCGAGAGCCAGATGGCAGCGCAAAGATTTCCTTCCATACAGATTTACCGGCTTCAGCCAAGACATTACCAGAAGGCAATCGATTCACGTTTTTGATTCCTCACTTGGTGGAACATGAAGGAGTCCAAGTTCAGCTGGAACTGAACGGACTGATTGTGCCTTGGCCTCGCTGGCAATACGACGTTGCCGGGGTCCTCTGGCCCCGCTCCGTTAGCCACGAGAATGGATTGGATCCGGAGCACCCGCCATCAGCACGTCTACCCGCTCTTTCGGTTAAACACCTTCCCGACGGGTATCAAATCGAACTGCCGTCAGACCTTAAATGGCAAGACCAGCGGGGAACAAAGGTCCTCTCGTTTGGTTCGTCGGCAGCAACGACGCGAGCGTCGCTTTTTGTCGTAACCGATCTGAATGGCGCAGGAAGCCTGCTGCCGAATATCTCCGTTAGAGATGATTGCAGGGTGGTTTCGCAAACCCTCGACGGAGCACTAGGTTGGCGAGCGGATGTGAAGCGAGCCGCCTATTCTGGTTATCCGAACGATCCGAATACCGACAAGTTGATCTATATAATACCCATCAAGGAGGGCTGGTTCGAAATCAAGTTTGAGGGTAACACCGCCGCTCTCTCGGCTAACGAAGCAGCTATCCAGCGCATTCTCTCCGGGATCCATTTCAGCTATAGGAACGCATTCTAACCTAGATCCGGTAGGGGGATGAGGTCCCGCTCGTCCGGGCTACAACGTCCGCAGATGGCCGAGCAATGCATTCGCGACGAGCGAAGGGTTGAAATGCTTTTCACATTCGCTTCGCGCGGCTCGCCGAACCTCTCCAGCGTTTGTTCGGATCCGGTCGATGGCTCCTTCTATCGCCACTAGAAATTTCGAAAGATCGCCGGCCGGAAATTTCAGGCAGGTCTCGTCGCCAAGTACTTCCGCAGAACCGACAACGTCTGAAGCCACCACCAGCATTCCGGCAGCAAGCGCCTCACCGACTACGATTCCTCCTGGCTCATAGTGGCTTGGCACCAGTAGGATATCCGAATTTTCCATTTCCTTGATGACCTCGTCATGTGGCAAACTTCTCTTCCAGAGAAGGCGTTCTGGCAGGCTATGGTCAAGAAGCGGTTCATAATTCGACCATAGCGAACCAGCACCTATGATCGTAATGAGCACGTCAGGATGCTTGGCAAGAATCTGAGGGGCGGCTGCAATAATTAATTCGATACCTTTTCTGACGCTGATTCTGCCAACGAATAAAAGACGAATCTGCCCGTCTGCCTGGCGCTTTAGGGCAGAGATCCGATCGAGTCGGATCGGCTGATACACCACTCCAAACTTAGCGTCTGCCAAACGATAGTCTTGTTTTACCGTTTGATTGAAGACGTTACTCATCCCAATAATCTTGCGCACTAAACGCATATCTCGTGCTTGCATCCAGGAGCGGAGCTCGAGATAAAAACTGCGAAACGATCGCCACCACCAAGGCTCACATTTGCGGGCAATCGATTCCTCTCGGATGCAGGCTTGCCGCTCACCATCGGCATGAACACACGGATAAAGTACTAAGGGCAAACGCGTCGCGCTTTTGCGAAGTCCGAACAGCTCGATCTGCGAGAATTGTACTACGACATCGAACGGGCGCCTTGCGTGTTCAATAACCAAATCCGAAACCAACTTCCTCCCGGCCCTGATTCGTTTAATAAAACTCGCGATAAACGCAACCCGCCGGTCGCGCGAATACCATTTACCCCATTCCCATTGATAGGAAGATACGAAAAAACTCGTTCTTTCTAATACTTGGCCGGAAAATAGCCGATCGATGTCTTGACGAGGTGTCCGCGAAAAAACGACCAGCTCGCAATCCTGGGCGGAGAGTGCCGCAACAAGCAGAGTGGCCATCCCCGGGACACCACCGCCCGGTCCAACATCGCTAATCCAGGCGATCCGGAGCCTCCCCTGCCTCGCTTTGCCTGACTCAGACATCGTTTTGCTCTCGTTTAGAACGGACATAATCCAGACGGCGAAATGACAAACTCAGTCTCTGCTCTGCACTAGACTTCTTTTAGACACAAACCTCTTCACCATGTCGGTTTAAGCATCTGAAGAACCACAATCCCCTTGGAATACTGGTATCGCACACGGCTTATGCGTACATCGTTGTGTTTTCCATGATTTCCATAGGCTGAATCTTGTCGTCGCAGAGTCACAAGTCCAGGCAAAAGACCATGGAGTTTGGACGGGAACCGGACAACTCGAAAAAGGTCACGGCACATTCCCGCTCCAAGGCGACGCCTTTCAGGTAGTTTTCGATCGCCAGATCTCCAGAAAAACTAAGAGCTTGCTCGCCCTGTGGGCAAGCGGGCGAAAACTCGCGACGATTTTACTGCGCCCGCCCTCGACCAACTCATCGGAGCCCGAACCTGCAGACGATCGAAACCATAAAGAAATTGCGCCGGCTCAATTCCGAAACCAGAAAATCAAAGGTGCAGCGCCATAAGGCTATTTGTGAGGGTAAGATAGCCCGAAAGGCCGCCCGAGCGCTTGACGAAATTCGATCAAAGTCCCACCTGACCGCGGCCGAAAGCCAGCGAGCCTTCACTAAAAAAAATAACTTTAATGCTTGTAGCTATTATAGAGTCTATTATAAAAGATTCGGCTTCCAAAAGGACTCAAATAGGGTCGGGCTTCTGGTGCGATCAAACAATGGAAAAGGTTTTCTTTTTTCACAACGGTAAGGCAGGCGGCACTTCTATTAAGAAAGTACTGGATAGTCTGTTCCCTCGGCAAGAGAGGTGTCCTCTGATTGAAATAGACGAGATTGACCACGTCAATTTGAAAGGAAAGTACAAGCGATTTCGAGGATACGCTTATTACTGCGGCCACTACGGGTACGATGTCCACGAGGCGGTGGTCGACGGACATATTTCGGTGACCAATTTTCGCCATCCTGTCGATCGGCTAATATCAACCTATAACTATTTTAATTACGCTGTTAATCTACCGGCGAAACCCACGCGACCGGACCATTTTCACCATGTTCGCCTTGCAAGGTCGATCAGCTTCGAAGAGTATATCTCTTGCTCCGACCGGCGGGTCGAAATCTATACTCGGGACTTTCACTTTCGCCAGCTCACCTATTCGCCATGGTCGCTCGAATTGCGCAAGTCTCTGGATGAAGCGATCGCCTTCATTGACCGGATGCCTTGGTACTATGTTTGCGAATATCCGGCGCTTTCCACAACTTGGTTCCGAAAGGTGTTCAATATTCCGATCAATGAAATGCCGCGAGAAAACCAAACACCGAAAGTAACCGACTCACAGCTGAGCTCGGCTAACATTTCGGAAAGTACGCGGAGCGTGATCTGTGAAAGAAACCGTCTTGATCTCGAGCTGTACGAATATGCGGTCAAGAAACTGTTGATGAACCGGGAGAAAATGAACCTGGTTACATCGGAGACTGTTGAATCGAGCTAGCCTAATCCGGAGGGAACCTTGAAAGGGCGACCTGAACTCCTCCGCTATCTAAAGCACGGCCATAAGTTTGTTAACGGATGGCTCCCGCCGGGTGCCATCAAGATGCTTCTCGCATTGGCCAAAGCTCTCTTTACAAGAGAGGGGGGGAAGGCGGTGGCAATCGATCTCTTCGGTGATCAGGCGCGCAACATCGAGCAGTCTGGGAGGGGTGACTTAGATAAATTCCAAGAAAACGTAAGGCGTCATTCCGACCTACGTCGTGTCGTTGTTCACCAGGGAGATAGCACTGAGCTCACTTCGGCTACTTTGATCGAGTTGGGCGGAGGACCGTTCCGCCTGTTCAGCGTCGACGGCGGCCACACACCTGAAATAACTGCGCACGACCTCGCAACAGCCGAAGGTGCCTTGTCCCCGGGCGGAGTGATTATTCTCGATGACTGTTTTAACGAGCTCTGGCCCGGAGTTTCGGAAGGCGTGTATCGCTATTTTTCAAGCACCCGGCGTACCGTTGTCCCGTTTGCCGCTGGCGGCAACAAAACACTTTTCTGCGCGCCAGAATACACAGCGCGCTACATCGAAGCATTACGTACGCTTCCCACAAAGATTGCCATGCATGATTTCCTCGATCACCGGATACTATGCTGCGATTTCAAACCTCTTACTCTTCATGAGCGTGTCGGCCAGAATGGTCTCTGGCGCGCCGTAAAGGACTTTAAAGCGCTCAAGATGGCACGCAGTGCTTACCATCATGCGCGCGCAGTGATAGGTTACTAGACACTGTTCCTATCTGCGGCATCCTTCGGCCGCAAAAGAGCGTGATACCGAATTCTTTCTAAGGGCAGCGCTTTCCCATCATAGGTAGAGCCGCTATAGCCTAAAGGTTTCAATCTCTGCTCGAAAAAGTCTGTGAATGCATTACCGAGCCAATGGACCTCGACCATGACAATCGGGCGGTATCGACCGATTGTCTGTAACCCACTTTCTAGGGCCTCGATTTCCGCACCTTCGATATCTAGCAAGAGAAGGTCTGGCGGTTCGTGTTCCGCCGCAAACGTGTCGAGCCGAATCGAACGCACAGAGATCGTGCTCTTTTGAAGAGGATCTGTCGGCTTATAGATCGAGTTGTTTGTGTGGGACGCACCCACATTGAAGCTAATTACATCGTTGCTCGCTGATACCGCAGCCTCAACGATCTCAATGTTCTTAAACGAGTTCAAAGCCGCATTGGTCCGTACGCGCTCGGCCAGATCTGGGGTTGGTTCGAACGCATAAACTCTCCCCAACGGCCCAACGGCACGTGCAGCTATCACCGCGTAAAATCCGGCGTTCGCCCCAACGTCATAAACGATTGAGCCCGGGTGGCAGCATTTTAGCAGAAGTTCTTGTTCGAGAGGCTCCGAAGTTCCAGCTAAGTACCCTGGATGGCAGCCGCGCGTATCGAACCGGAGCCCTTTTCCCGCGCCCCGCTGAATCACACCCTCAGCTGCAACTAGGTGGCCAACAAAATTGATCAGCTTAGCCAGAAATGGGAACTTAAACTGAAGTCGGCCTACAGCACGGATCACCGGCGCCGGCAAAAGTCTGAGAATTGCGCTCAAGAGCGTTTTTTTTAATTGTTTGCGACTTGTTGATAGAGGGTCTTAATCTGCATGGCAATTCTCTGCCAAGCGAATTCCGTTTCAACATGGTGGCGGCATTTCGCGGATGACGGAACCGCAAGAGTCCTGCGCAAGAAGCAGTCGAGCGTCGTGGCCAACGCGGCGGCGCTCCGATCAGGTAGCACCAAATCAGTAGACAGCCCGTTCACAGCATCCGGTAGTCCACCGACCGGTGTTACCAGAACCGGGGTACCACACGCTAATGATTCAAGTGTAGTTAAACCAAATCCCTCTAAGCTTTGGCTGGGAACAACCGAGAGGTCCGCGGCTTGATAAGCCGTCGCCAGCTGATCATCCGGAATAAACCCCAGGAGACGGACTCGTTGACTCAAGCCGTGGCTTTCGATTTTGGCGGCAAGTTCGCTCCGTAGGGCTCCGGTTCCACCGAGAAAAAGGAGCGCTCGTGGATGCGAAAAAACGACCTGGCGAAAAGCCTCAATTAAGACCTCGAGCCCCATCCGTCGAGCCAACCGCCGAACACATAGGATGATCGTCGCATCCTGCGGCCATCCTAAGCGGCGTCGAGCTTCCTGCTGACCTCCCAAAACAAATCGTTGTAGGTCAACTGCCGGCGGAATGACATGGATCAACTCGGAGGGAACTCCATATTCGGCAATCAACAGCTCCCGGAACGCACGCGAAAGCGCTATAAAAGCGCTCGCGGACGAATAAACCGCGTGTTCGATCACCCTTTTGAGCATCACGTTCAACCTACCTTTCCCCTCGGTCGCAGACTCGATCGCCCACGGGCCCTGAAAGTGGACTACATGCTTCGACCGCTTGAGCTGTGGGAGAAGCGCGGATGCGTAAAAGGCAAAATGAGAGACGATGACGCTCGATTTAACCGCGGACTCGTCGGCCAGCCTTGTCAACACCGCGCGTCGCAAATTCCATAGGCGCCGGCCGCCGGAGAGACTAGTCGACCCCAAACAATATTCACCGGGACGCACCTCCACCGCCACCGGACGATGACGAAAGAAAAATGCAGCGAGTGAAAGCTCCGGAAAGCTCACCAGGTGATCAAACAAATCCCAGAAAAAATGATCGACACCACCTCCGGACCCGCGTTCATGCATCCCAACCTGGATAACGCGCAAGGGACGGTCGGCCGTGTTATCACCGTAGGTTTCCATCAATGAGCAGTCGTTTCGTAACCGAACCCTTCCAATGAAATCGAAAGCTATGCGCTCGCAGCCGCTGCCTCAGCCTCGATCATCTCTCGGACCTCGGGGTCCACTTTGTACAGCATCAGTGGCGATAGTGCCCGGCCCATAGCAATCCACATGACCGTAAACTCGACGAAAAAATTACCACCCCAAGTGAAAATCAGAGTTACTATTAAGTAAGTTCGGGCTAAGCCCAAATAATCATCTTGCACGCCGAGCCGAGACAACGTCCCAAAATACTTCCAAAGGAGTGCCAAAGCGGCCACAAACAAGGCAAATCCAAACCAGCCGAGCGAAGCCATCAATTCCAGCCAGCCATTATCGGAGACGGCGGGATCCGCCCCGCCGACATTGAGGCGCCCTGCAGTACCTGACGACCCGATCCCAAAGCCGGCTGGATTGCTGATCACAGCTGGCCATGTATCATGAAAGATGCCTAGACGGCCCTGAAACGAGCCATCATCTTGCATATGGCCAAGCGTCTCGAAACGTTGAACGACGCGATCAGCCCCAGGGACACTGTTTAGACCCGCGAAAAGAATCCCACAAGCAAGAGTACCGTAGAGCAAAATCCGTCCCGAGCCTCTCCCCCCATTCAATATCGGGAAGAGCAAGACGCCAACGATCACTAGAATGATCCCGACCCGAGCCATGGTCAGAAAAATGCAGGAGAGAAACAAGAGCACCTCCGGCCAACCAAGAACGACGCGCCAACGCTTAGAAATGAGAACCGGAATGGCAATCAGCGCCAAGTAAGAGGCACACGGCCCGCGCTCCGGAAATGTTGAAAAGACCCACATCTCAGTAGGGTGCAGCTGGCCGAGATAACCAACAAATCCCACTTGGTCTACCCAGAACGCATCCCACTTAGGAATAGTGAAATACTGGTACCAGCCATACAGGGCGGCAATTACTCCGGCAATCGCCGCCGTTCGGAGCCAGCGGTCAGCCGTTTTATCGTCCGCAGGGTTTACCGCCACATAGCCCATCAATCCGATGGTCGATAGGTATTGTGCCCCTTGGTAAAGCGTAGCCAATCCATTATGCAACAAGCCCACGACGAAACCGTAAGCAACGGCCGCTATCATCAAGACGAAGATCTGCCTTGCCAAACGGTGCAACGCCTTAAAGTTCAAGAGAAAACCAAAGGACAGAAGCCCCAGCATGACGAGCGGCGTCAAGCTGATCAATGAAAACGGGTTGAACTGATGGTTATAGTAATCGACCAGTCGACGGATTTCCCGGTTGAAGACAAAAACAAGGATCGTGTAGTCGACTAGATACGATGACCCGTGCATCGCGTAGAGCAATCCGGGTAGGACGATAAAGAAAGCGATCACCCATTCAATATTCATAACAACTTATACTCTTGCTTCCCCCCGGGATTGCCTCGGTGAGATACTCTCTCTGACTTCTAGGGGCGTGGTCTCTCGGGAAGCCACCCACTTGGCCCGAAGTCGGTCCAGTGGCTGATCGACAAAAAGCAGAATCACAGTGGCCCCACCGAGAGCCACTGTAAAATTCGCCGCCAGCAGCGAGACTCGGACAAAATTGGAACTATTTGTCTCGCAAAGGTGGTAGTACCACTCGCGCGGTATCCAGTGGAAAAGGTAGAGTGGGTACGCCAGGTTACCGAAGAGTCGGTCTAACCGAGAGGATCGGAGCCGGACGTTACGAGAAACGAAAGGCAAAATAAGGACCGCGGCGACAATCCACCAGCTAGAAACCCACGGGGTCGGCAATGTACCAAAAACACCGTCGGACCAGATGCCATTTCTCACCGGCGTGAAAAGCGCCAGCAGAATCGTGCCGCCAACCAGCAAAACCAGTCCTCCCAGAACCGCGAGACGTTCAGCTGCCCAACCGCTCAGCGCAAGCGCCACGCCGGCTAAAAAGAACCCGCAAAACAAACCGATCCGGGGTGTATCCACGGGGGTGCCACGGAAGAAAAAAGCACTCGGTATTACCAAAAGACCGGCGATGACAAACCAGCGCACTCTGCCGTTAATTCTAGCGAAGAGGTAGATGACGAGCGGTGCAATGATATAAAACTGCATTTCCACGTCGAGCGACCATGTTGGCGGTAATATTCGACCTCCATCGGTCGACCCGACAATCGCTAGCTGCCGTAACCACCAAGTCGGACGGTTCAGCAAAACAAGAAGGTCGGTTCTTCCCAGCACCACGGCCGAGCATAAGCCCAGTGCTGAGCAAAAAAAGAAGACCGGTGCCAGGCGCCACCATCGACTCACTAAGAAGGTGAAATAACTTGTTTGCGTCCTTGAATAGCGGCTGTTCCACATCCTCGTGATCCAATAGCCACTGAGAATAAAGAAGACGTCCACAGCCCATGAGCCCGCCCTAAGGGCGAATGAATGGTGAACCATCACGACCATCGCTAGAAACAGACGAAACGCCCCTGGGCCGAACAGCGCGGTTCTGGAAGCTGGATTCATACCCTCAGAGTTGCCACAAAGCGTGACGCGACGTTTCTCGCTGAGCCCAGATCTCTGTGTTCAATCGCCGGACCATTCACGTCACCCTTTCCAATTTTTCCTTTCCGGGCACACGGTATAGCACGATGAACGACACTTTGGAACAAGATTATGGAAATTCATTGAAAAAAGAGTTGCTATAGTTATTCCTTTTTCCTACAACCCGTTTTGGTCATAATTCATTAGGGGGAAATATGTTATGTCGATCATCCATAGACGGCTCAGGAGGCATCGGAACTTTCATCGGCCAGGACGCTGATTCGCAACCGTTGCTTAGCAGCCTGGGAGTTCTTTCAAGGAATTTGCCCAGGTAATCCCAGGATGTTCAGGATGCGCTCAGGCCGGAGTAAAGAGTCTGTTCACAACTGCGCGCTTGGGCTCACGGCTGCACGGGACCCACGCTCGCTCGGCGCTCAGGCCACACAACCTGAGAGCCTAACCGAGGACCACCGTAATGTTGTCTTCAACCTTCACCGATGAAAACCGCCGTTCTATTAATCATTGTATCCAGCTTCTGCCTCTACGGAATTAGCGAGGCACAAAATACGACTTCATTGTCGAACCCGTTGTTAAACCCGATCACGCTTAACGGAGACGCCAACCAGAACGTCTCGTTAGAGAATCAACCGCTGAATCCGGCGACCGGCGCCTATCAGCCGATACAGCCGCTAGGTCCAAGTCAAGTCACTCCGGAACAAGCACCGGCAAACGAGCTCTTACCCAGCGAAAAGAAAAACGTGATTGAGGAGGCCGCCCAGAAACTATGGCGGCTCATTTTCACCTTCGGAGCCGGCGTCTTTTACGACGATAATATCTTCATATCCCATACGAACAGGAAGTCCGATACCACCTTTACGCTGGACGGAGGGTTCCTGTTCGAGCTCGGCGATTATCGTGAACAAGTAGACAACTACCTCATCGCCAAGTACCTCGTCACCGGCTACCTATTCACTACCAATACCGGCCAAGACTCGGTTGATCAGGATGCCGTGATCCAAGGCCAGTACCGGTTTTCTAATTTTACCTTCCAAGACCAGATCGTCTTCGACTATTTGAATGGTTCCGACCGCACCGTCGGCACTTTTGTCACTCGCTATCTCTTGGACAGCAGGTTTCGACTACTCTATGACGTCAGTGATAAGACTCAGCTGTTCGGCGAATTCGAGCAGATTACGAGCATCTATCAGAAAGAGCTGAGCAGCTACGAATACGTCGGCCGCCTCGGAGTCGATTATTCGATCACCCCTAAGATAAAGCTCGGCCTCGAAGGCGTGGTTGGTGACCGCGTGCAACAAGATGGTCCATCCAGCTTGTACGGCCAGGCCCAGCTGCGCGCCGCCTACCGATACACCGAGAAGCTGACGTTTCGCGCCGCAGCTGGCTTCGAAGTGACGAGCTACAGCAATTCGGACCTGATCAGGGTCACGCCCGTCTTTGATCTCGGCTGCGATTACCGCCCTTTTAACGATACGACCCTGGGTTTGACTGCGTTCCGCAGGATTTTCGCCTCGCCGCTTTACGCGGACCAATTTTTCACTGCGACCGGCGTGGAGTTAGACGTTAAACAGAAACTGCTCCAGCGTTTCACCGCCGCCGCTGCGGTTGGTTACGAGCACGATACTTACCACTCCGCCGGAGGAACCGGCGCGATTAATATCGGTCGGACTGATGACTACGTCTACGTCCGCCCTAGCATCACCTATGACTTTCGGAGCTGGCTGACTGCCACGGTCTATTATCAATATGGCAGAAACTCTTCAACGATTGGCCAGTCCAGTTTCTACGACAACCGCGTGGGCGGGCAGATATCGATTATCTTTTAAGGAGTTCATCAGACCTCACTTCCCCAAAGACGAAGTTTTAAATAGCCGGGGTCGTTCGCCGATCCGAAAACCGGACCGGCGAGCGTTCCGGCTACGCACAATCAAAACAGCCGTAACTATATCTATATTGTGTCAATCGTAAGAGTTGTATTCGAAGTCGTTCGTAGCGTTCAGCTTCGACAGACAGGGTCGTTCTGTCTCGTCTTGCTGTTAGCTCTTCTTTCTGTCGCCAAGCCGCAGGACGCAAGTAACTACCGGATCTCGTCAAATGACGTGCTCGACTTTAAGGTGTTTCAGGAAGACGACCTGAGCGCTCAAGTACGCGTAGCCGGAGATGGAACTGCCATCTTTCCTCTGATTGGCTCCGTCAATCTCGCGGGGAAAACCGTCGCCGAAGCAACATCAGCCCTTCGCCAGCGTTATCTGAATGGCTATTTGGTTAACCCACAGGTTAGCTTAATTGTGCAGACTTACGCTAAGCGGACCTTCACGGTGTTGGGGCAGGTGCAACGGCCGGGGACCTACGAAATCGTGGGCGACCAAGCAATTGGGCTCTTTGAGGCAATCGGTATGGCCGGCGGTTATACTCGGATCGCGGACCCCGGTAATATTACCGTTCGAAGGAGGGAAAATGGCCAGGAGCAAGTAACTCGGGTTAACGCAAAACACGACAAGAGCGGCTTGGCGAGCGGCATCACAGTGCGTACCGGTGATATTATCAACGTTGGTGAATCAATCTTTTAAGAGAAAATTGAGTAATGAGTGACGTAGCGCTTCCTAAGTCGGTCTTGCATAAGTTCTTGCAAGGACAAGGATTAGTTTTTGACTTTAACCGGTATCTTTTCCTCATCCAGCGGCGCCTCTGGCTCGTAATTGTCCTTGTCTGTCTGGCGATGATTGGAACTTTTGCCTGGCTTTCGCGCCAACCCAAGATCTACGCTTCGCGCGCCGTCGTTCAGGTTGAACAGGAGGAAGCCAAGGTGCTCGGCAGCAAGGTCGAGGACGTCCAATCGACTAACCTGACCCAAGGTGACCTTCTACAAACCATTGTGCAAAGCGTGACCAGTAACTCCGTCATGATCGGAGTGGCGCAGATACTTAGCCTCGACAAGGACTCAACCCTGTTTCCTGGTGTTCAGAATGGCAAAGTCTATCCGGAGGCAGCAATCGCCAGCCTAATTCGGCAGAGAGTGCATGTCTCACTGCGAAGAGATACGCGATTGATTGATATCGTCGCCGAGGATACGAAGCCGGAACGCGCTCGCGACATCGCCAGCGCGGTCTTCCAATCCTACCTTCGCCTGAACTTTGTGCAGCAATACAAAACCGCAAGTCAAGCTACTCAGTTCCTTCAGGAAGAAGCCGATAAATTAAAGAAGAAGCTGGAAGCTTCGGAAAGGCAGCTTCAGGCTTACAAAGAGCAACACAACGCGGTCTCGCTAGAGAACAGCGAGAATATCATCTCCGAGAAGCTCAAAGACCTGAATAGTCGAGCAATCGACGCAAAGAATAGTCGAATCCGTCTCGAGTCAGACATCGACACGCTGCGCAAGATTCCCGCTAATGACACGGGCCGGATGCTGCAGATTGGTAGCGTTGCCGCGATTCAGCAGGTGTCGGAGATTCGCAACCAGATTGTCACCGCTGAAGCCGAGTTGGCTGCTCTACAAAAGCGCTACTTGCCCCTGCATCCCAAATACATCGCTGCGATCACGCAGATTCAAAGACTCAAACAATCGTTGCAAGAAACGTTGCGCGATGCGGGGAAAATCCTGGAGACCCAGTATGCCTCCGCCAAGGATGCCGAAGACAAAATCAATGCGCTCTTGAAGGAACAGGAACAGGCCGCGCTCGATCTTTCCAAGCTCGCGATCCCTTACAACACCCTTCAGCGCGAGGTTGATTCCGATCGCGCCATGTACGACGCGCTAAACACGCGTATCCGGGAAACCTCGATTAGCCAGGGGGTGGAGAAAAGTCCATTCCATATGGTGGAAGAGCCGCTCGCAATTTATCAGCCGGTGAAACCCGAGGTCTGGAAGGGAGTAGCGATCGCGTTTGTCGTGAGCCTGGCCGTTGCGCTGGCGTTGGTCATCACAATGGACTCTCTCGATGAAACGCTTCGTTCGATCGATCAGGCTGAAGAATTTCTCGGTCTTGCTGCGCTGGCAGTGATCCCGGAGGAAGCAAACAGAGCTCGAAAGCTCGACAGCGCGTTCGCGCGCAACGATTCGCGCCAGGCTGAAGCGTTTCGTACGCTGCGAGCCTCTCTCTCCCTCTTAGGGAGCGAAGATGAGGCACGTCGGGTTTTCCTCATCACCAGTGCTGTCCCTGGCGAGGGAAAATCGTTCTCGTCGATCAGTCTCGCACACTCCTTCGCCATGAATGGATACCGAACTGCTTTGATCGAGGGTGACATGCGACGCCCAAGCTTTTATACGGCGTTCCCGGATATCGCCACTCGAGAAACGCTGGGGCTAACGGATGTACTCTCAGGTAACTGCGCGCTGAACGAAGCGCTCATTCCGAGTCCACAAGAAAACATGATGATTCTGTTTGCCGGCCGAAAAGCGCCAAGCCCGGCTGAGTTACTCGCCGGGAGAGCCCTGGACCGAGCTGTCGAAACGCTGAGACAGGACTTCGATCGCATCGTGATCGATACCGCACCGATCAACGCAGTGAGCGATACGATCACCATGATCTCCGCAGCCCAATACGTCTGTTTGGTAGTCCGCCCTGCCAGGACGCGCAAGCGAGCAATCGCCAGAGCGATTCACCTGATCGAAAAGGCCAAGGGTGCACTCGCCGGTTTTGTTTTGAACCGGGCAAAGTTCAGCGTCGGCTCCGGCTATTACTACTATTACTATGGCAACAAGTACTCCGAGAAGTCGTACTACAAAGAGAGTTAACCGGATTCCTTTCCGGCGTTGTTTCCCGGAAGTGCCCGGAGCACTTAGTCTTACCCGGATGACTAGTTATCGTTGCGTGCCGACGCTGGTCTCAATTCTGGGACCGCTTGGGCCTCACGCACAATGACAAGGTTGCCCGCCTCCGACAATCGCAATACTCTGACCAGGTCTTAAAGTATCGCCCGATGAGTGATTCTAGTTCGCCAACAACCTTAACTCCGGACTCGGATTTCGCTAAGGCGGAGCGTCCTCCATTCAGGAAAGAGGCCAGAAGTGATGAGTTTGATCTCTGGCTCGAAGCGGGTCGGACCGAAAAACATTACTGGCTGGACTTGTGGCGCTACCGAGACTTGTTCGTAATCTTGGCTTGGCGAGACGTGGCGGTGCGCTATAAGCAGACGATCGTCGGAGTCACCTGGGGCCTGCTGCAACCGTTTTTGACCATGATCATCATGACGGTCGTGTTTGGTCGCCTCGCCGGGCTTCACTCAGAAGGCACTGTTCCATATGCCATCATGGTTTTTTCCGGATTGCTACCTTGGCAGTTCTTCGCCAATGCATTATCGACGTCGGGCCAAAGCCTAGTGAGCAATGCAAATCTGGTTTCGAAAATCTATTTTCCGCGACTGATTATTCCAGCCAGCGCCGTCGTTGTCGCGCTTGTCGATTTCGCCTTCTCTTTTTTGATCCTAGTTGTGATGATGGCTGTTTATCGGTTTGTCCCCAGTTGGCGCATATTATCTCTGCCGTTCTTCATGTGCCTGGCATTTCTTACCTCGCTTGGCCCGGGCCTCTTTGTGACAGCCCTCAACGTAAAGTATCGGGATTTCCGGTTTGTAATGCCGTTCGTCATTCAGTTTGGACTTTACCTCTGTCCCGTCGGGTTCAGCAGCAGTATTATTCGGGAGAAGTTGGGAGACACTGCGTTTCTTCTCTATTCGCTGAATCCAATGGTCGGCCTGATTGACGGCTTCCGATGGGCCATCCTGGGAGATGCATCCAGTTTTTATCTGCCCAGTTTTCTGATTTCCTTTTTTGTAACCATGACGCTGTTAATAACCGGAATCTGGTACTTTCGAAAAATGGAGCGCTCTTTCGCCGATATCATCTAGCATCCTTGAAAACCAAAAACTGTTGTGCGTGAGCGGTTTTTTTTGACGGACACACACGCTGAGGGTACGCAATTTTTTCCTTTTCACGGATTTTATTTTATGTCGAATGTCGCAATCCGTATTGAAAACGTCTCTAAGTGTTTCAAAATCCACCACCAAGGACAAGGTGAGGGACTGCGGCATATCTTGCAGGATCTTGCACTGAAGCCGGTTCAGCTAGTCCGTGAACAAACCAAACGGCTGCGGGCAGGGCTAAACGGAAACGTGCAGCTCACTCGTAATCCCGGAACTCCTCGGCAAGAAGAGTTTTGGGCTCTTCGAGATGTCTCGTTAGAAATCGGTCGAGGAGAAGTCGTCGGAATCATCGGGCGAAATGGAGCCGGCAAAAGCACTCTACTCAAGATCCTGAGTCGAATCACCGACCCCACGAGCGGCCGGATCGGGATCAAAGGTCGCGTAGCGAGCCTTCTAGAAGTGGGCACCGGATTCCATCCCGAGCTCAGCGGAAGAGAAAATATCTTCCTCAACGGGGCCATTCTCGGGATGAGTCACCGGGAAATTGTCCGCCATTTCGACGAGATCGTCGATTTTGCCGGTGTCGAGAAATTCGTCGATACACCGGTTAAACGCTACAGCAGCGGAATGTACGTCCGATTAGCATTCGCCGTCGCTGCCCATTTGAATCCGGAGATTCTCATCATCGACGAAGTCCTCGCTGTGGGCGATAGCGAATTTCAGAAAAAGTGCTTGGGAAAGATGCGAGAGGTCGCCTCGGGCTCAGGTCGCACGATTCTGTTCGTGAGTCATCAATTACCCTCCGTCGTGTCACTCTGCTCGAGAGTCTGCTTATTACAAGCAGGCCAGGTAGTTGCCGACGGAGAAGCCAAGTCTGTCGTTGAGCTTTATCAGAAACAAACTCTGAACCTGGTCATGGAAGCCCGACCAGGACGCGGGACGCTGCGCATTTCCACGATCAAGCCGGAAAAAACGGTATTTGAGCCGGCGTCGGAGAAGCGTTTCGTCATTCACGTCATCACGATGAACCCGGACGAAGCTCCTTGCTATCTCGCGCTCTATTTTTTGAACGAAAACGGTCAGCAACTCTTTGTGATCGATAGCCGGCATGTGGATCAAGCGATCACTCCGGGGGAGCCGTTAGAGATTACCACCGTTCTCCGTACGCCGTGGATGTCTCCTGGCGAATACCGCATCAACGCTTATCTCTTGGGTTACGGGGTAATCGATAAGTGGGAGGATGCCTGTCGCTTTGCCGTTTCCAATGACCTCCCTTATTACGGGCCGATTAGCCAGCAATCGATCGGCGCTTGCGCGGTACTTCCTGACTTCTCGTTGGAAAATCGTCTGTGCCAGATGAGCGTCACTGAAAACCGATGATTTCTTTTTCAGTAATAGTGCCAACTTGCCACCGAAATGATGACCTGGAGCGGTGTCTGAAAAGGTTGCAAGTCGTTAACCCGACTAAACTAGGTCTTGGTGACAGCGCCGCTTTGATCGTCGGTAGGCAGAGATTCCAGTATGAAGTAATCGTAACGGACGATGGTACTCAAACAACAGCAGAGGGCCTGGTCAGAGAAACGTTCCCCTGGGTCAAATGGGTCAAAGGCCCACATCGTGGACCGGCTGCCAACCGAAACTGCGGTGCCTCGCAGGCCTCTGGCGATTGGCTCGTCTTCATCGACGACGACTGCATTCCTGGATCTGGCTGGCTGAGGGCCTATGCTCTCGCAATACTCGACTTTCCGGAGTGCGCCGTATTCGAGGGCAGGACGGTTCCGCAAGGTATTAAGACCAGAGCAGACCAGGAGTGCCCTATCAATCTAAAAGGAGGATATCTTTGGTCATGCAACTTTTCGATCAAGCGCTCACTATTTTTGGAACTGGGAGGATTTGACGACAAGTTCTCATTCAGTCTTGAAGATATGGATTTCAAGATACGCCTGGATAGCGGCCGGCACCCTATCAAATTCGTGTCCGAGGCTCAAGCTGAACACCCCTGGCGTCCACACCGAGGCATCCGCTTTTGCATCGCCCTGGCAAAAAGCATCGACTATTTCACCGCCAAACATCCGTCGGCAAAGAAAATGTTCGCCGAGGCATGGGGTATCAAGCGAATGATCAGAATCATCGTCTTCGAGTTTCCGCGTAACCTCCTTCGTCATCGAGACACGAGTTCATTCCGAACGTTATATTTGGATCTACTCACGGCATTCCACGTCTCGCTAGCTCTGGCCAGACAAGCAGTCAGATTGCTAGGAATTGGAATACTATGCACTCTAGCTGGGAAACACGAAATTCTAAAACGATAGGCCGGGCCGATTCCATAGTGAGGAAGGCACCTCCACCGAACGAGATCTGGCATGGCTAGTCGGGCTGACAAATAGGAGAACGAAGTTAAATGGCGACCTGGTGCGGGAGTCTGGCATACCAAGTGCCGTGAAAGGGTTTCTTCCGGATTTGGCGCGGGATCTTGATCAAGTGTAACCGGAAGGCCATGACCTTGGAAGCAAGTATTTACCGGGCTTGGCGATACCATCGAAGAGCAAATCCGATTCTCGCCGCATTTCTTTCTACTCACAACCCCTCGGAAACCAGTAACTAAGGGGTTCGAAGGGAAAGAACGCTTCGCAACGCTTGATTAACGTCCCACGGCAAACCCGAAAGAGCGACGATAAGACAGTAGTTATAGTCTCAACATTTCGTAAGTGCTGCTAAAACAGAAGCAAGCCTCTAATTCGCTTCCCTCCGATCATACGTCCTTACGGATTAGTAACCAAGAAGGCTACCTCCCATTCCATCTTTCTACCACTTGTTCGATAGCGGTCGATAGTTCGGAAAATTTTTGCGGCACCTGCATTGCGCTCATTCTGCTGCAATCAGCTACCCATCTGTTGGGATCACCGAGGCGCTGTTTCCCTAAAAAGATGACTCGTTTATCGCTTCCCAGTATCTTTTTCACCGACGAAGCCATCGCCCCAACACTGGTTTCGCTTCCCGAGGCGACATTTATAGTAAGCATATCGCCCGAAGCCAGAGTCGCTGACTCGCGCAACTGCAGGAAGGTATCGCACAGTTGGTCGACGTGAATGAAATCGCGAGTCTCCTCACCTGTCCCTTGAACTACCACTTCGTCAGATCCATCCACGAACTGTCGGTAAAGATCCCAAAGTAGCAAACGCCGTTGCCGTTGCCCGATTAACGAAAAAATCCGGCAGATGATGACTCGCATGTCATGACAGGCGACGTATTCGTGGACCAGGTTTTCAGCGGCCAATTTATGAAAACCGTATGGCGATATCGGGCGGCAGGGGTCATCCTCTCGAATTGGAAGCTTGACCGGATTTCCGTACACGGCGGCGCTGGAAGGGAAAATCACCAAAGGACAAACCTCGGATCGGCGAACCGCATCGAGGGTATTGGCCAAGGTTAGGACGTTTGCTCGGAGATCGTCTAACGGCGAGGTAAAGGAAGCTGCGACCGAAGCCGATCCGGCGCAGTGGACCATCAGATCAGGTCGAAACCCGTTGATGATCGGGGCAAGATCACTCAACGCAACATCTGCCCAGGCGTAACTGCCGAACCAGTCGGGTGGCGCCTGTGCTGTCCGGCCGATTCCGAGAATCTCATGCCCTCTTCCGGCAGCGTACTCTGCCAGGCTCGATCCAACAAAACCGCGCGCCCCCGTTATTAGAAGTCGCATAAAGATTCCTTAGAAGCCGTTAGCTCAGAATAGAGCTCTTCCAGAGCGCGGGACACTGATTCGGTGGAATACCTTGTCTCCACCAACGTTCTTCCTGATTCCGCAAATTCTCTGGCCATCGCCGGATTGACTAGCAGCGTGTTAATCGCTTCCGCCACATCTCCTGGCACGTGCGACGCACAAAGCCCCGCACGATTCCCCTCCACTAATTCCGGCACTCCATGCGCCATGCCGGCGATCACCGGTTTTCCCAGCGACCAAGCTTCAAGATAAACCGTTGGCAGAATTTCACTAGTAGAAGGCAAACAAAGCATGGTACAGGCCGCTATCGCCTCCGCCTTCTTCTGATCCGAGACACGGCCCAAGTAATGGAGACGCGAATCTGCGCCGTTGAAGATCGCGATCTCATCGCTGGTGCCGGGCCCGATAAAAATAAATTGTGCATCCGGAAACTTTTTCCAAACTAACGGAGCCGCTTGTTGTCATTCCTGAAAGCGTGACAGTCGACGGATGCCGGCAGCGCTGGCGACACGCCGATGGTGCGAAGCTTCTGTTCCGATACGCCGACCTCCCGTAAGTAGGCAAAATCGGTCGGTACCAACGCAACGACCGCATCGCTCCGTTGATAAAGTTTGATGTCGTCTGGCCCGTCTCCCCACTGTTTCGGGTGCACGAATGGAGTACAAACAAAAGGGATACCGGCTTGCCGAGCAGCACGCTCAGCGGCAATCCCGAGATCACCAAATGCCATGCAATGCAGAATGTCGCCATTTTCGGCAAGCTCCCTGATTCGACTCTCAATAGCCCAGAGATAGAACGGTCGTGTCATTCCATTTATCTGATGATAGTAATGCCGCTGCAGCCGGGGCGTCGCCCGAAAGAGCAATGGAGTCATTTTCAACCGTCCGATTGTCGTTGGTGCCAAAGAACAAACCTGCACCGAACCGTCTCTCCGTGGTTCGCACCGTTTCGCTGCTAGTAAGCTGTATTCCAACACCCGTAGGCGTTTTGACGGCGCTGAATTGCCAAACTTGATCGCCCCGATCGTCACTTGATGGCGAGCGGATAAGGTCTGCGCCAATTGTTGGACGTGAATCTCCACGCCACCGGT
>WNFN01008879.1_pt1 | contig 23197 bp, 22 predicted proteins | sample 5400161 | NCBI WGS metagenome assembly WNFN01 (sample SAMN13153353, study PRJNA577476) | soil metagenome | isolation source: 80 cm saprolite on Douglas fir-dominated hillslope | place: USA:California | collected 2013-09-17 | reverse complement strand
CGCCCGGTGCCCTGAGAGGGGCACGCCGGGTGCGGGAAACGGTCCGGAGAAACGGGCCGGTCGAAAGACCGGAACCGCGCTCCGGGCCGATTTCACCACAACTAGCAATCCAGATCCGGAACGGGCTAGTGTAACCTCGCCGGGCACCCTCGCCGGAATCCGCCCATAGGCCTAAGATCGGTGGACATACGGGTAAGAGTCAAGCCGACATGATAATTCATCGCCTCAGCGAGCGACCCGATCTGATTGACCGCGTATACGAGGTTGATCAAAACTGGCCGGAGTTCATGAGGGCTGATCCGGTGATGAACGCATTCTTTGGGCAAGTCGCGGGCACCTTTCCCCACTTGTGCGCTGTGGCAACGGATGCCAGCGGCGCGGTCGCCGCCACCGGCCGGGCAGTGGCGTTCACTTTTGACCTGCCGGGTCGGGGCGCCCTGCCAGACGGCGGCCTGGACCGGGCGATGGTATGGGCATTCAGCGACCGGCTGACTGGCCGGACGCCAGACACCGCCTCCGCCGTCGAAATCGCGGTCGGGCAGCAATACCGGGGAAGCGGGCTGTCCCACCGGATGCTAGCCGCGCTCCGTGACGCGGTCCGGGACGCCGGGCTAACCCGGCTGGTGGCCCCCGTGCGGCCAAACGGCAAGCACCCGAGTACACGTACGAGCAGGAGGGTGGATCAGGCAGGTGGCGGCGGCATCTATGGTCATGGCTGGCTCGCTCGCGCAGTGGCGGGAATGGACCGGACTGTCATTCGACCGTACCGGCGACGTGATCGTGCCAGAGGCGCTGGTCCCCGTGCACTGCGATGCGGAACACGACCATGCTGTCTACGTAGAGCCCAACATCTGGGTTGAGCACGCAGTAACCGACGCCGGACCAGGACTAAATCGAGCGTGACCGAACCTGCTGGTCAACGAGCACCAGAACCAGGACGACGAGCACGGCCAGGTCCGCACGTGATCACCGTGCCATTAGCGACCTCCGCGTCCCGCACGTACCGGACCTGGCCTGGCCGACAGCAACTGCGACGCGGATTCATCCGCTGATCATGCACCAGAGCTCATCGTTAGATGCCAGTCAACATGCGGATACCGAGCTAGCGCGCGGCCCGCGAAGATGGCGAAGCGACTGCTGTCACCCATCGGAGGGACCGCCGATATGAATGCTCAGCCCAACATCGTCCTGGTGCACGGAGCGTGGGCCGACGGATCGTGCTGGAGCGGGGTCATCGAGCGCCTGCAAGGCGCCGGGTACCACGTCACCGCTCCGCAGTTCCCCATGACCTCGTTGGCCGATGACGTCGCCAGACTGCGCCTGGTGCTGGATCTGCAAGATGGCCCCACGATCGTGGCCGGGCACTCGTACGGCGGCCAGATCGTCACGGCACTTGGCACCGACGCGCCGAACGCGGCCGGCCTGGTATACATCGCAGCCTTCGGGCTCGACGAGGGCGAATCTCTCGGTGCGCTCCTGTCGCAGGGTCCCACTTCCCCGGCGCTCGAGCACTTGTTCACGGACAAGCTGGGCTTCGGCTGGCTACCGGAAGACGACTTCGTCAATCACTTCGCGGCCGACGTCGACCCGGTCCGGGCCAAGGTGATGCACGCCGTGCAGCAAGCGCTCGCCGGCTCCACGTTCGCGGATGTGATGGGTATCCCGGCCTGGAAATCACTGCCGTCCTGGTACCTGGTCGCCACCGAAGACCAGGCGATCCCGCCGGACGCCGAGCGCCACTTCGCGAGCCGCATGGGCGCTACCACTGTCGAGGTCCCATCCAGCCATGTGGCGATGGTCTCGCACCCAGACGAAGTCGCCCAGCTCATCAAGACGGCAGCCGAAACCTGCGCCCTGTCCACCGTCTGACCACGCCGGATCACCGCGAACCACAGCCCTGACATTCCGCAGGAGCATCGCAATGCCCATGATTGACGTCTACGCGACCGCTGGGACATTCCCTGACAAGCATCAGCTCGCCGCCGATCTTGCCAGCGCGGTCATGACCATCGAGCAAGTCCCAGACATCCCTATGTTCTACGTGCGGATCCAGGGGCTCACGAACTCAGGCGCGCTCGATCGCGACAAGCAGCTAGCCGTGGTGGAGTAGCTGACGAACATCGCCGCCAACGCCGCCGGCGACCCGGTGGTGGCCAGCCGGACATGGGTGCTACTCACCGAAGCGCCCGACGGAGGATGGGGCCTGGGCGGTCACGCCAGCACCAACGAAGAACTTGTGGCCGCCGCCCGCGCGCAGATAGCGGAACTTAGCCGCAAACCCGAAGAATGAACCAACCGCCGGTCGTAAGGTCACGCCAGCCACCCGGACTTGGCGCTGCTCATCATGCCGACGCTATGCAAACGCTGCCTTAGCTGTCGGGGGTCCGTCAACTTAACGGTGTAACTCTCTTTTGTTGTTACTTCCGTGCCGGCTTTGACGCGTACTGAAGGTTAGCTCCCTTGTGGGCCGCCGACGCGTGAGCTCGGCTTGACAGGGGGCGGGAGGCCGTAGCCTTGACCGGCGGCGGGCCGGATCTGTGATCCGCTCCGCCCTTTGGGGCGCTGGTGGCCTCCCGCGAGGGTCCCGTGTCAAGCCGGGCGTCCCCTGCCCTGCCTGTGGCCGCAAGGTTCGCGTTCATCGTGATGCCTGGCCTGCGGTGAGCCGCCCGTCGAAGGTGATGTCGAAGGCGTTGAGGGCGGCCTTCCACCGGTTGCTCCAGCGCTTGCGGCCCTTCCCGGTGGGGTCCAGGCTCATGATCGCCAGATACAGGCACTTCATCGCCGCCTGCTCGGTCGGGAAGTGGCCGCGCGCGTTCACTGCCCTGCGCAGCCGGGCGTTGATCGACTCGATGGCGTTGGTCGCGCAGATCACAGTCCTGATGTCGCGGTCGAAGCGCAGGAACGGCACGAACTCGGACCACGCGTTCTCCCACAGCCGGATGATCGCCGGGTAGCGCTTCTCCCACTTGCCGGAGAAATCCGCGAACCGGTCGAGCGCCTCGGCCTCCGACGCCGCGGTGTAGACCGGCTTGAGGTCCTTCGCGACCTCCGCCCAGTCCCGCTTCGAGGCGTACTTGAAGCTGTTGCGCAGTAGATGAACGATGCATGTCTGCACGATCGTCTTCTCCCGCACCGCGCTGACGGCGTCGGGCAGGCCCTTGAGCCCGTCGCCGACCAGCATCAGGACGTCCCGCACGCCGCGGTTCTTGATCTCGGTCAGCACCCGCAGCCAGTACTTGGCGCCCTCCCCGTCGCCGTGCTCCCCTGCCCACAGTCCCAGCACGTCCCGGGTTCCCTCGGCGGTCACGCCCAGCGCCAGGCAGGCCGGCCGGCTGGCGACCTGGCCCTCGCGGATCTTCACCTGAATCGCGTCGATGAAGATGACCGCGTAGACCGGGTCCAGGGGCCGGTTCTGCCAGTCGGCCATGCCCTCCATCACCTTGTCGGTGATCGCGCTGATCGTCTGCTTCGATACCTCCGCGCCGCAGACCTCGGCCAGGTGCGCGGCGATCTCCCCGTGGGTCAGGCCCTTGGCCGGCAGCGAGATCACCATCTCCTCAACGCCGGCCAGCCGCCGCTGCCTTTTCGCGACGATCTTCGGCTCGAAGCTGGCATCCCGGTCCCGCGGCACCGAGATCTCCGCCTTGCCGGCATCGGTCAGCACCGTCTTGTCCCGCTGCCCGTTGCGGGAGTTGCCGCCGTCGCGGCCGGCCGGGTCGTGCTTGCCGTAGCCGAGATGGTCGTCCATCTCGCCTTCCAGCGCGCCCTCGAGGACCATCTTGGTCAGCTGGCCCAGCAGCCGCCCTGGCCGGTCAGCTTCAGCCCGCCCTCGCGGGCCCGCCCGGTCAGCTCGCGCAGCAGCTGCTCGTCAGCAGCCGTAAGCACCGGCGGTGCCGCATCCTGCTGGCTCGCCGTCACGTCTGCGCTGTCTGTCTGTGACTGCCAGTTGCGGGGGTGGGTCGCCGCCGAGCAGGGTGATCAACTGGGCGAGCAGGGCGTCGAGTTCCCTGCCGACCTCGGAGATGTGCGGGTTGTCGTAGCTGGCGAACAGCAGGCTCGGCTGGTCGATGGCCAGCTTGGTGTCGCCGTCAGGGTCGGCGTAGAGCAGGGTCCGCAGAGGTGCGTGCAGCATGACCGAGGGGTCGTGCCGGAACATGCGTTCGGCGATGGTGTGGTTGCCCATCAGGTACTGGGTGGCCCTCCAGGGTGACGGTGATCCGGTCATGACGGCGGTGATGTCGCTGCGGTAGTAGCGCATGAACCCGTGGGGGGCGTTGATCTCGGCCAGCTCGAGCGTGGCCTGCCAAGTGGCCATCTGGAAGAACCGGGCGGAATCGACCTCCGGGACGAGGGTTTCGTAGTGCTCGCGGGCTTGATCGTAGGGGCTGGGAAGCGCCAGAACGAGCCGCCGGGCGGGGTGGTCGATAGCAGTGGTATTCGTGGTCATGGCTGTGTCTCTTCGTCGGCGGACCGGATCAGCTCGACGTCGTGGATGTCGAGGGTGATGGACAGCAGGTTCAGGTTGACGGTGTTGTCGGGGTTGCGGCGGAAGACGCGGCGGCGCGTCGCTACGAGCAGGCCATCGAAAGACTTGTAGCGGCTGGTGTAGTGGCCGACGAGGGTGCTGCCGTTGACTTTCGGCGATGTAGCCCAGCCGACGTTGCAGTCGGAGGGTGTCGAAGTAGAACACCTGGTCGGGATTGTGCGTGGCGATCTGGGGCGGGAAGCGCACCTGCAGGCGCCGCCAGTGCTGGCCGGCTTCGCGCCAAGGCTCGTCTTCGCGGACATGCACGCCCGGGTAGGCGAACAGGAACGGGGTGGTGAAGTAGTTCCAGCAGGCATAGCCCAGGAAGTAGCCCAGGTGCAGCGCGTCCCAGGCGCTGTTGCGCAGCATTCCCTTGAACGCCGCCCGTGCGGGGGCGAGGGTTTCGACCAGTTCGCCCGCCGAGCGTCTGCATGACGACGCTGTCGGCCGCGGCGTCGAACACCATCTGCTGGTCGGGGCGGGTGAACGGGCTGAACACGATGTGCTCTCTGGCCCTGTCCAGGGTCACGACCTGATCAAACGTCTTGTCCGGCGGCCAGCCCGTCAGGGCGCAGATCGGGCCGCCGATGGATACCTCGATCCTCAAGCCACGGAGGGTGCTCCAGAGTTCATGCCCGCCGGTCGTGGCGACGGCAAGGTCTGGATCTAGAAGTTCCTCGCTCACGGATTACCCCCGAAGCGCTCGAGGTCGCTGGAGGCATGATCGACCGCTGCGTGGTCGGCAGAGACGAGTTCGGTGAGCGGGGCTGCCAGAGCCGGACGCAGACGTCATGGTGCGGCACCTTTCATTTGCGTGGACTGCTTTCCCGGGAGCTGCCGCCCGGGAAAGCGACCCGGATCTGGTGGTCACCGATGTCCAGGTCGAGCCGGATGGAACTGGCGCCACTGACGTGCCAGCCGGCCGAGTCCTGGCCGTCGACGGTGACCGATACCTCAGCAGGGCTGACCAGCTGGTCGATCGTGAAGCTGGTGGGATCTCCTCGCCGCGACGGCGTCCCGGCAGTGGTCTCGATACCGAGTACGCCCTGCGCCATGTCGTTCTGCGCGCGCCGGATACCGAGGCTGGGGTAGTCGACGCCGCGGAGACACGGTTCCGGAGCCAGTGCAAGTTTGGGCTCGTTGAAGACCCGCCACCACGCTCCCGGGCTGGCGCACTCGGTGAGCATCATGGTGGCGTTGAGCTGTCCGCGGGGCCAGGTGGAGTCGTAGCCGAACCAGAATGCGAACCGGTCGTTCTCGTCGCCGAAGAACCGGGGCTGGTATTCAGTCTCGACGAAGTCGCGGATGCGGTCTTCGGTGGCGGCGTCCTTTACCTCATGTGCCATCCACAGGGCCGTGCTGAGGTGATTGGGGTCGGGGCGGAGCTTGCTCAGCGGTAGATCCGGGTTGTTCCATCCGAGCCTGCGCATCGCCAGGTCATAGATCCACAAAGCGAACTCGCGGTCCTGCGGGTACAGGTACAGCAGGCAGGGGAACACCCCGTGGGCAACCAATGGCCCGGGCAGGGTCATGAGGCGTTGTTCTATCGGGTCGTAGTAGAGCGCGAAGGTGGCCAGCTCCCCGGTGCGGGTCAGGCTCATGTAGTGCTGACGGGTGTAATCGACCCAGCGCGGGAACGGCTCATGCAGGGTAGTTCCGAGCAGAGCGTCGTAGAGCTTCAGCCCGAGCCCGGCTGCGCTGACGCAGAATGGCCAGATCTTGGTGTTCTCGCAGTGCGGGCCCTGCGGGCGGGCCAGGAACTGGGCGGAGATGAACTCCGCGATCCGCGCGTGGGTCCAGGTGAAGTGGCGGTTCTGGTACCCGGTGATGTCGATTGGCTGGTGCTCGCTGGCCTCGGCGGAGACGTAGCGGCGGATCCCGAGCAGCAGGTTCAGCCAGCCCCGGTAGAACACGTTGCCGTCGGCGCCGCACGGGTCCGGCTGCAGCCCCCATGGCTCGACCCCGTTTCCGGTCCATCCCGGTGGCGCGTAGCGGCCGCGAAGCGGCTCGGGGACAAAGACGAGCCACTCAGGCGGGTACCGGTCGACACCGGGATCGGGCCCGATAAGAGTGCACCAGTCGACCGCGCCCCAGAACGAGGTATAGCGGCGGATGAGCTCGTCCGCGATCCGGGTGTAGGCCTCCCGCCACGCCGGTGTCGCCTCGAGCATGACCGGAAGGACATACGCCATGTAGTGCAGGTCGAACCGGGGGAAGGAGCACATCGGCGGCGCGGTGTAGCGATCCCACCACGGGCGGGGTTCGCCCGCGTCGCTCCAGTCGTCAGGGGTGGTCGCCTTGTCCCACATGAACCGCAGCCAGCCCAGCGCGCGGTCGTTCAGCTCAGGCGCGTGCGTTCCCGCCCTGGCCGTCTCGGCACGCGTGCTCATCACGGCTCCCGCAGCGGCTCGCCGCAGGCTCCGCGCACGATCCACAGTTTGGCCCGCGCGTTCCAGGCACCGGTCCAGCGCGGATCCAGCTGTCGCACAGCCGGCTCGATCGTGATCTTCTCGACGCCGTTCGAGGCCGGGTCGTGTGCCCGGTACGCGCCCGGAAGAGCCTGCCGAGGAGGACTCGCCCGGCCGATGGGCATCAGCTTCCGCATCAGGCCGTGGAACCACAGCAGGATCAGCGGATTGCCCTCGAGCCGGACAGCTCCGTGCACTAGGCCGCCGATGATCCGGTCAATCGCACGTGGCGACGTCAGGTCACGAAGCGCCTGACCGCTGCTGGTGAACCGGACCGCGAAGTCGGGAGCCTCCGCGCTGCCGGCCGAGACGGAGACGCGGCGCCGCTGGCCGTCAAAAGTCCACTGCCTCGAGATCCCGTCGTCAGCGGAGATCTCGACCGTGAGGCTGCGCGTGATCTGCGACCGGACTGACGGGCTGAACCGCGATGCCAGCGCCAGCCCGTAGCCGAACGCCCACAGCAGCAGCCGCAACCCGGCCATCTGCGCCGGATCACCGCACGCTCGCCGGGGCCCGTGCGGTAGCTGGCTGGCACGGGCCATCACGGCGCCCGGTCCTCGCCGGCCCCAGACAAGAAGCTGTGCACGAGCTCGGCGAACTGCTCGGGCCACTGGAACAGGAAGCCGTGGCCGGAGTCCGGGTAGATCCTGACACGCGCGTTGGGCAGGTGACGGGCCATCAGCCAGGCGTTCTGGGTCGGGATCATGATGTCGTTGTCGCCGGCGGCGATCAGCACCGGCTGGGTGACCCCAGCCAGCCGGCCCAGCCGGGAGGGGTCCGGGATCCCCCAGCCGGTGATGGCGTCGAACTGGGCGTCGCGGGCCTGCAGGCTCGCGGGCACGTCGCGGTCGTCGTGCCGGGCCCCGCACCGTTGCAGGAATTCCCGCCCCTTCTGCTGGCTGGTCGGGGTGATCTCGAAGAACAAGGCCAGAAGGTCCTCAGGATGGTTTTTCGCGGCGTTAGCGAGCGCCGCGACGTCGCTGATCCAGCTGTGCATCAGCTGGCCGCTCTGCGGGCCGGTGCCAGCTAGGACGAGCCGACGGACCAGCTGCGGGCAGAGCAGCGTGAGTTCCTGCGCGATCATCCCGCCGATAGAGAACCCGAGCAGGTCGATCCGGGTCAGCTCGAGTCCGTCGATGAAGGCGAGGGCATCGCGAGCCATCTCAGTGATGGTGCGCGGCACCGTCCCTGACGACAGGCCAACACCCGCGTTGTCGACCGGGATAACCTCGCGGCGGGACGCGAGGGCGCCGAGCAGCAGCGGATCCCAGTCGTCCAGGTTGCCGCGAAAATGCTGCAGCATCACTAGCGGGGGCACGCCCGCGGAAGGAGCGCCGAACCGCCGGTAAGCGTAGCTGACCCCGTTACGTGCCTCAACGGACTGGTTCGGGGCGTTCAGGGCAATATCGCTAGACAATATGATCATCCCCCCGTGGTCGTGCGTCATCCGTTTTTGCCGGGTCCTTAAGAACCGCTGGCCCAGAGGGAGAGCGAGATATTCAGTTCAACATCACATGCACTGGCAGTGGCATGGGTGCAATCGAGCCCGTTTCCAGCGCGGCCGGGGTCGATGACATCAGCCCCGGAGGATCTGGCGGCGTATGCCCTCCCTGGGCGCTCCGGTGCATTCCGGTCTGGGTCAAGCGTGCCTCGCGATGCCGCCCGCGGGTATCCGCATCATGACTGGACTTTGCCGAGCAGTCCCGTCCCGAGCACCGGAACGGCGCAACATCGATGAGCGGTGCGTGCCGGCAAGGAGATTGCGGGGGCGAAGGCAGCCGCTATGTCGCTGCCGCGTCGAAGTGACCAGCGTCGATCCGGCCGTCGAGGCGGCGCTTCATTTCGCGGGAGAACGCCAGGACTGCGTCCAGCGGCCGGTGGTGGATGGCGACACTCGCGAAGCGGTCTGCCCGGTCGGCGGTCAGAACCGTGACGCCCGCGATGTTCAGCCCCAGCGTGCGGGCTGTCTAGTCCAGATCTGCCGCCCGGCCGGGTGACGGTATCCGCAACGTGACCGCGTTCGGCCTGCCCCTGCAGCGACTGACCGCGCTGCGCGGTCAGCGACGGCCAATCTCGATGCCGCCGACTTGACAGCTGACTGGAGGCGCCAGCGCACGGGCCGCGTGTGCAGGGGCCCGCAAACGGGCGCTTGCATCATCCCCGTCCGAGGTGAGCGATGGACCGGTGCGTGCCCTGCGGGGAGGGCTTCCGAGCTCCCTTGTGCACCTGGCACTCAGGCGATCGCCTCGGCGGATTCGATGACCGCTCGTGCTTCGAGCTGGTTCCGGGAGGTGATACCGAGCTTCGGGAAGATCCTGTGCAGGTGGAACCCGACGGTGCGGTGCGAGAGGTAGAGCTTCTCGCCGATCTGTCGGTTCGTGAGCCCTTCGGCAGCCAGTTGGGCGATGGTGAGCTCCTGCGGCGTCAACCGGTCCCACGGCTGGTCGACGCGGCGTCCGCTCGCCTCCCCGGAGGCCCGCAGTTCCCGGCGGGCGGTGTCCGCAAGTGCCGGGAAGGCGAGGGCGTCGAACGTCTGCCGTGCCGCGCGCAGTGGCGTCCTGGATTCCGCGATCCGCCGTTGCCTGCGCAGCCAGCGGCCATACCACAGGAACATGCGACCCCGGTAGCACGGCCATGCCGCCAGGTCGCGTCCGACGGCGTCTACGTACAGGGCCTCGGCGTCCTCGTCTGAGGCGAGGAGAGGGCGGGCGTAGCCCGCCGTGGCCCGCAGCAGCGACCCGGAGGTCGTCTCGGCCAGCGCTTCGAGCTGCGCCAGGTGCCCTGACGCTGCGGCGCGTCCGCCGGTTCGCGTGCAAGCTTCGACGAGATCCGAGAGGCCCCAGGCGCCCACGTGCGGCTGGTACACAGGTTCGCCGGGGTCCAGGACGCGTCGGAGGTGATCGATTCCCTCTTCGTATCGCTGGTGTGCGATCGCTCCTCGGCCGCGAACGAACTCCGCCAGCGACAGCAGCTTGATCGCCCCGGTGGGCACGAGCAGACCCTCCGCGCCGCCGATGAGCTCCTCGGTTGCGGCGATGTCGCCGCGCTCGGCAGCGATCGCTGCCTGGGCGAGGCGAGCGGACGCGGCCCAGCGCGGCTGACCGGTCTCCAAGGCCAGGCGAGCGCCCTCCTCGGCAGCGGCGATCGCCGCCGGCTCCTTCCCCGCGTGCACGGCAGCCCACGCCTGAGCGGCCAGCGCCTGGGCGAGCAGCCCGAGTCGTCCCTGGTCCCGGAGGCCTTCCACAGCAGCGGCCAGGAAAGGGAGCGCCAGGTCAGGGGCCCACACGGCGTTGGCGGCCGAGCCGAGGTGGTGCAGCCCTTGGGGATCAGCGTCGCGTGTCCTCATCGTCGCGAGCCTCGCGAGGACGTGCGCTCCCCGCTCCACCGGTTGGGCGTGAGCGAGCACCGCGAGCAGCACCGGTTCGTCGTCAGGGCCAGCGATCTGCTCCGCCGCAGCGGAGACCGCGCCGGCAACCTCCGGACCGGACGGATCCCACCAGCACGACGTCGCAATTCGGAGCAGGAGCTGCCAGGCCAGATCGCCGTGCCCATCGCGCTGCATGTCCGCAGCGACTTCGGCGATGGCGCCCGTCGGGATGGCAGAGCGCCGGCCAGCGTCGTGCAGTTCGGCCAGCCAGCGGATCCTGTTCCGGTCAGTCGGCGCCAGGTGGTCGCGGTCGGCCGCAGACAGCAAGTGAAGTCCAAGGTCTGATCGCCCGAGGTCGAAGGCCGCCTCGGCGGCTGCGAGCGTCCGCGTGCCTCGGCGTCCAGGGTCGGCGCTCAACGCCGCCGCGCGTTCCAAGGCCGCGACGGTGACGGCGAGGGCGCCTCGCTGCCGGGCTTCCTGGGCCACTTCGCCGAGCTCCGTGGCCGCGTGCTCGTCCGGGCCGAACGTCGCTGCTGCCCTGTGCCACGCTCGACGGTGTGGCTGGTTCGCGAGCGCCGCCGCCAGTGCGGCATGTGCCGCGTGCCGCTTTGACACGGTCGCGGACTGGTAGATGGCAGAACGGATCAGCGGATGACGGAACTGCACAACCGCGCCGTCGACGACGATCAGACCAGCGTCCACCGTGGCGTCCAGCGCGGCGGCTGGGGGTTCGGCGTCGAGCATGTACGCCGTTGCGCTCATGACCTCGGCTACGAGCCCGCGATCGTCGGCGGCAGCGACGAGCAGGAGCGCACGAGCGTCCCTGTCGAGGTCCGCCGCCCGTGCGGCGAACGCCCGCTCGAGGCGGCTCGTCAATGGCACGGGTCCGGTGATCGACGGATCCCCGCGCAAGTGCTCCATCGCCAGCGAGATCGGAAGCTCGATCAGCGCGAGGGGGTTCCCGGCGGCCTCCTCCAGGAGGCGTCGCCGCACGCCGGCGTCGAGTCCCGGTGATCGATCGTCCAAGACCGCCGCGGCGGCGACGTCGTCCAGCGGCCCGAGCCGGAGCTCGGCCAGGCCGGCGCCGTCGAAGGCGGTGGCGTGCCCGGATCGCATGGCGATCAGGATCAGCGCGGGTTCCGTCTCGAGCCGGCGCGCGACGAAGCTCAACGCCGCGCAGCTCGGCTGGTCGAGCCATTGCGCGTCCTCGGCGACTAGGAGCACCGGGGCTTCGGCCGCGGCGTCGGCGATCAGCTCAAGCGTCGCCAGAGCGGTGAGGAAGGGGTCCGCCGCCCCGTCGCGCACGATCCCGAACGCGCCGAGCAAGGCGTTGCGTTGCTGCTGAGGCAGGAGGTCCGCTAGATCGAGCACCGGTTCCAGTAGCTGGTGGAGCCCGGCGAAGGGCAGCTGGGTTTCGGCCTGCACGCCGGTTGCCGAGAGCACGCGCACCGATCGCTGATGAGCTTGTTCGACAGCCACGTCGAGCAAGGCCGATTTGCCGATCCCTGAGTCGCCGCGCACCACCAGCGCTCCGCCCTGGCCGTCGGTGAGCCCGTCCACCGCGCGGACGACCTCGCCGACCTCGTGTGATCGACCCCGGAGGCGGGCACGCCGGCGCCGGTCTGCGCCGAGCCCGTCAACCGCGTCCAGGGTTTCCACTTGGGCGCCTCCCATTTAGACGAATCTACGCCTCCTTAGACGAATCTACGCCTCCTGGCAGAGCCCGCCAGAACAGAACCCACCACGCGGCGACGCACCACAGCCGGCGCTGAGGGCAGGTCATCCTATAGAAGCCGGACCGGGTGACGGCTTCGTACCGTGAACCTCGGGCTCGCGCATCTCCGGCGCATCTGCGAGCAGCCCTGCCAGCTCCGTCCACTTCTTGTCGACCTGCGACTGCCGCACCTTGTCCGCGAGGGCCTCCAGCTTGGGCCAGTACCTGCCGGGGCATCGGGAGGCAGGGCCGGAAGCGCCACCCACATCCGTGCGGCTACGGAACAGATCAGTCAGTTCGGGTGCAGCAAGAGCGCCAACCGCGACGGCCAGGAGGCAGTGCAGATCGGCGGTTCGTGCGTGACTGGCTTCGAAAGTGGCGCGTGCGGTGCGCGCGAGCTCAAGGACGCGGCAGGGCCCGCGCTGGACGCAGTGGAATGACGGTTGCGATCGCTAGCCTGGGCATGTCGGGTGGCCGGATTGAGCAGCTGGCGCTGCTGCGTGCCGAGCAGCCGGCTGCGGAGACGACGTTGGTGGTTCGTGGCGGCCGCGATACCGTGGACAAGCTGCGCGTTCATGCTGTGCGGACGGCGCGGGCCTGGTTGCTGGACGGACAGCCGCTGCTGGGGATCTCGGTCTTCGTGGTTCTCGGGATGCCGCTGGAGGTCCTGCTGCGGCGCCGTTTCTCCAGCTTCCGCACGATCTACCTGCCGACCGCCGGCGAGCTGGGCAAGGACGGGTTCGAGTTGCTGGCCACCGCGCAGCGGCCCCGTTTCACCGTCCGGTTGGAGCGGGCCGATGACCGGGAGCTGGGGAAACTGCTGGCCGCTGTCGGGCCCGCCCGGCCCAATCCCAGTACGCTAGGACTGATGTCTGGCGAGAGGAGGGCTGAAATGTACCGGGTCGATATTACCGCCGACCTCAACGACGAGGATCACACCGGTTACCTGTGGACGTTCCTGGATGAGGCCCGAGACCCTGCCCAGATGACGCCGGGTGCCCTGGTCGTGGCAGGCGACGAGGAGGCCGCGGCGGTCTGTCAGGTCATCGATCTTGTCCCTGCAGGCGACGGCACGATCGTTCACCTGCGGCCGCTGCCGGGCCTGGTGGATGACTACAGTGCCCTGGGCGAGCGGGCACTAGCCAGCTAGCCGCCGAGACGCCGGCACACTTTGCTGCTGGCGGGTTCTTCCGCCCGCACGCATGCGCGGTGCAGGCGGAAGAGTGCCTGCTGGTTACCTGGCGGCTCGGGCGATGAAGGCGGCCACGATGTAAGTGGCGTTTGCCGGTCCAGGAGGCCCTGGCGCGTACTGGCGGACTCAGGTATTGGAACTGTCCGAATACCCCGCCTGGGCGTGGGAGTCCAGCCGTCACAACCCTTTTCCTTCCTAGATGCGCTTGAAGAGAACCTGTGAATCGCCTCGACCGTCTGACGGGCGGATCCAGCATCAGAAGGGGTCCTTCCGAAGACATGCCTGGTCAGACGGCTGCTGTCCGAACGTTTCGATGACCTGCTGTTCAGGATGCACCTTACCGACTCCCCTGCTGCGCGGCTCCGTGCCCTGCCGCATCTATCGACCCTGGGATTCACAGAGCCAAACGCCGCCGGCCGCCAGTACCGCCACGGCACCCCGCTGCCGGCCCCGCGGCTGCTCGAGATCTTCGCCGCAGAGCCGAATCACACCACGACGAGCTCCAGGCCGCCGATTCGGTGTCAGTCGTTTGCCTCTGAGAACGCCGGTCTCGGCGTGCGGATCGGCTGATTATGCGGGCTGATGGTCATCGGCTGCGCGACCGTCCGGGATCGCCCGAGGGCGCGGGGCACCGGACGGCGCGGCACCATGGCGACGGGATAATCGTCGACGACGTCGGCAGCGGTTCGGGCATCCTGCCAAGCACCGATTGCGTCTAGCTTTATGAGATGTGGTACCGCGTGGCCGCCGACACCGTCGTCGTCGTCCACCTTCTGTTCATCGGCTTCGTCATCTTCGGCTCCTTCCTCGCCTGGCGCTGGCCTAGGGCCGCGTGGGTGCATGTCCCGGTGGCCGTATACGGCGCCATGGTGGAATTCGTCGGCTTCACCTGCCCGCTGACCCCGCTGGAGAACTACCTGCGCCGCCGGGCCGGAGAAACGGGGTACCGGGGCGGTTTCATCGCGCATTACCTGGTCAGGGTCATCTATCCGCCTGGCCTCACCCGGGGGATGCAGGACGGCCTCGGCCTCCTGGTCCTGATGATCATGATCGGCGGCTACTGGGGCGCGCTGCGCCGACATCGGCGAGGGCGAGCGACGCAGCGGGCCGCCGCTACTGCGCGTCACCTTGATTCTTGAGGTGTTGCGGGCGGCTTGTTGTGCACGCGGAAGCCGACGAAATCTGGACGACGGGGTTGGTGTTATCGGCGGGCGGCCAGGCGACGCGGACCTGGCTAAAGCTGACTCCGGTGACGGGCCCTGGTGCACGAGATCTCCCTCTGGGCGGCGTTGACCTTAGGCCCGAATGATTGTGGCGCAGGCACGGGCGACCGGCCGCAGGCCACCCGCTGGCGCGGCCTCCGGGCCTGCTCCGGTGGGCGGGTGACCGGTGGCCTTCAGGCCAGCCGGACATTGTGCGGGCAGGCGACGGTTTCGGCCGGCCGCGTATCCCGCCGCCTAAACCTGCGTCCGGGCCGCCGTCGACCGGGCGTGCGTGCGGCAAGCCTGCCGGGAACTGGCCGAAGCGACAGGCCAACTGCCCAGCTGACCGGAGTAGCCGGCCCGCAGCGCGCCGGGGCCGGGCCGGGAAGGTTGGTCTCGCTGATCCCGAGGTCGCGCAGCACCCGGCCGCGCAGCAGCTCGTACTCCTCGCCCAGCCTGCGCCAGGTGCTCGCCTGGGTGCGCGACAGCAACCCCGGCGCTGACCACCTGCTCCGGGCCGAACTGCTCCCGGGTCGGGTCGATCTCCACGCCCGAGGCCAGCCAGTTCCACCAGTGATGGTCCTCATGCTGCCCGCCGGCCAGGACCTCGCCGCGGAGCAGTTCCCCGCCCAGCAGGTCATGGAGCACCATCGCGGTGACACCCGCACTGCCCGAACGACGGATTCCCCGGCGTCCACCGGGACCGACCTTCCGGCGCGCACGTGTCCGCAGCCCAGCTGCGACGGACCGCGCGCTCGATGTCAGCAAAGCAGCAGCGGGTCCATGCCCGCCCATCACGCAGCCGGGTCGGCCGCCTGCCCGCTGCTCCCGGTCGGCCTGCACGGGCACGCGATCTTGGTGACAGGGCGGCGCCGCGCACGGCGCGGGCCGCTGGCGGTGGCCGGGACGCGCGGCTAGGCACGCACGATACCCCACATTCCGCGGCGGTTGCCGTGGAAGCAGTTCAGTGAGCCGGATGCTGGCGCCGAGTACCTGGTGGTGCTTACCTACCTGGCGGTGTGCCGGCTGCTGTGGCTTCCGCGTTTCATGGCCGACATGCGCAAGATCCGAAGACAGCTGGAAGCGCGGCCGGCCGGCCAGCTCGCGGGTCGCCGCAAGCGCCCAAATCCGGTCGCCGTGCTTCAGCTCGGAGCAGCGCTGATCACAGGGAGCGGCGATAAGCCGAGGCGTCTATGCGGCCGGATCGCCGAATCGGAGCGGCTCGTAGCCGGGTTAGTTAGAACGGGTCGCTGAACGCAGATTATCTGGTTCTGAACGGCCACGCCTGCCGCGAGATCGGCCTGGCAATCAGCGTCGAACATGAGCTGGCGCGGCCGTGTCACGTGCGCAGCGTTTGATGCGGCAAGCGTATGGGAGGTGCCTTGAACCGCAGAGCTGTCGCGTCTGGCCGGGGATGTGGCCTCACTAGCCTCGCCTGAACCTTCGACGCGCTCGGCCTAATGATCAAGGCCAATTCCTTTGGCGACTATTTCGCCTTGCTGTGCCACGAATCGACTTGCCTCTCGGAGAAGGGCAAGAGGCTCAGTGTATCCGGCGTCTTTACTTTTCGACATAGCGGCAGCGCGTTATCCGTTCGCGCTAGCCATCTATTCCTGTCTACCCCAATTGGGGCAGATAGGAGCTCGCCAACTGGTGTACGCAAAGCTCAATCGCAGGTACGACGAATTCAGCCTGGCTTCTCCCTAAGCTCTCGAGTTGCCAGCAGCATGAGGGACCAGCGCACCCTCCTGCGCAGGCAGGGTCGGGCCCCGTTATCCCGGAAGGCGAGCATGAGCTCGGTCAATCGCGCCCTCGCACTGCCTGCCGTGCTGTTGCTGGCGGGCGGCCTCCTGGCCGTCAGCCTGCCAGCCAGTTCCAAGGCAGCCACCACCACGACGCTGTGCAACTCGCAGACCGCTCCGGTCGGCGGCGGCGCTTACACGATCGGGAACAACGAGTGGGGCTCGGGCGCCCTTGAGTGCATCACCACCGACGGCAGCGCCGATTTCGCGGTGGCGAACTCCTCGATCGCGAAGGCGAGAGACGGCGCGCCCGGCGGCTATCCGGCCATCTACAAGGGCTGCCACTGGGGCGCATGCACGCCCGGCAGCGGCTTGCCGCTTCAGGTATCGGACATCCACGCTGGCACGGCGACCACGAGCTGGAGCACCTCCCAGCCCGGCGGCAGCAACGTGTATAACGTGGCCTACGACATCTGGTTCAACCAGACCCCCACCACCAGTGGCGCGCCGAACGGCACCGAGCTGATGATCTGGCTGAACCACCACGGCCCCAAGCGGCCGTACGGCCACCAGGTCGTCGGCAACGTCAGCATCGGCGGCCGCAGCTACAACGTATGGTTCGGCGGGCCGCGCGCTAGACACGGCTGGAACACCGTCTCCTACACGATGACCACCCGCACCGCCTCGGTCAGCAAGCTGGACCTGCAGGCCCTGGTGGCCGACGCGGTGAGGCGCGGCTACATCAGTAGGTCGTGGTACCTGATCGACGTGGAGGCCGGCTTCGAGCTGTGGCAGGGTGGCACAGGCCTGGCGACCAACTCTTTCTCAGTCAACGTGGCCGCAGGCACCAGGAGCCGCCACCTGGCGTGCCACGCCGTCATGAGCCACAGTCACCCGGCGGACCACTCGACGACCGATGTGGTCGTGCGCACCGCTGACCATGCCGAGGTAACGACGGTCGCGCATTTCAAGACTGGGAATCGCAGCCGGAAGCTTCGCGCCACCGTGCACGGCCGGGCCGTCATTCCCTATGGCGTCCGTGACGCGCTGACGGGCTACCGGGTCCGGATCAGCGTCACCGTGCGCCGCGGCAGCCGTTCCGGCACGTGCTCGACCTGGTTCATGCCGCGCCCCGCATAGCCGAGTCCGGCGGGCGAGTTGTCAAATCCGGATCATGTCCGGCCGGCGAATGCCGTCTCGTGCCTGACCGCAACCGACTGGTTTGCGGTGGCCTAGGGATGAGCTGGGTGATCTCGCAGTCGCCCAGCCAGGCCGCGACCGCGCCGTCGCCGCACCAGAGTGACTGCGCACACACTGAGGTTGGCCGAGCAGCCAAGATGCGCGAGGTCGCGAGCGAGCAACTCGATGTCGGCGCGGCGGACGGCGAAAAGGCGCAGCGGCCGCCGGCGGCACCAGGCAGTGAACTGGCGCAGGTCCAAGGCGTATGCCTGCCGGGTCTGGCCGGAATAACCCGCCAGGAACCCGGCTAACGCCAGTTTCTCCACCTCAGAGAAAACCGACTCGATCACGGCCGGGGCAGCAGATGAGCTGATCGAGGTGGTCATGGGATACCTCCCGGGGGTGCGGGCCAAGGCCCACAGGCAGGCCCCGGCGGCGACTGACCACCTCAACGTAAGAACGGCCAGGTCACAGCACCAGAATCGGACCTTCAACGTGTTGAACCCGCGCGGAACGCTCCCGACCGCTGGCTCGGGCTGCCTGGAGGACGGACGTTGAGGTCGAGCTGACCGCCCGCAGATCAGTCCGTTCTGCACGTCCTGTGCGACACCGCTTCGCTCCTCTTGACGCAACCGAACGGTTGCCATATGGTGGCAACCAGTCGGTTGCTACTACTTGGAGGGCGTCATGGGGTTTCCTGATCGCATCGAGCGGACCGTGGAGCTCGCTCACCCGCCGGGCAAGGTGTGGGCGGCGCTCACCACGGCCGAGGGCCTGGCCGCCTGGTTCGGCGACGAGGCGGCGATCGACCTGCGCCCTGGCGGGTCGGCGCGGATGACGTGGACCGGCGGCCCTACGGCCGAGATGCGGGTGGAACGGGTGGAGGAGCCGGCGGTGTTCGGGTTCACCTGGGGCATCTACGGGCTTCCTGAAGACGATCCGCGCCGGACCTACGTCGAGTTCACGCTCGAGCCGGCCGGCGCGGGCACGCGGCTGACGGTGGTCGAGTCCGGTTTCGCCCAGCTGCCCGAGGACGCCTACCGCAAGGCGTACGACGGCAACACCGAGGGGTGGGCCAAGGAGCTGGGCGAGCTGGCCGCCTACCTCGATGCCGGATGATGCCGAGGCGATCGCCGAGCAGGTCTTCGCTGCCCTGGCCGACCCGAGCCGGCGCGCCATCCTGGCCGCGCTGGCCTCGGGGGGCCCGGCCACGGCCACCGACCTGGCCGTTGATCTGCCGATCACCCGGCAGGCGATCGCCAAGCACCTGGCCCTGGTGGCCGCCGCCGGCCTGGTGACGGCCGAACCGGGGGAGCGGCGCCGGGTGCGGTACCGGTTGCGCTCGGCGCCGATGCAGGTGGCCCAGCAGTTCCTGGCCGCGCTGGCCCGCGACTGGGACAGCACGCTCGACGCGCTGACCGACCACCTCGACCGGGGTGATTAAGGACCGGTCGGCCTGCTCGCAGGGCCGCCACAACCCCACCCCACGAAACCCAAGAACACCACGGCTGATCACGGAGGTGATGATGAAGGCTGAGCCGCAGAACGCAGCGTTGCCGGCAGCCGACGACACCGACGTCCCTGCGCTGCCCGCGGTCGTGACGCGCGCCATGCCAGCCGCGACGGCAGCCGCGCTGGCGGGGACGCTCGGGCTGGCCGCCGCGTGCTGGGGCATGGCCGTCTGGCAGATGAACCGGATGGACATGGGGACCGCGACCCAGCTCGGCTCGTTCGCGTCCTTCATGGCCGTGTGGGTGGCGATGATGGCGGCGATGATGCTGCCGGGCGCCGCCCCGGCCGTGCTCAGACGCGCTCAGGCCGGCGGGGTGCGGGCCGTGCCGCTGTTCGCCGGCTCATACCTTGCCGTGTGGGCACTGGCAGGCGTGGCGGTGTACGCGGCGTATCGGCCGCACGGGATGCTGGCCGCAGGCGCGGTGGTGATCGCCGCGGCCGTCTACGAGGTCACGCCGCTCAAGCGGCACTTCCGCCGGCGCTGCCGCGAGGCCACCGGATCTGGATTCAAGTTCGGGCTGTGCTGCGCCGGGTCGAGCCTGGGGCTGATGGCGATGCTGGTGGCGCTGAGCGTCATGAGCATCACCTGGATGGCGGTGATCGCCGTGCTCGTCCTCGCCCAGAAGCTCCTGCCCGCCAGGACCGCCATCGACCTGCCGCTCGCGCTAGCCATCGCCGGGCTTGGAGTGCTGATCGTCATCACGCCCTCCCTGGTTCCCGGGCTCAGCCCGCCGATGTGAGCCGTCACAGTGACGCGGGCCAGGCCACGCTGTTGAGACAACAAGAAAAGACAAGAAAAGGAAGAAAACAATGACCAGTCACAAGACCGGAACACGTGATGAATGGCTCGCCGCCCGGCTGGAGCTGCTTCAGGCCGAGAAGGAGCTGACGCGCCGCGGCGACGACCTGGCGCGGCAGCGCCAGGAACTGCCCTGGATCCCGATCGACAAGCAGTACCGGTTCGACACCGACGAGGGGCCGGCGTCGCTCCCCGACCTGTTCCGGGGGCGCTCGCAGCTTCTCGTCTACCACTTCATGTTCGGGCCCGACTACAGCGCGGGCTGTCCCGCCTGCTCGGCCATCGCCGACGGCTTCAACGGCTTCGCGATTCACCTGGCCAACCACGACGTGATGCTCTGGGCAGTCTCGCGCGCTCCGCTCGAAAAACTGCAGGGCTACAAGCAGCGGATGGGCTGGAGCTTCCCCTGGGCCTCCTCGTTCGAAAGCGACTTCAACTACGACCTCGACGTCGCCCTCACCCAGGAGCAGGAACGTGCGGGCGCCTTCGAGTACAACTTCGGCGAGTCGCCCGTGTGGTCGCCACCGGAGGACGTGCGCGGGCCGTTCGACGCTTGGGCCGCAACGACGGGCACCGACTGGGCGACCTACACGCGCGAGCGCCCGGGCATGAGCGCGTTCGCGCTCGAGGACGGAGTCGTCTACCACACGTACGCGGCGTATGCGCGCGGACTGGACGGCCTCTGGGGCATGTACCAGTGGCTCGACCGGGCGCCGCGAGGGCGAAACGAGGCGCGCGGCCCCGGCGACCCACTCAACTGGTTCCGCCGCCACGACGAGTATCACCACGCAAACGGGGCCAGCAGGTAGCCAGATCCGGGCGGCCGGCCCGGCGGCGGACAACCACCCAGATCACCCAGTACCGCGCCGATCAGCTGGACCAGAATCCGTACGCTAGAGCCACGCGTAACGGCGGCTACTCGCACCCTGGTCTGGACCAGCCCGGGTCACTGACCGTGATTCGATCGCGGGCCTTGCGTGGCACCGGATCACCGAATCGGCACGCTTCAGATTCGGCCCCGCCAGATAGCTGCCCGCGCTCAGATAAGCCAGTTCTCGACTGGCCATGCCGGTGATTCTCGCGCGCCTTTTGCCTAGAGTGATGTCACCGACCTTGCCGGAGGCATGCCATGTGCGTCGACCTGAGTCCGCCAGCGTCGCCGTCCGCAGTGCTGCATGACGTGGAGATCGCGGATCCGATCATGCTCGACCCGGTCGACTCGGTTGAGATCGTCTCGCTGATGGACAACGTCACCGACGTCTTTATGCCTGACCAGGGGCCGGCCCGCCGGGGCGACTTCGTCCTCGCGGCCAGGCGTGACTGCGGCGTGATGGCAGGCGGCACGGTGCCGGATGCCTTGGTCGCAGAGCACGGGTTCTCGATGCTGATCACGGTCCGCAAGGGTGACCGGACCCACCGGATCCTCTTCGACACCGGAATCAGCCCGGACGGCGTAGTCGCGAACATGCGGCGGCTGGATATCGATCCTGGCTCCATCGAGGCGATCATCTGCAGTCACGGGCACTTCGACCACACCACAGGCCTGGACGGGCTCGCCCGGGCACTGGGCCGCCGGAACATGCCGGTCCTGATCCACCCGCATTTCTGGCGGCAGCGCCGGGTCGCGATCCCCGGCCGGGAGCCGGTCGAGATCCCCACGGTCAGCCGTCGCGGCCTGGAGGAGATCGGCTTTCAGATCATCGAGAACCGCCAGCCGAGTTTCCTGCTCGATGGCTCTGTCCTGGTCACCGGCGAGGTACCCAGGGTCAGCGGATACGAGCCCGGCTTCCCGCCGCAGCAGGCGTTCCTCAATGGGTTGTGGGAACCTGACCCGCTGGTCCTGGATGACCAGGCGCTCATTATCAGCGTCCGGGACGCGGGCCTGGTCGTACTCACCGGCTGCGGGCATGCCGGGATCGTCAACATCTGCCGCTACGCCGGGCGGCTGACCGGCGGCCAGCCGCTCTATGCCGCGCTCGGCGGATTCCACCTCAACGGCCCGCTTTTCGAGCCGCTGATCCCCCGGGTCGTCGACGACCTGGCGGCGCTCGGGCCGAAAGTCCTCGTGCCCGCACACTGCACCGGCTGGCGTGCGCAGCACGCGATGGCCCGCCGGTTCGGCGAGGCCTTCGTGCCGAACACCGTCGGCACAAGATTCACGTTCTAACCGTCCTGCGACAAAGCCGACTGACCGGCGGACTCCCCGGTCCGGCTGTCACCGTCCCGAAGTCCTGCCGGTTCATCGCCGCGACCGCACGTCCCTGACTCCCCGGCCACGCCGAGCACCTGGTCCGGCTGGACGCGCAGTCACCAAGGCCGACCCGCTGATTCCACCACCGGCAAGACTCCGGGAGTAACAGTAACGAGGCATCAGCAAGGGTTCACTGTCATTCACCCCACACCAGCCTTCCCCTTACCTGTGACCCTGGGCGGAACGGGGGCCTTGGGCTTTTACCTGAGCTTCGCACCCGGCCGGGCAGGACCCGGCGGCGCACGTCAGGGCGCGGACAGGCACGGACACTGCCTGGACTACGTCCCTGGCATCAGCCAGCCTCCTTCGACGTACTCACTCACAACGTGCGACCTCACGTCGCACGATCATCCTGTCATGGCCGACCGAGACGACACGGAAACCGGCAAACAAGCAGCGAATATCGAGCCCTAACTGCGCCAGGTTTCGGGCGGGGTCAACCACGAAGCGTGACAGAGGCCGGACGACATCCCGATTGTGCCGTGCGAATTCGCGGACTCATCCGTCATGGGGCAGGGTCACTGATTGTCCCCGGGGGCAGGGATGTCAGATCGGCGGAGAAGCGGAGAAAGAGCACGTGGCCGGGCTGGATCTGGCCGGGCTGGTCGAGGACGGCGGACAGTGCGCTGGTGATGGCTGTGCTGTAGGTGCGGTCCTGGGGGAAGGTTTTGGCTGAGACGACGATCAGCCCGGCGTGGGCCTGGCTGGCGGCCCGGTAGCGGGCGTCGAGGGGCATGAAGTCCTTGATGTTGGCGGTGACCAACGCGCGCCCTGTCGCAGCGGCGTGGGCCAGGATCTGGTCGTCGGGCAGCCCGACCAGTGCCGGGGCGGCCACGACGGCAAGTACGTCGTGGCCTTTGGCGCGAAGTTGCTCGGCAATGACGCCGGAGAACATCTCATCCAGCAGCAGCGGATAGCTCATGATCGTTAGCCGGCAAGCAGCTCGCGCTCGCGCCGCCACGCGTCCTCGGCCACGTCGTCGGCTGCTTCGGCGGCGGCGATCTCGGCATTGATCTCATCGGGGTAGGACGCCCAGTACCGGACCGCGACGCGGATGAGGCGAACTGGCACGCCGGTGCCCTCGGCGATAAGGGTGAGCAGGTCATCCTCGGGCAGGCCGGGCTCGGCGGCACGGGCAGACTTGACGGAGCGCACGACTTCCCAGACGTCGGGACCGGCGATCAGGCCCGCGCGCCGTCCGGTGGGTCCAGGCCGGAACACGGTGCCCGGATGCTCGCTCACGCGG
>WNFN01135424.1_pt1 | contig 23293 bp, 13 predicted proteins | sample 5400161 | NCBI WGS metagenome assembly WNFN01 (sample SAMN13153353, study PRJNA577476) | soil metagenome | isolation source: 80 cm saprolite on Douglas fir-dominated hillslope | place: USA:California | collected 2013-09-17 | reverse complement strand
GCCCACCGCCAAAAACTGCAAGCCATCGATTGGTGCGGCGGAACCTACTCCTCTGAATGGGGCTTTTCAAAGCTGCTCCACTGGCTGCGCCACAATCCATCCAAGCGCGAGCGTTTTGCCACCGCTTTCGAGCATTGCGACATGATCGCCGCGGTCCTTTGCGGAATTGATGATCCTGCCAAGGCGCCTCGTTCAGTTTGCGCCATGGGCCACAAGTGGATGTGGAACGCATCGCTCGGCGGCCTGCCCAGCGAAACTTTTCTTGCGTCCGTCGATCCACTTCTCAAAGGTGTACACGCGAAACTCGCTGGCCGCTTCGCGACCAGCGACCAACTCGCCGGCCAACTCGCTTCCAAACGGGCGACGGAGCTCGGACTGCGCCCTGGAATCCCCATACCCGTCGGCGCCTTCGACGCCCATTGGGACGCGGTGGGGGCGGGCGCGCGTACCGGCGATGTCGTAAACGTTGTTGGCACCTCCACCTGCATCATCGCTATGAGCGACGACACACGCCTCATCCCCGGCGTGTGCGGCGTCGTACCGGGCTCCGTGCATCCGCAAAAAACTGGCGTTGAGGCTGGACTGTCCGCTACCGGAGACATTTTTGAAGCCATCGCACGCCGCGCCAATAGCAGCGTGGCTGCTTTATCGCGAGACCTCGCTGGTTACCGAGCTGGTCAAACCGGATTGCTTCGCCTCACCTGGGACAACGGCGACCGCACAGTCCTGGTCAATCCCGAACTTGGCGGAATTACGCTAGGCTGGCATTTGACGCACAGCGCGCAAGATGAATTGTTTGCGGCCATCGAGGGCACAGCGTTCCACACCCGAGTTATTCTCGAACGTATGGAAAAGCACGGCGTCCCGATCCGCCGCGTCATCAACGCAGGCGGCATCCCGCAGAAAAATGAAGTGCTCAACCGCGTTTACGCCAACGTGCTGAACAAGCCCGTGCTGATCCCCAAGACGGACGTCACCAGCCTCGGCTCGGCGATTTTCGCAGCGTTGGCTGCCGGCGCATTTCGCTCTCTGGAAGAAGCGCAGAACGCACTTTGCCCCGAGTATCGCGTCGTCGAACCCGATGCCCAGGCCGCCAAAACATACGAAGAGCTTTACGCTCTCTATCGCGAGCTCTACTTTGCTTTTGGCAGTTCGCACACCGCGGCGATCTCCGCCGGCGGCATCCTGCCGACTTTGCGGCGCGTCGCCGCCGCTGCGCGAGGCAATGCATGACCCTGAAAACGCTCCGCGAAGAAGTGCTGGAAGCCAATCTGGAATTGGTGCGGCGCGGGCTGGTGCTCTACACCTTTGGAAACGCCAGCGGCATCGCGCGCGGCCAGGGCCTGGTGGTGATTAAACCCAGCGGAGTTCCTTACAACAAAATGAAGCCGGAGGATCTGGTCGTCACCGATCTGCACGGCAAGATCGTCGAAGGCTCGCTGCGCCCTTCTTCCGATCTCCCCACCCATTTGATTCTTTATCGCGAGTTCCCTTCCATAGGAGGCATCGCGCACACGCACTCGCGAGCAGCCACATCCTGGGCCCAGGCGCAACGCGAAATCCCTTGCTTCGGCACGACGCACGCCGATTATTTCCAGGGCCCGATCCCGGTGACAAAGCCCTTGCGCCCTGCGGAGATTCGCGCGGACTACGAAGCAAACACCGGTTATGCCATCGTTCGGCGCTTCAAGAAGCTCGATCCGCTGCACTCACCTGCCGTGCTCGTCGCCGGGCACGCTCCGTTCTGCTGGGGCGCCACCCCCACAGAAGCCGCGCACATCGCGGTAATCGTGGAAGAAATTGCCTCCATGGCGTCCCAGACGATCGCCGCCAATCCCAGAGTGCGCTGCATCTCCCAGCAGCTGCACGAGAAGCATTTCCACCGCAAACATGGTCCCGACGCGTATTACGGTCAGAACAAATAGCCAACGACGGTACGAAGCTACTTCGCAGCGAATCAAGAATGCCGTCGCAGTCGCGACGATATTTTCGCTTTGTTTGTTTGCCGTAAACGTTTAGGATTCCAACCCGACTAATGCCCTGTGGAGGAAACGTTGCGAACGATTTGTCTTTTGGCCCTTCTTACTTTCGTTGTTGCTCCTGCATTCGCTCAGAAGCAAAAGCCGAAGAAATCCAAAGAAAGCGGAGCAGAGAAAACGCAAGAGAGTTCCAAGTCGCCTGCTGCCGTGGCAACCTCTCAGAAGGACGACGAAGAAGACAAAGGCCCGTGGAAAGCGCTCAACTATCGCCTCATCGGACCGTTTCGCGGCGGACGCGTTCTCGCCGTCTCCGGCGTCGTCGGCCAGGACAACACCTATTATTTCGGAGGCGTTGCGGGCGGCGTATGGAAAACTACCGATGGCGGGCTCAATTGGAAGCCTCTCTTTGACAAGCAGAAGGATGCTTCCCCTTCCGTCGGTGCGCTGGCCGTTTCCGAATCCGATCCCAACATCATCTATGTTGGCACCGGAGAAGCTTGCATCCGCGGCAACATCGTGGGCGGAAACGGGGTGTACAAATCGATCGACGCCGGCAAGACGTGGAAGTTTGCCGGACTTGGCGACACGCATGCCATCGGTCGGCTGATCGTGAACCCGAAAAATCCTGACATCGCGTTCGTCGCTGCGCTGGGACATCCCTTCGGTGACAACGAAGAGCGCGGCGTCTTCCGTACTCCCAGCAATTCCAATATCTTGTTCGCGGCTCTTTGGCAGGCTCGGCGCACTCCCTGGAGCATGGACAGCGGTGGGCCCGGAAGCGGTCTGTACCGCTCCGCAGATGGCGGCACGACCTGGAAAGAAATCAAAGCGCATGGCCTACCCGAAACAATTTTGGGACGGATCGGCGTAACCGTTTCCGGAACAAACCCGAATCGCGTATGGGCGGTCGTGGAGGCGGAGAAAGGTGGCATTTATCGCTCCGACGATGGCGGCGAGAGCTGGCAGCTCCTCACCGACGATCACCGCTTCCGCCAGCGCGCTTGGTATTACTCGCACATCTTCGCCGATCCCAAATCCGCCGACACCGTCTACATTCTAAATACCGGCGTATACCGTTCGAACGACGGCGGCAAAACCTTCAACGTGCTGCGTGTGCCGCACGGCGACAACCACGGCCTTTGGATCGATCCCACAAACCCAAAGCGCCTCATCAACGGGAACGATGGCGGCGCCACCATCTCTACCGACGGCGCGCAGAGCTGGACCAGCATTTACAACCAGCCGACCGCGCAGTTTTATCACGTCACCACTGACAATCGGTTTCCTTACTACATCTACGGAGCGCAGCAGGACAACTCCACCGTGGGCATCGCCAGCGCCAGCGCAGACGGCGGAATCGACCGTACGGATTGGTACGACGTCGGGGGCGGCGAAAGCGGCTACATCGCTCCCGATCCCAACGATCCGCAAATCGTGTACGCCGGCTCTTACGGCGGCGAAATCACGCGCTACGATCACCGCACTGGTCAGATGCAGGCGGTCAATCCATGGCCCGTGAATCCCATCGGCTGGGCGGCCGCCGATGTCAAACACCGCTTTCAGTGGACCGAGCCGATTGTCTTTTCTCCGCACGATCCAAAGACCCTGTACTTTGCTGGTGAAGTGTTGTTCAAGACCACCGACGCCGGCATGAGCTGGACCATCATTAGCCCCGACCTGACTCGCAATGACAGGCAAAAACAGCAGGCCTCCGGCGGTCCCATCACGAAAGACAACACTGGAGTTGAAGTGTACGACACGATTTTTTCCGTCGTGGAATCTCCGGCGCAAAAGGATTTGATCTGGGCGGGAACCGATGATGGACTAGTGCACCTCACGCGCGACGGGGGCCAACACTGGGACAACGTCACGCCTAAGGCGATGCCGGAGTGGGGCACCGTCAGCATGATCGAAGCGTCGTCAAAAGATGCGGGCACCGCGTACGTTGCTGTCGAGCGGCACAAAATGGACGACTTCGCTCCCTACGTTTTCAAAACCGCCGACTTCGGGGAAACATGGAGCAAGCTGGTGAACGGCCTTCCCGCAAACGCGTATGTCCACGCCGTGCGTATCGACCCCAGGCGTGCCGGCCTGCTCTTCGCAGGCACTGAATCAGGCGTGTTTGTTTCCTTCAACGATGGCGAACAATGGCAGCCGCTGCAGTTGAATCTGCCACTTTCACCGGTGAACGATCTCGTTGTTAAAAACAATGACTTGATTGTCGCCACGCACGGCCGCAGCTTCTGGGTGCTTGACGACATCACACCGCTCGAGCAGTACGGCGACTCCGTGCCTCAGGATGCCGCACATTTGTTCACACCTGGTCCTGCAAATCACACGCTGTTTCGCGGTTCTTTCTTCCGCGGCGGTGCCAATACCGGCAAGAATCCCCCCGCCGGCGCCGTCATCGACTATTGGCTGAAAACTTCGCTGAAGAAGCCAGACGGCGACAAGAAGGAATCCGAAAAGAAAGACGGCGATTCCAAGGAACCGGCACAGACCACAGATGCAAAAGAAACCTCGGCAAAACCCGATGTAAAACCTTCCGAAACTGAAGCTCCCAAGATTACGCTCGACATCCTCGATGCCTCTGGCAAGGTGATTCGCCACTTCCCCAAGAAAGAAGAGGAGGGCGAGCAGGATGAAGGCTTCGGTGCGCCCGATCGCAACGCCGGCACGCTTCCCGCCGACGCCGGACTGAACCGCTTCGTCTGGGATCTCGATTACGAAGGCGCCAGCAAGGTGCCGCACGCGCCCCTCTGGGGCGGCAGCACCAGCGGGCCGCGTGCGCTTCCCGGAACATATCAAGTGAAGCTCACGGTCCTGGGCAAAAGCTACACCGCGCCCCTTGAGATCAAACCCGATCCGCGCTTGGCTGTAACGCAAGCCGACCTGGAGAAGCAGTTCGCTCTGCTCATCAAAATTCGAGACAAAGTGACCGAAACCAATGACAGCATCAACCAGATCCGCGATTTGCGGGAACAAATGAACGCAATTAGCAAACGACTGAAAAATGACCCGCACGGAAAAGTCATCGCCGACGCCGGCAAATCGCTGGACCAGAAAATGACCGAGGTGGAGGAGGCGCTGATCCAAACCAAGGCGAAAAGCGGACAGGACGTTTTGAATTTTCCGATCCGCCTAAACAATCACCTGGTGGCGCTGGGCGGAGTGGTCGCCAGCGCCGACACCGCGCCAACAAAGCAGTCTTACGAAGTCTTCGATATGCTGAGCAAAGCCGTCGATGAACAATTAACGAAGTGGAAAGCGATTGTTTCCACGGACGTGAAGTCTTACGACGACTTGGTAAAGCAGCAGGAAATTCCCGCGCTCACTGTGAAACAAGCGACAGATACGCACTGAAAGCTTTACGTGAGGTTTCCGAAAACTTCCTGATGCCGGGCGCCGCGATGGCAAGACGGGCCGGCGCTCAAATCGGTTCGCTATGCCTTATCGACTTGTTCTAAAGTAAGCAGGCCTTGAATCAACGCCTGCCACTGCCTCTCAGCTCGCACGGAAAACCCGTTGATACATTTGCAGCTGCCGCTGAGCTAGAGAAAGAGCTGAAGCGCGAGGTGAAAGGCGAAGTTCGCTTCGATCGCGGGAGCCGCGCGCTGTACGCGACGGACGCGTCGAATTACCGGCAAATTCCGATAGGACTGGTGGTGCCGCGCGACGAGGAGGATGTGGTCGCGACGGTGGCCGCTTGCCGCAAGTTCGGAGCGCCCGTACTGCCGCGCGGCGCGGGCACAAGTCTGGCCGGGCAATGCTGCAACGTAGCCGTGGTGTTGGATTTTACGAAGTACATGAACCAAATTCTGGAGCTTGACGCGGCGAGACAATTCGCCCGCGTCCAGCCAGGCGTGGTTCTGGACGCCCTGCGCAACCGCGCGGAGGCCCACCAGCTAACGTTTGCGCCGGACCCTTCCACGCACAACCGCTGCAGCATCGGCGGAATGATCGGAAACAATTCGTGCGGCACGCATTCTTTGCTAGGCGGAAAGACTGTCGACAACGTCGAAGAGCTTCGCATTTTGCTCTACGACGGTTCGCAAATGACCGTCGGCGCAACGAGCGAAAGCGAGCTGGAAGCAATTATCGCCCAAGGCGGAAGGCGCGGAGAGATTTACAGTACGCTGCGGACAATTCGAAAGGAGTATGCCGGCCTGATACGCGCACGCTTTCCGAGGATTCCAAGACGCGTTTCCGGCTACAACCTGGATGAGCTACTGCCGGAAAATCGATTTAACGTTGCGCGCTCGCTGGTGGGGACGGAAGGAACCTGCGCGGTCGTTCTGGAAGCGAAACTAAAACTGATTCACAGTCCGCAGCACCGCGTGCTGGTCGGCTTGGGATATGAGGATGCGTTCCACGCGGCGGACCACGTTCCGGAAATTCTGGAATTCGGTCCGATCGGACTGGAAGGCTTTGAAGGAAGCATCGTTGATGGACTACGCAGGAAGGGAGCACCGAATCTCGAGCTGCTGCCTGCAGGCGGCGGATTCTTACTCGTGGAATTCGGCGCAGATAACGCAGGGGAAGCAACCGACGCTGCGCTTCGACTGATGGAGCGTCTGAAAAATGTCAGCGCGCCCCCCAGCATACGCTTGTATTCCGCCGGTGAAGCCAAAGCTGTGTGGCAAATCCGCGAGGCCGGGCCGCGGGCTGCTGCGTTTGCTCCGGGAGCACCGGCTGAATGGGAAGGCTGGGACGATGCGGCGGTGGCTCCGGAAAAATTGGGCAGCTATTTGCGCAACATTCGCGCGCTGATGAACGAGTACGAGTATCGGGGAGCGTTCTATGGACATTTCGGGCACGGCTGCGTGCACATGCGGGTCACGTTTGACCTCGAAAGCGAAGCGGGCATCCGCCAATACGGTGAGTTCATCGAGCGCGCGGCCGACTTGGTGATTGCGTATGGAGGCTCGCTTTCCGGCGAGCACGGGGACGGGCAATCGCGCGCGGCCCTGCTTCCAAAAATGTTTGGCCCGGAATTAGTGCAAGCATTCGAAAGATTCAAGCGCGCATGGGACCCAGAAAACAAGCTTAATCCACACAAAGTAGTGGATGCTTATCTGCCGACGGAGAATTTGCGGCTTGGCGCGGACTACCACCCGCTGGAACCGAATACGCACTTCCAGTTTCCGGACGATGATGGCTCGCTGGCGAAAGCCACGCTGCGGTGTATCGGGCTCGGAGCATGCCGCAAGAGCGAAGGCGGCACGATGTGTCCGAGTTACATGGCTACCCGAGAGGAGGAGCACAGCACGCGCGGGCGCGCACACCTCCTGTTCGAGCTGCTGCAGGGTGAAGTGCTGCGCGAGAGTTGGAAGGACGAGCACGTCAAAAAATCGCTCGACCTGTGCCTCTCGTGCAAGGCATGCAAATCGGAATGCCCGGCGAACGTCGACGTTGCAACCTACAAGGCGGAATTCCTCTCGCACTATTACGAAAACAAGCGACGGCCGCTACGAGCATATGCCTTCGGGATGATTGATCGATGGGCGCGGTTGGCTTCGCTCGCGCCGGGCATCGCAAACTTTTTCGGCCATGTTCCAGGATTGCGGCATTTGCTGGGATTGATTTTGGGTCTCGCGCCACAGCGTCAACTTCCTCGATTTGCCCGCCTGAATTTTCGGCGATGGGCGCGACGGCAGCGGCCGACACTGTTCGAGAAACATCCAACCTCCGAAAAGCGGGAAGTGCTGCTGTGGATCGACACCTTCAATAATTATTTTCATCCAGAGACGAGCCGCGCCGCTCTGGAAGTCCTGGAACATGCCGGTTTTACGGTGAAATGCCCGCAAGATGTTCTATGTTGCGGACGGCCTTTGTATGACTTCGGAATGCTGACGGAGGCCAAGCGATATTTGAAAAGAATCATGGATGTCCTTGGCACGGAGATTGACGCCGGTGTGCCGATCGTCGTGCTCGAGCCGAGCTGCGCTTCCGTGTTTCGGGAAGAGTTGGGCAATTTATTTCCGCGCGACGCACGAGCGAGCCGATTGCGACAGCAAACATTCTTGCTGAGCGAGTTCTTGGAAAATCACTCGCCGGGATACATGCCTCCGAAACTGTCCGCGAAGATTTTCCTGCATGGCCATTGTCACCACAAAGCGCTAATGAAAATGCGCGATGAGGAGGCCTTGCTGCGCCGAACGGGCGCGGAACTGGAGTGTCCGGATGCGGGCTGCTGTGGAATGGCCGGACCGTTTGGATTTGAGAAGGATAAATTCGCAGTAGCGCAAGCGATAGGTGAGCGCGTGCTGCTGCCAGCCGTGCGAAGCACCGACCCTGAGACTATCATCGTGGCCGATGGCTTCAGTTGCCGCGAGCAGATCAGACAAAGCACCGGCCGCAGGGCCGTACACCTGGCAGAAGTCCTGCAGACAGCATCGTTGGAAAATGCCGACAAATCCCCGACTTGACCCCCGCGAAAGTCACTTCCTTACTCAAGGATTAGGAGCCACCGAGAGGCGCGGAAACGTGTTCGTGCACTACGATCCAGCCTTTTCCGCGCTTCTCCAGTACCATGGTCCAGCGCGCATTGAGGTGCGAGCTGGCGCCTTCTTTGCTGACGAGATCGATAGCCAAGGTGAAGGTTGCCCAAGCGAGGGATCCGCGGCGGTGCACAGCGAGATCATCGTTGAGCTTGGCACTGATGCTGCGGTTGGGCTCAAACAAATATTTTTGAGCGCCGTTGCTGTATTCCTTCCAGTTGCGGTACTTCAGCGGGGCAATATCAAAATAAACGAGATCGGTGTCCGCCGCGTAATAAGGCGCGACTTTGGAGATGTCCATGGTGCCCCACGCGGCGACGATTTTTGGAACTAGCGTTCGCAAAGCCGCTTCTTCGCGGTCGGCGGAAGTCGCGGTCGATCCGAGAATAGCGAGAGCGAAGCCAACCAGTAAAGCGAGTGAAATTGCTTTGCGAGTGTTCATTTCTCTATCTCCCTATCTATGGTGCGGCAGAAACGCCGCACTCCAAATCATGTTTTGGGGCCGTATTTGGCGACGGCGGAGGCGAGGAGCCATCGCTTCAACACGCTGAGAAATTGCGGCCGGACGTCGCGGAAGGTGACGCCAACGCCGAGATTCGGTTGCGAGTAGACAATGGTTCCCGCGGATTCAAAGAATTGTCCCTCTGAATAAATCTTGATTGTGATCTGGGTATCCTTGACAAGCGGATTGGGCATGTCCAGGTAACAGCCGTGAAGGCTGAGCTCAGTTACGCGGGTGGAAATGCTGGCGTGCGAGGATTGGTCTGTCACCTCGGCGGTGGCGATGAAGGGATAACGGGGCGTTCGGCGACGCTCTTCTCCCACTCGTCTCTCCGTAAAGCCGTGCGGCGATTGTATCTCTGGAGGAAAGGAAAAAGCTGAAAAAATGTTGGCCGGCATGTTGAGACAAGCTGGTCGCGCAAATCGTCCGCGTGGGAAGCTATTGCGAGTCAGACGAGATCGGAGTGAAGCTTCACTGCATGCTTGCCCATCCGTTCGCCGAGCGGCAAAACCGCGCGTACGATAGTGCCGTCACCGCCAGAATTAATCTCGAAGTGTCCACCCAGCTCTCTGATCCGCTCTCGCATTCCAGTGATGCCCACACCCATCACCGGGTCCGCGCCGTTTTGCGAGCTCAGCCCCTTGCCCTGATCGGTGACTTCCAGAGTGACACTGGTCTCTTCCGGAAAAATCCGCACCTTGGCAACTTTGCTTCCAGAATGCCTGTGAACGTTGGTCAGGCATTCCTGCAGAACACGAAACACCGCGAGTTCCACTTGGTCAGGCAGCTTGGCAATGTCGGAGGGCATTTCCAAATCGATTTGGATGCCGCTGCGCTCGGAGAAACTGTTCAAATACCAAGGAACCACAGCTTGCAGACCGATCTCATCAAGCAAGGGAGGGTGAAGCAGATGCGAAATCACCCGAATCTCGCGCATCGACCGCTCCAACAAAGTAATAGCCTCGGTTAGCGCCGATTTTTGAATAGGGGAAAGCGCCGCGTCTGTAGTCTCGATCATTTCCAGATTCATCTTGATGGCTGCAAGGTATTGGCCCTGGCTGTCGTGCAACTCTCGACCGAGCCTTCTACGCTCTTCATCTCGAATGGCAACGATGCGCGACGACAAGTGGCGCAGCTCCCGGTTGGCTTCATGCAACTGCTGCGTCTGTTCGGCGATGCGCTGCTCGGCGCGCTTCCGCTCGCTGATATCGCGAATGGCGCTGGTTATCAGCAGCCCTTCCTCGGTTTGCAACGGGCTGGAACTTATCTCCGAAGGAAACGTCGAGCCGTCCTTGCAGGTGGAGGCCAGCTCTCCGACGTGATAGCTGCTCAGCGTCCAGGACGGAACCACGACGCGAATATTTTTCCCCAGCAACTCCTGCCGGCTATAGCCAAACAGATCATCGGCGCGGGAATTCGCCAGGACGATTTCGCCTTCCGCGGTGGTAATGAGCATGGCGTCCGGCGCGGCCTCCAGCAGAGAGCGGAATTTCAATTCAGCCTTGGCTAAAATCTCCGCTTGCCTGCGTTGACGCTGCGCGCTGCGGCTGAGTTCCACGAAGACCGCCACTTTGGAGCGAAGTATTTCCGGAACGATCGGCTTGAACAAGAAATCGACTGCGCCAAGGTCGTAACCTCGAAACAGGTGCTCTTCGTTGCGATATGCAGTCAGGAAAAGAATCGGGGTGTGCTGGCTGCGTTTCCGGGAGCGGATCAGCTCGGCGGTCTCGAAGCCGTCCATGTCGGGCATTTTGACGTCCAGCAAGATAGCCGCGAAGTCATTTTCGAGCAGATAGCGTAAAGCCTCGGTGCCGGAGCGCGCGGAAACGAGTTCCTGGTTCAAGGCGTCCAGCGCGGCTTCGATCGAAACCAAGTTGTCCGGATTATCGTCGACGAGGAGGATCTTGACCTTCTCGCGCGGCAGCACTTCTTCGCGTTGCGCGCCAGCAATGCCGGGAGCTTGGTGTGATGGAGAACTCATACGGTTGCTCCCGAAGAAACGCGAATCGGTACGCGTTCAGAGCGGCGCGAAATCCAAACGCGCATGACCGCAAAAAGCTGCTCGAGGTCCACGGGCTTGGTCACGTAATCAGATGCTCCGGCTTCAAGACACTTATCGCGGTCGCCCTTCATTGCCTTGGCGGTGAGAGCGATGATGGGCAGGTTCTGGAACGCAGGAACTTTGCGGATGGCCTGCGTGGTCTCGTAGCCGTCCATCTCCGGCATCATAATGTCCATCAGGATGATGTCGACGTCCGGCGTCTTGCGTAGCAATTCGATGCCGGCGCGGCCGTTCTCGGCGTGCAGCACCTTGATATCGTGGTGCTCGAGGAGGCTGGTCAAGGCGAAAATATTTCGCAGGTCGTCGTCGATAACCAGGACTTTCTTGTCGGCCAGCGCCGAATCGTTCTTGCGCATCTGCGCGAGGATTTGCTTCTGTGACTCGGAGAGCACCGATTCCGGGCGGTGCAGCAATAGCACCGTCTCGTCCAACAAGCGCTCCAGGGAAGAAGCCTGCCGAATGATCCCCGACTGAGAAACGTCGCTCAGATCCACTTCGTCGCCGTTGTTTGCTTTGTCGTCGAACAGAATGATGGGTGGCTTAGCCGTCTTGTAAACCTCCTGCACGAAGTGCAGCACGCCCATGTCTTGCAAATGAGCGCCCAAGACGATGGCGTCAGCGCGCTCATTCTCGAGAACAGACAAGGCCGCCTCTCCGCTAGGGGCCGTGATGATTTGAATGTCTTCACCGCCGATCACGGATTTCAAATCATCGCGAAGCGCGCCTTCGCCCACAACCAGCAGCTTCTTGATGCCTCTATCCATGGACTGCTGGATCGCGGTGAAAGCTTCATCGATTGAAGTGCCCACCGACTTTTGCAAGTAAGTCATGGCGCCCAGCGCCAGGCCGCGACGGCGGTTCTCATCGCCGGAAATCACATGAACGGGAATGTGGCGAGTCGCTGGATCGTGTTTTAGGCGATCCAGGATGGTCCAACCCACCATGTCTGGCAGAGAGATGTCCAAGGTCACGGCTCCTGGATTGAACTCGCGTGCGAGCGACAGCGCTGTCGCGCCGCGCAAGGCAACTACTGCTTTAAGGTTATTGCTGTGCGCCATATCGACAAGGATACGCGCGAACGTCACGTCGTCCTCGATGACCAGCAACACCGGATCTCCCGGCTTGATATTGTTGCGGTCGTCTTCCACAACCAGGTCTTCGGCCAGTATTTCCGTGACGCCGAGGCCCGGCGGCGAGAGGGTGCTGACGGTGCTCTCTTCGACCGTCGGCGCTGGAGCCAAAGTGTCGCTCGAAGGCTGCAGACGCGGCAGCTCGGCGACTTTCGCTTGCATCGTGCTGACGTACACCTGAGGCAGGTAGAGGGTAAACGTGCTGCCGACACCCGGGGCGCTCTCCAAGCGAATTTCTCCGCCCAGCAAGCGCGCCAGTTCGCGGCTGATGGAAAGGCCCAAACCGGTTCCGCCATATTTGCGGCTGGTGGTACCGTCGGCTTGTTGAAATGCTTCAAAGATGATGCGCTGTTTTTCCTGTGGGATACCGATGCCGGTGTCGCTTACTGAGAAGGCCACGACGCTCTTGACGCGGCCGAGGACCGGATGTGTAGTGCGCCATCCCGCGGCTGGACGAGAGATCTTCAGCTTCACTGTGCCGTGTTCGGTAAATTTCAAGGCGTTCGATAACAGATTCTTCAGCACCTGCTGTAAACGCTTGGTATCCGTGTGAATCGTGTCGCCGAGCGTGGGGTCCAGTTCGATGGTGAAGTCCAGCCCCTTGCCTTCGGCTACGTGGCGGAACGTGCGCGAGCAGTAGTCCTGCAGCTGGGTCAATTGCACCGGACCGAGCTCGACGTCCATCTTGCCGGACTCGATCTTGGACAGGTCCAGAATGTCATTGATGAGTGCGAGCAGGTCAGTTCCGGAGGAATGAATGGTCTCCGCAAACTTGACCTGCTTGGGCAGAAGGTTCTTCTCGGAGTTTTCAGCCAACATTTTGGCCAGGATGAGCAGGTTGTTGAGCGGCGTGCGCAACTCGTGGCTCATGTTGGCCAGGAATTCGCTCTTGTATTTGGATGTGAGCGCAAGCTGTTCGGCCTTTTCTTCCAACTGCGCCTTGCCCTGCTCGACTTCGCGGTTCTTCGTCTCCACCTCGGTTTTCTGCTCCGCAAGCAGTTGCGCCTTCTCTTGCAGCTCGGCGTTGGTCTGCTGCAATTGCAGTTGCTGGCTCTGCAGCTTTTCCGCCAGGGCCTGCGATTGCTTCAGCAACTCTTCGGTGCGCATCGTGGCCGCAATGGTGTTCAGCACGATGCCGATGGATTCGGTCAGCAGGTCAAGGAACGCTAGGTGGACTTCGCTGAACTGGCTGAACGATGCCAGTTCAATAACCGCGCGCGCCTCGCCCTCGAACAGCACCGGAAGCACCACGATGCTCGCGGGCGCCGCTCCGCCCAGGCTCGAGCTGACCTTGATGTAGTCATTGGGAACGCTGGTCACCAGGATGCGCTCCTTTTCCAAAGCGCATTGGCCGACAAGTCCCTGTCCTATCCGGAACTGCTTGGGCACGCCATTTTCTTCGGTGAACGCGTAGCCGGACAAATACTTGAGCGTCGTTTCTGTTTCCGTGCTTTCCGTCAGGTAGAAAGCGCCGTGCTGCGCGCCCACCAGCGGCGTCAATTCGGACAGCAACAGCTTCGCCACCGTAAACAGGTCGCGCTGGCCCTGCATCATGCCGGTAAATTTTGCGATGTTAGTCTTCAGCCAATCCTGATCGGTGTTCTTGCGAATGGTTTCCGCCAGGTTGGCGATCATCTGGTTGATTGTATCTTTCAGGGTTTCCACTTCGCCTTGCGCTTCCACCGCGATCGACCGCGTCAAGTCGCCCTTGGTCACCGCGATCGCCACGTCCGCGATCGCGCGCACCTGCGTCGTCAGGTTCGCGGCAAGCTGGTTCACGTTATCCGTCAGGTCGCGCCAAATGCCCGCAGCGCCGGGCACACGCGCCTGGCCTCCGAGTTTTCCTTCAATGCCGACTTCGCGTGCGACAGTCGATACTTGGTCAGCGAACACCGCCAACGTATCGATCATGGCGTTGATCGTGTCGGCCAGTTCCGCGATTTCGCCCTTGGTCTCCAGTACCAACTTTCTCTTCAAGTCGCCGTTCGCCACGGCGGTCACGACCTTCGCGATACCTCGAACCTGCGTAGTCAGGTTCGCGGCCATAAGGTTCACGTTGTCCGTCAAGTCTTTCCACGTGCCGGCAACACCCTTAACGTCCGCTTGCCCGCCGAGTTTGCCGTCCGTGCCAACTTCGCGCGCCACACGTGTCACTTCCGAGGCGAACGAGTTGAGCTGGTCCACCATGATGTTGATGGTGTTCTTCAGCTCCAAAATTTCCCCGCGACCATCTACCGTGATCTTCGTCGAAAGGTCGCCTTTCGCCACCGCCGTCGTCACTTGCGCAATGTTGCGTACCTGTGCCGTCAGGTTGCTAGCCATGGAATTCACAGATTCGGTGAGGTCCTTCCACGTGCCGCCGACGCCCCGCACCACCGCTTGCCCGCCGAGTTTGCCTTCGGTGCCGACTTCGCGCGCCACGCGCGTCACTTCGCCCGCGAACGCATTCAGCTGGTCCACCATCGTATTGATGGTGTTCTTCAACTCCAAAATTTCCCCGCGAACGTCCACGGTGATCTTGCGTCCGAGATCGCCTCTCGCCACTGCCGTGGTGACTTCCGCAATATTACGAACTTGCGCCGTCAAGTTTCCGGCCATGGAGTTCACCGACTCCGTGAGGTCCTTCCACACGCCGGCAACACCCTTAACGTCCGCCTGCCCGCCGAGTTTGCCGTCCGTGCCAACTTCGCGCGCCACACGCGTCACTTCCGAGGCGAACGAGTTGAGCTGGTCCACCATGATGTTGATGGTGTTCTTCAACTCCAAGATTTCGCCGCGCGCATCTACGGTGATCTTCGTCGAAATGTCGCCTTTCGCCACCGCCGTCGTCACTTGCGCGATGTTGCGCACCTGGTTGGTCAAGTTGCCGGCCATGGAGTTGACCGACTCGGTCAAGTCCTTCCACGTCCCGCCGACGCCGCGCACCACGGCCTGGCCGCCCAGCTTCCCTTCCGTGCCGACTTCACGTGCCACGCGCGTCACTTCGCCCGCGAACGCGTTGAGCTGGTCCACCATGACGTTAATGGTGTTCTTTAACTCCAAAATCTCGCCGCGCACGTCCACCGTAATCTTGCGGCTCAAGTCGCCATTCGCCACCGCGGTCGTCACTTCCGCGATATTTCTCACCTGCGCCGTCAAGTTCCCGGCCATGGAGTTCACCGACTCAGTCAAGTCTCTCCACACGCCGCCAACGCCCTTCACTTCCGCCTGGCCGCCGAGCTTCCCTTCCGTGCCGACTTCACGTGCCACGCGCGTCACTTCGCCCGCGAACGCGTTGAGCTGGTCCACCATGACGTTAATGGTGTTCTTCAACTCCAAAATCTCCCCGCGCACGTCCACGGTAATTTTTCTGCCCAGGTCGCCCTTCGCCACCGCCGTCGTCACTTCCGCAATGTTCCTCACCTGCGCCGTCAAGTTTCCGGCCATGGAGTTAACCGACTCGGTGAGATCCTTCCACACGCCGCCAACGCCCTTCACTTCCGCCTGACCGCCAAGTTTCCCTTCCGTGCCGACTTCGCGTGCCACGCGCGTAACTTCGCCCGCGAACGCGTTCAGTTGGTCCACCATGACGTTAATGGTGTTCTTCAACTCCAGAATTTCGCCACGCACATCCACAGTGATCTTGCGGCTCAAGTCGCCGTTCGCCACCGCGGTCGTCACTTCCGCAATGTTTCTCACCTGCGCGGTCAAGTTCCCGGCCATGGAATTCACCGACTCGGTGAGGTCCTTCCACACGCCGCCAACACCCTTCACTTCCGCCTGACCGCCAAGTTTCCCTTCCGTTCCCACTTCGCGTGCTACTCGCGTAACTTCGCCAGCGAACGCGTTCAGCTGGTCCACCATGACGTTGATGGTGTTCTTGAGCTCAAGGATCTCGCCGCGCACATCCACCGTAATCTTGCGGCTCAAGTCGCCATTCGCCACTGCCGTCGTCACTTCCGCAATGTTGCGCACCTGCGCCGTCAAGTTCCCGGCCATCGAGTTCACGGAATCCGTCAGGTCCTTCCACACGCCGCCGACGCCCTTTACATCCGCCTGGCCGCCAAGTTCGCCTTCCGTGCCGACTTCGCGCGCCACGCGCGTTACTTCCGAAGCGAACGACGAAAGCTGGTCCACCATCGTGTTAATGGTGTTCTTCAATTCCAGAATTTCACCGCGCGCATCCACGGTAATCTTCGTGGTCAAGTCGCCCTTGGCCACCGCCGTCGTCACGCCCGCGATGTTGCGCACCTGGTTGGTCAGGTTGCTGGCCATGTAGTTCACGGAATCGGTCAAATCCTTCCAGGTTCCCGCGACTCCCAGCACTTCCGCCTGGCCGCCAAGCTTGCCTTCCGTCCCGACTTCCTTTGCCACGCGCGTTACTTCCGACGCGAACGAATTGAGCTGATCCACCATCGTGTTGACGACGCGCGCGGTATGCAGGAACTCGCCCTTCAGCGAGCGCCCTTCCACTTCCAACGCCATCTTCTGCGTCAAGTCGCCCTTGGCCACCGCGCCGATAACGCGCGCAACCTCGGTGGACGGCTGCACGAGATCGCTGATCAAGCTGTTCACTGACTCCACGCAAGCGGCATAACCTCCCTTCGCGATCCTTCCCGCGCGCTGTGTAATCTTGCCTTCTTTGCCGACGGCATTGCTGATGCGCGCGAACTCTTGCGCCATCTGTTCGTTCTGCCCAAAAATTTCATTCAGCGCGTCATACACTTTTCCGCCGACGCCGGTGCGATCAGTCGGCAAGCGCACGGAAAAGTCGCCGTTCTTAAATGCAACCAGCGCGTTCAGCAGCTCGGTTGTGTCTACGGTCTTGGTACCTGTTTCAGCTCTCATGCTATTGGGTCCCTTCGACGAAATACGGTCGTTAATGGGGGCCAGACTAACCCGGTCCGATTTACTAAACCTCATCTATTCTTGCAGTTACGTCCAATTCCCTGATGGGAAGACAGTACGATGTAGGGTAGGTTCGGGTCAACCCGAGAGTCCATACGGGATTTCCTGTAGAGAAGTTGACACCTAGGACAAGTTAAAACCTGATTTTGGGCCAAAATCCCGCTAGGACACAGTCAGAAAGCGAAGTAGCCAACCCGCAAGAGCGCCCCCTGCAAGTGGCCCGATCACCGGTATCGGGGCATAGCTCCAATCCGAGCCGCCTTTACCCGCCACCGGCAGCAGGGCGTGTGCCACGCGCGGGCCCAAGTCGCGAGCCGGGTTAATCGCGTAGCCGGTGGTGCCACCCAAAGAGAGCCCGATTCCCCAAACCAGGCTCCCGACCAGGTACGGCCCTAGCGCTCCCGGTCCGCTAGTCGCAATAGCCTTGGAAAAAATCGCTCCCACAACGAATACCAGCGCCGCCGTCGCTATGATTTCGCTGACCAGGTTAGCCGCAACCCTCCTGATCGCGGGCGACGTGCAAAAACACGCCAGCTTGGCAGCCGCGTCCGGCGTTTCTTTCCAGTGCGGCAAGTAATGCACCCAAACCAACGCGGCGCCGGCTATCGCGCCAAGCATCTGCGCCGTAATGTATGGTAGGCATTTCCCATACGAGCCAGCACGCACTGCGAAGCCCAGGGTCACCGCCGGATTCAAGTGCGCGTCGCTATCCACCCGCCGCCTTCGCCCTTCGACCGCTTCAACAGCACCCCCGCCACTACCCCATCTCCCAACAATATCAATATCATCGTGCCCAGGAATTCCCCCAGGAATGGCGATGTCATCCGTTGTTTCCTCTCTCGGGCATGATCATGCATCCGTCCAGTCAAACGAGCGCGACACCGCTTTCTTCCATTGCCGGTACAACCGTTCGCGCCGCTGCTCTTCCAGGTTTGGCGTCCATTTACGGTCCATGGCCCAATTCGCGCGTAACTGGTCGAGTCCCGGAAAGAAATCCACAGCCAACCCCGCGGCGTAGGCGGCACCCAGCGCGGTCGTCTCCTGAATTACGGGGCGCACTACTTCGCGGTTGAGAATGTCCGCCTGAAATTGCATTAAGAGCTCGTTGGCTACCATTCCGCCGTCCACGCGCAGCGAAGCCAGCGAAATATGCGCATCCTTTTCCATGGCTTCCACCAGTTCGCGCGTCTGAAACGCCGTAGCTTCCAGCACCGCGCGCGCCAGGTGGCCTTTGTTGGCGTATCGCGTAAGCCCCGCTATCACGCCACGGGCGCTCTCTTTCCAATACGGCGCGTACAGTCCCGAAAACGCCGGCACAAAATAGACACCGCCGTTGTCTTCCACTGTTCGCGCCAGAGTCTCGACGTCGGAACTCTTCGCAATCATCCCGAGGTTGTCCCGCAGCCACTGCACCAGCGCGCCGGTAATCGCCACGCTGCCTTCCAGCGCGTAACAAGCGGTTTGTTTGCCAAGCTTGTACGCTACCGTGGTCAGCAGTCCGCAGCTCGACGAGACGATGCGTTCGCCCGTGTTCATCAGCAGGAAGCAGCCCGTGCCATACGTGTTCTTAACCTCGCCGGGTTGAAAACATGCCTGCCCTACGAGCGCGGCTTGCTGGTCTCCCAGGATTCCTGCGATCGATACCCCGGATATCGCGGGCAATCTCGCCACACCATACACTTCGCTGCTCGAACGCACCTCGGGCAGCATCGCGCGGGGAATCTCGAACGCCGAAAGCAGCTCATCATCCCAATCGAGTGTCCTGAGGTTCATCAACTGCGTGCGGCTGGCATTGGTCACGTCGGTAACGTGCGCGCCGTTTCGCGGCCCCCCGGTCAGGTTCCATGCCAGGAAGGTGTCGATATTCCCGAACAGCAACTCGCCGCCGGCAGCTTTTTCCCTGGCACCTGCGACATTCTCGAGAATCCAACGCAGCTTCAAGCCGCTGAAATACGTGCTGAGCGGCAAGCCGCTTTGCGCCCGAAACCGGTCTTGCCCCCCGGTCTTGGCAAAGCGCGCTACCTCGTCCGCGACCCGCGTGTCCTGCCAAACGATGGCGTTTGTCACCGGGCGGCCCGTCTTACGCTCCCAAACCACGGTCGTCTCGCGCTGGTTGGTGATCCCGATGGCAGCCAAGTCGGTCGGCTGCAAGCCGCGCTGCTGCAGCGCCGCCCCGATGACCTCGTGAGTGCAGCGCAGAATCTCTTCTGCGTTATGCTCTACCCAGCCCGGGGCCGGGAAAATTTGTTCATGCTCTTTCTGCGCCATGGCCACGACGCGCGCCTCTTTGTCAAAGACCATGAAACGCGTGCTGGTCGTGCCCTGATCGATCGCACCGATATAACTCTTCACTTAGGCAGTACTCTCCATGTAGCTCGCGCCCAAAAAATGTAAAATGCCGACACTAGCGCAGCAAGACCTTCCGCCGCCATGCTGCGCATTACAAGGGACTTATCTATGCAATCCCGGCCCTCAGGCAGCTTGAGTGCCCGATGCTATGCGATTTTTAATGTTTCCGCATCTAATTAAGTGAATTTGTGTTCGTCAGTTAATTGAGAGTGTAAAAGGAGATTTCGATGAAGGTCAACATTCGGCCCAGACCGCGGCTGCTGCTGGCTGCTTTCGCCCTAACGTTCGCTTCGTTCACCTCCATACCCGTTCGCGCCGCGGATGCTGTCACCCTCACCGTCACCGCTGTCGCTAAGAAAGGCTCCCCGCCTCCTATCAAAAAGGAGGACGTGCAGGTCTTTGAAGGCAAGGAACGCGTCCAAGTTGCGGATTGGCGCCATGACGGACCTTTGTACCTGGCCATCCTGATTGACGACTCGCTCGACGCAGAGGCGGCCAGCCAGTGGAACGACCTTAAGGCGTTTATCGCCGAGCAACCGGAAAATACCTTGGTCGCCGTGGCCTACGGCCGCAATGGCGCTGCCATGGTCGTTCAGGATTTCACCCAAGATCACGCTCTAGCCGCAAAGGCTCTGCGTATTCCGATAGGCAACGGGGGCGCTTTCTCCAGCCCGTATCTTGCCGTGCAAGACTGGCTCAAGCGTTGGCCGTCTTCCGCGGGCGATCATCGCTCCTCGATCCTCCTGATTTCGTCCGGAATCGATTATTTCCGCGGCGGTTTTGAGCCTCTGGATCCCGATCTGGATTCCACAATCGAGCGCGCGCAAAAGGAAAACGTCAACATTTGGACGATCTACTACCCTGGCGCCGGCCATGTCAGTCGCGGATACTTCCGCGTCTTCAACGCGCAAGCAAATCTCAGCAAGCTCTCGGAAGAAACTGGCGCCGAATCCTACTATTTGTCATTCGACCGCCCGGTGACGCTCAAGCCGTACTTTGATGAATTACTGCAACACCTGAACAATCAATATTTGCTGTCGTTTGCGGGTAGGAGTGGCGGGAAGAAGGGCAAGTTCGAGCGCATACACGTCACAACCGAAATTCCAAACGTGGAGTTTCTCACGCCGTCGGAAGTTTTCCTGCCGCCGTCACAGTAACGCCGATTTCGGCCATCGAAACGTGTCGCAGCTTATGCGTGTCATCCAGGAGGCATCTCCGGTAGGTTCGACCGGGGATGCCCAAAGGATCTCAGCAGAGTTTTTCCAAGCTGTGCGTGGACAGAGCCCAACAACAAGTGACCCACTCAATCATCCGCCCCCGCCAGCGAAACCGCCCGAGTTGAATCCCGAATTACCAATTCGGGATTCATTTTTTGATTCACGACGTTCCACTCACGCTTTTCCAACGCCGCATTAATCCCTTCCATCACGATGTTCACCGCCAGCCCGCCCATCGCTTCCATCGGTTGACGCACGGTGGTCAGCGAAGGCGCCGCCAGTGCCGAGAGTGCCACGTCGTCAAATCCCGTCACCGAGCACTGCTCCGGCACTTTGACTCCAGCCTTTGTCAGCGCGCGGATCGCTCCCAACGCGGTAAGATCATCAAAAGCCATCACTGCCGTGAATTTCTTCTTCTGCTCCAGCAATTCTTCTGTGTAGCGGTAGCCGCTCTCAAAACTGGAATTGGGATCGAGCGAATCCGGCAATTGCAATACCAGCCCGGAATCGATTGCCAAACCCGCGCCTTGCGCGAATTTTTGTATCCCACGCCATCGTGGCGCGCTGTCGATCAACATCTTAGGCCCGCGGATAAACGCGATTTTGCGATGGCCAAGCTGGTACAGATGCTCCAGCGCCAGCCGTGCGCCAGTCTCGTTGTCCACCATCACCGAGCTGATGTTGTCTCCCTGCAACTCCCACCCGATCGTAGCGGAAGGAATATTTCTCTTGCTCAGATCGGCGAGCACGTGAATATCGACGAATAGCCAGTTGGCCACCACGATCAATCCTTCCACGTGCCGCTCCAGCAGCAGTTCCAAATACCGTTCGAAGCGGTTCCGCTGGTTGTGCGCGTCCGCAAAAATCGCCAGGTAAGAAGCTTGATACAGCGCGTTTTCCACACCGCGCATAATCAGCGTACAAAACGGGTCGGTGATATCGAAGAACAACACGCCCATACTATGGCTGCGCTTGCTCCGCAGAAACCGCGCCATCACGTTAGGCCGGTAGCCAAGTTTCTTGGCGGTTTCTTCGATGCGTTTCTTGGTGGCCGGCGCGATATACCTCGCCAGCGGGGCATTGTTCAGCACAATCGAGACAGTCGCAGGCGAAAATCCGCTCTGCATCGCCACATCTCTCATCGTGACTGCTTCGTTTTTCTCGCGAGGCCGCTTCACCAGGAAGGCTCCTTGGCGGCCCACATCATCCCGCCTTATACACTCACATTGCAACGTCAGCGCCGGCACAGAAGTTGTAGGGGCGCGCTTTAGTTTATCCTGAGGAACGAAGGACGCGTCCCCGCGGCTTTAGCCGCCCAAAACCTATTCCGCAGGCACTTCAAACGACAGCGGCTCCCGGAACCAGCGCGTCTTCCAAATACCGAAGACAATCCCGGCGATCATCCAGATGCTTCCAACGATCTGCGCCGGACGGCTAAGACTGAGCCACAAAGCCAGGCAAATAACGAAACCAAGTACCGGCGGAATAAAATTCCAAGCTTTTTTCTCTTCCGCGTGTAAGAAATAGCGAACAAAGGCCGCGGCATTCACGCCCATAAACGCGATCAGCGCCCCAAAATTTAGGAGCTCGATTCCTCGTCCGAAAGTAAGAAAGAAGGACCCAATCAGCGCCAGCGCGCCCACGAAAATCACATTATTCCTCGGGACTTGGTGCTTTGGATCGATCGCGCCAAAAAACGAACTGGGCAGCGCATTACTTCGGCCCATCCCGTAGAGCAGGCGCGCCGCCCCAATGTGCGCTCCCATGCCCGATCCAAAATTGGCAACCACCAGCGTCGCTCCGACAATGGTAAACAGGGGTGCCCATGTCCGAGCCGCCGCCCAAACATACGCCGTGTCCGCATTCGGAAACGGCTCCGTCGCAGGCCACACAAGTTGCGCCACATAAACTTCGGCGGCCGAGAGAAACCCGATCACCACGCAAGTGAGAACCGTCGCCAGCAAAATATTGCGCCGCGGATTTTCGGCCTCCTCGGAAAGCGTCGAGATCCCGTCGAATCCGATATACGACAGCACCGCAATGGAAGTGCAGCCGAATAGGTTTCCCCACGTGAAGGTTTGTGGATCGTAGAAGGGCCTCGTAAAAAAGTGCGCATCACTGTGCGGATGACCAAAGATGTAGCGAATCGCCGTCACGAAAATTACCACCACCACCGCGCTCATCCCCGCCGTCAGCCCCGCATTCACCCGCGCTGAAGTTTTGATCCCTCGAAGGTTCAGCAGCGTAAACGCCACCGCAAAAATAATTTTCCATCCCCAATCCGAAATCGCCGGAGCAAACTCGTGCGCCTGTCCCGCGCACCAGATCACGCACACCAATGGATTCACAATGTAATCCATCACCATGCTCCAGCCCGTTACATACCCAATCGACGGATGGATCTCCTGCGCAACATAAGTGAACGCCGATCCCGCGCTCGGGTAAGCTCGCGCCATGCGTCCATAACTGATAGCCGTAAAAAGCATAGCCACCATGGCGATCAGGATTGCCGTAACCACGTGGCCCCGCCCGCGATCGCTCAACGCTCCGAACGCGGACATCGGCGCAACCGGCTGCAGCACGATCATCCCGTACAAAATCAAATCCCACAGCGTAAGCGCCCGCCGCAATCTCGGCGCCGCCGCGGTTACCGTTGTCGCCTCAGTG
>WNFN01255351.1_pt1 | contig 23317 bp, 25 predicted proteins | sample 5400161 | NCBI WGS metagenome assembly WNFN01 (sample SAMN13153353, study PRJNA577476) | soil metagenome | isolation source: 80 cm saprolite on Douglas fir-dominated hillslope | place: USA:California | collected 2013-09-17 | reverse complement strand
CTTGGGCGCGGGAGATCCGCTAGGACCGCATCGCTCGCTCCAGACGGGTCAGCATCTGGGCGATGCGCGCAAACTTGCGACGGGCCTCGAGGTAGGTGGCGTCCGAGATCATCGCCCGAAGCCGTAGAACGTCGAACACAGCGAAGCATTCCGCCGAGCTTCCGCGAGCGATGCAGTAGAACCGCGCCTTATCCGACCGCGAACGACGACCGGATCCCTCCGCGATATTGAGCACGATCGAGAGGCTCGCTCTCTCGAGTTGGTCCCTCAAGGTTCGATGACGGCGAGGGAGCACCGTCGCAACCAGGACTTGGAACTCGAGGGCGACACCGTACACATCGAGGCGCTCGGGGTCCATGAGCGGTTCGCCATGGAATTCGGCGCGGTGAGGCGCGCGACTGCGATCGGGAACCGTCATGAAGACCTCCTGAACGGACGGCCTCGCCGCCCTCACAACTGTGGGCGGCGAGGCCGCCCGAGGAGGTCCTGATGTTGGCCCCCGATCGCCGTGCGCCTGACGTGACGGCGCCGAAAACCTAAGCCACGGCGCCGGCGCGGCAGGTGCAGGGCACAGAGTGCTGACCGAACCCGTCTCCGTCTCCGAGCCCGTTCCCGTTCGTTCAGCGATACGTGGCGTTGACTACCGAAGCGATCCCGCCGCCGCTCTGGCCCACGCCATCAGCGGCCCCGGATACACGCCCAGCACCAGCACCACCGTCGTCGAGATGGTGAGAGCGAGCGCCGCACCCGCGCCCACTCGCGACCAGGGATCCTCACCCACCGGCGGCTCCATGTACATCGCGACCACCACGCGCAGGTAGTAGTACGCGGACACGACGCTCATCAGCATGCCGATGATCGCGAGGTGCGCGTAGCCTGCCCGCACCGCGGCGCTGAACAGGTAGAACTTGCCCACGAAGCCGCCGGAGACGGGCACGCCCGTCAGCGAGACGAGGAAGACGGTGAGGGCGGCGGCCAGCAGGGGGCGGCGCTCGGACAGGCCGGCCATGTCCGACAGCGTCACCGGCTCGCGGCCGCTGCGTGTGAGCGCGGCGAAGGCGCCGAACCCGCCGAGGTTCACGGCCGCGTAGGTCACCAGGTAGAAGAGGATGGCCTCCGTCCCCAGGCCCGGCGCCGCGACCAGCGCGGTCATCAAGTAGCCGGCGTGGGCGACGGACGAGTACGCGAGCATGCGCTTGAGGTTCGACTGGGCCAGGGCGCCCAGATTGCCGATGATCATGGTGACGATCGCCAGCACCGCGACCGCGGGCTGCCAGTGCGCGGCCAGGCTGGGCAGCGCTTGCAGGAACACGCGCAAGAACGCCCCGAAAGCGGCCGCCTTCACCCCGGCGGCCATGAGGGCGGTCACCGTCGTGGGCGCTCCCTCGTAGGCGTCGGGCGCCCACATGTGGAAGGGCACGCTCGCCACCTTGAACCCGAATCCGACGAGGAGGAGGGCGGTCGCCACGAGCGCGAGCGCGGTGACGGCGCCCACGGAGGCCACCCCGGCCGTGGCCGCGGCGGGCGCGATCCCGCCGGCGCTGAGGCCCTGGGCGATGAGGGCCAGCGAAGTGTGCCCGGTGAGACCGTACAGCAGGGCGACGCCGTAGAGGAAGAAGGCGGAGGAGAAGGAGCCGGTGATGAAGTACTTGAGCGCGGCCTCCTGGCTCTCCGGGCGGTCGCGCTGGAGCCCGGCCAGCGCGTACACGGCGACGGACATGATCTCCAGGGCGACGAAGACGGCGACCAGCTCGAGCGCGGACACGAGGCCGAGCATCCCCACGATCGCGAACAGCACCAGCGCGTAGTACTCCCCGCGGTCCGTGGCCGTCTCGCGCAGGTAGGACGGCGAGAGCAGCACGGCCACGATGCCGATGGCGAGGATGAGGGCCTGGAAGAACAGCGCGAAGTCGTCGGCGGCGACGCTGTTCGCGAGGACGGCGCCGCGACCACGGCCGCCCGCGATCACGAGCACGGCCACCAGGGCCCCGGCGAGGCCGGCCAGCGACAGCGCCGCCGCGGGGGCACGCCCGCCCTTCGGCGTGAAGGCCTGGGCCAGCAGCACGGCCAGGCCGGTGACGGCGACCACGATGGCCGGGAACAGCGGGCGAAGATCCAGGCTGGCGGGGGTCATCGTCCCCCTCCCACCGCGGGCTCACCGACCAACGCCCCGGCCGCCGTCGTCGGCGACGAAGGCCGGGTGTGCATGCGGTTGTTGGTCTCGTAGACCAGGCTCTGTACGGAGGGCTCGATCAGCCGCGTGAACAGCGGGCTGGCCACTCCCATCACGATGGCCAGCACGACCAGCGGGATCAGCACCGCGAACTCGCGCGCGGAGAGGTCCGGAAGCGTGCGGTTGACGGCGTGGGTGACCTCGCCGTACAGGACGCGCTGGACCATCCAGAGGATGTACCCGGCGGCCAGGACGACGCCCATCGAGGCCAGCGCGACCATGGAGTGGCTGAGCGACCACGAGCCCAGCATGATCAGGAACTCGCCGACGAACCCGTTGAGGCCGGGCACGGCCAGCGACGAGAGGCACACGAGCAGGAAGAGGGACGAGAACCAGGGCATCACCGACTTCAGCCCGCCGTACTCCGCGATGGCGAACGTGTGGCGGCGGTCGTAGAGCATGCCCACGCAGAAGAACAGCGCGCCCGTGGAGATCCCGTGGTTCAGCATCTGGTACACCGCGCCCACCACGGAGGTGGTGTTGAAGGCGGCGATGCCGAGCATGACGAACCCTAGGTGGCTCACCGACGAGTAGGCGACGAGCTTCTTGAGGTTCGGCTGCACCAGGGAGACCAGCGCCCCGTAGACGATCCCCACCACGGCCAGGGCGCCGATGTACGGCGCGAACCGGTGCGCGGCGTCCGGGAAGAGCGGGAAGGCCAGGCGCAGGAAGCCGTATCCGCCCATCTTCAGCAGCACGCCGGCCAGGATGACGGAGCCGGCGGTGGGCGCCTCGACGTGCGCGTCGGGCAACCAGGTGTGGAACGGGAACATCGGGACCTTGATCGCGAAGGCCAGCGCGAAGGCGGCGAAGAGCCACATCTGCAGCGACGGCGCGACCGGCTGCTGCGTGAGGAGGAGGATGTCGAAGCTGTGCGCGTTGGACGTCTTGTAGAGCGCGATGAACGCGACGAGCATGAGCGCGCTGCCCGCCATGGTGTACAGGAAGAACTTGACCGCGGCGTAGATGCGCCGCTCGTGTCCCCAGATCCCGATGAGGAAGTACATCGGGATGAGCATGGCTTCCCAGAAGATGTAGAAGAGGAACAGGTCGAGGGCCACGAACACCCCCAGCATCCCCGCCTCCAGGAGCAGCATGAAGATCTGGAAGGCCTTCACGCGCGAGTGGATGGAGTTCCAGGAGCCGAGCAGGGCGATGGGGGTGAGGAAGGTCGTGAGGATGATGAGCCAGAGAGAGAGCCCGTCGATCCCCACGTGATACCGGATGCCCAGCGCGGGCATCCAGTTCCTCGAGACCTCGAACTGCATCCCGGGCACGGGCTGGAACCCCTCGACGAGCGCGAGCGACAGGAAGAAGAGGCCCGTGGTCAGGGCGAGGGCGATGACCTTGTGCGCCCGCTCGGCCCGGCCGGGAATGAAGGCGTGGACGACCGCGCCCACCACCGGAAGCAGGACCAGCATGGCCAACAGGCCGTGCGTCATCGCAGCCACAGCAGGGAGGAGAGAACGGCCACCGCCCCGCCCAGGATGACCAGGGCATAGGCCCGGACCAGCCCCACCTGCACCGTGCGCACCGAGCGGGCGACGGCGGCCGCCACCGAGGCCACGCCGTTGACGGCGCCGTCGATGAGGCGCACGTCGACGCCGCGCCACAGCACGTCCTCGCTGCCCCCGACGATGACGCGCGACGCGATCCGGTCGTAGAGCGTATCGAACCCGTACTTGTTCTCGAGCACCCGCGCCAGTCCGCGGGCGGAGGCGTAGATCCGCGCGGGGATCTCGGGGAAGGCGAGGTAGAGGTAGTAGGCCACCAGGATCCCGATGACGGCGGCCGCGGAGGCGACGATCGGGAGCCAGACGGGATGGGGCGCCGCGTGCGCGCCCTCCCCCACCCGGATGGCGGGCTCGACGAAGCGCGGGATGTCGATCTTCCCGCCAACGGCGCTGCCGATGGCCAGGATCACGAGCGGCCCGAGCATGACCCAGGGCGACTCGTGGATATGGGAGCCGGTCTCGGCGTCACCCCGGTACGTGCCGAGGAAGGTCAGGATCACCGCGCGCGTCATGTAGAACGCGGTCAGCAAGGCGACGATCAGCCCCACCACGAACAGCACCGGCCGCCCCCCCTCCAGCGCTCCGCCCAGGATCGCGTCCTTGCTGTAGAACCCGGCCAAAGGGTAGATCCCCGCGATGGCGAGGGTGCCGATCACGAACGTCCAGAAGGTCACGGGGATGCGGCGCCACAGGCCGCCCATCTTCCGCATGTCCTGCTCGCCGCCCAGGGCATGGATCACGGACCCGGAGCCGAGGAAGAGCAGGGCCTTGAAGAACGCGTGCGTGAAGAGGTGGAACACCGCCACCCAGTACGCGCCCACGCCCGCCGCCAGTCATCGCCGTGGGCGACAGGCTGTAGAGGGCCCCCAGGCGCGCCACCATGTACACGCCCGCCGTCACCATCGTGGCCGCGTGGATGAGGGCGGACACCGGCGTCGGGCCTTCCATGGCGTCGGGCAGCCACACGTGCAGCGGGATCTGCGCGCTTTTGCCGCAGGCCCCCACGAACAGGAGCAGGCACACAGTGGTGATCGGCCCGAGCTGCCAGAGCGACTCCTCCGTCAGCGACGTCGCGTTGCTCACGAGGTCCACGAGGTCGAGGGTGCCGAAGAGGTTGAAGGCCAGGATCATCCCGAGGATCAACCCGACGTCGCCGATGCGGTTCACGATGAAGGCCTTCTTGCCCGCGTCGGCCGCGCTCTTCTTCGTGAACCAGAATCCGATGAGGAGGTAGGAGCAGAGGCCCACGCCCTCCCAGCCCACGAACATCAGGGGGAGGTTGCCGCCCAGCACGAGCAGCAGCATGAAGAACGTGAACAGGTTCAGGTAGGAGAAATAGCGGACCCGGTCCGGATCGTGGGACATGTAGCCGACGGAGTAGATGTGGATGAGCGAGCCCACGCCCGTGACCACGAGAACCATCACCGACGAGAGGTTGTCGACGAGCAGGTTCATCTGGACGCGGAAGGGTCCGGCCGCGATCCACTCGAACCCGAGGTACGGCTGGGTGAAGCGGAGGCCGGTGTCGCCGGCCGGGAACTGCATGACCCGGTATACGGTCGTCACCGCCAGCGCGAACGAGGTGAGGACGGTGCCGCAGGCCAGCCAGCAGGCGCCCGCCCCTTCACCCTGGTCCCGGATGGCGTCGCCGAAGAGGGCGAGCACGGTGAACCCGACGAGCGGAAGGAGCAGGATGGCGAACGGGACCGTATCGGGGAAGGAGCGCAGCAGCCAGCCGCCGGCCCCGAACAGCAGGATGAAGGCCAGGAGCACGACCCACGGCGAGCCGGCCAAGCCGGCTTCCGGCGGATGGCCGTGTCCGCGAGTGGGCCACCATCACCACTTCATGAGGTTGAAGGCGTCCACGTCCAGGGTGTCCTTGTGCCGGTGGATCGAGATGATGATGGCGAGGCCCACCGCCGCTTCCGCCGCCGCCACGGTCAGGACGAAGAAGACCAGCACCTGCCCCTCGAGATTGCCCCAGGCCCGGCTGAAGGCGATGAAGGCGAGGTTGACGGCGTTGAGCATCAGTTCCACGCACATGAAGACGGTGATGACGTTGCGGCGCAGGAACACGCCCACCACGCCGATGGCGAAGAGGGCGAGGCTGAGCAGCAGCGCGTGCTGGATGAGGGTGGGGCTCACGGGCTCGGATCCCGCTTGGCCAGCGCGATCGCGCCGACGAGGGAGGCCAGGATCAGGATCGAGGTGGCCTCGAACACGTACAGGTACTGGGTTTCGAAGAGCAGGCGGGCCACCTGACGGGCGGAGGCATCGAACCCCCCCGCGAGCGTGGGGCGCGCCGCCACCAGCACCGATCCGATTTCCCCGACCAGGAGCGCGCCGAGGCCGATGGCCACCAGCTTGAAGACACGGCCCTCCCCGGGTGCGCCCACCTCGGTCCGGACGTTGAGCAGCATCAGCACGAACAGGAAGAGGACCATGATCGCGCCCGCGTACACGATGATCTGCAGGGCGGCGATGAAGGGGGAGCCGAGCAGGCCGAAGACCGCGGACAGCGAAACCAGGGTGACGATCAGCGCGAAGGCGCTGTAGGTCGGGTTGCGCTGGGCGACCATGACCAGGGCGGCGCCCAGGGCCAGAGCCCCGAATACATAAAAGAGGATGGCCTGGAAGAGCGCGATGCTCACGATTGCCGCCAGAGCACGAGGGCCGCCGCCACGAAGATCCAGGCCATGGCCACCGGGACCAGCACCTTCCAGCCGAAGTGCATGAGCTGGTCGTAGCGGAACCGGGGCACCGTCCCCCGCAGCCAGATGAAGAAGAACAGGAAGGCCAGCATCTTCCCGATGAACCAGATCGGGGAGCTGGGCACGCCTGGGATGCCGAAGTGCCATCCGCCCAGGAACAGGTTCGCCCCTACCGCGGAGGCGGTGATCATGTTGATGTACTCCGCCATCTGCAGGAGGGCGAAGCGCATCGACGAGTACTCGGTGTGGAAGCCGGCCACGAGCTCCGTCTCCGCCTCCGGCAGGTCGAAGGGCGTGCGATTGACCTCCGCCGTGGCCGCGACCAGGAAGACGGCGAAGGCCGGCAGTTGCCGTATCGCGTTCCAGTGCCAGATCCAGCCCGCCTGCGAGTCCACGATGTCGCGAATGCGGAACGAGCCCGCCACCATGATCAGGGTCACGAAGCTCAGGCCCAGCGCCAGCTCGTACGAGAACATCTGGGCCGAGGAGCGCAGGCCGCCGATGAGCGTGTACTTGTTGTTGGCGGCCCAGCCCGCCATCACGATCCCGTAGACGCCGAGGGAGGAGATCGCGAACAAGTACAGCACGCCCACTTCCAGATCGGAGATCTGCAGGAGGATGGGCCTCCCCGCGATGTGAATCGTGCCGCCATAGGGCACGACCGCGACGGCCAGGAACGCCGTCACCACCGCGAGCGCGGGCGCGGCCACGAACAGGAGCTTGTTCGCCCCCGCCGGAATGACCTCTTCCTTGAAGAAGAGCTTGATGCCGTCCGCCACCGGCTGGAGGATGCCGAAGGGTCCGGTGCGGTTCGGTCCCAGCCGGAACTGCATGAAGGCCAGCACGCGCCGCTCGACGTACGTCATCAGCGAGAAGAGGCCCAGCAGGGCCTGGAAGAGCACCAGCACGATCACGGTGCTGATCGCGATCTCCTGCTGAACGGGGGTCAGGCTCATGTCGCTGCCGCCGGCTGCGCGGCGCCGGCCTTGCTCTTGGCCTCTTCGAACGTCTTCGCCACGCGGCGCCAGCAGCCCTTCTCACGGACGTGGTACTCGTACTCGTCGCGGAACCGGGTGAGGGTGGACAGGGGCGGGGTGGCCGCGGCATCGCCGAAGGCGCAGACCGTCTTGCCCATGATGGAGTCGCACACCGTGGAAAGGATCTCCAGGTCGCGCGGCGTGCCCTGGCCCTCCTCGATCTTGTCCAGGAGGCGCAGCAGCCAGCCCGTGCCCTCGCGGCAGGGCGAGCACTTGCCGCAGGACTCGTGCTTGTAGAAGTACGCGAGCTTGCGCGCCACCCACACCATGCAGGTGGAATCGTCGATGACGATGGTGCCCGCGGAACCCAGCTGAGAGCCCACCTTGAGGATGGAGTCGAAGTCGAGGTTGAAGTCGAGCTGGTCCGGCGTCAGCACGGGGGTGGACGATCCGCCCGGGATCACGCAGCGGAGCTGGTGCCCCTCCCGCATACCCTGGGCGAAGTTCTCGCCGTAGACGAGGTCGCGCATCGTGATCCGGCCCGAGGGCGTCTCGAAGATGCCCGGCCGCTTCACGTGCCCGCTGATGCAGTAGAGCTTGGGCCCGCCGTTCTTCTCGACGCCGTAGGACGCGAACCATTCCGGGCCGCGCTCGAGGATCAGGGGCACGCAGCAGATGGTCTCGACGTTGTTCACGGCCGTCGGGCAGTCGTAGAGACCGGACACCGCGGGGAACGGCGGCTTCACCCGTGGCTGGCCGCGCTTGCCCTCGAGGCTCTCCAGCAGCGCCGTCTCCTCGCCGCACTCGTACGAGCCCGCTCCGCTGTGCACGTAGATGTCGAGGTCGATGCCGAGGCCGAGGATGTTCTTGCCCAGGACGCCGGCGGCATACGCCTCCGCGATCGCCTTCTCGAGGGTGGCCTGGGCCTGGTGGAACTCGCCGCGAACGTAGATGTAGCAGGTCTTGCAGTTGATGGCGTACGACGAGACGATGCAGCCCTCGAGGAGCTGGTGGGGATCGTTCTCCATGAGGAGGCGGTCCTTGTACGTGCCCGGCTCGCCCTCGTCCGCGTTGACGCACAGGTAACGCGGCTTGTCGTTCTTGGCCAGGAAGCTCCACTTCATCCCGGCCGGGAAGCCGGCTCCCCCGCGGCCGCGGAGGTTGGCCTTCTTGACCGCGTCGATGATGGCCTCCGGCTTCCACCCGAGCAGCTCCTTGAGCTTCGCGTAGCCGCCGCCCTGCTTGTAGACGTCGATGGAGGCGGAGTTCTCCTTGTAGACGTTCTTGAGGAGGATCGTTTCGCCCACGTTCTTCGGCCAGGCGAAGGGCCGGTACTTGAGCTCCCCGGACAGGACCTTCTCGATGTCGTCGGTCCGAAGGCCCTCGACCCACTGGCCGTCGACCTGCGCGCAGACCGCGCCGCCGCATCCCGCCAGGCACTCGACGCCCTGCACCGTCCACTCGCCGTCCGCGGTGGTCTCGCCCGCGCGGATGCCCAGGCGCTCGCACAGCTTCGCCATCAGGTCGTCCGCCCCGCTCAGGGCGCACGAGATGTTGGTGCAGACCTCGATGTGCCGCCGGCCCTCGGGACGGAAGCGGAACATCGTGTAGAAGCTGGCCGTGTCGTGCACCTGGGCGGGCGTGAGCTCCAGGAGCGAGGCCGCGTATTCGAGGGCCGCCGTCGAGAGGAAGCCCTCCTGCTCCTGGATGAGGTGCAGGGTCGGGATCAGCGCCGAGCGCTTGACCGGATAGCGGGCCAGGATGCGGTCGAAGCGCGCCTTGTTGCCGGCGGAGAATTCCATTCGTTACCAGTCGAGGGCGCCGACCTTCCAGGCGTAGACGAACCCGCCGCCCAGGAGGAAGACGAACACGGCCATCTCCACGAGTCCGTAGAGGCCGAGCTGCCGGAAGATGAGGGCCCAGGGATAGAGGAACGCTGCATCCACGTCGAAGAGGATGAAGAGCATGCAGACGAGGTAGAACTTGATCGGGAAGCGCTCGCGCGCGGTGCCGATGGCGGGAACCCCGCACTCGTAGGCCGCGTCCTTCTCGGGGTTCGGACGCGCTTTACCGAGGAGCTGCGAGACGAAGAGCGTGAATACGGCGAACCCGACGGCCACACCGCCGAGGATGAGGATCGGCACGTAGGAAGGCATCATCTAGGAGCGTGTCCGAGTGATGGGCGAGGCAGTCCTCGGCCACACTCTTGATGGACTACCCGATTCGACGCTTTCCATTCGAGCCGGGCGACTATAGCTTCGAGCGAAACGGGGTGTCAAGAATTTGACGGACGGCCCTCCGACAAGTTCGTGGTGACCGCCCCGCGCGGAGCCGGGGCGCCGTAGGATCGAAGTCGGGCTTCCGGAGTGACATCAAGGAGGGGACGATGCCCAGCCGGTGGTGGTCCGCGGCCGTCGTCGGTCTGATCGCCGCCACGCTTCCGGCCCCGGCCGGCGCGCAGACCAGCGACATCGTTTTCGGCGCGTGGAGCTGGCGCTCGCGCGACCCGGGTTCGCGCCCCGCCGGCCTCGGCGGGGCCTACGTCGCGGTCGCGGACAGCATCCGCACGGCGGCGGTCAACCCCGCCGGGCTGGCCCTCGTCCCGAAAGCGGAGCTGGCGGCGGGCACGGCCAACCTGTGGGCCGGCATCGGGTACAGCCTGCGGCACGCGGCCACGCCGGTCAGGCCGGCGGGGCCGGTGACGCCCCTCGGTCCGGTGGCCGGACGACCGACGCAGCCCGCCGTCCCCGCCGTCCCCTGCGCCCCCGCGCGGCAGACGCGGCCGTGGGCGGTCGCGCTCTTCGCGGAGCAGGCCGTCACGCAGGACAACCAGGTCGACGTCGTGCGCGGTCCGGGGCGGTCGGAATCCGGAAGCCTCTCGTCCCGCGCGGAGGAGGCCGGCCTCTCGCTCGCGCGCGGTCTCACGCCGTGGCTCGACCTCGGTGTGACCGTGACCTGGAGCCACGTTCGCCTGGAGGGCGAGAGCGCGGTCTCGAACCTCGCGGGGGACGAGCTCTCGCGCATCATCATCGGGGGCGACGCCAACAAGGCGCGCGGCGTCGTGGGCGCGCTCGCCACGTTCGGTCCCGCGAGCGATCCCACCGCCTTCCGCATCGGCGCCGCCTACCACCGCGACCTCCTCGGTTGGTCCGTCGAGCGCACCGAGATCGACCGCGTGGCCGGCCTCGTGAACGGTCCGCGGACCATCGACATCGAAGAGCCTCCGGTCCTGGCCGCCGGCGCGGCGGTGCGCCTCTCCGACAACTGGCTCTTTTCCGGCGAGGTGGACTACATCTGGTACGACCAGGTGACACGCACCGTCGCACGCAACACCGACGCCGCCACGGCCAGCTCGTTCCGCCTGCGCAACCGGCTCGAGCCGCGGCTGGGGATCGAGCTCACGCGGCCCTCGCCGACGGGCGGCTACTTCAAGCTGCGCGCGGGCATCCGCCGCGAGACGGCGGGACGGCTGGGCTACGAGGGCACCGACCTCGCGCTGCGGCAGGCCTTCGCCCAGCCGCCGGACGCCATCCGCGCGGGCGCGGGGGCGTCGCTCCTCGGCGAGTTCTACGAGAACGGGTTCCGCTTCGACGTCGACATCAGCCAGGTCGTCGTGGAGCGCCTGACGTCGGTGCGGGCGGCCGGACGGCGGCGCATCTCCTTCGCCTTCACGGTGAGGATGTAATGGGTCCCCGAACCCGCCGGCGCTCCTGGACGTACCTCGCCGCCGCCGCGTTCGCGGTCGCCATCCCGGGCACGGCGCGCGCGCAGACAACCCCCGCCTGCTCCATCGCCGATCCCTGCACGCAGCCGCGGCGGCCCGGCGAAGTGGCGATCGTCCTGCTCGGCGACTCCGGGTACGGCGAGGGCGGCGCTTCCGAATGGGGGGGCCACGAACAGGCGGCGGTGGCGAGCAGCATCGACGCCGTCTGCCCGCGCCCGGACCTCGTCTTCTTCCTGGGTGACAACATCTACTGGGGCGGCAGCCCCGACCTCTTCGGTCCGCGGTTCGACACCATGTACCGCAACCTCTTCGACGCGGACCACCGGCGGGTCCACGCTGCGCTCGGAAACCACGACGTCCACCGCGCCCGTACCCTCCGCGCAGGCCAACGAGGCCGCCGAGCTGGCGGCACGGTGGCTCGCGCCCGAGGTTCGCGAGCGGGCGACGAAGATCCCGCTGGCCGCCTGTCCGTCGGCCTTCGACGCGGCGTACGAGCAGGCGCAGGCCGGCGGCGAAGGCGGCTCCTGCTATGCGTCGGCGGCCCTGCGGCACACCGAGTTCGGCTACGCCCGACGGGGGGAGATCCCGCTGCGGTACTACACCGTCGACTGGCCGAGCATCACCGGAGCGCAGGACGAGCGCGAGCCCCGCGTGCGCGTCCTGGTCGCGGACTCGAACCCGCTCGACGTCGTGGGCGGCCTCCTGCCGCCGCCGGACGCGACCGGCGCTCGCCGCACGGATCAGCTCCAGCTCCTCTGGATGGAGAACCAGCTGCGCACCACGCCCGAGGGGGCCTGGAAGATCACGCTGATGCACCATCCGGTCTACAGCCCGCGCGGCTGCGTGTTCCGGTTCCTGGGAAAATGCATCGGCGGCCACGACGACGAGGATGGCCTCAAGGCCCAGCTCCACGCGACCTGGGGCGCCGGCGACGACGAAAGGTCCAACGGCGGGCATCACCCCGACTTCGTCTTCACCGCCCACAATCACTTCTACGCGCGGACGCGGGCCCTGGACGGCCTCGGTTACCCGACCGCGGAGCCGGGTTCGGGGGTGCGGTACTTCGTGACGGGCGGAGGAGGGGCGCCCCTGTATCGCCAGCAGCCGCTCCACGCGCGCTACGCGGCCGGCGGTAGTTTCCACCACTTCGTGTACATGAGGCTTCGGTCCGACGCCGCCTTCTTCTGGACCATCGACGACCGCGGTGGGGTGAAGGATTCCGGTTGCTTCCGTCGTGACGATGCCGTGGATCGATGCATCACGCAGGGCACGTTCAAGAGCGCGACACTCACCTGCGGCGATCCCCCGTCGAGCAACGGGACGTGCCCCCCTCCCGCGCGCTGACGCGAGGATGGTACGCTCCGCCCGGCATGGGGCGGCTCGTCTTGATCTCGCTCGGCGGCGCGCTGGGAACGGCGGGGCGCTACCTGCTCTCGGTGTGGCTCCTGCGCGCCCTGGGCCCGGCCTTCCCGTACGGGACGCTGGCCGTGAACGTGATCGGCTCCTTCCTGCTCGGCCTCCTCATGCAGGTGGGCCTCGATACGACGCTCATCTCCCCCACTGCGCGCGCGGTGCTGGGCACGGGGGTCATGGGAGGCTTCACGACGTACTCGACGTTCAACTACGAGACGCTCCAGTACCTGCAGGAGGGCGCGTGGGCCATGGCCGGCCTCAACGTCGCCACCACCCTCCTCGTGTGCCTGGTCGCGGGCGCGCTCGGGGTGGCCGTGGCGCGCGGCGTGCTGGGCTGAGGGAGACGGACATGCGGGTCCTCGACGGCGAGCAGCTCCTGGTCCGGATCTTCATCGGCGAGAGCGACCGCTGGAAGCACCAGCCGCTGGAAACGGCGCTGCTCGAGCGCCTCCGCCGGGAGGGCTTCGCGGGGGCGACGGTGTTCCGCGGCGTCGCCGGGTTCGGGGCCAAGAGCGTCCTGCACACCACCCACCTGCTCGAGCTCTCGCACGACCTGCCCGTGCTGATCGAGATCGTGGAGAGCGAAGAGCACGTGCAGCGGCTCCTCCCCATCGTCGAGGAGATGGTGCAGGAGGGGCTGGTCACGACGGAGAAGGTGCGCGTCCTCCGGTACTCACCCGGTCCTCGGCCGTAGCGCGGCCGCGCTTGCCCGTCATCCGGCGACACCCCATACTCACGTCCGAATGCGCCGGACCAAGATCGTGGCGACCATCGGCCCGGCCTCCCGCGAGCGCAGCAGGCTCGAGAGCCTCGCCCAGGCGGGGGTCGACGTCGTGCGCCTGAACTTCTCCCACGGCGAGCACGAGCAGCACCTGCAGGTCATGCTGGCCACGCGCGAGATCGCCGCGCGCCTGGGCCGGCCGATCGCGCTCCTGCAGGACCTGTCCGGCCCCAAGATCCGCACCGGGCGCCTCGAGGACGACAAGCCCGTCGAGCTGCGCCAGGGTGAGCGGGTGACGATCACCACCGACGACAAGGTCGAAGGCACGGCGAGACTCATCTCCACGACCTACACGGCGCTGCCGAGGGACGTCTCGCCCGGCGACCGCATCCTCCTCGACGACGGGAACCTCGAGCTGCGCGTCATCCGTGTCTCCGGGCAAGAGGTGGAATGCGAAGTCGTCGACGGAGGGTGGCTCAAGTCCAAGAAGGGGATGAACCTTCCCGGAGTGAAGCTGTCCACGCCGGCCCTCACGGAAAAGGACCGGCGCGACCTCGCCTTCGGCGTGAAGAACGGCGTCGACTACGTCGCGCTGTCCTTCGTACGCCAGGCCGCCGACGTGACGGAATGCAAGGCCCTCGTCAAGTCGCTGGGCGGGACGTGTCCCGTGATCGCGAAGATCGAGAAGCGCGAAGCCATCGACGATCTGGCTTCCATCCTGGACGCCACCGACGGCGTGATGGTGGCGCGCGGCGACCTAGGAGTCGAGCTCTCGACCGAAGAAGTGCCCACCCTGCAGAAGCGGATCATCGAGATGGCGAACGAGGCGGGCAAGGTGGTCATCACCGCCACCCAGATGCTGGAGAGCATGGTCGAGAACCCGCGGCCCACCCGCGCCGAGGCCTCCGACGTCGCCAACGCGATCCTGGACGGAACGGACGGCATCATGCTCTCGGCGGAGACGGCCTCCGGGAAGTACCCGATCGAGGCCGTGGAGACCATGGCGCGCATCGCCTGTTACACCGAGGAGCACTACGGGGCCTTCCGCCCGCCCGCCCGCGTCAGCATCCGCAGCGCCTCCGTGGTGGCCAACGCGCTCGCGCGCGTGGCCAGCTCGGTGGCGGAAGAGCTCGGCTGCAAGCTCATCATCGCCTTCACGGAGTCGGGCACCACCGCCCACCTCCTGTCCACCTATCGCCCGCGCGCTCCCATCGCCGCCGTCACCTACAACCCCGACACCTACCGGCGGCTGGGCCTGTGGTGGGGGGTGATGCCGGTAAAGTCCGAGTTTGCGGACACCACGGACGAGATGATCACGAAGGGCGAGATGCTCCTGAAAGCGCAAGGCCTGATCGCGACGGGCGACACCGTGCTGATGCTGGCCGGCCAGAGCCACACCGCCGGAGCGACCAACATGCTGCGGGTCCATACCATCTCGTGAGGCGCGCGGCGATCGTCACGCTGGTCCTGGCCCTGACCGCCGTCCTGTCCCTGTCCGCCTGCGCGCACCACTACCGATTCCCCCCCGCCCAGGCGCCATCCCTCGGCCTGGTCGAGGTCGGCATCGCGTCGTGGTACGGCCCCGGCTACCACGGCAAGCGCACGTCCAGCGGCGAACGGTTCGACCAGGACGAGCTGACGGCGGCGCACGCGAGCTGGCAGTTCGGGACGCGCGTCCGCGTCACGTTCCTCCGCACCGGGCGCAGCGTCGTGGTGCGCATCAACGACCGGTTCCCGAACCACAAGGGACGGGTCATCGACCTCTCGCGCGCGGCCGCCCGTGAGATCGGGCTGATCGGGCCCGGCACCGGCCGCGTGCGGCTCGAGATCGTCGGCTGAGCGCGCGCGGCGTGCTATAAGTACGCATGCCCGAGCGTCGTCTGCTCGTCATCGACGATGACCGGATGATCCACACGGTCATGCGCGCCACGCTCGAGAAGCACGGCTACAAGATCCATTCCGCCTTCGATCCCATACAGGCCCAGATGATGGTGCGCCAGGTCCGCCCGGACCTGATCGTCCTCGACATCACGATGCCGGGTGGCGGGGGTTTCGAGGCGTTCAAGCGGCTGCAGATGCTGAGCACCACGTCGCAGATCCCCATCGTGGTGTACACGTCGATGCCTCCGGCGGAAGTGACGGCCAAGATCCCGGAGGCTCCCAACGTCGCCCATCTCACCAAGCCCTCGCCGCCGGAGGCCATCCTCTCCGCCATCCAGAAGCTGCTCCACGGCGCCTAGTCGCCACGGGCTGGCCTGCCGCTTGCTCTACTCTCGGGCGTATGAAGACCGAGATGCAGGACGGCCAAGTCGCAACCCCAACCTACGGTGAGCTTTACGGGACAACGTTCCCGAGCGTCCGCGCCCGGCGTTCGGGTCGCGTTCCCGGGTCCTCGGGCGTCGCGCCCGAGTCGATGCCGATCGGACCGTTGGATGCGATCGTCTTTGGGCGCCTCGTCGCTCTCGAGTCCGGCGCACCGGGATTCCTCGCGGAGCTCCTCGCCGAGTTCGAGAGCGGGGTCGCCCGGCGCCTGACCGCGCTCCGAGACGCGCTGCGGACGAGCGATCTCGAAGCGCTGGCCTTCGCCGCCCACAGCCTCCGCGGCAGCTGCGGCACCGTCGGAGCCCTCCGCATGGCGGCGCTGGCCAACCACCTCGAGTATGGAAAACCCACGCGCACGCAGCGACGCGCGCTCGTCGGCCAGCTCGAGACGGAGTGGGCCGCGGTGCGGAGCGCGCTCGACGAGGTGCGGAGCCGTAACTAGCGGAAGCGGCGGCTCAGGCCGACGGTAAGGCCCCACCGGCCATCGGCGGCCAGGAGCCCGCGCCGGATGGCGGCATCGGCCCGGAGGCGGCCGCCTCCCAGCCGAACCCCAGCCCGCAACTCGCCGTGCGCGTCGGCGCCGGGCATTCCTTTTCCGGCCAGCCCCGCCCACTCGGCCACCGCGGCCAGGCCCGGTCGCAACGAGACGACAGCGGCGAGGCCGTAGGCGAGGAAATCGCGCTGCTCGTGCGGCCGGAAGACCTCGTCATGCAGGGCGAGACCGGCGTTGCCGTGAAGCGTCACCGCTCCGATGGTCTGGCTGGCGAGGATCTGCGCGGACATGCGCAGGGCGTTGGGGCCGAGGCCGTTGCCGAAGCTGGTCTCCGGAAGCAGCACGCCGAAGCGAGCCCCGATCGCCGGATGGCCGCGACCCTCGTCGACGAAGCGCACTTTCGCGCGCAGGGCGACGTCGCCCCAGTCGGAGACGCTGCCGAAGTCCGGATCGTCGCGCTGGCCCACGCGCGCCGTCCACTCGAGGTCGATCTCGACGTTGTCCGACGGCGAGTGCACGAGCCGGAGGACCGGGCCCGCCCAGCGGTCGCGCGGGCGCCCGGTCACGAAGTTGGGCTCGTCGCGGATCGCGTCGGCGCCGATCTCGAGGACCAGGGTGCCCCGCGGCGCGGTCGTGGCCTCTTCGGTCTGGAGGGGCCGGGTCTGCGCCCCCGCCCACCCGGCGAGGGCGAGCCAAACGCAGGCGACGGTCCACGCGCAGCGGGGTCCCCTCACGGCTGCCGATCGGCGCCGAGCGCCTCCAGATCCGCGACGTCCTTGGCCCGGCCCGCGGCGCGCTTGTTCTTGACGAGAGCGGCCCGGCCAATGAAGGGAACGGCGAGGCCTCGAACGTCGTGGGTGACGCGCTCTGGCCACGCCTCCTCGAAAGGGACGCCGCTGATCGCGGTCAGGACATCGATGCGCCGCGGCGGCAGGCCGATCTGGATGACCTGATCCGGGTGAGTGAAGTCCTCTCGCGTCACGCCCATGGCGGCGACGGGGGCGCCGAAGGCGACGAGGGCGCCGTGCACCCGGCGGGCATTATCGGGATCGGCCGCGATCCACACGTCGAGGGCCCCTGTCGCACGTGGAACGCCGTGGACGGCGAGGGCGTGGGCGCCGACCACCAGGAACCGCGCTCCGGCCGCCAACAGGGCCGCGAGCAGGTCGCGAAAGTCGTCGTTCACCGAGGCCTCAGGAGTGGACGGTCCAGGGTCTCCGCGTGACCGGGGTCTGGCTGCGACAATAGGCGGGAAGAGGCTGTCCGGTGAGGGCCCAGGCCTCCAGAGCCAGCGGCCACATCATTCCGAGTCGCTGGACGGCGGTCGTCTCGTCGCTGAGGTCGTCGCCGGGAGAATCGCCGAGACGAAAGATGCGAACGGGCCACGAGCCGCGAATCGCCGCTCGTCGTCGCGCGTCCGGCGGTGATGCCACGTGTCGATTGTAATGCGAGTGCGGCGCCCGGACAGGTCCGTGGGATACCGCGCGAGACCCATTGACCTGCGGGGCCGCCGGGCGTACAAACCCCCAAAGGAGCGCGTCCATGGCAATCTCGGTCAAGAAGATCACGCTCTGGCGCCGGGAGATCGACGACCGGCCGGGCTCTCTGGCGCAGGTGCTCGCCCCCGTCGCCGACGCCGGCACCAGCCTTCGCGTCGTGATGGGGTATCGCTACCCCGAGCCGTCCGGAAAGGCCGCCGTCGAGCTCGCGCCGGTGACGGGCCGCAAGGCGACCGCGGCCGCGCAGGCGGCCGGCCTCTCTCCGGCCTCGATCGGGGCGTTGCTCGTCGAAGGCGACGATCGACCGGGCCTCGGCCGCACGCTCGCCAGCGCGCTGGGCGCGGCCGGGATCAACCTGCACTTCCTGATGGCGCTCGTCAGCGGACGACGGTACGCCGCGGTGTTCGGGCTGGGCAGCGATGCGGACGCGGATCGGGCCATTCCGATCATCAAGAAGTCGGCGGCGGCCAGGCCCGCGCGGCGCACGGCGGCGAAGAAGAGCCGGCGTTCCGCGCGATCGAAGCGGCGCTGAGCCGGCGCGCGCCAAGCGCGAGGCCCTACCGGCGCGCGGTGATCCGCCCGCTATAATCGTTCGTGGCCCACCCCGCCCGCCGGGTCGCGCCGACGGGATCGCGCGGCAACACCTATTCCCCCCAGCGCTTGCGGCTGGTCCTCATCCTGCTGACGGCGGTAACGCTGCCCGTGGTGATCGGCTGCTCCGTCCTCATCTACTACTACCTGAAGTTCAACGTGATGGTGGACCGCCGCCTGCAGGGCGAGCGCTGGCAGGTCCCGGCGCGGCTGTACGCGAAGCCGCTCGTGCTGCGCACGGGCATGCCCCTGACGGTGCGCGGGTTCGTCAACGTCCTCAACGGCCTGAAGTACGAGGAGAAGGACGACATCCCGGCCGCGCCCGGCGAGTTCGCGGTCGGGGCCCGCACGGTGACCTTCACTCCGCGCGGGGGACCGGGCGAGGCCGTGCTGCTCGAGTTCGACAAGGATCGGGTCAAGGAGATGCGCGGGCTGCAGACGAGGCGCAGCTACGCGACGCTGACCCTCGAGCCCGAGCTCATCACCTACCTCTTCGACGAGGCTCGCGAGAAAAGGCGCACCGTCCACTACGAGGAATATCCCGACCACCTCATCAAGGCGGTGCTCGCGATCGAGGACCGCCGCTTCTTCACGCATCCCGGGCTCGACCCCTTCCGGATCGTGGGAGCGGCCCTCCGCAACATCAAGGCCGAGTCGTACATCCAGGGCGGCAGCACCATCACCCAGCAGCTCGTGAAGAACTTCTTCCTCACCCCGGAGAAGAGCTTCCGGCGCAAGGCGCAGGAGGCGCTGCTCGCCTTCGTCCTCGAGCGGCGCGCGAACAAGAAGGACATCCTCGAGCTGTACCTCAACGAGGTGTACCTGGGCCAGGTGGGCTCGTTCAGCATCAACGGCATGGGCGAGGCGGCGCGGATGTACTTCCACAAGGACGTGGGCAACCTCACCCTCCCGGAGGCGGCGCTCCTGGCCGGCATGATCCAGTCCCCGAATCCCTACAACCCGTACCGTCACGCCAAGCGCGCGACGGAGCGCCGCAACCAGGTGCTGCGCGCCATGGAGGAGGCGGGGTTCGTGGACGCGGCCACCGCGGAGGCGGCCATCGCCCAGCCCGTGCGCGTCGAGAGCGCATCGCTCGACAGCTCGGACGCGCCCTACTTCGTCGACCTCGTCAAGCAGCAGCTCTCGGAGCGCTACGACGCGAAGGACCTCGCCACCCAGAACCTGGCCGTCTACACCTCGCTGGACCTGTCCCTGCAGGCGCAAGCCCAGAACGTGCTGCGAGAGGGCCTGGAGAAGGTCGACAAGATGATCCGGCGCAGGGTTCATCCTCCGGTGCAGGGCGCGCTCATCGCCCTCGAGCCCTCGACGGGCGCGATCGTGGCCCTGGTGGGCGGGCGCGACTATACGGAGAGCCAATACAACCGCGCGACCACCGCCAAGCGCCAGCCCGGGAGCACGTTCAAGCCGTTCGTCTACCTGACGGCGTTCGAAGCGACCTTCGACGACCCGGCCCTCCCGCCCATCACCCCCGCCACCGTCGTCGAGGACGCGCCGACCGTGTTCCTCTTCGGCAAGCAGGAGTACGCGCCGCAGAACTACGAGAACGACTACAAGGGATACGTGACGCTGCGGACGGCCCTCGCGCACAGCCTCAACAACGCGACGGTGAAGGTGGCGGAGATGGTCGGCTTCGAGCGCATCGCCGACCTCTGGAACCGCCGCTTCGGGATGCCCGACAAGGTGCAGCCCTATCCCGCGGTCGCCCTGGGCTCGTTCGAGGCCACGCCCCTGGAGCTGGCCTCCGCGTACAACATCCTGGCCAACATGGGGCTGAAGGTCCCCCCCGTCACCGTGCTCAAGGTCCTGGACGAGAAGGGCACGGCCATCGAGCAGCACTATCCGAGCCCGGCGCGGGTGGCGCGCCCGGAATCGACCTTCCTCGTGGTCAACATGATGCGCAGCGTGATCAACAACGGCACCGCCGCCGCCGCGCGGTCGATGGGCTTCATGGCCGACGCCGCGGGCAAGACGGGCACGACCAACGACCTGCGCGACGCCTGGTTCGCGGGGTTCACGCCCGACCTCCTCTGCGTCATCTGGATCGGGTTCGACGACAACACCCCGACCGGCCTCAGCGGCGCGCGTGCCGCCCTGCCCCTATGGGTCGACTTCATGAAGGCCGCGCAGGCGGGCACGCACGGCGAGAAATTCCAGCCGCCGCCGTCCAACGTCGTCTTCGTGGACATCGACAAGCAGACGGGTCTGCTCGCCACGCCGAACTGCCCGCAGGTCATCTCCGAGGCCTTCGTCGCCGGCACCGAGCCGCGCGAGTACTGCTCCTTCCACTCCGGCTACCAGAGCACGATCCCGCCCTACCCGCAGCCTTCGCCGTCGCCCTGGCGCTAGCTTCCGGTCTTGACCCTGGGCGGGGGCGGCGGCTAGACTGATCGCCTGCGCAAGCGGCCACCAACCTGCAAATGGCTGCCGTTTGGGCGCTTAACTCAGCGGTAGAGTGCCACCTTCACACGGTGGAAGTCGTAGGTTCGAATCCTACAGCGCCCACCATCCACCCATCAGGAGAGGCCGACGCAACGGAGGAGATCGGCGAATCGCCGGTCGCCGCGGAGGCCATCGAAGGCCGGCTCGACCTCGAGGTTCACGAGCGCCGTCGCGCGTTCCTCGCACGCGCTCTGCAGCCATGTGAACGCGCGGTCCGTCTCTCCGAGGCCGCTGTAGACCGCGGCGATGTCGTCGGCCGCGATGTACCTCGGCCCCGCGCGCTCACGGATCAGATCCTGGAGCACTCTGAGGGCATCGGCCCGCCGCCCGGCGAGGCCGTAGACGCGGCCGAGCGGGCCCCTGACCCGGCTGGTGCCGGTCCAGAACGGCTCCGCCGCCTCGAGCTCCCCGATCGCCTGCGCGTACATGCCCTTCGCCTCGTAGACCAGGGCCAGCAAGGGGCGCGCGTTCGGGTGGTTGGGGTTGAGCTCCAGCGCTCTGCGGTATTGCTCGATGGCCAGATCGTACTGACGGGCCAGATAATAATGCTCGCCGAGGTGGATGTTCAGCATGACGGAGACCGGATCCGTGTCCAGCGCGCGTAGGGCGTCTCGGGCGGTTTCCGCCCCCGCCCAGTCCCAATCGAATTGCAGGAGGATCTGTCCCAAGCTCGCGTGGGCCTCGGACAGTTCGGCGTCGATCTCCACCGCCCTCTGTGCCGCCGCTCTCGCAAGGGCATAGGCCTGCCGCGGCGCGACTCGCTTGTTGTAGGACGTGGCCATGGTGCAGTGCACGTCCGCCAGCCCGGCATAGGCCAGGGCATAACGGGGATCCCGAGCGATCGCCTCCTGGAAGTACTCGATCGCTTTCCGCAACGCAGCCTCGGTGCGCTCGTTCGAGAGGTAACGGCCTCGCAGATAGAGCCGGTAGGCTTCGGGGTCTGCCGTGTCACGCTTGGCCAGGAGCGTTCGCTCGCTCGGCGTCAGCTCGAGACGAAGCTTTTCGGCGACCTCCGCGGCGAGCTCTTCGTGGGCCACGACCAGGTCCGAAGAGCGCCGGTTGTACGTGGCGCCCCAGAGCTGCTTGTTCTCCCGGGCGTCCATCAGCTCGACGGACACGGAAAAACCATCCCCCCGCTGGGCGACCGTCCGCTGACGACCGCGCGGACGCCGAGGTCCCGGGCGACGCTGGCGAGGTCGGGATGCTTGCCCTTGTAGCGGAAGACGGACGCCCGAGCGATGACCTTCAGGTGGGGCAGCCGTGAGAGGCGGTTGATGAGGCTCTCGCTGATACCATCGCTCAGGTATTCGGCTTCCAGATCGCCGCCCGTGTTCTCGAAGGGCAGGACGGCGACGGATTCCATGGCGTGCTCGCCTCGGGAGCCGATGCGGCCGCGCACGGCCAGGAGGGCCACGACCAGGAGGGTCAGCGCGACGATGGCGAGGGCCCGCCGGCTGGAAACGCTCCGCGGCGTGGCGGAGCGCGTGGCCTCGGCGCCGGGGACCACCGCGATGGGCCCCACGAATCGGTAGCCCTTGCCCACGACGGTCTCGAGAAACCGCGGCCTCTCGGGATCATCCCCGAGCGCCCTTCGCACCTTCCGCACTGCGGTGTTGATCGCCGCGTCGGCGTCGACGAACACGTCCCTGCCCCAGAGCCGCTCGACGATCTCGGCGCGGGTCAGGAGCTGTCCCCGGCGCTCGGCGAGGAAGATGAGCAGCTCCATCGGGAGCTTCTCGAGCCTTTCCACCCGGCCGCCGCGGCGCAGCTCGTAGCGCGCCAGGTCCAGCTCGACGTCCGGCGGGATGGGTTCCCCTGAGGCCATGGGATGCTCCGGAGCGGGATCGGATTATATGTCCGCTCTTCAGCAAACCTTCAGGCCCGCTTCAGGTCCCGTCGATGGCATCCGCTCCGCGCATGGCCGACCTTTCCCCCACGACGCACCGTGAGCAGTGGCAACGACAGTTGCCGTCCGGTCAGGAAAGGAATGAGCCAAATGCAGATTCGATTCATACGGGCACTTCTCGTCGTCGCAGTGAGTGTGGCCGTGTACGGCGGGACCGCGCGGGCGACGCCTCCATCCGGGGTCACCAGCAAGGTCTTCGCCGTGGGGCAATTCGACGAGATCAAAGCGAAAACGCTTTCGAGCAGCTGGCAGGCCCGGATCAGTACCAAGGGTGAATCTGATCTCCACGTCTTGGAGAACACGATTGTGCAGGGCGGGAGTTTTGGCTGGCACTCGCACCCGGGGCCGAGCCTCGTGATCGTCAAGACGGGCGCCCTGACCCTCTACCGAGGCGATGATCCCACCTGCACGCCACAAGTCGTCGAGGCCGGATCGGGGTTCGTCGATAACGGGGGCGATGTCCACCTCGTCCGCAACGAAGGGAGCGTCGTGACGGTCGTGTACGTGACGTCGCTCGTTCCGCGGGGCGCCGTGAGGCGGATCGATGAGCCGAGCCCCGGCAACTGCCCCTTCTGAGAGTCTGCGAGCACCAAGAGGAGGAGGGGTGGGCAGTGTCCACCCCTCGCCTCCGGATGGCCGTTTGCGGCCAGATGATCGTTCGTTCTGATGACAAGCTGTCCGCGGGGAAGGCCTGAGTTTTGTCGTTGTTGGTTTACGATCCTCTCGCATGGCTGCCCCCATCGCTTCGATCGA
>WNFN01252464.1_pt1 | contig 23391 bp, 17 predicted proteins | sample 5400161 | NCBI WGS metagenome assembly WNFN01 (sample SAMN13153353, study PRJNA577476) | soil metagenome | isolation source: 80 cm saprolite on Douglas fir-dominated hillslope | place: USA:California | collected 2013-09-17 | reverse complement strand
GGCGATGCTGATCTCCGGACCAGCGTGGGTATAAATGAAACCGTCAGCTTCGCGCGCAATCGTCGATCCCTCGACATTCGAAATCGCGATGGTGCGCGATCCCTTCTGCTTGGCCTCGCGCTGCGATGCGGTCGTGTCGGCGGTTTCTCCCGACTGAGTAATAAAGATGCTGAGTTCGCCGCGCCCAATCATCGGATTGCGATATTCGAACTCGCTCGCGTAGTCCACATCGACCGGCACACCAGCCAGTTCCTGCATCATGTACTGTCCCGTCATTCCCGCATGACGACTGGTCCCCGAAGCCACGATGTGAATCCGCCGCAGCGCGCGCAATTCTTCGCGTGCGATATGGATCTCATCCAGGTGAACCAGTCCCTCGGCCACTGAGACGCGAGGCTCAATGGTTCGCCGCAAGGCGTCGGGCTGCTCAAAGATCTCTCGAATCAGATGATGCGGAAATTTGCGCGTTTCGGGCATTACTCTCCTTGATCATTAATTGTTTATTGTTCGTCGTTGCTATTGTTCTTCTTCTGCCTGTAGAGAGGGGTTTGGCCCGTCTCACTCACCTACGGGACGCGGGGCAAGCCGCGTCTCTACAAGAAATTAGAGCTACTCCGAGCACTCCACGCCGCCGACAAAAGTTCGCAACACTTCGCCTTCCGAGTTCAAGACCACGAAGTCCGCATCGGCTCCGACCGCGAGAACACCTTTGTTCGCGATTCGCGCCACCCGCGCCGGATTTTGGCTAGCGGCCGCCACCGCCTGGGACAGATCCCATTCGGCGAAACGCGCGAGATTGCGTACGGCGCGGTCCATGGTCAAAACGCTTCCGGCCAGCTTGCCGTTCGCCATGCACCTGCCATCGCGAACGTCCACTTCGAAAGACCCGAGCCGATAGCGGCCATCAGGCATTCCAGTCGCCGACGTAGCATCGGTGATGAGGACAGTTTGCTCGGGGCCTTTGGCCTCAGCAAAGAGCTTCACGATTGCTGGATCGAGATGAACTCCGTCGGCGATAATGTCCGCGCTCACGCGACGATCCGTGAGAACCGCACCCAAAATACCTGGACTGCGATGGTCCAGCGGACGCATGGCATTAAAGGTGTGAGTCGCGTGCCGCGCTCCGGCAGCGATTCCGCGTTCCGCCGCGGCCAAATCGGCGTCGGAATGTCCCATGCTCACGCAAACGCCGCGCCGCGCGGCTTCGGCAATAACCTCGGGCGCGTACTCCAATTCGGGAGCAATCGTCATCATCCGAATGCGCCCGCGCGCCGCTTGCCAGAACTGCTCGAACAAGGGCAGCGTCGGAGCCAGTAGATTGTCGGGCGGGTGTACCCCGCGTCGCGCGTGGCTGATGAATGGCCCCTCAAGATGGATTCCGAGCGGGCGGGCTCGAATCTTGTCATCTGCATTCTGTCGTTCGAGATCCAGTTCGCGCTTTTCGATCGCATCCGCCAGCCGTTCGAGGGCGCTCAAAGTCGCATCCATCGGAGCGGTGACGGTGGTTGGAAAATAACCAGTGACGCCATGCCGCGCCAGCAGTTGCTCGATCGCCGGCAACGCCTCAGCGGTATCGTCCATGACGTCGTATCCGGCACTGCCGTGAATGTGAAGATCAACGTAGCCCGGAGCCATCATGCTATCGCCGAAGTCGGACATGGAAACTCCGGCGGGAACCTGGCGATTGCCCCGAGCGGAAATGTCGACGACGCGTCCGTGCTCGACGAGCACGAAGGGATGCTCGACGGCGTCAGTCGGAGTCAACAGCCTTCCAGCAGTAAAAGCCAGCATACAAACGTTTTAATAGCGGTAAAGTGACTGTGACCAAGATTGTAGCAGCCTTCGCGCGCCCGCCGGCGGTCACGGCGGAAGGGCGCGTAAACCTCGTTTTCACTAATAATGAAAGTTTGCAAAGCGCGTTGCCACAAGGCGCGCTGTGGCATGGAGCGGGTACAGCATGTAGTGTCAGAAATCCAGCACGCCCTGAAATCCGTGCCGACTAACAATAACAGGAGGGAATCAGCAGAGTTCGCGAGAGCACAGTGCAGCCCGCGCGAGCAAATCACCACACCGCAGAATGCTATACTGTCTTAGTTTTAGTCATCACGTCGTTGCTGTGGTGGCCGTCATCCAGTCGTCAGTCGGGGAGTGGCTCAGCCTGGTAGAGCACCTGGTTCGGGACCAGGGGGTCGGAGGTTCAAATCCTCTCTCCCCGACCAATTCATTTAAAATCAAATAATTACATGGACATGAGATGCGATTCAGACGTCCATCCGAATGGCTTCAGGTCTCATTCTCTCGACCATATGCTTTTTATAATCAATAGCTTAGTAACTGAAAATGAGTACGTCCGGTCGCGATCTCGCCTTACTTCCCGCCAAACTCACCGCTGGCTGCAAACCCGGCGAAGGCGCTAGCGACGACGCGCTATAGAAGGCTCGAACTGCCCTTGCCGTGAGCCAGCGCGCGGGGGCACCATCCCGGCGGAAATGCACACGCGTTTGCACCAACTCAGGATCGTTAGTGATATTGGCTCGCCTCACGTTCGCAAACGCCTGATAACAGATCTTCTGCACATGTAGAATCATGCCGCATGTCCTTGCGATATACACACCTGCTAATACCGGAGTGCCCAAGGGCGAATGGCTACGAAAGTTCTAACGGGAGGCGGTGGTGGTTTTTAGCAAAAATTTTGATCTGATCGTCATTGGCTGCGGCCCTGCAGGAGAAAAGGCCGGTGCGCAAGCTGCCTATTTTGGCAAACGTGTTGCCATCATCGAGGGCGCCGAGCATGTGGGCGGAAGCTGCATCAACACCGGCACCGTCCCCAGCAAGACGCTTCGTGAATCGGCACTCTACTTTTCCGGTCTCAAACAACGCGGTCTCTACGGCATCGACTATTCCCTTAAAGAGAATCTGACCGTCCATGATTTCATGCACCACGAGCGAGAAGTGGTTGAAATGGAGCGCCAGCGCGTCCTGAAGAATCTCGCGCTTCATCACATCGAGCTCGTCTGCGGCCGGGCTTCTTTCGAAGACGCCCACACCGTATCCGTTTCCGGTGCGAATGGCATCCGGCAACTACGTGGCGATGTGATTCTCGTTTCCACCGGAAGTAGACCGCACCGTCCGCCAGAAATAGCTTTCGACGACGTCCGGGTCTTCGACTCGGACACGTTCTTGCGGATGGATCGCATCCCGCAAAGCCTTGCGGTAATCGGCGGCGGCGTGATTGGCTGCGAGTACGCGTCCATATTCGTCGCGCTCGGCGTGCAGGTCACGCTGGTGGATGGCCGGGACCGCTTGCTGCCGTTCCTTGATGCGGAGATTTCCGAGAGACTCCGGGTGCGGCTTGCCGCGATTGGCGTGCAATTCTGGTTCAACGAACGGCCCGTAAAGGTGCAAACCACGGCGTCCGGCGTGCACCTGATGATGAAGAGCGGCAAGACGCTCGAAACCGAATCGGTGCTGTTCGCGGCCGGGCGCCGCGCCGCGGTAGACGGACTGTCGCTCGAGAAGGCGGGTCTGTCGGTCAACGAGCACGGATACATATCGGTCGACGAGAATTATCGTACCGCGGTGCCCAATATCTATGCGGCGGGCGATGTCATCGGATTTCCAGCGCTTGCGTCGACGTCGATGGAACAAGGTCGCGTTGCCGTGTGCCATGCTTTCGGTTTCAAATACAAGCAGCGAGTCGCCTCGATGTTGCCGATGGGGATTTATACGATCCCAGAGATTTCCGCCGCGGGCGAGACGGAAGAATCATGCAAAGAGAAAAAGATCGACTACTGTGTCGGGCGGGCTCTCTATGCCAACAACGCCCGGGGCCACATCACCGGCGACACTGCAGGAATGCTGAAACTCGTCTTTGCCCGCGCCGACAAGAAGCTCCTAGGAGTAAGCATCATCGGCGAGAGCGCTACCGAATTGATTCACATCGGGATGGCGGTTCTTGACCACAGCGAAACGATTGATGAGTTTATTGAGCAGGTTTTCAACTACCCCACGCTCAGCGAGACGTATAAATACGCTGCCTACGAAGGGCTAGGCAATCTGGCCGGTTACAAGGTACGCGAAGGCTAGCTTCTTCCGTCAATGAAAGCCGTGGAGTTGGTGGTGTCTCAAGAAAGGGTAGCCGGCGATTTCAACAACAACCGCTTTGGAGGCGAAGTCGATAATCAGCGGGCAGTACCGACTGAGACGAAAACGCCCAACTCGCGCCGAGCGATCAATCGCTCACCAAAGGGTGCGAAGGAAGGATTGCGTACGTGACCTGACGATAGCCTTGGTTTATGCCTTCCTGGCGCTCGACAGCACCATTTTCACAATCATCCCCCAATCACTGGGTTGGGTTCCGGGGAAACTTCAAATAGGGCAAGCGCACGCCGTCGATGATCACCTGGTCGGCGCGGATATTGTCAGGCGCTTCGAAGCCTTTCGCGCCGGCATTGGTAACGAAATCGTCCTGATCGACACCATCGCCACTCACACCTAGCCCGCCCACCAATACTCCATTCTTATACAGGGGCACGCTTCCAGGAAAAAACACAATCCCGTTCTGATCGGGGTTCGCCGCTTGGGACCCTTGGGTACACGGATTGGCGAGGTCTGATGTGTACAGCTTAAAAAAGGGACCTAGCCCGGAACCGTCGATACCTGGCGGGAAAAAGGGCTGTACACCGAAGCCGATGGTGCGGTTCGTCACAGCGGTTCCCGCCGGAACGCCGGGCAGATCGGGAGTACCTGTGGGTCCGCTGAAGTAGATGACATTGCGGGCCTTGGCCACGGCAACGTCGATGCTAAAGACGGTTGCGTCCGACATGCGGTGCAGGCCCAGTATGGTGCCATCAAGGTCCGTGACTGCGATCGTCATCTTCGTGCGTGAGCCAGGAGGCAGACGAATCACGGCTCGCGTAATCTCGGCCGTTGCCACCGCCTGGCTGATAATGCTTGCCACATCGTTTTGAGTCAGACCAGAGAATCCGCCCGTCGTTGCCACCAGATCACCTTCTGGGGGCAGTCCGCCATTCAGCGGTCCTAGTGTGTATGTGCCGGCCGTGGTTCCCGGACCGATGCCGTTGGGGGGAGTAGTCTGGTTAACGAAGGGCAGGGTAACGCCGCCGATGATGACGACTCCGGGCGGCGGAAGTTGCGATGGGCTCGGGAGAAAGCCGGGTTGGGACGCGCCGGAAAAGGCCGCGAACTCCGGTACATCGGGTGACGTGCTGACCACTCCGACTCCTCCAACCACGTAGCCGTTCTTGAAAAGCGGAACTCCACCCGGATTCACAGCGGTCGGATCACCGTCCATCGTGTCAGCCTTACCGGTGATAATGCCTAGCCCCAGGCTGAGGCCGTCAATCGAACGCGCGGGATTGATGTTCTGTCCTGGCAAGAAGATGGTGTTCAACGTACAGCCTCGGTTGGTGTTCTCGATCCCATACAAATCGCCGTTCGGGGCGTCAACGACTCCCGGGGGGAAATGAATTCCGCTGATGAATCGCACAGTACGGCTTGAGAGCGGAGCCTGATCATTACTGAAAAAGGCAGCGGTGCGAGCCAGTGCGACCGCGAGTTCCTTGCTGTCAACGGCTACTCCGAAGTTGCCAGTCGATGTGGCCGGTGCCCCGGCGTTTTGAAACACCGCCAGAATCGTTCCAGCACGGTCGGAGACCGCGATGACCATGGGAACGTTCAGCGATTTGGCGGCGTCTTCGACGACTTGCTGGACTTCAGCAGCGGTGAGCGGGACTGGAGGCGGCGGTGGGGTATTGGAAGGCGCGTTGTTGACACCGCCGCACGATACCAGAAAAATTGCAGGCAGCAGAACAAGTACACCGCCGAGAATAAGTAGTGCGGGCCGATCCCAGCGGTTGCGGCTCATTCCACCTCAAAGGACGCGCCTGTGGGACGCACCCAGCGGCGAGGAGTTTCAGTAACTCCTGTCTAAGGATGTTAATACGGCATTTGCGCGGAAACGAGGGGATGGGTACTTCGGTGTAACCACGGTTGACACCCCTCGCGACTCGTAACGTTGACATTCTGTTTTCCCGTGACACAATCGCTTATCGCTCAAGAAATTGAAGTTAGGAAGGGGCCTGACTTGATTCCGTTCAGAAGCTTTATCGCTGGATTGCTATGCCTTCTGCTATCGCTACTGCCTGCGATGTGCCAGTCGCCTGCGGGAGGACAAGCTGCCGGTCAGATTCGCGCTTTGATTCCGTTGGCCACGCGCAATGCCAAGACTGCCAAGGTGAATGACGGTCTCGAATGGAACGATCTGCTTAGGACCGAACAGAAAGGACGTGTGCGCGCCGGTCTCACGGACGGTTCTATTCTGAGCCTCGGTTCGAACAGTGAACTGCGAGTGGTGCAGCACGACTCTGCTTCGCAGCAGACCTCGCTGGAAATGAATCTGGGAAAAGTGCGAAGCCAGGTCGTCAAGATCACCCAGCCCAATGGCAAGTTTGAGATAAAAACGGCCAACGCTGTGATCGGCGTCATCGGAACTGACTTCTTTGTCAGCTACGAAGGTAACAGAACTACAGTCATCTGTTACACCGGGAAAGTCTCGGTAACGCCGCTCGGCAATGCGAAGGTGGTGCAGAATTCTGGACAAGCGACGCAGAATCAGATGCAAGTCAGCGCCGGACAAATGGTCGTGATCACGACGGAGATTCCTCCGGCGGGTTACGAACCTGAAACCACGCCTCCTGCGGTACAGCTCGCGAGCATACAAGATACGAATATGCCCGATGCTCCGCCTCCAGTCCGGCATGTGCATCTGGTGCGCAATGTTGTTCTGACCGTCGGGCTCGCGGTTGCGGGATGGGTGATCGCGGTGACCCAACTCAACACGAACGCGCCGCCCAGGCCAAAGGGCTGCCAACCTCCTAATTGCGGATAGTGATTTGCTTCGATTTCATGCGTCGTCTGTCTACGGATTGCGCTAGCCTGTAATCGCGATGGTTATGACGATGCGCGAACAAAGGTGGTCCAGTTGGTCGGCGGCGCTGGGCAGGTTCTCAGCTCGCCAGGTGGACTTGGCTCTTGCCTTGCTGGTCACGCTGACGGGCCTGATGCTGTTTGCCTTTGCCGGAGTTGGCGGCAGCACTCGCGCTGGTTTTCTATTCCTGCAGAACGTTGAGCAGCGTTCTCTGGATATGCGTTTTGCGGCCCGAGGGCAGCGGCCGCACGATGATCGCATCGTGATCGTCATTCGACGCCACTTTCCCTACGCCGGAGAGTAACTCTGCGGAAAAAGCGCTGTCTCAATTGCAGCGCGAGCTTGGTCCCTCGGCTCCCGCGAGAGTCACCGCCAAGATCAAACAACTCGAAGCCGCTGGCGATCACGACGCGATGTTCGCCGCTGCTCTGCAACAGTCCGGCAGGGTGGTTCTGGGGCACCTGTTTCTAGATAAGGAGCGTGCCCAGGCATCCGACGCCAAACGGGCCGAGGAGTACTTCAACATTATCTGGGCCAAGGCGTTTCCCCAGGTGCTCAAAGTCAAGTCGAAGGGCCGCGATTTCGATATGAGTCGCGCCTGGCTGGAGAACGGCGGAGGCGTTTACCCGGGGGCGGAGGCGAACCTGGCTCAACTGGCCGAGGCCGCCGCTTCCTACGGCTTCTTTAACACCGCCCCTGACCCGGACGGTACCTTGCGGCGAGCGTTGCTCATGGTTCGTTATCAGGACCAGGATTTTTTCCCTTCGCTGGCCATGCAGGTGTTGCGGGAATACGAGAAAATCCCGGACCAGGAGATTGCAGCTTATATTTCTGAAAACGGGCTCGAGCGCATCCAGTTCGGCCGCCACAACCTGCAGCCTTGGCATGATGGCAGCGTTCTCATTAACTATGCGGGTCCGTACCACACTTACCAGCACCACTCGATGTGGGATGTGCTCAATGGAACCGTGCCACCAGAAACGTTCAAGAACAAAATTGTGCTGGTGGGCGGCACCGCCCTCGGTATCGGTGATTTGCGCAGCACACCGTTTGAAAAACAGGATGCCGGGTACATGGGAGTCGAAGTACACGCCAACATTATCGACAACCTTCTCCACAGCGAGGAAAGGGGGCGGAGTTTCCTCACGCGCGGCCTGCATGAGGAAATTATCGACACGGGATTCATTCTCTTGTTTGGTCTGGTCTTTGGATTCTGGTTCAGCCGCGTTAAGCCGCTGTACTCGACCATCTCTGTTTTTTTGACCCTCGGAGCATTCGGCTGGCTTGTGTATCTCAGCTTTGCACGCTGGGGGCTTTGGCTGAACTGTGTGGTGCCAGCCGGCACGCTGGTGGCGAACTACGCAGTCATCACCAGTTTCCGGATGATCTTCGAGGAGGGCGAAAAAAGGAAAATCCGCAAGACCTTCTCGCAGTACCTTTCACCGGGTGTGATCTCGCTGATCGAAAAAGATCCGGCCAAGTACATCCGGCCGGGCGGAGAAACCAAGGAACTTACGGTAATGTTCAGTGACATCCGCGGGTTCACGACGTTGTCAGAGGGTCTCACGGCGGACGAACTCGTGCAGTTGCTGAATGAATACCTGGGAGAAATGACCGAAGTTATTTTCCACAACTTAGGGACGCTGGATAAGTATATCGGCGACGCGATCATGGCGTTTTGGGGATCGCCCTATCCTCAGACCGATCATGCGTACCGCGCGTGCGCCTGTGCTTTGGAGATGGTGCGGACGCTGGAGAAACTCAATGCCCGCTGGCAAGCGGAAGGACGCAAGCAGATCGCGATTGGGGTCGGGTTGAATACGGGGCCAGTCAATGTGGGCAACATGGGTTCCGCCAAGCGTCTGGCGTGGACCGTGATGGGCGACAACGTCAACCTCTCTTCCCGGTTGGAGGGGATCACCAAAGAATATCGCTGCCGCATCGTGATCGGCGAAGGCACATACCAAGAAATCGCCGATCAGTTTGTCTGCCGCGACTTGGACAAGATCCGCGTGAAGGGGAAGCTGCAGCCGGTGACGATCTACGAACTGCTGGATTTCGCCGCAGAAAAGAAGAGATATGAGCCGTTGCTGTCCTGCTTCGATCACGCGATGGAGGCCTATCGCGAGCATAACTGGCAGGAAGCCGCCAGCAGGCTGGGAGAGATGCTGACCCGTTTTCCGGACGACGGGGCAGCGCAGGTTTTTCTGGAGCGGGTCTCAGAATTCCTGCAGAACGCGCCCGAGGCGGACTGGGACGGCGTTTACGTCATGAAGACGAAGTAGCGGCTTGTCTGTGGAGCGCCGGGCGTCCCCGCCGGGCTGGACAGGCGAGACGTCCGTCCCTCCATCGTACGAGTTGTGGTTAGTGACCAAACATAGTCCCAAGCTGCGGTTTCCTTTGCATGCCTGGCGTCGCTATGGTAACAAGGGAAATAAATCTCCTTGGGATGGTGTGGACGGGTGCAGACAGGAGGGCGTGCGCTCCGGTGGTCCCTTGTATGCCTGCCCTGCTTTGGGTTTTTTCTGTGTTTGTTTACCTTCTCGTCTCCGCTTTTCGCGCGCCAGGCGCAAGCCCAATCCAGCCGCCGCATTCCGGAACGCTCTCCCACGATCGCTGCTACATTGCAGGGGTTGATTCGCGATCAGAGCGGGCGTGGGATTCCTGGCGTGCAGCTTGATCTGCACAGCACAAACACTGGTCAACACTACTCCGCTGCGACGGACGCGGAAGGCATCTTCCGCCTCCGAGACATTCGCTTGGGAGTTTATGAGGTCAAACTTGTGCGGGAAGGATTCCTGACTAAGATCATTCCCAGCTTTGAGGTGAACAAGCCGGAACTCACCGTCCTCAAACTGGAACTGCACGCCTTAGACGAGGCAGTTCCGGAAGCTATGTGCCCATCGGGCGTGCCGGGAATCCCCTGTACCGCCGTGCCTGCCAGTCCTGCAACGCCCTATCCCGGGGTCCAAAGTTCCTCGTCTGAGGGAGCGTCAGCAGCGGCCCCGCCTGAGCCGATTCCGCCTGATTCCGCCAATTTCTCACGCAGCCCTGACCGCTGGGATATCGCCATGCCCGAGTGGCGTCGCTACGACACTCAACCGGATGCCCCATACGTCAAAGGACACTGGTACGATCCCTTCAATCGCAACCGGATCAAGGGTGACTATCCCGTCATCGGCCAACGCTGGTTTTTTAATTTCACCGGTATCAGCGAGACCGGTTTCGACGGCCGCCGCGTCCCGGTGCCCAGCGGCTTGAACTCGCAGGATCCCGGCAGCAGCAGCTTCTTCGGGCGTGGTGGGCAGGAATTCGTTTCCGAGAACCTGCGTTTGTCGTTCGACCTCTTCCGCGGCGACACCAGTTTTCGTCCCGTGGACTTTCGCTTTCGCCTCACCCCTGAGATCAATCTCAACTTCCTGCAAACGGGCGAACGCGGGATCGTAAACATAGACACGCGCAAGGGCACGAACCGCTTCGATACCCACGTCGGCTTGCAGGAAGCCTTTGTCGAAGCCAAACTGCATGATCTCAGTCCCAATTTTGATTTCGTTTCCGTACGCGCGGGAATCCAGCAGTTCACCAGTGATTTCCGCGGATTCCTTTTCTCCGAGGAGCAGCCGGGCGTTCGATTCTTCGGGAATCTGCGTTCCAACCGCCTCGCCTACAACGTCGCTTGGTTTGATCTTCTCGAAAAAAATACTAACAGCGGCCTGAACACCTTCCATAAACGCGGACAGCAGGTTTATGTCGCGAATCTCTACGTGCAGGACTTTCTCAGCAAGGGTTACACGACCGAGTTCAGCTTCCACTACAACCAGGATGACGCCAGCATTCACTATGACGACAACGGCTTTCTGGTCCGCCCCGCGCCGGTTGGAGCGGTAGTCAACGGCACAGTTCATCCCCACAACATTCGCGCCTACTACCTGGGATGGACAGGGAACGGCCACATCGGACGCATCAACGTGAGCAATGCCTTTTATCAGGCGCTCGGGCACGACGACTTCAACACCATCGCAGGACGCCGCGTCAACATCAACGCGCGGATGGCGGCTCTTGAACTCTCCGTGGACAAGGACTGGGTGCGTTACCGCGCCTCGTTTTTCTACGCGTCCGGCGATTCCAGCAATCGTTCCGGCGCCTCCCGCACGGACGGCACCGCGCGTGGGTTCGATTCGATTGTGGACGATACTCACTTTGCCGGAACCGACAACAGTTTCTGGGACCGTGAAGGGATCCGGCTAACGGCTACGGGCGTTGGTTTGGTCAGTCCAATGAGCCTGCTGCCCGATCTGCGGTCGAATAAAGAAGAGGGGCAGGCGAATTTCGTGAACCCTGGGATTTACGTTTTCAATCTGGGGGCGGATTTCGATGTGACGCCGAAGCTCCGCGCGTTCGTCAGCTCGAACTATTTGCGCTTCGATCGCACCGAACCACTGGAGTTGCTATTGTTCCAGCTCCCAATCCGTCACAGTATTGGGACGGATTTTGGCGCGGGCTTCGAGTATCGCCCGCCGCTGAGCGAGAATATCGTGCTTCGTGGTGGCGCGTCGGCTTTGGTGCCAGGTCAAGGCCTGCAAGACATCTTTGATGGCAACGTAATGTTTTCCGTTTTCGCCAACGTCAAGTTTCAGTTTTGAATGCAATTGAGGAAACGTGAGATCAGGGCTCGACAAATTCGTTGGTGTCGTCGCGGTAACGGCCTTACTGTGTCTTGGCGGGGCTCGCACTGCCAGGTCTGCTCCGGCGGAAGGCAGCGAGAATGTTCTACTGCTGCAATCTCAAGCCGACGCCGACCGGAAGTCTGCCGGTTGCCTGACTTGTCATACCTCGACCGACACTCCCACCATGCATGTCACCGGCACGATTCGCCTGGGTTGCACCGATTGTCACGGAGGGAATAGCGAGGTGCGCATCGCCCCGGGTAGTGCGCAGAATTTTGCCGGATATGCAGGGGCGAAGAACCATGCCCATCCGCAGCCCAACAATCCGAAGGAAGCGCATTCGTCCGCCAATCCAGAGCGGGCCAACACCAGCTGGTTGAGGGAAAACTGGGACTACGTCCGCTTCGTAAATCCTGGGGACTTGCGAGTCGCGGAAAAAACCTGTGGAACTTCCGGATGTCATACCGCGGAAGTGCGTAAAGTTCAGACCAGCATGATGACCCACGGCGCCATGCTGTGGGGAGCGGCGCTCTACAACAACGGCGCATTTCCCTTAAAGGCCCCGCAGTTCGGCGAGAGCTACGGGCCCGACGGCAGTTCGCGGCGCCTCACAACTTTTCCGCCACCCACGCCGGAGGAAATCAGCAAGAAGGGAATTCTCCCGTATCTCGATCCGCTGCCGCGTTGGGAAATTTCTCAGCCCGGCAATGTGCTGCGAGTGTTTGAACGCGGAGGCAAAGCCAAACCCGAAATCGGCAATCCCAGCCTCGAAGAAGATCCCGGAAAGCCTGAGATCAAGCTGAGCGCGCGCGGTTTCGGCACGGAACTGCGTACCGACCCGGTTTTTCTGGGCCTGCAAAAGACTCGACTGCTCGACCCGCTGCTCTCGTTTCCGGGCACCAACGATCAACCCGGCGATTACCGGGCCAGCGGATGCAGTGGCTGCCATGTTGTCTATGCCAATGACCGTTCGCCTGAACATTCCAGCACATACGCTATCCACGGCAATCTGGGCCAGACCGCGACCGCCGATCCCACCATTCCACGCAACGAATCCGGCCATCCCATTCGGCATCAGTTCACGCGTTCCATTCCTTCGAGCCAGTGCATGGTCTGCCATATTCATCCGGGAACGAACATGGTCTCCACTTACTTCGGCTATACCTGGTGGGACAACGAAATGGATGGCGAGCACATGTGGCCCGCTGAGCAACGCCATCTAAACGCCGAGGAGCAAAGCCGCGTCCAGACGCGGAATCCTGAAGGCTCAGCCATTCGCGGGCTCTGGTCCGACACTGCCTTTCTGGAAAAGACCGGCACACCTGAATTCAACCAGCAACTTCAGCACACGCAGTTTGCCGATTTCCATAGTCACGGCTGGATTTTCCGTGCCGTATTCAAGCACGATCGCAAAGGCAACCTGCTCGATCCGAATGACAAAGTTGTTTCGTTCGACGATCCCGAGAAACTCCAGAAGGCAGTCCACCTCAAAGATATCCATCTAGAAAAGGGCATGCATTGCATTGACTGCCACTTCGAGCAGGACAGCCATGGCAACGGCAAACTCTATGGCGAGACGCGCAACGCCATCGAGATCGACTGTGTGGATTGCCACGGCACCATTCAGCAGCGGACCTCTTTGGTGACTTCTGGTCCGGCTGCACCCGCCACTGGTACCAATCTCGCTGGACTGCGCACGCCGTGGCAGGAGCGCCGCTTCTACTGGCAAGACGACCGGTTGTATCAGCGCTCCATGCTCGATAAGGGCAAGGAATGGGAAGTAGTGCAGGTGCGCGACACAATCACTCCCGGCAATCCGCACTACAGCGAGAAGTCGCGGCTGGCAAAGACCATCCAACAGGACGGCCAAACATGGGGCGATGCAGCCCAGGATGAAACCAAGCTTGCGCACCAGAACAGCCGGATGACTTGCTACACCTGCCATTCGTCGTGGGCGCCCACCTGCTATGGCTGCCATCTTTCGATGAGCGCCAACCAGCGCACGCCCATGCTGCACAACGAGGGTCTGACGACGCGCAACTGGACGTCCTACAGCTTTCAAGTCCTACGGGATGACATCTACACGCTGGGGATTGACGGCACCGTGACCGGAAATCGCGTTGCGCCCGTGCGATCGGCTTGTGCAGTGTTGGTCAGTTCACAGAATAATGATCGCGACTGGCTCTACTACCAGCAGCAAACCATTTCCGCGGAAGGCCTCAGCGGACAGGCCTTCAGCACGTTCGTCCCGCATACTGTGCGTGGGAAGGAAACCAAGGGCTGCACCGACTGCCATGTCTCGCGTGCCAATGACAACAATGCCTGGATGGCGCAACTCCTTCTTCAGGGAACGAACTTCATGAACTTTATGGGGCGATACGTTTTCGTAGCCAGCGGCAACGAGGGTTATGAGGCCGTCGCCGTGACTGAGCATGACGAGCCACCCGCCGTGATCGGCAGCGACTTCCAGAAGATCGCGTACCCCGACAACTACAAGAAACATTTCGAAAATCAGCGCATGTTAAAAGAGGCGTACCATCATACCGGCGCAGAGGTGCTCGACCTGCAGGCGCGCGGTGAATATCTCTACGCCGCGATGGGAAAGCACGGCCTGCGCATCTACGACATCGCCAACATCGATAACAAAGATGTCTCGGAGCGGATGGTCACATCGCCGGTCTCACCGCTGGGACAGCGGTTTTACCTGCCCACCAAGTACGCGATGGCAGTAGCGACCCCGACCACCCTGGGCGTGGACCCGTTGCGCTCGCATCGCAAAGAGAACGAGGAACAATCCATCCATCTCATGTACGGATTTCTCTATGTCGCCGACAAATACGAAGGGCTGGTGATCGTCGGCAATCCCGATCTCAGGAGCAAGAGTCCCGGCGTGGGCACGCTGCTTGACGGCAATCCGGCGAATAACTTTCTAAAGCGGGCATTGGCGTTTAATCCTGGCGGGATATTGAACGGCGCGCGCCGCATTACCATCGCCGGAACCTACGCCTACATTCTTTGTGAGCGCGGGCTGGTCGTGGTGGATCTCGGCAATCCGTTGCAGCCGAAAGTCACTGCTGAAATAGGATCGCCGGTTTTGAACGACCCACGAGGAGTTGCCGTACAGTTCCGGTATGCGTTTGTTGTGGATCGCGAAGGCCTGAAAGTTCTGGATGTCACCCACCTCGCCCAACCGAAACCGGTGCCGGGTGCGGTGGTCGCGCTGGAGGACGCGCGCAATCTGTATGTTGCCCGCACTTACGCGTATGTCGCGAGTGGGAAACAGGGAGTGGCAATCGTGGACGTCGAGCATCCCGAGCAACCCAGACTCGATCAGATGTTCAACGCCGGTGGTGAGATCAGCGACGCCAATGACGTGAAGCTGGGCATGGTGAGTTCGAGCCTATTCGCCTATGTTGCGGACGGACGAAATGGTTTGCGAGTTGTGCAGCTATTCTCTCCGCCCGACAACCCGGCATTCGGCGGCTTCAGTCCTCGGCCCACGCCGAAGCTGATTGCGACTTATCAAACACATGGTCCCGCGCTGGCTGTCTCTAAGGGAATCGACCGGGACCGCGCGGTCGACGAGAGCGGGAATCAGCTTGCGGTATTCGGACGCCGAGGAGCACGCCCCTTCAATGGTCAGGAGATGGAACGGATGTATTCGCATGACGGAGAGGTATTCACCGTGACCGATGAACCCCCGACCGTCGACCGACGGTAGCGATGGGCATCTCGCCGGGTGTCCGGAGTGCGACTCGAGTTTGGGTCGCAACCCCGAGGTCAGGGACGGCACCGGGTTCCGACTTACCCTGACGGAACAGGAGTTTTAGCATCCCCGCGGAGTTGCTGAATCGTGAATTCACCTTTGGTGGGCTTCGCTTTCGTCCAATCGTGATACTGGTGACACTCGAAGCAGCGGCCTTCGGCGGCCTCTTTCGACGGTCCCTGGGGGCGATGGCATTGCTGGCACGTCTGAATTCCGGGCAATAGCACATCAGCCGTTTCACGGCTGGCGGGCGCGCCAGTGTGGCACGCGGTGCAGGACATCATGCGGTGCGCGTGATGATCGAACTCGGAATGCGATAGCCAGCGCGCGGTGAGGTTCGACTTGGCAACTTCGGGGAGGGGACTGTTGGTGGGCGTGAGCATGTGGCACTGCTTGCAAGTCTTGGCATAGAGCAGCCATTCGGCATCAGCAACGCGGAACTGAACCCACTCGGCAGCATTGCGCGCAACGCGCAGTACGCGAACCCGCTCCGGAAGCAGGCGGTCCGATGGATTGACCTCATGAACCCCATCTGGATGAGCCGCGATGTATTCGCCGAATCTCTTCAACAGAAACGCGTGCACAGTCTCAGGCTTGTCATGCGGGACCTGCTCATTACCGAAGCGCTTGTCGAACTGCAAAGTGTGGCAGGCGGCGCAGTGCTTCGCGAACTCTGGCACCGGGATATAGGCCTTGCCGTGGGGGCGATTAGGGTTCAGGTCGTTGAGCGCGACAGGATGCATCTCCGCCTCGTACGGCCAAACCCCTCCATCTGCCGCGCGGTGGCAGTCATCGCACGTCATTTGCACCCGCGTGTTGTTGGGCCCCGTCAGGTTCGGCTGCAAATGGAGGTAATGGTTCAGCCGTACTCCTCCCGGGTCGACCATGCCGGAACGTAGCGGCGAAAACTCCGGATGCTTCTTGTCGAAACCACTGATAGAAGAAGCAAAGTGCGGTGGGCCGTCGCGCGTGCGAAGCTGGGAGTGGCATTGGGTACACGCCGCATCCGCCGTGGCCTGCAGAAGCATTGCACCCTTGTGCTCAACATGGCACGTGGCGCACTCGGGTGTGAATGCCTGATTGGCGTGGTGCAGGGGAGCATCGTGGCACGCGAGGCAGGCCTTGTCAGTCACTGGCGCTGTGAAAGAGCCAGCTTTGGCAATGTGGCAGAGCGTGCACTGCTGCGTGAACACAGCGTGAGCACGCGAAAGCTGCCCGCTGGAATACACTTTCTGCCCGCCATGAGCGCGCTGTGCGACAAACCAAGCCGTGGCGAGCAAAGGGACCGCCAAAGACAGCCAGAAACGCCAACTCCGAAAGGGGTGCGGGTGCGCGAAGTACTGCAAGTCAATGCGCTTGGCGAGCTTCTTGGTTGTTCGTGTCCTTCTTAGCATCGCTACATCTCAGAATTTCAAAGCCACGACCGCATGCACAGCTCCCAATAGCAATAGTGCGTAGGAGAGTGGGATGTGCACCAGCAGCCAGCCGTGCAGAATTTTGTGCAGTTGGTTCTGTTTGTCCAGTTGCCGCTTCTCTTCGCAAATGTTTTCCAAGTCATCTAAATTTGAATGCAGTTCGGAAGGAAGCAGCACACGAAAGCGCTGGAACATGGCCTGCGCCAGCATTTCGTCGTCCAGAAACTGGCGCAACTGCGTGCTCACTTGCCGGTTGGCTTGCAATCCGGACGCCACCGTAAGTCCTCCCTGTGTGCCGGCACTGGCCGACATCGCTCGCTGCCGATCGCTGGCGCGCGAAACTTCGCCTTCCAACGTGGAACAGGTCTCCTCAACAAGTTGGCCGGCTTCCTCCGCTAGTTGCCCGCGCACGCGATCGATCTGCTCGTAGATCGTTTCCATTGGAAGTTGCGCGGTTTGGAAGCGCGGCATGAAATGCTGCAATGCCGCGCCTAGTATGCCGCTTACCCAAACGAAGATGAACAACCACATCAGTATCCGAGTGAGTGGTCCGCCGAAATGAAAACCGCCATGAAAGAGAATCAACGGGAAACTGAGGAGGCCAAGCCAAAGATGTCCGCGCATCCAGGACTGCGCGCGTCCCACACGCCACACCGGAACCTTCTTGCGCGCCCCCAGCAATCCCACGAAGAGCATGAACAGGAAGCCTGCGATTCCGTAGGTCAATCCCAGGGGGCTGCCTCCGCGTGGTCCTTGAGGTGAGTGCAAGCTATAGGGGATATATACCGCGGTGGCAACAGCCAGTCCTGCGACGCTGACGAAGAACCATCTACGGTGTGTGTGATCAATCAGCACTTGGGCTCAGCTCCTGCCTTTGGCGGGCGTAGGATGCGCCAGGAGACCGGCAAAAAACTCCGGGGGATTCACGCGATGCGCTGCGTCATGTGGGCAGGCATAGACACAGCTCGGTTCGGCGTGGTCGTGGCATAAATCACAGGATGTCGCTTTCACCCGCACGCCAGCGATCTTGTGCCCGGGGTGCGCGGGGTCATCGAGTTCTGCCGGAAAGGGATGCAGATTGATATTTCCGTAGGGACAGTTGGTGGCGCAAAGACCGCAGCCAATGCACCAGTCTTCGATGATTACCTCCAGTGTATTGCGGCGCCGGATGGAGCCCACCGGGCATCCGACCATGCAGAGCGGGTCGCGACACTGCCGGCAGGAGGTGGCCACAAGATATTTATCGAAGCGCAGACCTTCGCGGACCAGACGGCTGACGCCCTGGTGGGCATCGGCACAGGCGCGGACGCATTGGTCGCAGCGTGTGCATTTCTCCAGGTCGAGCACAAGAAGGCTTTGCGCCTCCATCAGTCCCTGGGCTAAGAATTGATCCACGGGCACGTTCTGTGCCTGGACGGTGTGCCGCAGATTTTCGTCAATCCGCTCGCGGGCGATTGCCTCCAGCTTCTGGCGAACCTCCGGAAACCGGTCGAGCATGAGCTGGAAATCTTCACCAGAAATGCGCACGACCTCCACATGGTCAAGAGCGGTGCAGGTCGCGGACCGTGGAATGCCGCTGAGGAGGGCGATTTCGCCAAAGTACCCGCCACGGGCCAGATAGGCTAGAACCAGTTCGCCGCCGGGGCGCAGTTCTGAAACCTTCACAAAACCGATTCGGACGAGATAAAAGCTGTCGGCAGGATCTCCCTGGCGGCAAATTAATTGACCGGGATTGAAGCGCAGCAATTCCACGCGATCGCGCAGATGATCAATGAAATCCTGGGTGAGGGACTTAAAGACGGGGACGCTACGCAGGTGCGAATCGAGCGCGCGAGCGCGGTAGTTGCGCTCTAGTTGTGCGCGGAAGGTTTTATTGCGCTGCAAAATGTCGAGCACGTTGCGCAGCATTTCGAGCATTACGCAGTCGGTTTTGGCTCGCACAGTCGCCGACCGCGGGTAATAACTCATGCACGTCATTTCGCCAAACATATCGCCGGGGTTCAGTTCGGCGATGGGATTGTCGTACGGCAGGTCCACCGAGGCGTCGATGGGAATAAACGGCCGGTCGGATTCTTCGCTGCGCCGGTCTCCCTCGCGCGGCGCCAGCAGACTCTGCAGTTTGCTGAAGAAGCCCTTGCTGCTACCTTCCGTCTTGACGTGTGCAATCGGGGTGGAAAGGAAAACTTCCGCCTTGCCTTCAAGAATGTAAAAAGCCGTTGAGCCGAACTCGCCTTCGCGGCAGACCGTTTCTCCCGCCTTGAAATGCCGCTTCACGACTGCCTTCTGGTTCAGTTCGAGAAACGTTCCGGAGACGTTCTGGAAAATCGGCAGGTTCAGCAACTCCGCAGGATCAAGCACATCTCCCTGGCCGAGTTGGGTGCCGACGACTCGCTTATTGGTGAGCGCGCCCGTGGGGCAGGAGACCATGCACTCGCCGCAGGAGACGCAGGATGATTCGCTCATGGGCAAGTTGTTATCGAAGGCGATGCCGGCCTGATATCCCTTGCCACGACGCGCCAGCACCCAGTTGTGCCGTATGTCGTCGCAGCCGCGAACGCAACGGTCACAGAGAATGCAGGCTTCGTGATCGACCGCAATGACGGCGGAGGAATCGTCCTTGCCGCGAGGGTTAGTGCGATGAGGGAAACGAGGCTCCTTGATGCCAGCGACGCTGGCGAGGTGCTCCAGTTCGCAGTCTCCCGATTGTTGCTGGCGAGCACAAGGCGTCGGATGATCCGACATGAGCAATTCGACCAGGGTGTGACGCGCAGCTCGCACCTGATCGGTCGAGGTCTTCACCGCCATACCGGGTTCAACCTGACGAATACAGGACGCGGCATACACACGTTGGCCGACGTCGACTACGCAGACACGGCATACGCCCACCGGATTTTCGTTCTGCTGGTGGCAGAGGGTTGGGATTGGAATCCCATGGAGGCGCGCAGCATCGAAAATGGTGTTTCCCGCCGGAACCGACACGGGCACGCCGTCAATAGTGAGTTGAATCTCGGCGGCCTTGGAACTCATGTCATCCCTCCTTGTGGGAAGCAGACACCCGCCGGACAGCGGCGATTGGTGAGGTGTTCGTCAACGACCTCGCGAAAATGCTTCAACACCGACGCAATCGGCACGGGAACTACCTGGCCAAGTCCGCAGATTGAGGTCAACTTTAGGGCATGGGTGAGTTCATCGAGCAATTGCAGATCGGTATTCGAGCCGTGGCCTTCGGTCCATCCCGTAAGCATCTCGACGAGCTTCTGTGATCCCACCCGACAGGGAACGCACTTGCCACAGGATTCGTTGCGGTAGAAACGGACTGCGTTGAGCGCCATGTCGAGCATGCACCGGCCTTCGGCGCAAACCACAATCGCGCCCGAGCCCACCATCGAACCTGCGGCTGCCACCGCGTTCCAGTCGAGCGCGAGGTCAGCCATCGAGGCGGGCAGGTATCCGGAGGACGGCCCCGAAGGCGCATAAGCCAGCAACTTGCGATCTTCGAGAATTCCGCCCGCGTATTCATAGATGAGCTGAGAATATTTCGTGCCCATCGGGACTTCGTAAATTCCGGGACGATTCACGTCGCCACTGATTCCCACGAACTTCATGCCAAACGCGCCATTCGTCCCCTGGGCCTTGAACCACTCGGCGCCACGCGCAAGGATCACGGTAGCGAAGGTAAATGTCTCTACGTTGTTGATGGCGGTCGGCTGGTTCCAGAGCCCATTCGTCCCCGGGAAGGGCGGCTTGTTTCGGGGTTCGGCCCGTTTGCCTTCGATGGCTTCGAGCAGCGCGCTCTCTTCGCCGCAGATGTAACCGCCCGGGCTTACAAAAATTTCAAGGTCGAAAGCCATGCTGCTCCCGAGAATTCGCGGACCGAGAAGCCCTTCGCGATAGCAGCGATCAATCTCTTTCTGCAGGATTTCCCGGGGATGTTCGTACTCGTGCCGGATGTAAAGAATTCCGCGACGGGCGCCCGTGACGAGTCCGGCCATGATCATGCCTTCGATCACCAGGTACGGGACGTTTTCCATGATGAAGCGATCCTTGATGGTGCCGGGTTCGCTTTCATCGGCATTGCATACGATGTACTTTTCCTTGCCCGGAGCGTTGCGCACAATCTCCCACTTGCTGCCGGTAGGGAATCCGGCGCCGCCCATGCCGCGCAGTCCGCTGGCTTTCAGGGTGGCGATCACGCCATTCCAATCCGGAGTCTCGACAAATTGTCGGACCGCAGAATATTTGGGGTCGCCGCTGTACGGATCGGAAGCGACCGGCGCCCGATGATGGTCGTGCGTTTCGTCGGGAAGTTGTCGCCCGGAGAGCACGTCCCGTACAAGCGCAACGGCGCGATGCTCATCGAGTGCGCTGTAGATCCGGTCATTGATCGAGAGCGCGGGTGCATGGTCGCAGCGGCCGAGACAGGATACGTCCCGTACCGCGACATTTTCCGGACCGCCTCCCCGAAAAGCCTGATCCAATCCGCGTTTCAGTTCGGTGCTGCCGCGTAGATGACAAGCCATGTCGGCGCAGACACGCACTTCAGCCTGGGCCGGCGGTGTGAGATGGAAGTGGGGATAGAAACTGGCTACCGCGTGGATATGGCTAAGCGGCACATGAATCCTTGCGGCGAGCTCCTGCAATCGATCAACCGGCAAAAAGCCGAACTCGTGCTGAATGGACCTAAGTTCGTCGATCAAGCGCCACGGTCCCCTTGTTTCCGCATGGTGACAAGTTTGTCAGGAATCTTAACGTCAAAGGTTCGCCTTGGGGAATGGCGAACTTGGGGCAGGAAGCGTCAGCCCAGCCGCTATCCATCGGTTTCAGGACGTACCATCCAGTCCATTGATTTCGCGCCAAAGAGTGGGTATAAGCAAGACGATTACCCCAAAATGCGCACGGTCAACGACGGACGAACGGCATTGCGAATGGCGGAGTGTCTGACATTCGCAATCTTTATTATTACAACGTCAGCCGCCCAGAATTCTGTAGTCGGCAAGTACAACGGCCCAGGCGGATGCGCCTCAAGCAGTTGTCATGGCAGCATCCAGCCGAAACAGATCACCCGTGTTCCCCAGAACGAGTACAGCATCTGGGCCGGGCAAGACAAGCACGCGCGGGCCTACCAGGTGCTCTCGAGCGATGTTTCCGTGCGCATGGGAAAAATTCTGAATTTGAAATCGCCGCCAAACCAGAACCAGAAATGCCTCGCTTGCCATGCGCTTTCAGTTTCACCCGAGATGCGCGCCCAATCCTTCGACATCAGCGACGGGGTCAGCTGCGAGCATTGCCATGGTCCCGCAGCCGGTTGGCTGGGAGCGCACACCGTCAAAGACTGGGAGACGCGCACCGCCGACCAGAAGGCCCAGCTAGGCATGCGCGATCTGCGCGACCTGGCGATACGCAGCCACACCTGCCTTCATTGCCATGTGGGAACTGAGGAACAATCCGTCGATCACCAGATGATTGCGGCCGGCCATCCGGACCTGACCTTCGAACTCAATCTGTTCAGCGCCGTGATGCCCCGCCACTGGAAGGATTCCGACGATGCTCCGTGGTTCGGAACCAAGGAGTGGGCGGTAGGCCAGGGCATGCAGTTGCGCGACAGTCAGCAGCGTCTTGCTCGCCGCGCCCGCAGTTCCACTTGGCCGGAATATTCCGAACTCGACTGCTTTGCCTGTCACCACAGCCTCACTGCCGCCAAAGATAGTTGGCGTCAGGAGATCGGCTACGATGGCCGCACGCCGGGAGTTCCCGCCTGGAATTCTGCGCGATTCGTAGTGTTCCGTTATGCCGCCGCTGAAACCGACTCCTCCACCGCAGGCAAACTCGGATCGGAGATGGCCACGCTCAGCGGTTTGATGGGGCAACTCAACGGTGACCGTGAACAAATTGCGGCCTCGGCTGATCGCGCCGCCGAACTCGCTCGTTCCCTCACCGGCTCGTTGAACAGCCGCGGCTACGATCAGGCGTTTACCTTGCAAGTCATGCGGAGAATCGCTGGCGATTCCCGTGCCATTTCCCAACAAGGGCAGCGCGCCGCCGGGCAGGCTGCCATGTCGCTGGACTCCCTGTTCGGCGTCTACAAGCGCAATGCGAAGAACCTCGATGAAACGGAAATTAAGGTTGCCGTTAGCGGTCTCTTCCAGCAACTGGACGATCCATCTGCCTACAACGCACCCCGGTTTGCGGCGCAAATGCAGAAGGTGAGCGCGCTCCTGTCCCCGGAAAAGGGAAGTCGTTAACCCATGTCTTACAAGCCGGCCTATAAACCGAGCGCCAACCCCGGCAGTCCGTCGCTAAGTCCGGAACACCAGCGTCAGGCCGAGCCTTCTAACGAAACTGTCGCGTCCTGGCGCAAGTGGGGACCCTACGTTAGCGAGCGCTCCTGGGGGAGTGTGCGAGAAGACTACAGTCCGGATGGAAACGCATGGGAATTCCTGACCCACGACATGGCGCGAAGCAAGGCCTATCGCTGGGGAGAAGATGGCATCGCCGGAATTTGCGACCGCTACCAGCTATTGGTGTTTGCGCTGGCGCTTTGGAATGGCCGTGACTCGATCCTCAAAGAACGAATGTTTGGGCTCTCCGGCAACG
>WNFN01205054.1_pt2 | contig 23426 bp, 37 predicted proteins | sample 5400161 | NCBI WGS metagenome assembly WNFN01 (sample SAMN13153353, study PRJNA577476) | soil metagenome | isolation source: 80 cm saprolite on Douglas fir-dominated hillslope | place: USA:California | collected 2013-09-17 | reverse complement strand
GGCCGTGATAACCGGCCTAAACTATTTCGGAAAACCAATATCTCGAACGATGTGGCTGGTGCTCTTCATCCTATCGTCGGTCGCTCTGGTCCTGATACTATTGACCTATTTACATTCCTGACGCTTAGCGACTTCCGCGTTTCTTTCGGCATCTGCAAAGAGTATGCGGACGCGTCCCTTCTCGGGCACCAAATAGACAGGATCAATTACTAGCCATTTGAGTTTCTTCACGGTTTTCAATATGGGTACGGTTCAGGTTTTTCTCGTTTCTTTCTGCAAATCTCGGCGAGCTGCTCCATGGTTAGTACCGGCTCCCATCTGGTCTTGTCGCGGACACGGACACGCTCAATACGTAGACCGCGGCGGTGGTTCAGGAACCGAAGCGCATCGGCTTTTTTGAAGTTCTCTTCCCTCCGAGCATCTTCTGCCGAGGTATCGGCCATATCATCGCCGGTGAGCATTGCGATCCGCGCTTCCAAACCTGGAAACGGATCGACGTCCATCGGCTCTCTAGTTCTCTTTGGTGCCATATACTGTTTGGACCTTTTCCTTTCTAACCCGCGAGTGCGAGGAGGAGTTACAGCGGGCTCAAGTAGCGCTTGCCACACCGCATCGTCCGACATGGAAAAGTACCACGCCTTGGCGGCTCAAACAATCGATGCCGCATAGATTCCGCGCCCTGCCGGTGATTCTAGAAATTCTAAAATCTTCTTTTCAAATGGATCGAGATTTCTTAGCTAATCGCCATGTTAGCGAAAAGGCGGCTTCTCGCGTCTTTGTTTCTCGTACTGACCTTCCTGGGCGGAGGCTGCTCAACGAACTACTACACCTATTCAGGGTCCGGAATTTACGAAGGCAGAGGTGGCGCCTCTAAGAATGTTAATGGGGTCGACATTTGGTTGGTGGGCACGCCCCCGCGGAAGTTTAGAATCATCGGATACATCACCGACAGTCGGCCCGGTGGAGCAATCCCGATGGCAAGAAGGGACGCTGATCTTGCTGCTGAAGCAAAGAAGAACGGAGGTGACGGGATCCTGCTCAAGGCAAAACAAACCGATTTTCTTGGCACCTACCCGACCGGGAATGCGACGGCTATCACCAGCGGTAACGTCACCACAGCCGTTGACTCCGGCGTATCCGTGCCGATCATTCGGCGAGAAGGGCAATATTTCGTCACCAAATATGTAAATTGATTGGGGAGCGAGCCAAGAGCAGGCGACCGGGATACTGGACCTCGCGCCGACACCCTGTCGAAAACTGTGGATGCCGAAAAATCGTCGAATGTTCTGTTAAGACTTATCCTTGTGAATCTCGGCTGCCCCGCCTTCGCATGAGCGCTCTTTCTGAGTGACGTCCAAGCTCAATTCGTTTGACGATGGTCCGCTATGCAGCCGGCTGTTGGGACTGTGAACGCGGCCGTCCGGGGTCGAGCCTTCGTCGAAGATACGGCGGGCTCGTAGTCTCTCACCGCCAACGTCATCGTGTCTGTCGTGCGCACCGAAAAGAGCATCTCCGCTCCTCGGTTTGTAGGTTCGGTGAGGTCGTGTCTTTGCAAACTCCTGCTGTTAATGGGAGCCATAGCCAGAGCTAATGCGACAGCGGGAACGGTCCCGTGCTCCAAGATTGGATGTAACCAACGTTCCAGCCCGTTGCGCATTCCTTGCGTTCTGCGTTCCCCCGTTGCCATACTATCTGGCACCTCAAAAACGTCGAGGAGTTTTCTCCTCGCACTCTGCAGCTCCGCGGTCAACGAACCAAATGGGTACATTTTATAAAAGCTCCTATCATTCCATAATTAGGTACCGTTTTTTGTCCGAATTTATTCCCTGACCGCAATATGCAGGTGGCCGAATTTCGGGTATGAATACGTTATCGCGAATCCTGCCCTAGAATGGCGAAGTGGCACTGTTCGTAGAGGTCACTCAGCCGTCTGAGCTTGGGCCCCCTCGAAGACGAGGGCACTGCCGTCATTCCAGCCAATCTTGCGGCCAGTCACGTCGGCGAATACGCGACGGTGGAAGGCGTCGTTGCGAAGGTATTCACTTCCAAAAGCGGTAACACGTTCCTCAATATCGGCGCCACCTACCCGAACCAGACCTTTACCGGCTGGATCCCGCCAGCATCACCAGTCTCAAAAATCACCGCTACTCTCCGGCATCGAAGGGAAGCGGGTCAAAATCACTGGGCAGGAAGTGAGCGCCAGTTCCCATGCCTGACCAAACACCGACCGAGATCTGGACCTGATCGCCCAGCATGCCCGGTCGATCAATAAGGCCGACACTGCGCCTGGGCGCAACGATATGGCTAACGTCACCCGGATGTTTCGTTTCGCGCCGGCTCAGAAGGCTAGCCGAACTAAGAACTCCATTGCGGATATAAAGCCAGCGAGCACTTGTTCATGAACGGACACTCACCCTATTGGCAATGTGTTTATACGACCCTCGATGGTCGGTGGGTGCAGAAGTCTACCAGACAGACTGATAAGGCGAAAGCCTTGGAGGTTAGCGAGCGCATCGTCAATCCTGAGGGCGCTACTCACTCAAGCTCTGCAATTTTGGTGCGCTTCCGTGACCTTGACCTTTCGCAACGACGATATCCCAGGCGGGATCGAGCGCTCTTAGAAGTTCTTTATGGCTGCGGACTGCGCGCTACAGAGCTTGCAACTCTGCAACTGGCAAACGTGAACCTTGAGGAGCGAATCCTGAGAGTAGTCGGGAAAGGAAATAAGACTCCGCTGGTTCCGGTGGGTAGAATAGCGTGCGCCGCGATTGAAGATTACATCAAGCATGAGCGCTCGCGCTTTACTGCAGCGACTCAGAGAGGACTTTCCACGAAACCCCGACCTGAACTTTTTCCATCTCAGCGCCGTGGCAAAACTCTTACTTACGTTCGGGTGTGGCAACTAGTGAAGGAACTCGCCGCCTTGGCTGGGTTCGAAAAGGAGATTTATCCCCATCTGTTCAGGCACAGCTTTGCTACACACTTACTCGAAACTGGCTGCGACCTTCGAGTGATTCAAGAGCTGCTAGGGCACGCTGATATTTCGACGACGGCCGTATACACGCACTTGGACCTTCGGCATCTGAAAGCTGTCCACCGGCGGTGCCATCCACGCGCCGTTTCAACAGGGAAAAAAGAAGCGGTGGCGCAAACCAAAATGCTTGCGGCTGCCTGAGAGCGCATCAGCACTTTTCCTATGCGCAATACCGGTTGGATGCTTTCAAAGCAAGGTGATAGCCATTGAGCGGGTCAGCGGAATCGAACCGCCTAGGGGCTAACATTCGCGCCCATGCCACCAGTTTTGCCAATCTTGGCAACGTGCGAGCTATGTATCGCTTTTGGAATCTTTACCATTTGCGGCCCGGTTGCTTTAGGTGGCTTGCTCGATTGTTTCGGACGAGCCAGTTTAGGTGTTTTAAAGAAAGCCATGACGGAAATTTTACTAGCTCAGGCGTCAGACCGCAAGGTTCCGTGGCCGACGAAGAGAGGACTCCGCGCATCCAGAGCGCTAGACGACTGCCCAGCGCGGCTTGACCTTGCCTTGGGTTAAGTCGCGCTTACTGTTTTGCCGATAAATAGACTAGCCCCGATCGCGAAGAACGGACCAGTGTCAAGTCATGATGCCTGAATCTCTAGCCAATCCACCTCCAGGTGACGCCAGTAGCATCAAAATCCACAACTGGCCGAACGCCAAAGACCCGATCGACGATAATACCGAGTTGGTTCGCTACATGAAGCTTGAGACGTTCCTTCTCATGTTAAACAGCCGCGTTTTCATTCCCACGCTGGAATGTCTTGCAGCAACAGACCGCTTGGAATCGCGAATCCCCCAAAGATTCCATGGTCTTCAGTATCCGGAGGCAATGAAGCAATTAGTGCAGGTGCATGAGGAATGGCTTGAGAGGGTTGCGACTGGCGAAAAGATGCCGACAGACAGCGGCAACCCGACCGATCAGAAGCTCAGGTTTCTGACTAAAACTTGGCTCCACGAACTCGGTCGGCGACGCTTAATCTGGTGCTGGAACCGATGGACTTATGAACAGCACGCAATGTGGCGGTTTTACGGCCAACGCGGTGTGGCAATCCACAGCACTGTGGGCATCATCCTGCGCGCCCTAGCACAAGCTGGAGCAGATGGCAGTGTTTCGCCAGTTAAATACCTCTATCAGGGTGTGCCGAGAAGCCCAGAGCAGAGAGACGCTTTTCATACGATGATGCTGATGCCAAAATATCTGTTTCACCCATACCTATTCAAAGATGCTGGGTTCCGATTCGAAGAAGAAGTCCGCTTCGTGCTGCGCGTAAATCCTGCCATAACCAGCAGGCCGAATGGTGCATTGCTCGATATCGCAGCCACCGACATTATTAGGGGAACAGGATTCGACGTTTCGGAAGAATTACCGCACTCCGAACAGGGTCTAATCCGTCTCCTCGGCATTGACTTTTTGCAGCATGGCCTGACGCTTCCTTCGTTCCCAGTCAGCAGCTCAGGCCTCTTTGGGTTAGCACCTTTAAACCCGTTCACTGGCGAGCCGGATCTCCCCACCGGCCTTTTCCCGAGCTTGGATTAATGCTTGCTCCCCGCTAGAGTTGTTCTCGTCCTAAAACCGTTCTTTATTTGGCCGGCCAGGCTTTCGAATAGGTTCAGAGGACAGAGCCGCTTGCACCCTGGGGCATTCCTTGATGTTCGACATGCGGAAGCAGCAAATTACCAGCAGCTGCCGGCAAAATTATAAGCTCGGGCTTGCCCGATGTTGCTAACGCTGGACGGTACGGTTAGTTTCTGCGCACATGAAGAACAAACCAACTCCGAAAACTCCGAAATCCGTAGCGAAACCGCAGCCCGCAAAAGGCCGCATCGTGCAGTCCGATCATAAGGCGAAGATTAGCCCGACCGGTGGAATGAAGGGCTCTCTCTCCTAAGCTGCGAGCCTCTCGCAACGCTCACTCTTCCCACACAGAATCTGTGCAGACACATTTTGAACACAAGGGCCGCAAAGTAGAGATCGTCCCGGTCGTTTCCGGCGGCTTCTATTGCAAGTGGGCTGAAGGCGAGACGCGAATCATGGGAACGGAATCTTCGGCGATATTCATGGCCGAGAAACTAATCGATTTTCCCGACATCTACGGAACACAGAAACGTGAAGAGGAGCAATGGTGGTGACGGACCGCAAAACGCGCTTTCGCAATTAATGTCCCCATCCCGGCCCATCACCAGTCGCTGCCAATCCCTCCGAAGCCTGACAGGCCACCACCGTCCTCCGTGTTTCCCCGACGTCCCGAGCCATACATCTGATCGCGTGCGTATTCTTCGGAATTATCGAAGTCATGCTCCCAGCCGTGCCGGCGCGAGATCTCGGCTCGGCCGGAGACATCGATAGGTGAGCCGCCCAAGGCCGAGAAAGGCAGCACACTAAAGGCAATAGCAAAGGCGTCAGCTATGTCTGGCGAACTAACACCTCGAGCGCGCATCTCTTCCTTACTTTCCATTGAAAGCTTCCCATTCTCTTCGCGTTTTACCTGACGATTAGCCAGTTGCGAGAATAGGCGCTTTACATCCTGTTGCTCGTAAGGTGGTGGCACGATCTTGGACTCGCGTATCATCTCCGCAACGTTGTACCAGCTCCGCGCTCCCTCGTTTTTAAATCGCGGATAATTCGTTTTGCCACCAAAATTGAAGTCGATCAGGGTGATCCCGTGCCGGCGTATTTGGTCGCACATCGGTCCACCAACGCCAGTCGCATCGCCCAAGACCATCGTAGCCTTGGAATATCCATTGTCCCTGATCAACCCGACAAACCACTCAACCGCTCTAGAAGTGTCTTTCTCACGACAGGTCCAGATGTTAACCACCCGGTTGCCTTCTCGCAAAAGCAACACATTGTCGTCGCCACCTCGGGCAAAGTCGCACGCAAATACCCTTGGCCCAAGCATAGTGCCGATCGTTTTATTCCGCCATGCCTCCAATTCCACGTGCTCAATAATGTGCGGAATCCCCGCGCCGTAGTCCATGAACTCGCCTTCGAGCACGGATTTTGTATAGGGATCATCCGGTCCATACCAAGCTTTGATCTGCGCGATTCGTTCTTTGCCGATATGCTTACAATCATTGAGCCTGGCATGGAATTTTACGAACTGATCGGACTGAAAAGCGTCATAGAAGCGGCCGATCTTTTCATCAGGCGAGCTGATGTAGGCCAGCACGGAATAGTCACAGCGGTCTACCCCTCGGAAGATCTCTTCATCGATTGATTTTGCCTCATCGACAAGGATCAACAGGGGTGCACCCGGAGCCCGGTGAAATCCTTCTACGCGGCCCGCATCCTTGGTCGTAAAAGCGCGTAGGAATCCGCCCTCGGGTGTCTCAATCAAATGCTGGCTGTCGGTAATCTTCCACTGCGGCAGAGCCCAGCCAGTAAGGCTATACGACTGCTCTTTCCACTATCGTTCGGAGCACGTAAAGCAAGCTTAAAGGTTTCACTGTCTGAGTGCAGATCGATTGTGTTAACAACGTCTGTCTGAAAATCGTAGAGATCGATCCCGAGATAGTCAGCAAACTCTAGCGCGTTACTAAATCCAGCCTTACTTCGCTCGATCGTCTCCTGATCCATTTGTTCCGCCATTCCCGATAATCCCCTGGGCTTCTAAACGCACTAAGGATGCTCGGCGTCGCGCCTCGATCTCACGCACCTTCTCTTCCGATGGCGCATAATTGATCTGCTGAGCACCAATGTAGAGGTTGCGGTCATCCTGTCCGTACTGACGCCGGTAGATCTTTTCGAGCCGCCAAATCTCAGCGTTAAGCGCAGTCTTATGGTCACCATCCCTAGCAGCATTCTTTCCAATCTTATCGATCGCTCGCAACCTCGCCTCGATCATCGCAGCTTCAGCCTTGTCGCGAATCTGTTCGTGTTCGCTCCCTGGCTTTGTGTGCGCGTAAAACCAGTCATGACTGACACCGACCCGGGCACACGCTTGTTCAACCGTGAGTCCGAAAGCTAGTTTCCGGACGATCGTATGGAGCTTAAGGAGCTTATTTCTTTTCTTCGCAGGCATAAATCACCATTGAGGCCGATCATCATTGCTGCGCGGATAGTGCCACCTTCTCCCGCACAAGACATTGCTTATAACAGACGGGTCAACGCCATGGCATTCTGCCAGCAAACTATTAGGCCACCCAAGCTGGTTAGCGTAAACATGAATCCAGTCAATATCATCCCAGGTTAGCTTATGGTTCCCGTTTCTCTCACCTTTGACTTGTCTGCCTTTGGCGACCTTATCCGCTATATTGATTGCGTTATCACCGATGAAAAGATGAGACACATTACAACACCCTGGATTGTCACAATGGTGTAACACGTGCATAGCCTCGGGAATTGGCCCACGTCGCAACTCCCAAGCTATTCGTGGAGCATGCCCTGTTCTGCGCTTCCCGTTCCACCTAATATCGAAACAGCCGTAGCCTTGATCGTTAACATATCCAAGCCATTGCCAGCACGATGCGCCGGACGAGTTCTCAACCTTCGACCAGAATCGATCACTCATCCGCTTTCGTGCTTGAGTTTCTCGGTAACGCATTCGCCTTCAATACCCTATCGGCTAATTATACCCACTTTGAGAGCGGGCAGCAAGGCGGTTGCCGAAGCTTTGACCGGCGGCAGGCTCACTCGGCTTGGCCAAGGGTAACAACCCACACCAAAAACTTGAGTCCAAGTCCAAAGAGCAGAAAAGCAATCTGACTGAGAAGGACGATCAATAATATGCGAACAATCAGGGCGCTCCAATTCAGATTTCGCCCAACGATCCATCGGTGAAATTGCTGTAATTGGTCGCCAAGCCAGTCAGGTTTCATTTGCTGCCTTCATCGTAATCGGCTTGTGCTGCTGCCTTCGCTGCTCTCAGTGTGCCGAAAGCGTTCCATAGGTGACGAACATGGCGTCCAAACAGAAACCATCTCTTGTCCACCAGCGGCTCGACCCAATACTTGCCGGTAACATAAGCCCCGTACCAAAAGAGCCGTGATTTCCGCGACGGTCTTTTGCGCTGAAATCTGAGTCGTATGGTTCAACAAAGGCATATTAGAATCAGGTTCAGGTTTTCATTTCTTCTTAGCCTTCTCCGCTCGCCACTTCGCCCACCGTGCTTTTGCGCCAGCTTTCCCGGCTGCGGCTGCTTGCTCGGACGTTCGCGCCTTCGTCGGTCCCTTCGTCTTGCCGCCTTTCGAGCCGAGAGCGCCGGCAAACAACGACATGCTCAACTCATTACCGCAATGCGGGCAAGTCACCGTCGGTTTCAGCTTAGCCATCAACCAATATTGCATAGGTAAACCCGCTCTTATTTTGCTCAACCCAATGCGCCGAAGTTCACAGAAGTTGATTACGCTAGGACCGCCAGTTATTCGCCAGCTTTCGACGTGATCACAATGGCGTCTCCGAAGTTCTTTATTTCCGCCGAAGAATACGCGGCAGCCAAGTTCCATGAAGCAGCGCATTCAGTCACGAGCGAAAAGCGGCTGAATCTTAAACTCGACAAATCCGATAACGCTAAGAACAACTATTCGCGTGGCGAACTTTTTGCTGAGATGTCGGCATCAATGTTGTGTGGCGCAGCGGGCATCGTTGATCGCACAATCGACAATAGCGCCGCCTACATTCACGGCTGGCTCTCGATACTCAAGGCCGACAAAAGAGCCGTCGTAGTGGCCGCTGGCGCTGCACAGAAGGCACGTGATTACATTCTGAACCACGCCGAGCAGCAGGCCGCGCCGTTACCGCTTGCAGCTTGATTCCGACACCAATCTCTGCGCGAGGGCGGTACGGAGCCAAGCTCCAAAGAAAAACAAATTATGAGAACGCAATTCCAATACCATGGCCACAAGGTGGAGATTCAGAGCCAGAGAACAACATGCGGTTACCACCGGTGGATCTTCATCGACGGCATCATGCGAGACTGCGGGTACTGTTACGCCAACGTAATCGGCTTCGCCAAGCAACTCATCGACGCGAAGGGCAAATGAAAATCTCCGAGAGACTAAACACAATTCTGAACGACCCGGCTGCGAGCTACTGGCTAAAAGACGCTCTGCGCTCGGCTACGCGCCGCGACATCGTTGACGCCATCAATGACGCTGAAACTCTCCTGGCAATCCTACAAGATCGATTCGACAAACTGTCTGCCGGTTATGAGCAGACGAGAGGAGGAAAATGAGAATGCTAGCCGTAGCTATCGTTGTATCGACCATCATCGTCGCGTTCGCCTTCCGTTACGCCCCGGTTTACGACTCATTATCGCCACCGCCCCTCAGTCGCCACTTTTCATTCGACCATTGGACCGGCGACTTCCATCCTGAAAGGTGAAACCGATCGTACCAATTTGGCTAAAGTCTAAACAGGACAGGTTTTTAAAATGAATCCCCCTACGGAAACAGTATCAAGTTTTGCCGACCTTCAATTGGGACAGAAGCGAGCGGCGATTTATGCTCGGGTTTCGACTCTTGACCAATCGTGCGCGCGTCAGGAAAGCGAGCTTCTGGCTTATGCGGCTCGGGCCAACTACCACGTGGTCGGAATCTGGAAGGAAACCGGCTCGGGCGCTAAGGACATTCGACCAGGCCGTAAGGTCCACTCTTGATCTATTGCGTTCGCTTCAGGATCTACAGGCCGTGAATGTTTCAATGATTGCGCAGAGTGGTTTGCAGTTTGATCTCACTACACCGCAAGGGAAACTCTTTGCCTCAATGATGGCGGCTCTGGCCGAGTTTGAACGTGATCTATTGCGTGAGCGTGTGCGCTCTGGCATGGCGGCCGCTAAGGCGCGTGGCGTTCGTCTTGGTCGCCGAGTTGGCCAGCGCGTAAAAGCCGACAAGCTCGGCCCGAAGGTTCTTGGCCTAGTAGCCGGCGGCAAGTCGTACCGGCAAATAAGCCAAGAGCTAAGGATCAGTAAGAACACGGTCTACGACATTGTGCGACGCGATCGGATAGAACAAAAAGTCGTGCCGATCAGAACGGCGGCTCCGCATCAAAATCTGGATCGGGACTCGGTTGAGATTTAGGCGCTGCGGCCTGGCGCTGCGGCGATTGATTGCCGGCGGAAGTCGCGGGACCGCTGTCGTCTCGACTGCCAAGTATTTGCAGATTTTCTGCTATCACCCGCAAGCGATAACGCTTCTGCCCGGTCTGTCGATCATCCCAAGTGTCAAGGTGCAGGCGACCCTCAATGAAGACCGAACGGCCTTTCTTGAGATACTCCTGGATAACTTCTGCCGTGCGCCCGAAAGCGGTCACGTCCACGAAGGTGACCTCTTCCTTCTTTTCACCGCTGTCGTCTTTCCAGGCGCGGTTGACGGCAAGGCCGATGTCCGTAACTGCCATTCCTTTCGGCGTGTACTTTGTTTCCGGGTCCCGCGTTAAATTTCCAATCAATAGAACTCTGTTTAAGTTAGCCATTGTGTTGTGTTTGGTTGGTTTGTTGTTTGGTTTCGGTGATTGCTTCCTGTAGCGACCGAGATCCTCGAAGCAGCTCGTTGACGCGCTTGACGTACTCGCGGCAGAAATAAAATACCCATCTCTCGGTCTGTAGGGCTGCCGCTTCTGGGGTATCGCAGTAGACTATCGGTAGATCAAATCGCACCTCAAAGGCGGCTAGGGTTCCTAGCACCGCAGCCGGCGAGATTCGAGATCGGTAACGTTGCAGCTCAATCAAAGCGCGAGAGCCAATAATAATTATGCGCTTAAATCTCAGCCCGCGAAGGCGTACTCCTTCATGTTCGAAGCGTTCTCTGTTGGACCCGGCACAGCACGAAACCATGTCGTCGATCGACTTTCGCTCAACCGCGAAGAGATCTTCCAGACCAAGGATACTGTAATCCCCGCTGTAGAGCGTGCCCTTGACCGACTGCAAGCGGGTGAAGACGAGTGGTTCCTGCTCCCTCGATTCTACGACAATGATCGGCTTGGCGTCCGCTAGCTCGCCGAGCGATCGCAGAGCGGGCAAGTGAAGGCTGCTGGAGGTGTCGCTGGCCGGTATCATTGGGTTTCTTTTAGGGCGGCGTCCGCTAACTCTTCGAGCCGATCTGGAAAGTCGCTGGATGCCTCTTTAACCTTTTGAGATTGTGATACTCGAACCCACCTGCCATCGGTCAACCGCTGACGGAACAACCATTCTCGCCGGCCGCGTTCGAGCAATCGGAAGAACGTTGCGCGGCTGATGTCCAACGTCTCAGCCGCTCGCCGTTGAAATTCTCCACTGGTCAGCTCGTGCGATCCTAAGCAATCCTGGAGGTCTAACGCGCTGTGACGCGGCGGCCTGCCTGCACCCGGCCGGGTGATTACTGCTCCGCAGTGTGGACAGGTTTCCATCATTCGCTTTTTGGCCGAGAAAGGCGTCTTAGCAATTTGGGATTCTCATCCCCGTGCATCGCTTCCCAACCCTCCATCCGCCCGGACACCGCGCGTACGAACTTGAGGGGATGGGCCAACGGAGTTACGAGCGCGGGAAGCACGGAACGGACAGGACGCGGCCAGAAAAGTCTTCTTGAGGATAACCGAAAGTGCCGCGACAAAACCTGTCTGCCGCGACAAAAGTAGTTCTGTCGCGCAAACGGACGTGTCGGACGGGTACCCCTCAGGGCGGATTCGTATAAAAACCAAAAAACGGCTGTTGCGGACGGGGTACGGCCCGTACCTATACGTATATAATACACAAATGTGTGCTACATGCGCTTGCTGTAGGCGCATACAAGTCCGTGACGTCCGCTTCATAGGGGAGTTACGGACGGGGGGGGTGCGTATTCTCTGCTTTGTATATGTGAATGTCCGCAGACGCATGCGTCCGTGGCGTCCGTTCCCGTGGTTCATAAACTGACTTTCAAGTATGAGAGATTGGCGCGCCGACTAACAACGCGTAGCCGGGCATTGGTGCGATGGAAGGATTGCCAGTTTTCTTTTTGCTCGGCATCAGCTAATTCCCAGCCGTAGCCATCGGCGCTTTCGGTAATCTGGGGATCCGGGTAGCGTCCGAGCCAGCGGTTGGCGAGAGCAAGGAAGCTCTGCGGGCTAGCGTGATCGACGTGACAGTCGTGCTTGGTTATCACTGCCCTAGTGATAGGACACTCGAGAACCACCCGACCGGCAAAGGCCGAGTCACGGAACGCGGCAATCTGATCAGCAATCGCACGGCGTAACGCGCCCAGAACATTCACACGCTTCTCGGGGAGCTTTCCCGCAACACAAACACGCCAGCTAAAATCGACAGTTGTTTGATCGATTCTCACGATAATGAAGTGCCGTGTTTTTTGCCACCTCGAATCTGTCCCGACGGTAAATCCTGCTATGCCGCAGCCCGACTTTTCCAAGAACTCGGGATGGCGCCGGAAGAGCGCTGCGACGAATCTCGCTTCATCGCTCCGTAGTAGCTCGTGGTCTTTTGTCCCGTCGATGATTGAGCGGCAAACTCCGGCTACCTGCGCTTTATTTTGGTAGGACTTTCCGGCGATATTGAGTTCAGGGTTAATGCTCATAACCGAACGTTCCAGAACCCACGCTTCTGTTTATCGCCCCGTGCTATGTCATGCGATTTTGTGATCCCGAAATATCTGGTCATCAGATCGGGCAATCGTTTTTCAGCGACCGCGTAAGCAACCGGGGCCCAGTGTTTGACGTTAACGCAATCCTCGATGTACGCGGCGATGATTTCGTCGGTTGTCAGCGAGTAGTATTCTCCGTTGCTCCTTTTGGCGGTCTCTTTGATAATTTCGTTACTCACGAACAGTCGCAAGCTGTCAGATTCCGAAAGCAGATCGCTAACCCTGGTTTTCTGATCTGCAGAGAGGACAATGTCGTTGCTGGCGGCATAGTCCTGGAAAAGAAGTTTGAGACCATCGACGCACCAGTTAAGAATGCCGGATGCCTCCTCTTCGAGCAGGCGTTTATCGATCTCGAAAATGCGCTCCCCATCGTAGGGCTTGTCGTACCTGACGATTGTCGTACGTCGCTCCCAGGCGCTCCGATCTTCATCAAGCCGCATGCGCAAACGGGCGTTGGAGGTCACGATGACGTTGAAAACGCCGTAAATATCAAAAGCACCGTTGCTACCCTTGCGCTCGGCTGCAAGCTGATCACCGCCCACAAGGGACTTAATCCGGTACGCCCCGGGCTCTGAAAGAAAATCGCCCCTAACATCGGAGCCAACTAACAGCGTGCGCCCGATCATCCGGCCAATTTCAAACCGCTCGCAAAGCAGCCTTGTGCGTAATTCGTAGACGTTTATCGGACCTACGATGCCAGTCAGAATCAAGACAAGCGCTCCCTTGGACGCACCTCCGACGCCATCCAGAATAAGAAAGCGCTGGGTAAGGTTTCGACCGAGTAGACATTGCCCAGCGTACTTTTTTATTAGCAACCGATCTTCTTCGGGAATGTGGCCGAGGATATTTTTTTCAAACTTTGGACAAGTTGCCTTAGGGTTATAAGCAATCGGGGAGCGGTTCCGGCTGCGATGTTCGGGCGAGAAGCTTTCAGCCGTAAAGCTGCTTCCATCGGGCTTGAACTTGAGCGTGCAATTGCCGAGGTGGACGTAATGCGTTGAGTTAAAAAAGTCGCGTTCCTCGACCTGCCCGCGCAAATGGCCAACGATACCGGACAAGTGGCGATCGCTGCGAAATTGCTGCATTGCGAGCCATCCGCCGCCCTTCCCCCAATTGAGCGAACCTTCCATGATCTGTGCAGCCAGTTCGGTGCGGATGCGGTCTGAACTTTTGGGAACGAAAAGCCCGGTAACCGGATCGTAATCATAAAATTCCCGTTCGTTGGGTTCAAAAATGATCTTCGATCGCCCGGCTGCGTAGTAGGCTGCCCAAAAGGGCTCGTTCAATTTTGAAAATTTGCCTCTCTCGTTTTCGTATCCGGGTGGTCCGAACTCTTCCCTAATCGCTTTAATATCAACCGAGGGATTCATCTGGACCTTTCAAAAATTGGTGTTCCGTCCGCGGCTGGGTCGAGGTAGAGAAGTTCCTGCCGTCTTTCGCCTCGGTAAGCACCAGGTAACCGGGTGAGTCGCACTGCACTCAGTGCACTGTCGTCAGCTCCCAAGGGAACGAGCATTGGCCGAAAGTTCCGGATCTTTATGGCGTCCCAGGCAGCTTTGGAGGAGGCCAAGATCCGCACGAGTGCATGGATACTTTTTCCGGCGCTATCGGTGATCGAAACAATCTGCAACGGCTGCTGGACTAAGATTTTTAGCCAAATTGGAAACCATTTTTCTTTTGGTTTCTGATCACATTCCAGGACCGCGTACCGGAATGATGTAACCGATTCCTCGCTGCGCCGGCTGTTTTTGGTCTGTCTCGGGTTCCAATGATGTTGGCCGTCAACCGGGTTGCATAGAAACCACGCGCCATCTGGCCAGTGTTGCCGAACAAAACTCTTTAGCGAAACGTCCGAATGAAAAAGCAAACAACCTTGACTCTTGTACCGGTTGAAGATCAGGACCTGTTCATGTGCCTCGAAGATCGATTCGAGAAACTCTTCGGTTGAACATCCCACCGAGACTGGCGAATGGGCTTTCAGCCAATCGGGCGTGATTTCGATAGGGACGCGAGCTGCCGTTTGGATCGCGAGCTCGGGCTTAAATTCCGGCACACCTCTTGCCGGCGCCGTTGGAGACGCGAGCCATTCGGCACGCTTCTGACTAGCGCTTTTGCTGCTGGGTTCCCATGCGCATGCACCGGAATTTTTGATGGCATCAACGATTTCGTGCGGTTCAACGTGTCGCTCACAATCGGTGCAGCGCGTTTCCAAGATCCCGTAGATTTCGTCTGGCGCATGAAAACGATGCAGATATCGAGCAACCCGAAAAAGCCATGCGTGAACCCCGCCCCCGGCAGCCGGCCGATGCGCGAGCAGTTCCTGTAGAAAGTGCGGATAATCCTGAGTGATCACGGCTGCTTGCCCTCCCTTTGCGGTTTAAGGCTAACCGTGACGTAGGTGCCCCCCTTACGGGTCAGCCTGACCGAGAGGTAGGTGCAGGTGCGCTCCGGTAATGCGCCGTTCATTGGACTGCCTCTCTAACCGCTTCCGACTTGGCCTGGGAGTACCACTGCTGCGCCCTATCGCGCCCGCATCGGTGTTCAATTACATCTCGCTTAAGCGCCACGCTTAAACGCGCGGCGCATTCGATATGGAGCCCAATGTTTGCTTCATGCCCTGCCCAAAAGACGAAGGGGATAGCGAGCTTCCGACCGCACAATAGACAGTCGTCCGGGAATTGCTCATATACGCCTAATGGCTCGCCGCAAATCCGCGCATCGTCACGCGCCACATCCTCGGGACAACCCGCTTTAAGATTATCGTTGTATCGCTCCTCTTCTTTGGCGGCATCATGTTCAAAATCCTTCTTTGTGATTAGCGCCATGATCTGCATCCTTCCTGCCTTTCCCGCTTCACAGGTTGACTCAGGAGCGCGTTTGACGATGGGCCCTTGGTGTCGCTATGGGGTGGTGGCCCTCTTCTTCTGCGTAAATACTGGATCCAGCCAATCCCTATTCCGATATGCTTCCATGCCTCTGCACGGGCGAAGTCCGCCGGGTAGCTATTCCAAATCATCAGATCGACGTAGCTCCATTCGCTGGCGCTGATAGCGAGTGCTAGGCCGTCATGGCAGAGTTCCCGCTGCGCGCTCTCCAGGGTCCGCAAACAGCACGGGATTAATGCGTCGCGACGGATAGGACCAGCCAAGTATTTCCGAACAAGGTCCTCCGCCTTGGACTGCTTTAGATTCCCGTTTGCCGCAAGCTTGCCAGTAGAGTAAGATTCACCGACAAGCTTTACATGATGGGCATCTTCCTGGCGGGGGATGCCTGTCGAGCCTCCAGGCTTAGGTGGTCCCCTTCCGATGGTATCAGCCGCGGGGACCGTGGCGTTTTCGCTAGTCGGATTTTCCCCCATTAATGCTCATTTCAACCTTAGCCTTCCTTCCTAAAGTGTTGGTTTGATTTTGGGTCGCTACTGGGGTGAGATAGCGATGATTGGCATAGTGCCGGGAGGAGTTCATTTCGCGCCTCCCTTGACAGTGTTAGCTCGCTCGATGTCTTCGAGTTTGAATCGGAGGCATCGCCCAATCCGAAGATACGGTATGCGCCGCTCCTCCATCCAGTTGTAGATGGTTCTCCTCGACACGCCGAAATGCTCAGCTACTCCATCTACGTCCGTCGGGCGCGCACCAGCGCCTCTTCGTCTATTGACCGGAGGCACGTGTTGCGTTCGCATAATTCTTTCTCTTTTACTTAGGTCGCGTCGAAGCGACAAAATAGTCAAATAAAATCTTGCACACCATTGCGCATGGCTTCAGTGGCCATTCCGAGCAGCTCTGGCAAAGCACTCGCCCGCCTCATAGGCCAGTGATTCGGCGAACACATAAAACTTTCTAACTACCATCTCTCGGTACAGTGGTTGATAACAAAATTAGGGAGATATGTTCACAAGTAGGCGGCAAAGACTTCAATCAGCTTAATCGAGCCATTGGCGTTTAAGGTCGTCCAGAATCTCCATTTGAACCTTGATAGCATCATGGAATCTAGCCATAAGCGGAAAACGCTTTCTCCATTCCTCCCATGTTAATCTCTCGTTAAGGCGGTTCTGTTCGGCAAACTCTCGATCCATTTTTGGCTGCTCAGCTTTAACTTCTTCCATCACCTGTGTGGCGTCGCCCCATCGGTCTAACTGGTCGATACTCATCTGCTGCATCAGCTCAACTTCTATGGTATCTATTTCTTCTTCGTCGCTCATTTTTGTTCCTTTTTCGCCCGGAATTAATCCTGCAGATCATCCCAATAAAAATCGTAAATTACTCACGGGTGCGGGTTCACTACCGCGATAGCGCAATGACACAGAATGCTATCAGGAAAGCTTTCATTCGTTCACTTGCTGGCATTCGCCTCCACTTGATTGAATCGCTTCCTGGGCTTCAAAGAACGTGTTGAGCGCGGCGCAGGCCCGATGGTAATCGCCTACCGCGCAGTCGTGTCCTTGCTCGGTAATCTTAATAATGGCCAGAAAAGTTGCCGGTGAGCTGTTTATCCCATAGCACAGTTGCTTTTTTCATAGTCCGCTAACCCAATCGAAGAGTCCTGGTTGACGCGCCTTCTCCATCTTACATAAGCGTACCAAGCTTTCGATCTTGCCTCGCCATTCTTCCGGGTAAAGCGCAAAACAACGGCTTCCAGTCCCGTTGGTTTTCTTTCGGTTGTCTTTGACCGGTGGATGCCCGGTGTGCTTAACCCAGAACACCTGCATTAAATCGCCTACTTTCCAGTCTAGTTCGTTAGTGGGCTCTATTCCCATATCGATGATAACCTCAACCACTGTTACGAAGTAAACGGTCTTCTGAATCATGGTGTCCATTCCACGACGAATTTGTCGTCAAGTATTCCGGTATCATGCGCACCGAAAGGTACGTCCAGTATTCGGCTTCCTGTGATAATTTTCGGCATGTCATAAGGCGGTGAACCCGCTTGTGGTGCTTGAGGCACAAGACCATCAATATATCTGACGCCACGCTCCAGACCTCTTGGGACTACCACCCAACACGACCTTTGCGGCTTGCTCGCCACATCGTCCCCACCCCATGTAAATACCGGGCGCAAAGCGTTCCGGGATTCCGAGTGCACGACTTCGTTCTTTAACTTTCGCTTGTGCTTCTTTGACTACCTGTTCAGCCGCCCGAAGCGCCTCTTTCCAGATTTCGTCCGAATCGAAACTGTAACTAGTATCGAGCTGTTTATCTAAATCGGCTAGTAATTGTGCGCCAGCTTCAGCGAGTCCGCTTTTAGTAACCCGCTCGCGCATCTTGGCAATACGCAGAAGATTGTCGCGATCGCTTTTGGACATCTCGTTCGTCATTTTCCAGACTCCGCCTTTTTGCAGCTCACGCCTATATAGGGACCGACCTTGTGAATGTCGTGGTGTATCCCATTTTCTGCAGGAAGTAGCCCGAAGAATTTTGAATCCACGCAATAAGGGCAACCTTTTGATTGTTGGATCTTATTAGCTCTGGCGGCTCTTTCGTTTGCATTCATTGTCGTTTGGTTGTCGATTGTTCTGAGTCTTCATTGCTCGCCACTTCAGCAAGGCGTTCAAAGTACGCGAGCAGGCTTGGCATAAATATGAGTCTAATCCCCCGAGTCCTACCAGGTTTACGGATCACTGCACTGCGCACGCCACTCTGTGGGTCTTGAATTATTTCGAGCAATGTAGAGCGCGTTAGCCCATTCAATCGGCCCCCGGGTCTAGGCATGCGTTGCCAGTCCGCACTTTGCAAATGTTTCGGAATTTCTACTTTAAGCATTGTTTAATAGAGTGTTGATCAATAGTCTGCGGCATGCTTATCACAACATCCACAAAGATAGTTCCACCTGTGAAAGCGACTATCTGGGTGGAAATTCCAGTCAGGAAGGTGGGGGCAGAGTGGCTCTGGCAGCCGATCGGCGGGGCGTTTTTAGCCCAAAAGATTTTTGAGCACTTTGTTGAAGAGATTCAGCAGCTCAGACCGAAATTTAGCCTGTGGTCTTCTAGTCCCCTTAACGAATTTCGGTCCCTTAGCAGATCGAGCCTTCTCCAATGCGGTGAATTGCTCAATCGGATCAAGGATTAGGGTAATTTCAGTCAACAGGTGATTCCAGGTCGAACGGTTGTTGGCGGAGATCGGATTGTCTCTCGCCACGCGCAGGAGCTTTAAAAATCGTGGATACTCTTTTTCGGGGACGCCGGGCTCAATTCCGCGCAACCGGTTGCGTGCCTCCTGCTGGCTGCATTTCACAACGACACCATCTCGGTTAACTTGGAGAACCGTTCGGATGCGATCCTCAATCCGACTCACCAGTGCCAATGTTAATTGATTGCATGGAGTCGTATAACTTGGCCGGCGCCTCTTCGCTGCGACCGCGCTGATAATCCGCCCTAAGACCAAAGAATCCAGCCTACTGGGCGAATCACGACTGCCCGGAGCGCCAACTGCCGATTCCTTTAAGGGCCCTTTGTATGAGCCAACCTGGAGTCTTGCATGAGCGAGCGAGCCGACGTTCTGAGCATTCACCTCCGGTGAAGCCGATAACTTGCCCGGCGCATAGCTTGGCAGAGGATTCATGAGAGGCGCGGCAAAGCCTCGATGGCTTCACGTAGTCCCTTTAGCTGCATGTGCGTGTAGAGTTGGTGGACGTTGGCGCTACGGTGGCCCGTGAGCCGCATTCGGATGTCAGAGCTAACCCGAGCGTTGGCCAACGCGCTCGTGAACGAATGCCTTAGACTGTGGAAGCTCTTTCCCGAAAATGTGCGGTTACGGCTGCTCTGCACCTGCCGTTGATCAATCCCGGCCTTGGCCATCAGTTCAGCAAATGTGGTCGAAAGACCGCTCCGACCGCTGGTCGGCCGTCCAGCTAATGACGGGCAAAGATTCCCGACTTTATCGCCCGCGATTTTGAGTAAATGGCTTTCAAGATCGGGATGAATCGGTACTTCCAGCTTCTTGCCGCCGGTCTTGCGCGGGACGTAACTGATTAGCCCGATCGGGTCTTTAGAGGGGTCCGGCTGAACCCACGACACCTGATCCCATGTCAGTGAGACCGCATCGCCCAGCCTGAGTCCTGTATAATACCCGAGCAGAATCACTGTTTTCCAATCTTGATTCGCTTCGGCCAGGAGCGCTCGAATGTCGGCTGGGCTGAAAACATCCCGCTCCAGACGCTTGACGCGCGGGCTATCGACCGCCAGCGCAGGATTAGATAAAATCAGTGCTTGGCGGTTCGCGGTCGCGAGCACACTCCGAACGATTTGCATGTCGAAAGAAACTGTTGCGGCCGAAATGCCGGTACGGGTCCGCGTGTCTCTAAAATTCTGAATGTCTGAAGGCGTTAAATGGGCCAGCGATTTATTGGCTCGATCGCCGAGGCTCTTCAGAAATTCCGCTATCGGCTTTTCGTACCGTCTGCCGGTTGACTTCTTCTGGCTCAGCTTTTTCCCATCCAACCAATTTGTGAAAAACTCGCGCACGGTCACGGTTCGGAGTGCGCTATCGCCAACACTCTCGCGAATCAGATCCAGCACCTTGCGCGATGCGGACTCGGTTAACTCGCCCTTGCTGGCCAATTCAGATGCTTTCTCCCATTCCTGAGCGACCCGCAGAGCTTTCTTATGGATCTTCTGTTTGGTGGATCGGAAAACGCGCTGACCGTTGGGCAACGCAAACGCAGCATAAAAGAATGGACTGCGACCCCGCGGATCTTTATGAACTGAGGCCATGACTCATGAATTATGAGTCATAAAGACGTAGAAGTCAACCGATGCCGTAGATGCCGCTAAAGCCTTTGTTTAAGCCTATTGGTGAGTTTCACTAGGAGACGCAATCGATGCTCTCGTTCGCTCCCGCGTCCAGGCAAAAACCTGGCCTCGCCTGATGCTGCTGCTCGCCGCCCTTTCCCGGGGATCGGCCTGTCGGCCCAGCCGGCCGGCACCCTCGTTGCCAACCAACCAACTGCCGCCGTGAAAACGTTCGTCATCATCTTCCGCCAAGGCCCGCAGCTTCTTACCGACGCTGACAAACAGCGCCGTGCCGAGTAAACTGCCACCTGGGCCCGACGCCAAAACGGCGCCGGCCACAAGCTCGATCCCCATATTCTTGCGCCGTAAATCGCGCATCGCGGGCCGGAGAACTCCGCCGCCACCCCAGCCGATCTGTGGACCATCACCGCACTCCTGTTTCTGGAGGCACACGATCTGAGCGAGGCCGCCCAGGTGGCAGAGTCCCACCCGGCCCTCCGCTACGGGGCCAGTGTCGAGGTACGTCCCTGGGCGGCGCCGGTGCCGGCGACGCCAGCGGCGCCGTAGATCCGCTTACCGGCGATACGCGGATTGAGTTCTGCTTTTGATTTCTTATTCGGCACCCTTTAGTCCGGCGGTGGTTGAACGTAGTTCACGATAGCGAATTAAATTTTGTGTCGGGTGGAGATATCCTGGCTGCCCAAGCCCCTCGATTGTCGTAATTTCAGCGGCCTGATGCATGGAGGCGAAGGTCGGACACGAATTCACGCGCCGGCTGTTAATAGGAACGGTACAAGCTCCGCATTGGCCGTGATCGCATCCCCTTCCTTTTCCTCAGTCTTTACCGGCGATTATCTATACCTCATTTCTGGGCGCGAACGATGCCAGATATTCGCTCATCTGCTGGAACCAGACAGACGGTTAACTTCTGGTCGATCGCGAGAGTGAACAAATGTGCAGTTGCCTTGATGAAATGTTCATTTATTCTTTACTGCCAATAATTAACCGCGCGCAGCGCTAAGGAGATTTGCCCCCCAATCCTATCTCCGGTTCCCCTCCTTTTTTGAAAAGGTAGGGTCGCCTCCGCGCGATTATCTACTAACCCCCGGAACCCATCCTCTAAACTAAGAAAGGATTCACCTTCATTATGAACAAAAGGCTTCTGTCTATTATCTTGTCGGAATGGCTGATTGCGCTGGCCGGCGGGCAGGTCGAGGCCCAATCTCTCGCTGCCCAAACCCCGGTTCCGGGTCCGCAAACTATGCTAGTGCCGGTAACAACCGATTCGTATCCTTTGGGTGCTGCTGATCACTTAAACGTGCCAGAAGATCTCAGCAAAGTCGGCTCAATGCGCCATACACCACACGAATGCTGGTCAGGCGTCCTATGCGAAGAAAACAACTCAGCGGCAATGTGATCGTGGAAATACTGAACGCCACCAATCTTGTCGACTTGGAAATCGGATGGGCCTTGTCAAAGGACTACATCGTTCGCAATGGAGACGTCTGGATCGGGTTTACGAGCAAACCAGTAGGAGCCGCCGCTCTGCAGAAGTTCAATCCGACGCGCTATGGGCCGCTTAACTGGGCAAATCCGCGGCCGTTGAGCAATCCTGAAAATTGCACAAACTTGGTTTCCATTATCCCAGGCGACAGCTCGCGCACGACCGAGAACGGACTGATCTGGGATATTTTCAGCCAGATCGCAGCTTGGGCCAGGAGTAATGACGCCATCAAGCCAATTGACCGTATTTTGTGTGTCTATGGCTATGGATACTCTCAATCGGGTTTTGATCTGCAGACTTACATTGACGCGGTACATCCGCTGGCGAAACAGGCAAATGGAAAACCGATATTTGACGGGTTTCTGATTGCTACGGGATTTAACAGTCCCGCTCCTATCAATCAATGCTCTCCGGCGCCTTCGGGCTCTGGAGCTGGGCAGATAAAGAACGCCGGTGTGCCGATAATCCGTATGGCGTCGAATAGCGAGATTCTGCTAGCCAGTGTGCAAGCGGGCAGACGCGCCGATAGCGACCAGTCTCAGGATCGGTTTCGAGAATATGAAGTTGCCGGCGCTGCTCATGCTTCTCAGAATGAACTTGACTACGGGCCGGCCTATGCGGACATCCTTGCTGCCGGCGCGCCCATGCCACCCCTAACCGCCGGATTCGGGCCCCGCAGTCCTCTTAACATCGGAATCTTCCAAAATGCCGCATTGGCCAATCTCGATCTATGGGTGCGAAAAAACGTGCCCCCGCCGCCAGGCGCCCTGATCAATTTTCAAAATGGCGCGCCGGTTCTCGACCAGTTTGGTAACTACACCGGCGGCGTACGTTCGCCTTACTTGGACGTACCGACCGCGCAGTGGTTTGCCGGCAGTCCCGGGTCCGGACTTAACTTCCTACTCGGCTATGTACATCCCTTCGATGGACAACATCTGAAACCGCTGTATGACAGCCACGAGCGATACGTCGATGACGTTGTCGACGCAACGCGCAAGCTGGTGCTTCAACGTTACCTAACGCGCGAAGATGGAGAAGAAATCATCCGCCACGCCAGGAATTCGGACGTGCCGACGTTGGCCGACATTCCCTCCGACCTGCCGGACGATCTGCAGTAGCGACAATCGGCTTGGGCGGTACAAAATTGAGACCGATGCCGCCCACAGTCGACTCGTTGACGGGGGCATTCGGTCGAGCGCGAATCGGTCGGTCAACCGCCCCGCTGGACGCAGCCCGCTCTCAGGACCAGTTCCGACCATGACTCCCTTTGTCTCGTCGAGAATCACTACTCAAATGGCAACAAAGAATGCGTTAACCATCTCTACATCGGACAAGTAAGTTGCGATCGCGAATATATTCCCTGCACGAAGACTGAAGACAGTAGCCAAATGTTCATCGAGCAACTCCCAGTCGCGGTTGCGCCGTCCGGTTAGGAATTTCTGCGCAATTTCGGTCTTCTGTTTTTCGGTAGTCATAGTTAACCCCTATGCTGAGCGTATTGTGCTGTCTACGAAAGGCAATCTAGCGGGACTCTGTCTAACCCCATGCAACAACGCCATATTCAAATTGTTAGGACTAGTGTACCGTCTCGCATATAATGGTGATGTCGTCCGGCA